>Ga0066704_10001141_pt1 | contig 11079 bp, 10 predicted proteins | sample GraSoiAngelo_153_FD_66458 | JGI IMG/M metagenome (GOLD analysis project Ga0066704, IMG submission 66458) | Grasslands soil microbial communities from the Angelo Coastal Reserve, California, USA - 14_1009_12_40cm | ecosystem: Environmental > Terrestrial > Soil > Grasslands | place: USA... | reverse complement strand
CGCCTGCTCGAGGTGAATCGCCAGGGCGTGACGATCCTGCTCGTGGAGCAGAACGCGTGGCTCGCGTTCAAGCTCGCGCAGTTCGTCTACGTGATGGAGCAGGGCCGCGTGGTGCTCGAGGGGCCGTCGGCCGAGGTCGCGGCGAGCGAGCACGTGCAGAAGGCGTATCTTGGCGTGAGCTGACAAAGACTCTCGGCGGCCTCACTTGCCCGCCGCCCATCGAGGGTGTTAAATCGGGGCATTCCGCACAGGAGGTGTCTCGATGGTCCGCGCAGCGCTGGTCCAGTTCAGCGGTCACCAGTCCAAAGAGATCAACATCCAGAAGGCGGAGGACCTCGCGCGGCAGGCGGCGGGGAACGGCGCCAGGATCATCTGCCTCCCCGAGCTCTCCACCACCATCTACTTCTGCTTCGACCGCGACAAGAACTGGTTCGAGACCGCCGAGCCGATCCCGGGTCCCGCGGTGAACCGGCTCGCCAAGGTCGCGAAGGAGACGGGCACCGTCATCGTCTACCCGCTCTACGAGAACGACAACGGCACGCTCTACAACACCGCAGCGGTCCTGGGCCCGGACGGCAACCTCATCGGCCGGTACCGCAAGATGTCCATTCCACAGATCCTGCGCACCGTGAAGCCCGGCGAGACGCCGGGCGACGAGCGCTTCTTCTTCGCGCCGGGCAACCTGGGCTTCCCGGTCTTCGACACGCCGTTCGGCGTCAAGATCGGGATCCTCATCTGCTACGACCGCCACTTTCCCGAGGCGGCGCGCATCCTCGGCCTCAAGGGCGCTCACCTGCTGCTCGTGCCCACCGCGACCTACCGCGAATGGATCCGTGAGGTGTGGGAGATCGAACTGCGCGGCCACGCGATCGCCAACATGTTCTACGTGGGCGGCGTCAACAAGGTCGGCAAGGACGTCGGGGGCCCCGCCGACCGCCACTACTTCGGCACCGCGCTCTTCATCGACCCCAAGGGCAACGTCATGGGCCGCGCGGGCGACAAGCAGGACGAGATCCTCTACGCCGACATCGACCCGAAGGTGTGCGACGACACGCGCGACCTCTGGGGCTTCTTCAAGTTCCGGCGCCCCGACGCCTACGGCGAGATCTTGAAAGACACGATCTGACACCGTGACGGCCGACCTGTTCGTCAAGGGCGCGCGGGTCGTGAAGCCCGACGCGGTCGTCGAGTGTGGCCTGGCGATCCGCGAGGGCGTGATCGTCGCCGCGCTGGCGCCGGGCGAGACGGTGGACGCGCGGCGGACGATCGACGCCGGCGGGCGGTACGTCCTGCCCGGGCTCCTCGACACGCACCTGCACCTCGGCACCGCGGCGCAGTCATTCGACGGCGACTGCGCCAGCGAGAGCCGCCACGCGGTCACCGGCGGCGTGACCACGCTCCTGCCCTTCGTCATCACCCGAGGCTCGTATGTCGAGGTGCTGCCGGAGATGCAGAAGGCCGTCGCCGCCGGGAGCCTCGTGGACATGGTGTTCCACGCGATCATCACCCGCGAGGCGCAGATCGAGGAGATCCCGCGCCTCGCCCACGAGTTCGGCGTGCGGTCGTTCAAGACGTTCATGGCCTACAAGGGGCGCGAGATCTCGCCGAGCGGCATCCAGGGCATGGGCGACGACCAGATCTGCTCGGTCTTCCGGCAGGTGGCAAAGATCCTGGGTGCCATCGCCATCGTCCACTGTGAGAACATGGAGGTGATCGAGCTGCACCAGCAGCCGTTCATCGCCGCCAACCGCCAGGACACCGCGGCGTGGTCCGACGCCCGTCCCGTCTTCGGCGAGCTGGAGGCGATCCGCCGCATGATCGCCTTCGCCGAGGCCGTGGGCATCGAGCTGCTGATCCCTCACATGGGCGTCGGGCTCGGCTCCGAGTTCCTCCGCCAGAAGGCGTGGGGCCGCGGGCGCGTGGCCACCGAGACGTGCCCCCACTACCTGCTCTTCGACAAGGACACGGACCGCGGCGTGATGGGCAAGGTGAACCCGCCGCTCCGGAGCGTCGAGCACGTGGAGGCGCTCTGGCAACGGCTCGTGGACGGCACGGTCGACGTCCTCGGCTCCGACCACTGCCCGTTCACGAAGGCGGTCAAGGGCACCGACCTCTGGTCGGCGCGCGCCGGCATCACGGCCGGCAGCGCAATGATCCTGCCCGTGCTCCTCACGGAGGGCATGCGGCGCGGCCGGCTCGGGATCCAGCGCGTGGTCGAGCTGACCTCCGCCAACGCCGCGCGGCTCTTCGGGCTCTACCCGAGGAAGGGCGCGCTCGAGGTGGGCTCGGACGCCGACCTCGTCATCGTGGACCTCGACCGCGAGGTGAAGGTGGATCTGCGCACGCTGAACTCCGTCGTCGATTTCAGTCCGTACGAGGGCTGGGTCGCGCGCGGCTGGGCCGACACGACGATCGCGGGCGGGCAGGTCGTATACGAGAAGGGTGAGGTCGTCGCCGAGCGTCCCCGCGGCCGATACCTCGCGCGCGGGGGCTAGAGGGGCGCGATGGTCAGCTTCGGCCTCATGTTCCGGCCCGGGCACTTCCCGCTCCCCCACATGCTCGCGTGCATGAAGGTCGCCGAGGACGTGGGCTTCGATCACGTCTGGTTCGGCGACTCGCACCTGATCTGGCACGAGGTCGGGCCCTACCTCACCGCCGCCGCCATGTCGACGACGCGGATGCGCGTGGGGCCGCTCGTCTCCAACCCGGTGACGCGGCATCCCACCGTGGTGGCGAGCATGCTCGCGACGCTCGGCCAGCTCTTCGACGGGCGCGCGGTGCTGGGTGTCGGCCGCGGCGACAGCGCCGTGCGCACGCTCGGGCTGCCACCGATGAAGCTCGCGGAGTTCCGCGACGCGCTCCGCCTCATGCGCGGGCTCTGCCGCGGCGACGAGGCCGAGGTGAACGGCTCGACGATCCGCTTCGCCTGGCTGACGCGCCCGGTGCCGGTGCTCCTCGCGGCGTACGGCCCCCGGGTGCTCGAGCTGGCAGGGGCGGAGGCCGACGGGCTGATCCTCCAGCTCGCCTCGCCGAGCGTGGTCGAGTGGGCGCTGGGTCACGCGCGCCGGGGCGCCGAAGCAGCGGGCCGTGTGCTCGACGGGTTCGAGGTCGTCGCCGCCGCGCCGACGTACGTCTCCGCCGACCGCGAACGGGCGCTCTCGCGCGTGCGCGGATTTCCCGCGACAGTCTCGAACCACGTCAAGGACCTGCTCCGCCACTACCCGCCGTCGGAGCTGCCAGCGGAGCTGGTGGAGGGCATGGAGCGCGTCGCCGACTACGACTATCTGAAGCACGGCCAGCCCGACGCGCCGCACACGCGGGCCGTCACCGACGCCATGGCCGAGCGCCTCACGCTGATCGGCACCGCCGAGCAGATCCGCGCCAAGATCGGGCGCCTCGCCAAGGCCGGCGTCACGCACGTGTGTCTCTACCTCGGGATCGTGGAGGCGGAGCTGCACGTCTCGACGCTCGAGACCTACGGGCGTAAGATCATTCCCCACTTTCGCTGATCGCCGTTTCGCACCCCGAGTCAAGGAGGAAGTGGGCCATGGCACTCCCGGTGGTCGCAACACTCCTCGTCGCCTTCGCGCTCGCCCTCGCCAGCCCGTCGCCCGCGCAGCAGGAGAACGTCCTGAACGTCGGCAAGTACACGCAGCTGGGCTCCTACGACCCGCACGCGGGCGCGCTCGACACGCTCTGGTGGACGGGCAACAACTTCTACGAGTCGCTGCTCGACCTCAACGAAGACCTCAGCGGGCCGCGCCCGGTGCTGGCCACCTCGTGGACCGCCTCCAAGGACGGCAAGACCTACACGTTCAAGCTGCGTGAGGGCGTCAAGTTCAGCGACGGGACCCCGTTCGACTCCGCCGCCGTGAAGCTCTCCGTCGAGCGGGCCCAGGCGCTGAAAAAGGCGGCGTTCCTCTTCATCAAGCCGATCGCGAGGGTGGAGACGCCGTCGCCGAGCACGGTCGTCTGCCACCTCGAGCAGCCGAGCAACACCTTCCTGCCCGGGCTCCGGTTCCTCCTCGTCGTCAGCCCCAAGGCGCTCAAGGAGCATGACAAGGACGACCAGGCCCAGGGGTGGCTCCGCGAGCACACGGCCGGCACCGGAGCCTACGTGCTCGAGAAGTGGGAGCCCAACATCATCCACGTCGGGAAGAAGAACCCCCACTACTGGCGCGGCTGGCCCGCGAACAAGTTCACCACGATCAACCTGCGGCACATCTACGAGCCGGAGACCCAGCGGCTCATGGTCGAGAAGGGCGAGCTCGACTGGTCGGAGAACGTCACGAAGGACGCGCTGCCCGCGCTCAAGCGGAACCCGAATCTCACCGTGTACGAGAAGCTCGGCACAAGCCTCATGGTGACCTACCTCAACACCAACGTGGCGCCCACGAAGGACCTCCGCGTGCGCCAGGCGCTCCATCACCTCTGGAACCAGGAGGCCTTCAACGCCATCACCGGCAACGCGGCGAACGAGGGCCCCCTCTTCACGCCGCTGCTGGGCAAGGACTGGCGCATGGAGAACCCCTATCCCTACAGCCCGGACAAGGCCAAGAAGCTCCTGGCCGAGGCCGGCTATCCCGACGGCGGGTTCACGCTGCGCTACCAGTCGCAGAAGGGCGACGTCGACAAGCGGGCGATGTTCGAGGTGCTCCAGGCCGAGCTGAATAAGCTGAACATCAAGGTGGAGTTCTTCGACGACACATGGCCCGCGCTCGTGAAGCGGGCCACCGACTGGGGGCGGGACAAGAGTCCCGACACCGCGATCCACCTCTTCGGCTACTTCCGCCCCATGTTCATCACGACGCCGCACGATTTCCTGTTCCACATGTACCACTCGGACGCCAATCCCATGAAGGGCGGGCGGAACTTCACCTACTACTCGAACCCGGAATACGACAAGCTCGTCAACGAGGCGATGACGACCACCGATCGCGACCGTGACCTCAAGCTCTCGCGCCAGGCCGCGGAGCTCGTGTGGCGCGCCGCGGCCCTCATCGTGAACGGCCGCATCGTCGACAAGTTCGTCGCGCGTAAGGACGTCAAGGGCTTCGTCTACCTCGGCGACCGGGTCTCGTTCCGCTACTACGACATGTACCGGGAGCGCTGAGCGCGCCCCGGCGCGCGATGCGTCTGCCCAGGCTCCTGCGCGGCGGCCCCTCCGTCCTCGGAGCCGCCGCCATCCTGGTGGTCGCCGTCGGCATGACGCTCGCGCCGCAGCTCTTCACGGGCCGCGATCCCAACGCGATCGTGTTCATCGAGCGGCTCCAGCCCCCGAGTCTCGTCCACCCGCTCGGCACGGACGAGAACGGCCGCGACCTCTGGGCGCGCGTCGTCTACGGCGCGCGGCCGACGCTCACCGCCGCCGTGGCGCTCATCCTGATCTCGCTCGCCGTGGGCTCGCTCGCCGGGCTGGTGATCGGCTACGCCGGGCGGCGGGCCGACGAGGTGCTGATGCGGGTGACCGAGTTCTTCCTCGCCTTCCCGCAGATCGTCTGGGCGCTGGCGATCGCGTCGGTCATCGGACGCGGGCTCGTCGTGTGCGTGCTCGCCCTCAGCCTGACCTGGTGGGCCCAGTACGCGCGCCTCATGCGGGCGCAGGTCCTTGTCTACAAGGAGCGCGAGTTCATCCTCGCCTCACGGGCCCTCGGGCAGCGGGCGTGGTGGATCCTCCTGCGGCATCTGCTGCCGAACTGCTTTTCGCCGGTGCTCGTGAAGGCCACCATCGACGTGAGCCTCGCCATCCTGCTGCTGGCGGCGCTGTCGTTCCTCGGCGTGGGGGCGCAGCCGCCGATGCCCGAGTGGGGCGCGATGGTGACGATCGGCCGCAAGTACCTGCTCGACTATCCCTGGTACGCGACCTTCCCCGGCCTCGCGATCTTCGTGGTGGTGCTGGCCTTCAACATCCTGGGCGAGCGCGTGCGCGACGCGCTCGACCCCGCGAGCAGGATCTATGTCCGCTCGTAGTGCGCAGGTGCAGGCGTGCGGCTGATCCTCCAGCGCCTGCCGCTCCTGGCGATTCTTCTGGCGGCGATCTCGCTCGCCGTCTTCATGCTGGCGCAGCAGCTTCCCGGAGATCCGGCGTTCATCGCCGCCGGCGGCGGGGACGCGACTCCCGAGATGATCGCCCACGCGCGCGAGCGCCTGGGCCTCGACCGGCCGGTCTGGGTCCGCTACCTCTACTACATGCGCAACGCGCTCCAGGGCGACTTCGGCCGCTCGATGGTCAACAGCAGGCCGGTGATCGAGGACATCAGGAAGTTCTGGCCAGCGTCGCTCGAGCTCGCGCTGGCCGCCATCGCGATCAGTGCGGTCGTCGGCATCCCGCTCGGTGTCGCCTCCGCCGTGCGCGCGGGCCGGTGGCTCGACCGGCTGATCACGCCCGGCTCGGTGTTCCTCGGCTCGATGCCGATCTTCTGGCTCGGCCTCATGGCGGTGCTCGTCTTCTACCGGCTGCTGGATCTCCTCCCCGCGGGGGGCCGCCTCTCGGTGAGCATAGCGCCGCCGGCGGCGGGGACCGGGCTGTACCTCGCCGATTCATTGCTGGCGCGTGATCTCCCGGTCTTCGGCGACGCGCTCCGCCATCTCGTCCTCCCCGCGTCGATCCTGTCCGTGATCTCGCTGGCGATGATCACGCGCGTCACGCGCGCGGCGATGCTCGACATCCTCCACGAGGACTATCTGCGGACGGCCCGCGCCAAGGGCGTCCCCGAATCACGCGTCGTGCTCAAGCACGCGCTCCGGAACGCGTCGGTCCCGATCCTCACCGTCGTCGGCCTCCAGCTCGGCCAGCTCATCGGGGGCGTCGTCATCACCGAGACGATCTTCTCGTGGCCCGGCCTCGGGCTCTATGCCGTCACCGCCGTCGAGAACCAGGACTACCCCGCCCTCATGGCCTTCACGCTCGTCACGACGGTCGTCTACGTTCTCATCAACCTCCTCGTGGACCTGCTCTACCCCCTGCTGAATCCACAAGTCCGCGCCTGAGCCCATGGACCTGATCGTCAGGAGAGCCCGGTGCCGCCACCACGCCGACCTCGTGGACATCGGCATCGCCGAGGGGCGCATCCAGCGGATCGAGCCCCGCCTCGCCGGCGGCGCCACGCGCGAGATCGACGCCGGCGGGTGCCTCACGACGCCATCCTTCGTCGAGCCGCACATCCACCTCGACAAGGCGCTCACCGCCGACCGCGCGCGCGAGAACCCGACGAACCTCTTCGAGGAGTCCATCGCGATCATGCGGGAGGTCAAGCGCGGCTACACGCTGGACGACGTCGCCGACCGCGCCACCCGGGTCATCCACTGGCTCGTCGGCCACGGCGTGACCTTCATCCGCTCGTACGTGGACGTGGACTCGATCGTGGGGCTCACCGCCCTCGAGGGCGTGCTCGCCGCGCGCGAGCGCTGCCGGCGCCTCGCCCACATCGAGCTGATCGCGTTCCCGCAGGAGGGCATCCTCTGCGACCCGGGCACCGACGATCGGCTGGTGAAGGCGATCGAGCGCGGCGCCGACCTCGTGGGCGGCATGCCGTTCGCGGAGATGATCGACGCGGACTGCCGGCGCCACACCGAGCTCGTCTTCCAGATCGCCCGGCGCTTCGACCGCGATATCCAGATGCACGTCGACGAGACCGACGACCCGGGGGCGACGACGCTCCACCACTATGCGGTCACGGCGCTTCGCGAGGGCTGGGCCGGCCGCGTCAGCGCCGACCACGTCACCGCGCTCGCCGCGTACAACGACACCTATGCCGCGCGGGTCATCGGCCTCGTCGCCCGCGCGCGGATGAGCGTGGTGACGCTGCCGAGCAAGCTCATGCGCGGCGGCGTCCGCGACCGGGAGCCCCGGCGCCGCGGCATCACGAGGGTCAAGGAGCTGCTCGCCGCCGGGGTGAACGTGGCCTACGGGCAGGACGTCATCCAGGACGGCTTCATCCCGGTCTTCGGCACCGGCGACCCGCTCCAGGTCGGCTTTCTCCTCGCCTTCGCCGCCCAGCTCTCGACGCGCGCGGACATCGAGACGCTCTACGACATGGCGACCGTCAACGGCGCGCGGTTGATGCGGCTCGAGAGCTACGGGCTCGCGCGGGGCGGGCGCGCCGATCTCGTCGTCGTGGACGCGCCGTCGGTTCAGGAGGCATATCGCACCCAGCCGCCGCGCCTGGCCGTCATCCACGACGGCCGCCTCGTCGCCGAGCGCGGCGTCATCGTGCGAGACTGATCCGCCGCGCTCCTAGACGGCGGCGCGGGTGGGCGCGGGCTCGGGCACCCCGGCCGGGTGGACGGCGCCTGCGGGCAGGTCTACCACCGGGCCGTACATCTCGGGCCGGCGGTCGCGGTAGTAGCCCCAGAGCTCGCGGAGCTTCGGGAGGGCCGAGAGGTCCACGTCGGCCACGGTGATGTCGTCCTTCGTGGCCGAGGCCTCCGCGAGGATCTCGCCGCGCGGCGAGACGATCATGCTGTTGCCGTGGTGATTGCGCTTGGAGCCGCCGATGTCCACGCCGACCTTGTTGACGCCGCAGACGTAGTAGACATTCGCGACCGCGTGGGCGCGGAGCTCCAGGTCCCAGAGGTACCTCGTCATGCCTGTCGTCGCAGTGGGTACGAACACGATCTCCGCGCCGCCGAGCCCCAGCACGCGCGCCGCCTCCGGGAAGTGCCGGTCGTAGCAGATGAGGAGGCCGATACACGCGAACGGCGTCGCGAAGGTGGGAAAGCCGAGGTCGCCGGGCGTGAAGTAGAACTTCTCGTTGCCCCGCGGCTCGGCGCTCTGTGCCGTGTCCATGAGCGGGATGCTCGACTTCCGGTACTTGCCGATCAGGTGGCCGTCGGGGCCGATGACCGTGGCGCTGTTGAAGTAGCGCCCGTCCGGCGCGCGCTCGAAGATCGGCGCGATCAGGACCGTGCCGGTCTCCCGCGCGACGTCGCGCAGGCGGTCGATCGTCGGCCCGGGGATCGGCTCGGCCCAGTCGAAGTACTCGCGTCGGGTCTCGACGCAGAAGTACATCGTGCTGAACAGCTCGGGCAGGCAGATGATGCGGGCGCCGCGGTCCGCCGCCTCGCGCACCATGCGGATGGCCGTCCGGATGTTGGTCTCCTTGTCGGCGTTCCCGACGAACTGCACCCCCGCGATCCTGACCATTGCGCCTCCTTATTGATGTCGGGGGGAGCGCGCGCCGCTCCGCCCCGACACCCCCCACCGCTTACCGGCCTCCGGATTCAGCGAAATGCCGGCATCACCTGCTCGGCCCAGTCTCGCATGAAGCGGAGCTTGTCATCGAAGTGGATGCTGATCCAGAACCGGCGCGCCCCGGCCTCGACGGCGCGCTCGAGCGTCTTGATGCACTCGGCGGGCGTGCCGGCGAACGCGAAGCGCTCGGCGAGGTAGTCGACGAGCCCCAGCTCTTCGATGAGCCGGCGGTTCGCGCTGCCCGGCTGCACATGGTCGGCGAACTCGTAGCGCTCGCCGAGGGTCTTGACCTTGCCGAGCAGCTCCGGCGGGATATGCTTGCCCTCCATCGTGAAGCGCGAGAGATGGTTGCCCGCCGCCGCCAGCGACATCTTGATCTCCTCGATCGCCTCGCGCCGGCTCGCCGCGATGCTCGCGTCCGGCCACCACCACATCTCGACTGTGTCGGGATCGCGCCCCGCCTCCCGGGCTCCCTCGTGGACCTGGGCGATCGAGTCGCGGATGATCTCGGGCCGGATTCCGGTCCTCACGACGACGCCGTCGGCAATCTGCCCGGCCAGGCGCAGCGTCTTCGGGCCGGAGGCGGCGAGGAAGAGCGGCACGCGGACCCGCGACCACGTGAAGCGCGCCGTCGTCCCGTGGTAGTCGGCGCGGCCGGTCGTCAGGAGATTGCGGATCACCAGCGCGTAGTCGCGCAGCTCGGTGAGCGGCACGGCCTTGAGCCCGATGTTGTACGCGGCGCTGTCGCCGCTGCCGATGCCGACCATCGTGCGCCCGGGCGCCAGCTCCGCGAGCGTCGCCGCCGCCGACGCGGCGACCGCGGGGTGGCGCGTGACGGGAGTGATCACGCGGGGGCCGAGCCTGATGCGCTCCGTGTTCACCGCGCACAGCCCCAGCGTCACGTACACGTCGCGACAGATCGACTGCGAGTCGGAGAGGCCGAGGATCGCGTAGCCGTGGCCCTCGACCGCGCGAGCCCATTCGACGACCTCGCGGGCCGGCGCCGTCGGCATGAAGTTGATCCCGAACTCGACGCTCACGCTGTCCCTCCCGCCGCCGCCGGCCCGCGCGGAACGTAGCGGCCCCAGCCCGGCTTGCCGACCGTCTCGCCGTCCTCCATCATGACCCGTCCGCGGACGATCGTCGTCGTGGCCATCCCCTTGAACGTCCAGCCCTGGTAGACGCTCACCTCGCAGAGACAATGATAGAAGCGATCGTCGACACGTACCTCGCGCTCGGGATCGATCAGCACGATGTCGGCATCGGCGCCGGGATTCCGGTGCCACGCCGGTGTCCGATTCTGGGCTTTTCGGTCCGTTCTGTCCATTCCGAGAAACGCAACGGCACACTCAGGAACTGCGTGTGAAGATGCAGAAGTTGCAGAAGTTTCGGAGAAATGGTGCGTGGTGGCCCCAACGGGATTCGAACCCGTGTTTGAGCGGGGTCACGTTTCGCCAGTGTATGCAGATAGTTACGCGAGGGGGCCGAGCGAAAAAGCCGACCCAACGAAAACACGAGCTACGAAATAGAATATTTTGTGTGACGTGGACTGCGTGGCGCTCCTTCGGGTGTTCCGGGTCCTTCGCCGCCGCTGCATCACGTCACGTGATCGAAAGCCTGCTCTGACACGGGCCTTTGGACAACCTGCTCCATCGGCGCGGCGGCATTCCGCGGCCCCTGCGCTGGAGGGGGGAGCGCTTTATGGATGGAGCCACGGCAATCTCGCTGATATCGGCAGGAACCGCCCTCGGTGCGGTGCTCCTCGGGCCTCTGGTATCGATATGGGTCGCTCAGAAGCAAGCGCGCGTGACGGTTCTTTCCAACAATCGTCAGGCCTGGATAAACACACTGCGGGACCAGGTGTCGGAATTTATATCAATCTGCGT
>Ga0066704_10001139_pt1 | contig 11079 bp, 13 predicted proteins | sample GraSoiAngelo_153_FD_66458 | JGI IMG/M metagenome (GOLD analysis project Ga0066704, IMG submission 66458) | Grasslands soil microbial communities from the Angelo Coastal Reserve, California, USA - 14_1009_12_40cm | ecosystem: Environmental > Terrestrial > Soil > Grasslands | place: USA... | reverse complement strand
TTTTCATGATAAGCCTTCTAGACCTGGCTAGCCGACAGCCCCTCGAAACCCGAGTTCAACCAGTATCGCTTTAGCTCTTACTATGACTCGAGCCGTGAAAAAACAAGGCAAGGACAATCCTTCGGGCCATTGCATCTTGCGGTGTAGATGCGACCAGATTTTATACCAGTACGACGTAGACATGGGAGCTACAAACCCCAACCGGCAAGGAAGAAGCGTTGGAAATAACCGACAAGAAAGTTCTCAAGACATGCCTCGTCTGCAAGCGCACGTTCCTAGGCTGGTTCAGTGGAAAATACTGCAGTGCCGACTGCCGAATGGAAGGCAACCGGCTAAAAGCCCGCCAACGAAAACGTAAGAGCCGAAAGGTCGGAGAGCTCAAAGAAGGAATCATCTCTCAACAGCTAGGAGAACTGGGACTAGCTGAAACTCAGTATCCGATGTACAACCACGAGATTGTTCCTACAATGTACGCGAACTTCGCGCTCTACCACGCCAGAGATGGCAAACGCCACGTCAGGTCTTACTACGATCTACTGCGAGACATTGCAAAGTTGAACGGCACGAACCTCAGAACAATGCTTGCGAATATGGCACCTCGAGACGAGCAGAACTAGCCGGTCTCTTGTTCCAGCTTTCTCAGGTCCTGAATTTTTCCCAGATATGTTCCGTCGAACAAGTAAGCTTCACCGTTCTCGAAATCGACAGCGCCTGATCTCAGCACTGGTCCCATGTACTCCCGATAGAGATTCGTCCAGCCTTCTCTGAAGCTTCGGTTGATGGGTTGTCCTCCGAGGTAATCGTTGAAGCTGGGCATTATGATGCACTCAGCGTCGACAACTGATATCCCGAATTTTTTCTTGTACTCTCCCACTGAGTCGCCTTCCCACTTGACCGATTCATGCTTCAAGACTCCTTCCGCGAGTTTCTGCCCATTGCTTTTGGCCCTGACCCATGACTGGCGAGTGATGCGGAAGCCGAGTGGATCTTTGAAGACGACGACAGGATGTAAGTGTCCCATAACCAAGTACTCGCATCCTAGCAATGGTGGTGAGGGCCAGGCGTGGCCGTGAAAGAGGCCTACCTTGTTCCAGACGGATATTCCTTCAGATGTGCTGATCTTAACGCTTGGGGGAGTGAGTGGTTCCAGGTTTCCATCGTGGTTTCCAGGGACAACCTGTACGTCAGGAATAATTTCGACGAGACCCTCAAAAAATTCCGGGACGTACTTCCACTCCTCCAACTCAACTTTCGCAACGGCGTGCTTCACATCGCCGAGGAGGATGAGTTGTCTCGGACGTGTATCGTTGATGATCTTTCGTAGCTTCTCAAGCAGACGTGGGACTTGCGAGGGCACGTGTATTCCTTGATGGGACAGTGATACTTCCCAGCCGAGATGAAGATCGGCCACGACTAGGACCCTTTCGCCGTCCTTCTCCATCAAGAGAGCAGGCTGGTCCGCTACAGGCTTCACCACTACTGCTTCAGACACAGGGCAGCACCCTCCAATGGTATGGGGCGCGATCTTGTGTTTAAGGACAGACTCGTCAATTGACTAGAATAGCCTGATGAGTGGATCGAAAAGACTCTTTAGAAAGAGACGTCGTCAAAATCGGTGAAGGAGCGAGTGTATTGTGGACTCGTTCGAATCTTCCTTGGTCAGCTCGTCCTCTGGAAGAGCTGAGGTTTATCGTCCGGACGAACAAATAGTTGGTCTCGCTAGTGTCTTCATGTCCCGTGGCCGTTCCGCAGGCTACGGTCTCTACTTCAGCAAGACTAGAATCATCGGGGTAAGAAAGCGAAGGACTTCTCTTGTTTTCGGTCTCGCGTTGGGTGTGCCAGTCCTCTCTCTCCTCTTGTACCTCGACTTCGTCCTAAGATTTTCCGGACCACTCTATGGTATCTTCTTGCTTCCGTTCCTCCCGATGATTCTAGATCTTGGGATACGTCGTTTGCGTCGCGCGGTCCCCGAGAGGATCGTCCGAAAGAACACTCCCACGACTACAAGTGAACTCGGTTCAAAAATTGACTTCGAACTCAAGAGGGAGGAGATTGCTGAGCTCATGATGAAGCAAGTGGTCGAGGGAAGGCTGTCTCCTCAGCCTGGTTATCTCAGGATTACCCCGAAGAGTCATCTCGAGAAGCCGATTGAAATTAGGATTCATGGAATCAAACAGTTTCAGACTCTGAGGGAGATCGTGATCGAGTTCGCGGCGCGACAGCCGCAAGTGCGGGCGCTAGAGTACTAAAGACAAAACAATATTGATGATTTCTCGGGAAGAATCTATTTTGTCCTTGACTGTTTGACTGTGACTTGGATCGGCTGGGCTATTGCAGACTTTAGGACGTTTCGTCGGCTCCTCTCGAAGTTTAGCCATTCTTCGAATTGTTTGTCGCTCATTGCGAGCAGGTTGAGATAGTCTGCGATCTGTTGTTTTCCGATAAAGTCGACTCCTTCAAGCGCCTGTATCTTCTCCTCCATTTCAGGAGTCAGAGCCAGCTTGTCCTTCTGCTTCGCAATCTTCATCATTTTCGCGATGATCTCATCGTTGACGTTGGCGTTGATGCCGAGCTGGTTCATGGCCTGAAGAGCGTCTCGGGTCCGTTGTTCAGCGTACCTTTCGCTTCCTCCTTCGCCGTGGATGAATTCGAAGACTTCTGCTGTTGCCCGGTAGTATGTTTCGATGAAATGTCCGACTCTCTCCTCCTTCGCTACTTCTACCAGTCCTGCGTCTAGGAGTTTTCTGATGTGGTGGTAGATTGCTTGGGGTGTTAGTTGGAGTTCGTGGTGGATCTGGCCGACGGTCATTTCTTTCGCTCTAAGGAGATAGACCACACGTCTGCGAGTGTCGTCGGCCATCAGCTCGAAGGCGTTGGGGTCGCGGATGAACTTGAATGTCTTCAAGCTCTCATATTCTACTTACCAAGTAAGGAGTTTACTTACTATTAGCGCTTTCTGAATCAGCCATACGGCTGTTTTAGTCAGTAAAACGAAGAGTTTAATAGAAGCCACCAAAGACCACGTTTGTGTGAATGAAACATGAGTTTGAATAAAGGAAGTCTAGATTTGGGAGCTGGAAAGAGCTCTCACAAAAACCAGGGCCCTCTGTCGCCACTGGTTCAAACGATCCATAAAACAAGGCATCGCTCAATCTGCGTGCAGTGCATGACCGCCCCCGCATTCGAGACCCGTCGAAGAGCGGTCAAAAGCGCCAGTTTCTCAATCGAAGCAACAAGGGGCAAAGCTCAAGCAAGGAACCTCTACTCTCAGCTAAGGTAACCCCCTACCAGATTAGGAAAACGAGCATCAAGACCATTGAGGAGACCTCTATGCTATATCATGTTAGAGCTCAGCCGATAGTAGCTGAAATGTCGAGGTTCTGGGTCCTCCTCAACGACGGGACTATCGAAGCTCAGGAACCCGATGGTAGAGAGATCGTTGCATCTATGAGAAGGGCTGTGGTGAACGGGGGCAGGGTTGAGTGGCAGGAAAACTGCTACTGCAGCCCACCTCTGCGTCACGAAAGAGCCACGGTCTATGACCAGTTCTTCACCGCGATGGAGACAGGACCCTCAGTTCCACAGGAGCCTCCTGAGGGCGAGAGCTTCTGGCACTATCTCGAAGACTGTAGAGTAACGAAAGGCAGTGGCCGCGGACGGAGTACTGTCAATCCGGCGAGGTATGTTCCACTCCGTATTTTTTGAAGTGTCTGCTTTCCCTATTCTCTCCAATGTTCGAGTTAGAAACCCTATCATATGCCAGTATTTGATGTACTAGAGAAGACTGACGACAAGTAAACCAACCGAAGACAGCGTTCTGAGGCAGGTCTCTCAGGAGCTGCGCCGGACCCATCTCCTCACCGAAGAGCAGAAGGGAGTTTTGTCGAAAGTCTTCGAGAAACGTTTTCCTCAGGCTCTCGCAATAATCGAGGCGAGAAAGGTCACGAACTATCGGTTCAAGCCGAGCGGAAGAACCCTCTGGGTGGTAAACGGTCGGAAAGGCGAGTATCAGGTGATGCCTGACAGTATGTTCTGCACTTGTGACGACTACTACTTCCGCGTGATGGACAACAAGAAACAGCTGTGCTATCATCTCGTAGCGCAGCAGATCGCGGAGGCCGCTGGCCAGTATGGCGTGTTGGATCTTGCCGACTCGAAATATGCCGAGGTAACTTCGAAGTTGAGTGATTCTGGCTATCGAAAGGAGTGAGCCGGAGTCCTCTGGTTAGGCGGTCAGAGTTATCTAGAACTCTGGAAAGGGATCGCGCACTTTGGTCGACATATCTGATCCTATAGTCTGGAGCACCATTGTCCAAACGATCGTTCTAACTCTGACGCTTATCATTTTCACGCTCTCCTTCCGAAGCCAGAACAAGGCAATGAGGGATCAGGCCTACCAGAAGGTGCTGGATGATTATTCTGATTCGATGAGGATGCTTGTTGAAAGACCAGAGTTGGCAATCCTCCAGATAGAGCTGGCGAGATTAACTCGAACGGGGGATTTGGAGACGAGAACGCCCACGCCCGAGCAGTTGGTCGTCCGAAATTTCGTTATGTTGCTTTATGGAATCTTTGAGAGAATCTACATGCTCTATTGGAAGAAATGGATAGACGCTGACACTTGGAGACAGTGGGATCGGTTTCTAACGATCGTGGCGAAACATCCTATGTTCGAAGATGTCCATCGGACCTCGGACGGAATGTTTGACAAGCCATTCCAAGACTATGTCACAGGGATCCTCAAACGCACGAATTGAAGCGGACTGCTGAGCTCTGGCGGAATTACGTTTGATTCCGTAGCTGGTTGACGGTCCTCCTGCCTCTTTGACAAGTTTGGCGATGGCATCCGGCGCGAGAGTGCTGGGCTCTTCGATGCGTAGCTGAAAGTTTTAGTAGCCGCCGCTCGGCGAATCGTCTCGAAATGGTAGAGTGGGCGTGTCTTACAACCTCCCGCCTGATGCAGAGTATTCCTTACTCCAGCTGATACTCTACGTTCTGAGTTTCGTCACAGTCCTCCTAATCTTCCTCTACATCGCCAGCGAGAGACCTGGCGAGAAGAAGAAGAAAGAAGAGGAAGAAGACTAAACGGAATGAAGCTCTCTAAAAACGAGAGGATTCTAGCGCTAGCCTTCACAATAATGTCGATCTGCGGCATCCTCTTCACACCAGCAGGGCTTGAAACTCGCCCTCCGTCGGCGCTCCGATCCTACGCTCTGATTCCGCTCTTCCTAGCCGGGACTATCCTGGACTTTGCCTCTCTGATTCTAATCTTCAAGAAACCCCGAATTGCTGCAATAACTGGAATCGTCGCAGCCATCGAATACGTATTCCTCGCCCCAGGCGACCAAGCTCAGCTGTTCTTCGTTGGAGTGGCTGTACCAGTTGGAATAACGATCAACGAAATAATTGCGCTCATCGCTTCAATCGTTGTTCTGCTCTTCGCTCCAATGGTCTTCTTAGCGAACCGAAAATCCTCGAAACCCTCGCCATAATTCCATCAATCTCGCCGTGGGTCAGTCGAGCGAGGACGCCCGTCTAGGGTTTATGAACCGCCCAGCGGTATCTAGTGCGGTAGATGGCTAGCTCTGCCTTTTCAGTTCTGAAACCTCCAGTCCTAAAGAGACTCGAGAAAGAAGGTTTCCTAGAAGCCAGTCCCATCCAGGAACTTTCCATCCCTGCTATTCTCAAGGGCGATAATGTCCTCCTCATCGCTCCCACTGGAACGGGAAAGACCCTGGCAGCCATACTGCCGGTGTTGGACGAGTTTCTCGAAGCTCGTTCTTCAGAGAAGACTCATGGCATCTCAATTCTGTATGTTACGCCTCTTCGAGCGCTGAATCGGGACCTGTTGCGGCGATTGGAAGAGATGGGTCGGGACCTTGATGTGAAGATCCAGGTGCGTCACGGGGACACGCCGACTAGAGCAAGGTCTCAACAGGCCAAGAGTCCTCCGGACATGCTGATCACTACGCCTGAGACTCTTCAGTCGATACTGGTCGGGAAGAGGATGAAAGAGCATCTTCGAGCCGTACGATGGGTTGTTGTCGATGAGGTTCACGAACTAGCGACGGATGAGAGGGGGGTCCAGCTCTCAATCGCTCTGGAGCGGCTGATCGAACTGACGGGGCGAGAGTTTCAGAGAATCGGGCTCTCAGCGACTATTGGAGAACCCGAGAGGATTGGACAATTCTTGGTCGGAACGGGCCGGCAGGTTACTATCCTGCGCTCTGACGAGGAGAGGGGTCTCGAGATCAGCGTCGGATCTGTCTCACCGACGGGGAAGGATCAGGAAGAAGCTTTGAGGCTCGGTCTTCCTATCTCCACAGTCGCTCGTGCTCGGAAGATACTGGGGCTGATCGAGGCTCACAAGTCAACACTGGTGTTTACCAACACTAGGGAACACGCGGAAGCGTTAGCATCTCAACTATTGGCCTTGGGCGCGGTTGGGGTAAAGGTCCACCATGGCTCCCTGTCCCGCGAGCTGCGAGAAGAAGCGGAAAAGGAGTTCCAGGCTGGCTCGTTAAGAGCGCTCATCTGTACCAGCTCACTTGAGCTCGGGATTGACATTGGTAGCGTAGACTTCATCATCCAATACACGTCTCCGAGAGAGACAACCCGGCTCGTCCAGAGAATTGGTCGCAGTGGACACACGCTAGGCGGGACTTCACGCGGAATAATTCTCACCATCAGCCCCGATGACATTCTAGAGTCCGCAGTGCTAATCCAGCGCGCCAAGGAAGGAAGGCTGGAACGACCGATCATTCACGAGAAGGCGCTTGATGTTCTAGCTCACCAGATCATCGGCATGCTGATGCAACAGCGCCGAATGACTATCGAGGAAATTCTTCAGCTGGTCCGGCGATCCTATCCTTTCAGAGAGCTGGAGGTGGGCGAGCTGGAGGAGGCGATCCACCAGCTGGACGAGCTGCGTCTACTTCGAAAGTTCGGCGACTCCTATTCACCTCGCAACCCGAAGGCTCTCCGGTACTATTTCGAGAACCTATCAGTAATACCCGATGTGCAGAAGTACACTGTCTTTGATTTCTTCCGGAAACGGCGCATTGGCACACTGGACCAGGACTTTGTAGCTAGGCGATGTACTGCCGGGGTGGAGTTTATTCTTCATGGACAGACTTGGCGAGTCATCTCGGTAGATGAAGAGAAGTACCACGTAGAGGTAGAGGCTGCGCCCCCGAGTCTCAAAGCGATTCCAGGCTGGGAGGGGGACATGATCCCTGTCCAGATGGATGTAGCGTCTGAGGTGGGCAGGATGAGGCGAACGCTCGGACTTACCAGTCATCTAGACGACGGGTTGGGGGATGCGGAGAGGGAGAGAGTAAGCTCAACACTCTCTCTCCAGAGTAAGCAGGCCAAGATTCCCTCTGACAGGCTCATCCTGATTGAGGGTTTCGAAAACAGCGTAATCGTCCACACATGTGCTGGCAACTTAGTCAATGAAGCGCTTGCAAACGCTATGGCTGCGCTCTTCGGGTCCCGGCTAGGATCCAACATTGCCACCCAGGTCGACCAGTACCGTTTCGGTCTGATCTTTCCTCGACCAGTGAGTGCTCACATGGTTGCCGAAGAGTTCAGAAAACTAACGCCGAACGACTTGGAATCGATGATTCACGAGACGGTGGAGGCGTCGGATCTTTTCGCTTGGAAGCACTGGCATGTACTCCGGAGGATTGGGGCAGTCAGTCGACAGGCAGAGTACAAAGCGCGACAGGCGCGGTTATTGGTTGACATCTTCAAGAATTCCATCGCGAATAAGGAAACCCGGCGCGAACTGTTTACCGAGAAGCTGGATGTTGAGGGGGCGAAGAAGATTCTTGCAATGGTTAGCTCGGGCGAGGTCTCAATAGATGTCATTCAAGACGCGGGTCAGTGCACTCCGCTTGCGTTGCCCCTTCTGGATCGGATCGTTCCTCACGGGCTTCTTCGTCCGGCGATTGAGGAGACCTCTATTATTGATGTGGTGAAGAGCAGACTGCTCTCCACAAAGCTGCGGCTGTTATGTATGAATTGTGGAGAGTGGGACGGCATTAGGACCGTCGATAATTTGCAGGACAAAGTTCGTTGTCCAAAGTGTCGGTCGACGTTGATCGCGGCGACTTATCTCAGCGATGATGCTCTGCCGAAGATTATTCTGAAAAAAATGAGAAGCGCAAAGTTATCGGGCGAGGAAGAGAAGGAATGGATGACCGCGTGGCGATCCGCAGGTCTCTTGCAGACCTACGGAAAGAAAGCAGGCTTGGTCCTAGCTGCTAGAGGAGTGGGTCCGACCACAGCGACTCGGATATTGCGGAATCGTAGTGGTGGGGAAGATAGTTTATACCTGAGTATTTTGAGGGCTGAGAGAGAGTTCGAGCGCACGCGCATGTTCTGGGACTAGCCGCTATGCCAGCGTTTGATGATCTTCTAAACCAGATTCTGTCGGGTAATCCGAAGATTGGTAGAGACGAGCTTCTGACGATGGTCGAAAAGAAGAAGGAAGAATCTCATGGACTCCTGTCAGACGAGGGCGCGATCAGGCTGTTGGCTCAGCAGCTCTCGGTTTCGCCTCCTGCGAGTTCTGATCTGAAGGACCAGCGGATATCCAGTGTTCATGCGGGATTGAATGATTCTACGATTACTGGCGAAGTGATTTCGGTCAGTGATGTGCACGAGTTTCAACGGTCCGATGGGACGGCGGGGAAGGTGTTGAGAATGAGGGTCGGGGACGCTTCCGGCCAAATTACTAGTGTTTTCTGGGATTCTCTAGCAGACACTGTAGCGAGGGAGGCTTTGACTCCCGGCTCGCAAGTTAGGCTCCTGCATGGATACACCAAATTTGGGCGGGCTGGAGAGGTAGAGTTTCATCTTGGATCTCGGGCGAACATTCAGATCCTTCGTAGAGCCCAGTCACAAGGTTTCGGTGTAAATGGGGCGTCGAGCGTCGCGGTTAAGATTGGAGCTTCAGATCTGCTCCGCGTACGTCTCCTCAAGCTTCAGAAGAGCCAGTCAGAGCAGGGTCCCACATGGGCACTCTGTTCCAACGAGGCGGGATTGATGATTGCAAAGTTCTGGGACAACCAGGCTCAAAATGTCCTCGAACTCGGTGAAGGCTCGCTTGTGGCGATAGAGAATCACTGGGTGACTGAGAGGAATGGCCTTGTCTACGTCAACGTCGGGTCAAAGGCCTCTCTCAAGAAAGAGAGCACAGACTTTGTTCCTGACATCCCCATTTCGACGATTGAGTCTCTGCGACCGGGACTCTCGCTGTGGGCTATCAAGGGCAAAATCGGCGAGAGAGGTGCTGTCCGAGAGATAGAGACGAAGGAGGGTCGGAGAACAAGAGTCTCAAATATTGAACTGGAGGATGGTACGGGTAGGGTGCGGGTCAGCCTCTGGGATACCCACGCGCAGAAGACTGAAAGCCTAAGAACTGGAGACACAGTAAGATTGGTTGGCGTCAAGGTCCGAGAGAATATGAACGGTGAGAAAGAAGCTTCCACCGTATTTCTAACCCAGATCGAGAAATCATAGGCCATTTTGTGAGCAAGTTATGATGGCTCTCAGAGTCGGGAAAGACCCTTTCGACTACATCAACGAAGTAAAGATCGAAAGGTCCAAGCACGCAATGAAGCGTCGGTTACAGGAGTACACGCCGAATCCTGACTCCATCGATAAGATGGAGAATATTGACCAGAAATATCATCTCATCGTCTTCTCAGCAGAATGGTGCGGCGACTGCGTAGCCTACGTTCCGGCACTCGCAAAGTCCCTCGCGATCGCAAAGAACAACATGATTCAAGCCAGGGTCATAGATCATGACAACTATCGTGACATGGGAGACGAGATGGGCGTCGGAAAACTCCCAACAATCATCGTCTTCGATAAGAACTGGAAAGAAATAGGCAGATTCATAGAGACACCCAAGAAATACGGAACTGTCGAAGAAGAGATCTGCGCAATCTTAGACTCGACAATGGGCGCTGCGAAAGCTTAGTACTATTACTAGCTCGCGAATTTTTTTCGCTGAAGTTATCTTGGCGAGGCTCGGACAGGACATTGTGGTGACTTGAGGAGTGAGCGGAACTCTGCTGGAAAATCTGCTACTTCAAGCTAAAATCGACAACATAACCAGAATTGCTATCAGTGCGGTCATAGCAAGAGGTTCAAGAGTCCTTCTCGTGAAAAGGAAGGGCGACGATTTCTTGGGAGGCATTTACGAATTCCCCGGAGGGGAAGTGGAGAAAAAGGAAAGCATTCATGATGCTCTCCGCAGAGAGGTAAAGGAAGAGACGGGTCTCCGAGTTAGCGCTGTGAAAAACTACCTTGGTTCGTTCGACTACGAGTCTGAGAAAGGTAGAACGAGAGTTTTCAACTATTTAGTGGAGGTCACTGGACCAATCGAGCTGAAACTCAGTGAGCATGACGCGTACGCCTGGGCTACCAAGAAAAATGAGGCGAACATTTCCTTGACAAAGCCAATTCTAGACATTCTGAATGAATACTGGTCCAGGTGCTCTGAATAATGAGGATGACTTTTGCGGATAAGGTCTTCGGGTCTCGTTGCTGTGCGTTCTAAATCCGCAAACCAAGGCCGTCCATACATGCAAGTAAGATTTGGGCTAGTAAGCGATCTATTCAAGAGGACGCTCAACTCACTCTAACTATCAGAGCTCAGCGGTAAGTGACGTCTTCACCACCGGATATTTCTCGGCAGCCTTTCTCAATTTCGACTCGATCGCCTCAGAAATATCAATGCCCATTACGTCCGAGAAGCTCAGGCATAAGATCAAGACGTCGGCAAGCTCGTCAGAGACTTGGCTATTCTTCACTTCATCCTTTACCGCTTCCCGAATCTGCTCGTCAGTCTTCCACTGAAAGCGCTCCAAGAGTTCCGCCGCCTCGACGCTAATCGAGATTGCGAGATTCTTGGGAGTATTATCCTTCAACCAGTTTCGTTCGTCCCTGAAATCGGAGACACGCTTTCTGAGCACCGTAATCGTTGTCAGGTCATCCATGAAAACCCATCCGAACAGTTAGTACATTTCGCTTCCCATGACCGGTGAGTCTTGCAAAATAGGGAAG
>Ga0066704_10001137_pt1 | contig 11085 bp, 13 predicted proteins | sample GraSoiAngelo_153_FD_66458 | JGI IMG/M metagenome (GOLD analysis project Ga0066704, IMG submission 66458) | Grasslands soil microbial communities from the Angelo Coastal Reserve, California, USA - 14_1009_12_40cm | ecosystem: Environmental > Terrestrial > Soil > Grasslands | place: USA... | reverse complement strand
GTCATGGAAGGTTGCCGGGTTCGTCTTTCCCGCCACCCAGGCGCGATTGGCCTCGGCGGTCTCGCGCGAGGCGAGGCACTCGAGCTGGGCGGCCATCACGTCCTCCTCGACCGCCCGCGGGTCGCGGTGGAACGACTCGTGGAGGAGCCGCTTGATGTGCGCGTTGGCGGTGGGCGCCTGCCGACGCAGCCGCTCGATGAGCGAGGCCAGCGTGGCGTCGACGTCGGCGGCCGCGCCCACCCAGCTCACCAGACCCATCGCCAGCGCGGCCGCCGGCGTGACGTCCTCGTTCAGGAGCGACAGCTCCTTGGCGCGGCCGAGCCCGATCACGCGGGCCAGTCGCAGCACCGAGCCGTCCGGGATGATGCCGTGGCGCGAGGCGCCGAGCCCGAGGATCGCGTCGTCGGTGGCCAGCCGGAGGTCGCAGGCGAGGCCGAGCTGCAGGCCGCCGCCGATCGCGTAGCCGTGCAGGACGGCCAGCGAGACCTTCGGCATGTCCTCCAGGCAGTCGAGCGCGCGCACCCAGGCGCGGTGGAACGCCTCGCCGATCGAGCCAGCGGCCAGCGCGGTGCGATCCATGCCCGAGCAGAACGCCCGCCCGGCGCCGCGCACGATCACCAGCCAGACCGCGGGATCGGCGGCGGCGGTCTCGGCGCGCTCGGCCAGCAACGCGGCGAGGTCGGTGTCGAGCGCGTTGAGGACGACGGGTCGGTCGAGCGTGATCCACGCCACGCCGTCGGCGACGCGGTAGGCCACCGGAACGACGGTCATCGACGATTGTGAACGGCGCGACGGAGGTTGTACGATCGCAACTGAGTGCGCGTTAACGTATCACCCCAGGGAGGGCGTGTCCATGTCATCCATCAGCCGGCGTCGTTTCCTCGTCACCGCTTCCGGCACCGTCGTGGCCGGCGCGCTGGCGCCCGCATTCGTGAGGGCCCAGGCCTCGGTCAAGGTCGGCACGGCCGTGCTCGGCGACTACGCGCTGGCCGGACCCTTCATCGTCGCCGTCGAGAAGGGATTCTTTCGCACCGAGAACGTCAACGTCGAGTACGTTCCGTTTCGCGGCGGTCCCAACCTCGTGAAGGCGGTCATCGCCGGTGAGATCCTGCTCGGCGCCGCCGGCAGCACCGACATCCTCGTCTTCCGCGAGGCCGGCATGCCGCTCAAGATGGTGGCCACCCACACCGAGGGGAATCACTTCACCTTCAACGTGGCGCCCGACGTGCAGACCGTGGCCGAGCTCAAGGGCAAGGCCATCGGCGTCACCTCGGCCGGCGCCACCACGTGGGTGTTCGCGCGCATGGTGGCCCAGGCCCAGGGCTGGGATCCCGACCGCGACGTGAAGATCGTGGGCCTCGGCGGCCTCGACGCCCAGCTGGCCGCGCTGGCCCGCAAGGAGATCCACGCGTTCGTGTGGGGCGACGGCGGCGCCGTGACGCAGCTGGCCGGCAAGTCGAAGGTCCTCATGCGGCTGGACAAGGTCACGCCGCGCTGGATCAGCCAGATCCAGTACGTCTCCGAGGACGGCATCAAGAAGCAGGGCGACGACATTCGCAAGGTCATGAAGGGCCTGTTCAGCGCGATCAAGTTCATGACCGAGCACACCAGCGACGCCGCCGAGATCGTGGCCAAGAAGATCGGCTGGAGCACGGAGGCCGTGCTGGCCGCCCACAAGATCTCCGGGCCCCTCATGTCGGCCGACGGCACGGTCAGCATGGAAGCGCTGCGCTCGATGCAGGACACGCTCCTCGAGTTCGGCGTGATCAAGAAGCGGCTGCCGGTCGAGGAGCACGTCGCCCGCGAGTTCGCCCCGGTGAAGCTCGGCGGATGATCGTCCGGGCGTGGTGGCTCACCGCGCTGCTGCTGACGGCGGCGCCGAGCGCCGCCCACGCCCAGATCTTCTTCGCCGACAAGCCGAACCCGACGTTCACGCTGGGCCCGCTCTTCGTCCGCGCCGGCGTCGATTCGAAACTCGGTCGGATCCCCGTCGACGTCATGTTCTCGGTCGTCGTGCCGCCCAACGAGAGCGTGGCCGACGTCGAGCAGGATCTCTACCTGCTGTGGCCCGGGGACGTCGTCGGCGATCGCAAGCTCGGCGCCGCCGACCCGGCCCTCGAAAAGGACATCGCCGGTCGCGGCTTCACGGTCATCGGCGGCGGCCGGCTCGCCCTGACCGTGCGCAACCTCTACCAGGTCGGCCAGCGGGCGCCGGCCGAGCCATTGCCCGGCGGCGCGCCGTTCGTCACGTTCGTGCGCGAGGGCGGCGCGCTCGGGCTCAGCTCGCCCGCCAGCTGGATCCGCATCCCGTGGAATCCGAAGTTCGCCAATCGCGTGTACCTGATCGACCTGCACATGGACACCCGCGGGCTCATCAAGGACAAGGCGGGGACGTGGTTCGAGCACACCTTCTGGGGCCCGCGCCACCGCCTGACGCTGTCGTTCAACGAGATCCGCCACCGCGCGGTGTTCCCCATGTACTTCCAGCAGCGCGACCGCGTGGTGAAGCTGGCCGAGGATCCCGCCCAGCTCATCGTCAACTTCGCCGACGCCGACCACTTGAAGATCGACGAGATGTTCCCGCAGTCAGCCCGCCGCCAGCTCAGCGAGACCCTGGAGAGCACGGAGACGGTCTCGCTCTTCCTCGACCGGTCGGAGGGCCTGCAGCCGCAGGTGCTGACCGTCCAGTTCGGCTACTTCACCCGGCTGCAGTCGTGGGCGCCGGTGCTCATTCCGGCGCTGTTCTTCGCGCTGGGCAACGGCGCCGGCGTGCTGTTGCGCAACGTGGCCGAGCGGATCAGCAAGCGCTGGACGGGACGCGTGGAGTTCGGACGGGCCAAGGAGAAGCCGCGTGTGAGGACGCGCGGTGTGGTGCTCGAGCCGGACACGCTGCGCCGCATCGTGCCGGGCGTGACGACGTACGAGCAGGTCCTACAGCTGTGCGGTCGCCACGTGGAGGAGCTGTCGCGGCTGACAACGCCCGACCACCGGACGCTGGTCTACCGTGGCCGACGCATCGTGCCGCGGCGCCGACGCGCGCTGTCCTGGCTGGCGACGATCGAGCACTGGGACGCCGAGGATCACGAGGTCGACATCGAGCTCGAGCGCGACGTCGTTCGCGACGTTCAGGCCCGGGTGCGCCGCTCGCGCCTCAGCGCCCCCGAGCCGGCGTGAGTCCGGCGGCGTCGGCCAGTCGCGTGAGGACGTACGGCGTCACGGTGACGTGCTCGCAGCAGGTCAGACAGTAGAAGTCCAGCTCGAGGCCGGCGCGGCCGCCCATGAAGTCCATGCGGCTCGCACACCGCGCGTGATGCAGCGCACCGTCGGCCGACCGATATACCGTGGCCACCGGCGGCATCGTCGACCGGCTCGGGGTCGGTGTCTTGGTCGTGGTCGCTACCGCCATGGTCGTTCTCCTCGAGCGAGGCTCGGTCGAGGCCAGTCCTCGGTCCGTTACTGTCGCCACAGCACCACCCAGCAGAACCCCACGCCGCCGGCGAACACGGTGGCCGCCACCGACACGTAAGCGCCGAACTCCGTCCAGGTCATCATCCCGATCGCCTCCGGGGCGCGTGGGAGAGCAACCGGCGTTCCAAAGGCGAGCACCGAGGCGATCCGCGAGATTCCGCATAGATGCGCGCGTGCCTCGGACCGGCGCCCGGTCAGTTTGGAGGCGCCGCGGGGAGACTCTCCGGGCAATAAGTGACCGCCGTGGTGACTGGTTGCACCTCGCGGAGGTTCGGCGTCAGCGCCAGCGGGAGAGGCGATTGTTCAGCGAGTCGAGGGCGAGGACGATGGCGATCGACGAGGCGGAGACCAGGGCCGTCGCCGCGAAGAGCTCGGGGGCCTGGAAGCCGTTGGCGAGGGAGCCCATGACGAACCCCATGCCCCGCACGCCGGCGAACATCTCCACGATGAGCACACCCAGCAGGCAGAACACGATCCCGAGCCGCATCCCGGCCAGGACCGTCGGCACGATCGCCGGCAGCAGCACTTTCCAGTAGAGCTGCCACGACGACGCGCCGAACGCGCGGGCGACGGTCACGAGCGTGCGATCGACGTCGCGAACGCCACCCATCACCAGCACGAGGATCGGGAACAAGCCGTGGATCGTCCCGTAGAGGATGGCCGGCGCGGTGCCGAACCCGAGGATGAGGACGATCCACGGCAGGACGAGGATCTTCGGCATGCCGTAGGCGGCGACCACGAAGGGGCCCGACACCTCGCGCAGCACGCGCACCGAGCCCACGGCGACGCCGAGCGACACGCCGAGCACGACCGACAGCACGTAGGCCACCGCCGTCTTGGCGAGCGTGTCCGCCAGTCCCGCCAGCGCGCTGGGCCCGATCCGGCCGAACGCCCCCACCACCGCGCTCGGCGCCGGCACGAACAACGGATCCACCCACCCCGCCCTCGCGGCGCCCTCCCAGATGCCGAGCAGCGCGAGGACGCTCACGACCTGCAGCACAAGGACCCGAGCCCGCTCGGCGCTCGTCATTCGAAGTCCGCTCCGCGTCCCTCATTCACCGCGTTACTCACCGCCTTCGAGCGCCGGCTTCGCCGGCGCAATCCGATCCTGGGGGGAGGCACCGAGGAGTGCGCCGTCAGGCGCGCGACGAGGGTCGGAAGGGGGGCGAAGCCCCCCTCCGAGGGTCAATCGCTCCATCGCTGCGCGCGACGCTCGACGAGGCTGGCGACGACGTCGGAGGCGACGACGAGAGCCAGCGTGACGAGCACCAGCGCCACGTAGTCGGCGGTGCGGAAGAGGCCGTAGGCGTGATTGATGAGCGCGCCCATGCCGCCCTTGGAGCCGAGGATCTCGCCCACGATCACCCCGATGACGCTGAGCGCGAGGCCCGTGCGCAGACCGCCGACCAGCGTGAACAGCATGGCCGGCACCATCACCTTCGCGAACACGACCGCCGGCCGGGCGCCGAAGGCCCGGGCCACGAGGACCATGTGAGGATTGACCTGCCGCACGCCGGCCAGCACGGCCAGCGTGATCGGGAAGAATCCCAGCAGGAAGCCGAAGGCGATCTTCGAGGCCGCGTCGAGCCCGAAGAACAGCATCAGCGAGGGATACCAGACGACGGCCGGGACCGCGTAGAGCGCGGCGAGGATCGGACCGTAGGCGCGACCGACGAGGCGGTTGAGCCCGAGCACGAAGCCGCAGCCGAGACCGGCCGCGATGGCGAGTGCGTAGGCGATCACGATCTCGCGCAGGGTCAGCAGCAGGCTCTGCGGCAGCTCGGGGTACGAGTCGAGGACCAGCAGGCGGCCGAGCGCCGGGACGACGACCGAGGGCGGCACGTAGAGCAGCGGATTCGCCGCCCGCGCCAGCAGCTCCCAGGCCAGGACGAGCGCGCCGAGGATCGCGAGGCGAATGAGGGCGACGCGCACGCTAGGCGTCGCCCATGGCGCGCAGCGATTCGTCGCGGATGTCGCTCCAGAGCTTGGCGCGCAGCGCGATCAGGTCGGCGGACTCCATGGCCCGGGGATAGGCCATCGGCAGCTCCAGCACGCTCTTGATCCGGCCCGGGCGCGCCGTCATCACCACCACGCGCGTCGAGAGCGCCAGCGCCTCGTGCAGGCTGTGGGTGACGAAGACGACCGTCTTGCGCGTGCGGCGCCAGATGTCGAGCAGCCACTCGCCCATCAGCAGGCGCGTCTGCTCGTCGAGGGCGCCGAACGGCTCGTCCATGAGGATGATCTGGGTGTCGATGGCGAGCGCGCGCCCGATGGCCACCCGCTGCCGCATGCCGCCCGACAGCTCGCGCGGATACTTGGCGCCGAACTCGCGCAGGCCGAGGGGGCCGAGCAGCTCGGTGGCGACCACGCGGCGCTGCGCGCGCGGCACCCCCTGCAGCTCGAGACCGAACTCGATGTTCTCGAGCGCCGTGCGCCAGGGAAAGAGGCCGGCCTCCTGGAAGACGGTGGCGACCCGCCGGGGATCGGGACCGGTCACCGCCCGGCCGTCCACGACGACGCGCCCGCCGTCGGGGACGACGAGCCCGCCGAGCATGCCGAGCAGCGTCGACTTGCCGCAGCCGGACGGGCCGATGAGCGTGCAGAACTCGCCGGCGCCCACGGTCAGCGAGACGTCGCGCAGCGCCTCGATCGGGCCGGAGCCGGTCAGATAGCGCTTGCCGACACGCTCGACCGCGATGAGATCGCTCACGTGAGCTGGAGGATCTCCCGCGCGATGACCATCCGCTGGATCTCCGACGTGCCCTCGCCGATCTCGGTCAGCTTGGCGTCGCGAAAGATCCGCTCGACCGGGAACTCCGTGATGTAGCCCGCCCCGCCGTGGATCTGCACGGCCCTGGTGGCGGCCTTCATGGCCGCCTCCGACGCGAACACCTTGGCCTTGGCCGCCGCGTGCATCGCGGGCTGCCCGGCATCCTTCAGCCAGGCGGCCCGCAGCGTGAGCAGCCGCGCGACCTCGACGTCGGTGGCGATGTCGGCCAGCATGCCCTGCAGGCCGTTGAACTCGGCCAGTGTCCGGCCGAACGCCGTGCGCTGCTTCATGTACTTCACGGCCTGGTCGACGGCGGCCTGCCCGATGCCCACCGCCATCGCCGCCATCGCGATGCGCCCGCCCTCGAGCACCTGCATCGCCTGCACGAAGCCCTGCCCGCGCTCGCCGATCAGGGCGCCGGCTTCCACCCGCGCGTCCTCGAAGATCAGCTCGGCGGTGTCGGAGGCGTGCAGCCCGAGCTTGCGATACGGCGTGCCGGCGCGGAAGCCCGGCGTTCCCTTCGGCACGACGAACGCCGAGATGCCCTTCGACTTCTTGTCGGGATCGGTGCGCGCCATCACGACGGCGACGCCGCCGACCGAGGCGTTGGTGATGAAGGCCTTGCTGCCGTTCAGGGCCCATCCATCGGCGCGCGCCTCGGCCCGCGTGAGCAGCGCCGCGGCGTCGGAGCCCGAGCCCGGCTCGGTGAGTCCCCACGCCGCCAGCATCTCTCCCGCGGCCAGGCGCGGCAGCCACCGGCGCTTCTGCTCCGTCGAGCCGAACAGGCTGATGTGGTTGGCGCCGAGCGAGTTGTGGGCCCACATCGTGATGCCGACCGAGGCGTCGCCGCGATTCAGCTCCTCCACGATGAGCGCGTAGGAGACGTAGTCCAGACCGGCGCCGCCGTACTCTTCCGGCACCAGGACGCCCAGGAATCCCAGCGGCCCCAGCTTGGCGACGATCTCGTGCGGAAACTCGTGGCGCGCGTCGTAGGGCGCGATCTTGTCCCCGAGCTCCGCCTCGGCGAAGTCGCGCGCCACCGCCCGGATCGCCGCCTGCTCGGCCGTGAGTTCGAAAGTCATCTGGACGTGGGGGGCCCCGAGATGGCCCCCCACACCCCCCCAATGTTCGGAGCGTCCCGGCGAAGCCGGGACTCTCCTCTGGCGCCGGCGCTTCCCGACATGGCCCCCCATACCCCCCCAATGTTCGGAGCGTCCCGGCGAAGCCGGGACTCTCCTCTGGCGCCGGCGCTTCCCGACATGGCCCCCCACACCCCCCCAATGTTCGGAGCGTCCCGGCGAAGCCGGGACTCTCCTCTGGCGCCGGCGCTTCCCGACATGGCCCCCCGCACCCGCCACACGTTCGGAGCGTCCCGGCGAAGCCGGGGCGCTCCTCGATTGGGGTTGCTCACGGGCGATGTCACGCGGAGCGCCGGCGGGCGGCGCCGGCCTTGGTGTGTTTGAAGAACTCCACCTGGCGCAGGCGCTTCTCGGCCTCGCCCTTCGTGTCGTAGCTGCCGAAGCTGCGCCCGGTCTTCTCGGAGAGCACGACCCACTTGCGTCCCTTCTTCTTGATCATGGCGTCGCCTGCCTCACTGGATCACGGCGTCGGCCGCGTTCACCACCGCCGGGGGAATCGTGAGGCCGAGCGCGCGTGCGGTCTTGAGATTGACGACCAGCTCGTATTTCTCCGGCGCCTCGATCGGCAGATCGCCGGGCCGCGCGCCCTTCAGGATCCGGGCGACGTAGCCGGCGGCGTGCCGATAGAGCGCCAGCGTGCTGGGCCCGTAGGCCATCAGCCCGCCGGCGTCCACGAACTCCCGCCAGCCGAACACCGTCGGCAACCGGTGGGCCAGCGCGAAGTCGGCGAGCCGCCGACGCTCGCTCAGGATCAGCGGATCGCCGACGGAGTACAGCGCGTCGACCTGGCCGCCGGCGATCGTCGCCAGCGCGGCGTCGAGCTGATCGGCGGCGCTGACCGACACCGTCTGCAGCTGCCAGCCGAGCACCCGCGCGGTCGTCTGCCGCTCGCCCCACAGCCGTTGCTCGGCGAGATTGGTTGGATTCCAGAGCACCGCCACCCGCATCGCCCCCGGCACGGTGCGCCGGAGCAGGTCGAGATGTAGGGGCGCGAGATCGGACAAGATGCTGGAGACGCCGGTGACATTGCCGCCGGGGCGCTCGAGACTCTTCACGAGGCCGTACGCCACCGGGTCGCCGGCCTCCAGCATGACGATCGGCACCGTCGCGGTGGCCGCCATCGCGGCCATGGTCGGGCCCGGCCCCGGCGTGACCAGCACGTCGACGCCGCCTCGGACGAGGCCGGCGGCCAGATCGCCGAGTCGGTCGTACCGTGCCTCGGCATACTGCTCGACCACCGCCACGTTGCGTCCGTCGGCGAAGCCCAGCTCGGCCAGGCGCTGCCGGAAGGCGACGAGATACGGGGCGCCGACGTCGGAAGTCGTGTAGCCGAGATACGCCACCACCGGCACGTGACGGGCCGCGGCCGGCACCGGCCCGGCCGGCGACGCGCACGCGACCAGCCACGCCGCGACGAGCACGACGAGGAGGGTCAGCCTTCGCATCGGCGCCACGATGCTCAGACCGCGGCGCGGATGTGCTCGCGGACGAAGCGGACGATGTCCTGCGTCGAGGTGCCCGGCGTGAAGATCTCCTTCACGCCCATGGCTTTCAGCGCAGCGATGTCCTCGGGCGGGATGATGCCGCCGCCGAAGACGGCCACGTCGCCGGCGCCCTTCTCGTGCAGCAGCTCCAGCACGCGCTTGAAGAGATAGTTGTGGGCTCCGGAGAGCACGCTGAGGCCGATGGCATCGGCGTCCTCCTGCAGCGCGGTGGCCACCACCTGCTCGGGCGTCTGGTGCAGGCCGGTGTAGATCACCTCGAAGCCGGCGTCGCGCAGCGCCCGCGCCACGATCTTCGCCCCGCGATCGTGGCCGTCGAGGCCCGGCTTGGCGACGACGATGCGGACGGTGCGCTCGGCCATCACGGCGCGATCGCCTGGCGCAACCGCTCGCTCACGGCCTGGATCTGCGCGCGGTCGCCGGGCACCGGCGTCCAGTCGAAGCCCTTGCCGTCGTTGTTCCAGCGCGGGATGAGGTGCAGGTGGAAGTGCGGCACCGACTGGAACGCCGCCGTCCCGTTGGCCTGCAGCAGGTTGAGGCCGTCGGGTTTCATCGTCTGCCGCAGCGCGAGCGCGACCTTCTTGGCGGCGGCGATGGCGGCCTGCAGGTCGATCGGCGCGGCGTCCCAGATCGTCGCCGCGTGGGCCTTGGTCAGGACCAGGCAGTGGCCGGTGTTGATCGGATTGATGTCCATGATCGCGAAGGCGCGCTCGTCCTCGTAGACCTTCATCGACGGGATCTGACCATCGCGGATCTTGCAGAACACGCAGTCGGCGGTGCTCATGGCCTAGACCGCCACCGTCCACCGGTGCGGATCGGGCGCCTCGCCGTACTGGATGGCCACGATCGTGTCGTAGAGCTTCTGGGCCAGCTCGCCGATGCGCCCCTGGTTGACGACGAGGCGCCGGCCCTTGTAGGCGAGCTCGCCCACCGGCGAGATGACCGCGGCGGTGCCGGTCGCCCACACCTCGCGCAGCGTGCCGTTCTCGGCCGCCGCGACGGCCTCGTCGATGGTGATCGGGCGCTCGGCCACCCGCACCCCCCAGCCGCGCATCAGCGTCAGCGCAGTGTCGCGGGTGACGCCGGCCAGGATCGTCCCCGACAGCGGCGGCGTGATGACCTCGTCGCCGATCCTCAGCATGATGTTGGAGGTGCCAACCTCCTCGATGTACTTGTGCTGGACTCCGTCCAGCCACAGCACCTGGGTGAAGCCCTCGTGCTTCGCCTCCTCGGCGGCGTAGAGGCTGGCGGCGTAGTTGGCCGCGGTCTTCGCCTCGCCGAGACCGCCGGCCACCGCGCGCACGTAGTTGTCGATCACCTTGATCTTCGTCGGCGCCAGGCCCTCCGGGTAGTACGGACCGACCGGCGAGAGGATCACGTAGTACAGGTAGCGCTTGGCCGGCCGCACGCCCAGGAACGGCTCGCTCGCGATGACCGTGGGCCGGATGTAGAGCGAGGTGCCGACCGACGCGGGCACCCAGGCGCGGTCCACGTCGACCACCGTCGTCCACGACTTGAAGACGACCTCCGGATCGAGCGCCGGGATGCTCATCCGGTGCGCGGTCCGGTTCAGCCGCTCGACGTGCTTCTGGGGCCGGAACAGACGGATCGTGCCGTCCTTGCCGCGGAAGGCCTTGAGCCCCTCGAACAGGGATTGCCCGTAGTGCAGCACGGCCGTGGCCGGGTCGAGCGGGAAGGCGCCGTACGGCTCGACGCGCGGGTCGTACCAGCCCTTCTCCTCCTCGAAGTCCATCACGAACATGTGGTCGGTGAACACGGTGCCGAACGACAGATCCTTGTCCTTCGGCTTCTCCTTCTTGTGCGTCGCCCTCGTGATCCGGATCGGCTCGCTCATCTCAATTCTCCCTGGGGGTCTCGAAACACCCCGAGTGAAGTCCACCGCAACGTGGTCGCGCCACCTCGTCGCCGGGCAACTTCACTCGGACACCCCACAAGCGCTTCTCCGGATCAATCATGCGACGCAACCTCAGCGGGCCATCCATCGCCCGCGCTAGAAGATGATCGGCTCGCGGTAGAGGCCGAACGTCTGGCGATAGACGTCGGAGATCTCGCCCAGGCTCGCGTAGTCCTTCACGGCGTCGACCAGCACCGGCATGACGTTGCCGCCGTTGCGACAGGCGTCGGCCAGCTGCTTGAGTCGGCGCTCGACCTTGCTCATGTCGCGCGCGGCCTTGAAGCGGCCGAC
>Ga0066704_10001135_pt1 | contig 11087 bp, 9 predicted proteins | sample GraSoiAngelo_153_FD_66458 | JGI IMG/M metagenome (GOLD analysis project Ga0066704, IMG submission 66458) | Grasslands soil microbial communities from the Angelo Coastal Reserve, California, USA - 14_1009_12_40cm | ecosystem: Environmental > Terrestrial > Soil > Grasslands | place: USA... | reverse complement strand
TCGCACGAGCGGCGATAGGTCCGCTGCAGGTAGTCGAGGTGCACGTTGGCGACCGCGCCGTAATCGAAGCGCAGCAGGAGATCGGCGTTGTCCTCGGTGTCGATCTCGAGGCTGGAGACCTTGCCCGCGTAGCAAAACACCTCGCGCGGGTCGCCCAGCAGCCAGCGCAGGTAATCCAGCTCGTGAATGGCGTCGAGAATGATCCCGCCGCCCATCGCCCGCCGGGCGCCGTAGCCACGGCGATAGTCGGTCTGGGGGCGCCAGTACGGCAGATAGTAGCCGCACTCCGCGCGGGCTGACAGCGGCGTGCCGACGCGGCCCTCGTCGACCAGGCGCTTGACGAGCATCAGGCTCGGCAGGAATCGAAGATTGCAGCCGACCAGCACCGTCCGGCGGGCGGCGGCGGTTTCGGCCACCAGCGCCGCGGTGCCGTCGAGCGCGTGCGAGAGCGGCTTCTCGACCAGCACGTGCCAGCCGCGCGCCACCGCCGCCCGCGCCTGCTCGACGTGGCGGTGCGTCGGCGAGCACACGAGCGCGGCGTCGGCGGTGAGGGCCAGCGCCGCCGTCTCGTCACCGGTCACGAGCGCGCCGGCGCCGGCCAGCGCCGCGGCGGCCGCCAGGCGGCCGGGATCGGGATCGAACACCCCGGCAATGGCGTGGCCGAGCGCGCGGGCGTTGCGGAGGTGGCGCAGTCCGATCGAGCCGGCGCCGAAGACGACGAATCGCATCGTGCGTCTCCTACCGTTGCCGGCGGTCGCCGGCCAGCTCGAACACGATCACCTCGGCGCCGGCCGCCTCGTGCGTGTCGACCTCGCGGAAGCCGCAGCGCCTGAACATCCGCAGCGATGGCGCGTTGTCGGCGAAAACCCGGGCGCGCAGCCGAACGTCGCCCCACGCCGCGCCGACCGAGCCCGGTGCCTGCCGCAGCATCGCGCTGCCCAGGCCCTGCCCGCGGCGCTCGGGGGCCACGGCGAGACTGATCTCCGCCACGCCGTCCGCCAGGTCGGCGCGTACCTGTCCTACCGGGCCGAGCTCGTCGCTGACGATCCACAGGCGCGTCGCGTCGGAGGCCAGGCGCGCGTCGAGCCAGGCGAGATGGTCGGCGTACGGGATCGGCGCCGGGTTGAACGAACGGCGCCGCGTCTCGGCATCGTTGGCCCATCGCCACAGCAGCACGGCGTCGTCCATCCGCGCGCTACGCCAGCTCAGCGCCATCCTCCACCATCGCCGTCGTGATGGGCGCCTCGGCCGCGATGTCCCGCGTCGCCACCCGCCCGAGCAGGCGTCCGTACGCGGCGGGCGGCAGCCCGGGCGCGTTCACGCCGTTGCGCAAGACCCGCACGTTGTCGGCCGAGAACGCCTCGCCGGTCTTGATCGCACGCAGGGCAAAGACCGAGCGGAGCGCGAACCGACGGAGCTCGCCCTCCACGGGGAGCACCTTCTTGTCGCCAGTGCCGAGCACCGCCTCGGTCTGACGGACCGCCTGCACCAGCCGCTTCAGCTCGTCGGGCTCGACGGCGAACTTCTGATCGGGACCGGGCATCCGGTTGCTCAGCGTGAAATGCTTCTCGATCACGCAGGCGCCCAGCGCCACGGCGACGACCGGCGCGATGATCGGATCCCGGGAATGGTCCGAGAGGCCGACGAGATGCCCGGTGGCCCCGCGCAGCGTCACGATCGCGCGGGCGTTCACCGCGTCGGGCGGGGTCGGATAGGCGGCCGTGCACTGCAGGACGACGAGCCGATCGTTGCCGACCTCGCGCGCGACGTCGAGCAGCGGGCGGACCTCGTCGATCGTGTGCGCGCCGGTCGACGCGAAGACGGGCTTGCGCTTGGCCAGCACCGCCCGCGCCAGCGGCAGGTGGCTCAGCTCGTACGAGGCCAGCTTGAAGGCCGGCACGTGCGGATCGAGAAGCTCCACCCACTCCTCGTCGAACGGTGTGCAGAGGAAGTGGATGGCGCGCCGGGCGCAGTGGGCGTCCAGCACGGGCAGCCACGCCGGCGACAGCTCCATCGCCTCGATGATCTCGTAGATCGAGCGCGGGTCGCCGAGGTAGTCGGACGTGCCGGCGCTGCGCGGGTAGAGCGTGCGCGCGCGGAAGCCCTGGAACTTCACCGCGTCGGCGCCGGCCTCGGCGGCCACGTCGATGAGCGCCAGCGCCGTCTCCAGGCTGCCGTTGTGATTCGAGCCCGCCTCGGCAATGACGTAGCACGGTTCGCCGTCGCCGATCCATCGCTGGCCGACGCGCAGTCTCATCGCACGGCTCCCTCGCCCTCGACGAGGGAGGCCGCGACGTCGAGCAGGCGGTCGGAGGCCTTGCCGTCGTCGCGGCCGACGAATTTCTCGAGGTACTGGGCGCGCGCGGCCGGCTCGAGCGGAAAATCCCCGAGCCGACGCCGCGGGAGGTCGGCGACCAGCGCCGCGACGCTGACGGGGTACGTCACCCCTGGGAAATTGAAGCTGCTCCCGGACGCCGTCGAGAGGAACGACGCCCGGAGGGTCGGCGAGAAGCCCAGGTCGTCCGCGTCGGCGGTCACGCAGACGGACGGCACCCCGGCATAGGCCGCTTCGTAGGCCACCGTGCTGAAGAAATGCACGCACAGCGAGGCGATGCTCATCAGCTCCAGGATCGTCGCCGGATAATCGGTGCTGTCGTAGCGTACGTGATCCGCCACCGTTCTGAGATAGGACGCCACCGGATCCTTCGCGCGGGCCTTGACGATGAGTGCGGCGCCGTTGGCGTCGCAGAAGGCGCGCACGGCCTGCACCACGCCCCGGTCGTCCCAGCCGTTGGCGACGTCCCGAGCATATCGACGCCCGGCCGGCAGCCGGACGGCCAGTCGCTGGCGCAGCCGGCCGGCGCGATCGATCAAGCGGTCGGCGCGATGCATCCGGTGCGCGATCTTCGCCGTGTACGGGTTGGCCTGGAACGGCCCGTAGATATTCCTGGTCCAGAAGGTGCGCGGGTTGCTGAGGAAGGGGAACGGGCAATACAGGACGACGGGCCGCGTCGCCTCCAGTCCGAGCGTCGCCCGCACGGCGGCCGCGTCGGTCAGGTGGAACCCGTCCATTTCGGGGAAGCCGACGACGACGCCACGGTGGCGCAGCGTCGCCGCCACCGCCCGGTCGTCCACCGGCCCGGGAGCCCGGCCGCGCGTCTCGTCGAGCATGCGCAGCGAGTCGGCGGCCAGGGTCCGCCAGTGCTCGCTGTGCACGCCGATCGCGTCGAACGGCGTGGTGCCATCGCCGTCCACGAGGTCGCCGATGTTGAGCGTGTATTGCAGGGCGAGCCAGCGGACGCGGCCCTCGCGCGCGATCCCGGGCGCGCGGTAGAGCGTGATCGCGACGTCCGGGCTGGTGTCGGCGACGAGCCGGGCGAGCCCGTCGGCCCCGAACTCGCGCAGGCATGGTCGACCCGAGCGGAAGGCCGGACCCGCATCGCGCCGCTCGAGCGCCCGGTCGCCCTTGAAACCCTCGTCGGCCGCCTTCCAGCATTCGACGTCCCAGCCGCGCGCGAGCGCCCGGTCGATGACCGGCCCCAGCAAGCGGTAATGGTTATCGCGCCTGATGAGAAACGCCACACGCATCAGCTGCTCCTGGCGGTAGTGCGCGTGGCGGCGAGCCCTACGATCTCGTCGGCGACACGCCCGGCCCCGCGACCGTCGATCGCGTGCCGGCCGTCGGCGGCCAGGCGGCCGCGCAGCGAGCGATCCGCGGCCACGCCGGCGACCGTCGCGGTCAGCGTCGCGAAGTCGGCCGGCACGACCAGGCCGGCGGCGCCGAGGTGCTCGATGTTCGGACGCTGGTTGTCGGCCAGGCAGACGGCGACGGTCGGTGTGGCCGCCGCCAGGCACTCGTAGAGCGTCATGCCGGCTGCGGTCACGGCGAGATCGGCGCCGGTGAGCAGGGGGCGCAGGCTCGGCACCGCCCCGTGGAGCGTCACGCCGTGCACCGGCGCCGACGCCCCCGGCACGAGACCCCCGACCACGTCGACCGTCGCGTCGGGCAGCGCCGAGCGTACGGCCGCCGTCGCCGCGGCCGTCTGGGCGGCCGGCGTGGCGCCACCCAGCGTCACGAGCACGCGCGCGACGCCGTCGCGCGCGCGCGGTGACGGCGTCGCCGCGAAGGCGGGGTCGAGCAGCGCGTAGCGCGCCCCGAGCAGCGTCACCGCCTCGGCGGGCACGCGATAGGCGAGCCGCTCGGCGTGCCAGGCGCCGTTGATCACGACGTCGGCGGGCACCGCGCGATCGGCGAGATCGTCGATGGCGACGACGAGCGCCGCGCGGCGCAGCGCGGTCAGCAGCGCGGCATCGGCGTGGTACGAGTCGACGACGACGACGTCGACGCCGCGGCCGACCAGCGCGTCGAGCACGCGTCCCGGCGCGCCCCACCAGGCCAGCGGCCGAGGGGTGACATCGGCCGCGACGGCCGCCAGCCCGGCCTCCAGCGCCCCGCTCACGAGGACGTCGACGCGCGCGCCACGCGCCCCCAGCGCCCGCGCGAGGGCAACGCAGCGCTTGAAGTGGCCCAGCCCGGCGTCGCCGCCGGCATCGGTGAGGAACGCCACGCGCAGCGCGGTCATCGCTGGTAGTGCTCCGCGACCTTCCGCACCGCGTGGATGACGTCGGCCACGTCCTGGTCGGTCATGCCCGGAAAGATCGGCAGCGTGAGCAGCCGCTCGGCGCCGTCCTCGGCGACGGGACAGAGCCCTCGCGTGTAGCCGCGCGCGGCGTAGTAGGGATGCCAGTAGGCCGGCACGTAGTGCAGCGTGACGCCGATGTTCTCGGCGCGCAGCGCGGCGTAGACCGTGGCGCGATCGGCGGACAGCCGCTGCGACTCCACCAGCACCGGAAAGATATGCCAGGCGTGCCGGGCGTCGGGCACGACCTGGGGCAGCGTGAAGCCGGGCACGTCCTTGAGGGCGGCGAGGTAACGCTCGGCGATCGCCTCGCGCCTGGCCAGGAAGCGGTCGAGCTTGCCGAGCTGCGAGCGTCCCAGCGCGCACTGCAGATCCGTGAGCCGGTAGTTGTAGCCGAGGTCCACCATCTCCGACCAGAGGCGCCCGTGGGCGTCGCGCGTGCCGGCATCCGTCGCCAGGCCGTGGTTGCGAAAGCGCTGCATCCGCTCGGCCAGGCCGGCGTCGTCGGTCGTCACCACGCCGCCCTCGCCGGTCGTGATGTGCTTGACCGGATGGAGACTGAAGACGGTGAGGCCCTCCCCGCCGCCGACGCGACGGCCGCTCACCTCGGCGCCGAGCGCGTGGGCGGCGTCCTGGATCAGCACGAGACCGCGGGCGCGGGCCAGGCGCTCCCACGCGTCCAGGTCGCACGCCTGGCCGGCGAAGTGCACGGGCATCAGCGCGCGCGTGCGCGGCGTGAGCGCGGCGGCGGCGGCGGCCGGGTCGAGCGTGAGGGTGTCCGGGCGCACGTCGGCGAAGACCGGCCGGGCGCCCTGGTAGAGGACGGCGTTTGACGTCGCCACGAACGTCAGCGGCGTGGTGACGGCTTCGTCGCCGGGCCCGAGGCCGGCGGCGAACACGGCCGTGTGTAGCGCCGCGGTCCCCGAGCTGACGGCCACCGCGTGACGCGCCCCCACCGCGGCGGCGAACGCGCGCTCGAAGTCCGCCACCGCGGGGCCGGTCGTGATGAGCCCGTCGCGCAGCGTCGCCACCACGGCCTGCACGTCGTCGGCATCGACGAGGTGGCGGCCGTACGGCAGCAACGCGCTCCGGACGGGCCGGCCGCCGTGCAGGGCCAGCGGATCAGCCACGGGCCAGGTCCTGCATCTCGGCACCGCTGAGCCACCACTGATTCGTGTCGCTCGAGTAGCGGAAGCCGGCGCCGGGCCGCTTGCCGCCTTCCCAGGCGGGAAACGGCCACGAGGGATAGATGGGCTCCACCACGAACATGTCGTCGAACTCGACGGCCTGGCGGCTCTCGTCCTCGGAGATCAGGATCTCGTGCAGCTTCTCGCCGGGCCGGATGCCGATGACGTCCACCCGGCAGCCGGGCGCCACCGCCTGCACGAGGTCGAGGATGCGCATGCTGGGGATCTTGGGCACGAAGATCTCGCCGCCCCGCATCCGCTCGATGCACCGGATCGCGAAGGCGACGCCGTCCTCGAGCCGGATCCAGAAGCGCGTCATGTCGGGGTCGGTCACCGTCACCGTGCCGGTGCGCTTCTGCTCGGCGAAGAGCGGGATGACGCTGCCCCGGCTGCCGATGACGTTGCCGTAGCGCACCACGCTGAAGATCGTGGAACGCGGGTGGCCGTAGGCGTTGCCCTGCACGACCAGCTTCTCGGCGCAGAGCTTGGTGGCCCCGTAGAGGTTGATCGGGTTGACGGCCTTGTCGGTGCTGATGGCCATCACCCGCGGCACGCCCTGGTCGATCGCCGCGTCGATGACGTTCTTGACCCCGATGACGTTGGTCTGGATCGCCTCGAAGGGGTTGTACTCGCAGGAGGGGATCTGCTTGAGGGCGGCGGCGTGGATCACGACGTCGACGCCGTGCATCGCGCGCTCCAGCCGCTCCTTGTCGCGCACGTCGCCCACGAAGAAGCGCAGGCTGGGATCCTTGAAGCGCCCCATCATCTCCGACTGCTTGAGCTCGTCGCGGCTGAACACCACCAGGCGGCGCGGGTGGTATTTCTCGAGCATGATCTCCACGAACTTGTTGCCGAACGAGCCGGTGCCGCCGGTCACCAGCACCGACGCCTCCGCCCAGTTCACGACGCCCTGGACACCGCCCACGGTCGCCCTCCCCTGTCGCGCCGGCCTGCTCATACCGCGCCGGCCTCGCTGAACTGCAGCCGGTACAGGCTGCCGTAGGTCTCGCTCGTCTCCAGCAGTTGCGCGTGGCGCCCGACCGCCTCCACCCCGCCCCGGTTGAGGACCACGATCGTGTCGGCGTGCAGCACCGTCGACAGCCGGTGCGCGATGACGATCGACGTGGCCCCCTGCACGACCTGCTCGATCGCCTGGCGCACCAGGCGCTCCGACTCGCTGTCGAGCGAGCTCGTCGCCTCGTCGAGGATGAGGATGGGCGGGTTGCCGACCACCGCCCGCGCGATGGCGATCCGCTGGCGCTGGCCGCCGGACAGGCGGATGCCGCGATCGCCCACCACCGTGTCGTAGCCGTCCGGGAACTCCACGATGAAGTCGTGCGCGTTGGCCACGCGGGCGGCGCGCACGATCTCGGCCTCGGCCACGTCGTCGCGACCGTAGGCGATGTTGTCGCGGATCGTCGTGTTGAACAGCAGCGGCTCCTGGGCGACGACGCCGAAGAGCCGGCGATAGGCGTGCTGCCGCAGCGACCGGAGGTCGCGCCCGTCGATGGTGATCACGCCGGCGGTGGGATCGTACAGGCGCAGCACGAGGTCGACCAGCGTCGACTTGCCGACGCCGCTCGGCCCCACCACCGCCACCACCTCGCCCTTGCGGACGTCGAGGGTCACCCGCCAGAGCACCGGCTCGCCGTCGCCGTAGCGGAAGGTGACGTCGCGCAGCGCGATGCGGTCGCGGAACGCGTCGATCGTCTCCGCGCCGTCGGGCACGGCCGGGCGCTCGGCGAACAGCTCGTCCACCCGGCTGGTGGCCGCCAGGATGCCCTGCATGGCCGTGTAGGCGCCGGCCAGGAGGCCGATCTGGACCATGACGGCGCGGCCCACATAAAGGAAGAGGAAGAACGCCGGCGCGGTGAGACGTCCGGCCAGGAGCTCCCACGCCGCCAGGAGGATCAGCCCGGCCTCCACGACATAGTTGACGACGGCGCGCGCCGGCTCCTCGATGTGCTTGTACACGCCGAACTTCACGTTGACCCGCAGCACCTCGCGCAGCGTGGCGCCCAGCCGCCGGAGCTCGAACGTCTCCGCCGCGAACGACTTCACCGTGCGGACGTTGACGAGCGCCTCCTGGAAGCGCGAGGCCACCTCGGCCAGCACCGAGAACTGGTCGGTCGCGAACCGACGCACGGGCCCGCGGATGCCCCGCGTGACCGCATAGTGCAGCACCGCGGCGGCGAGGGCGGCTCCGACCAGGCGTGGGTTCGTCCGCGCCAGCAGGTAGGCGTAGAACGCGATGAGCAGTGGCGCGCTGAAGACCGTGCAGACGATCGTCTCCAGGCCCGCGGTGGCGGAGCGCGTGTCGGTGGACAGCCGCGAGACGAGCTCGGCCGAGCGGTGACGCGTGAAGAAGCTCATCGACATCGTCAGCAGATGGCGGAAGAGATCGGCCTGCAGCGCGCTGGCCGCGCGCACGCGCAGCCACAACGCCAGCAGGTAGTTGCCGAAGTCGAGCCAGCCCTTGACGAGGCCCACGGCGACGTAGGCCAGGCAGAGCAGCGCGATGGCGCGGAAGCGATCGTCGACCGCGGAGGCGCCGAGCCACCCGAGCACCGCGCCGCCGAGATTGGTCAGGCTCAGGCCACCCAGCCCCACACCGCCGGCCGGCGTCGGCCGGGCGCCGCCCAGCGCCAGGTCGAGGATCGGCGCCATGACGACGGGCAACAGCGCGGCCAGCCCGGTGGCCAGCGCGCTGGTCAGCAGCAGCACTCCCAGCGCCGGCCAGTACGGCGCCACGTAGCGGCGCAGCAGCCGCGCGAGGCGGCGCGCGTCGGCGAAGCGGCTCACGCGCCGTTCCCGTTCGCGGCCGGCGTCAGCCGCCGCAGCGTCAGGCACTTGGCGGCCGGGATGCCCTGGCGCACGAGCGCGGCGACTTCCACCTGCGGCCGGTCGAATGTCGCCACGATCACGGCGTCCAGGTCCTCGGGCCGCAGCGCGGCGGCAGCCTGCACGGGAAAGCCGAGGAACTCGCCGCCGGCGGTGGGCGCGAAGACGCCGATCGGCTCCAGCCCGAACTCCTTCAGCGTGAGGTAGGCCAGCTCGGCCGCCTCGCCGGGACCGTAGAGCGCCACGCGCTTCATGCCCCGCCCGGCCATGAGCGCCAGCGACGCCCGCAGCGTCTCCCGCGTGCGGCGGAAGAGGTGCAGCGAGTAGAGCATGTGCTCGTAGGTGAGCCGGCTCTTCTCGGTCAGGCCCTTGGCCGTCAGCAGATACCGCAGCCGCTTGCGCGCGGCGGGCTTGGTGGGGAACTCGGTGATCTTCACGTAGCCCTTGCGGCTGAGCCGGCGCAGGTAGAGGTTCACGAGACCGAGCGCGATCCCCACCCGCTCGGCCAGCGCGCGCTGGCTGAGCGGCCGGCCCTCACCGATCGCGGTCAGGATCTCCAGCTGGCGGGCGTCGTGACGGTCCATCCGGTCAGCGCACGAAGCCGCGCCGGCGGAGCTCGTCGAGGACGCGGCGGGCGTTGTCGGCCACCGAGTGGCTCACGGTGTCCAGCGTCAACTCGGCCGCCGCCGGCGCCTCGTACGGATCGTCGATGCCGGTGAAGCCGCGCAGCTCGCCGCGCCGCGCCTTGGCGTAGAGGCCCTTGCTGTCACGCGCCTCGCACACGTCGAGCGGGGTGTCGACGAAGACCTCGACGAAGCGGTCGGCGCCGACCATCGCGCGGCACTCGTCGCGGGTCGCCCGGTAGGGGCTGACGGCGGCGCACAGGGCCAGGCCGCCGTGGCGCACGATCTCGGCGGCGACGAAGCCGATGCGGCGGATGTTCGTGTCGCGATCCTCGCGGCTGAAGCCCAGGCCCTTGGACAGGTGCGTGCGGACGACGTCGCCGTCGAGCAACGTGACCTGGCGGCCGCACTCGAGCAGCAGCACCGTGAGGGCGTCGGCAGTCGTGGACTTGCCGCTGCCGCTCAGGCCGGTGAACCAGACGCAGACGCCCTGGCGGTGGCGCGGCGGGTACGTCTCGGCGAGGATCTCGGCGACCTCCGGCCGCGTGAACCACGCCGGCAGCGGGCGGCCCTGGTTCAGGTACTGCTCGCGCACCTGGGTGCCGGAGATCGAGGCGGTGCGCGTGGCGGCGCTGACGCGCGAGATCTCCTCGTAGCGATCCTCGTCGGGCAGGTACACCAGCTCGCTGAACGGCACCATCCGGACGCCGAGCTCGTCGCGATGCTTGGCCACGAGCTCCTGGGCGTCGTAGGGACCGTAGAACGGCCGGCCGGCGGAGTCGACGCCGGGGCTCGCGTGGTCGCGGCCCACGATGAAGTGGTTGGCGCCGTGATTGCGCCGGATGAGGGCGTGCCAGAGGGCTTCGCGCGGGCCCGCCATGCGCATGGCCAGCGGCAGCAGCGCCAGCACGATCCGGTCGCTCTCGTAGTACTTCTCGGCCAGCGCCTTGTAGCCGCGCACGCGCGTGTAGTGATCGACGTCGCCGGGCTTCGTCATACCGACCGACGGGTGCAGCAGCAGCACGCCGTCCGCGCCGGCGACGGCACGCTTGGTCAGCTCCTCGTGCACGCGGTGCAGCGGGTTGCGCGTCTGGAATGCGACGACGTTGGCGCGGCCGAGGGCGGCCAGCCGGGCGCGGGTCTCGGCGGGCGTGAGGCGCAGGTCGCGGAAGTCGTGGCGGGCCGGCGGCTGCAGCTGCTGCAGCCGCCCCGAAACGTTGAGGCGGCCCCAGCGCTGCATCTCGGCCACCAGGGGATGCCGGGCGTCGAGCGTGCCGAACACCTCGCCAGCGACCGGCCGCCAGTCCCACTCGTAAATCTCCTCGACCGTCATCACGGCGAGCAGGTCGTTGCGGCTGTCGCGCAGCGCGACGCGCCCGTCGAGTCGCAGGCCGGCGGCGCCGGGCTCGACCGGCAGCGTCACCGGGATCGGAAACAGCGCGCCCCCGGCCAGCCGCATCTCGCCGACCACCCGGTCGTGATCGGCGCGCGACATGAAGCGCTCGAGCGGCGAGAAGCCGCCCGAGGCGAGCAGCTCGAGGTCGCACACCGCGCGATCGGAGAGCTGCAGCGAGGGCAAGCGGGCGGCCTCCGCCCGCAGCGCCGTCGCCTCGGCGGCGGCCACCTGCAGGTCGACGAGGCGCCCGCCGTGGGGAGCAATGAGGGCGGTCATCGAACGGGGCGCGGGAGCGCCGGGCATGTTCAACACCTGAACACGAATTCTAGCAGCACAGCGGGTGGGGGCCGGTCAAATCCTTGATGCGCCGCGCCCGGCGCGCCGAGAGGCGGCGGGAGGG
>Ga0066704_10001128_pt1 | contig 11114 bp, 9 predicted proteins | sample GraSoiAngelo_153_FD_66458 | JGI IMG/M metagenome (GOLD analysis project Ga0066704, IMG submission 66458) | Grasslands soil microbial communities from the Angelo Coastal Reserve, California, USA - 14_1009_12_40cm | ecosystem: Environmental > Terrestrial > Soil > Grasslands | place: USA... | reverse complement strand
CCTTCGCTCCTCCTCAGGGGGCTCCGCCCCCTCGGACGGCAGCACACGACGCTGCCATGTCACCCCCTACTACGCGAGGGAGATCCTCTCCCTCACGCTCCCTCTCCCGTGGGGGTTCAATGCACCAGACACCAAGAAAATTCGGCAGGGCCCAAACCACAGACCCTGCCGAATTTTCTTGGTGCCGGGCGGGCGTTTCTGCCTCTATCGAAACTCGTAACAGCACGGGTCGGGCGACGCCCTCCTCAGCCGCTCTAAGACGCCAGACGCGAGCGTATATAGCGGTCCGCGGAGGAATTTTTGTGACATTGACGCTCCAAGGGCAGGACCGGCGCCCTAACACGCTACTGGATGCGGACGCCCTGGGGGTTAGTCTGTATCGGCCAACTCGGGTTATGCTGGCGGTGGCGATGGTGGGAATCTGCATGGCCGTGAACGCTACGACCTCACGGTCGCCGCGGTCTCGATCGCGAGGACCATGACCTCTCTCCCCTTGAGGTAGGAACCCCCTGCCACATCGACGAACCGATACATCCGTCCTGCCGAACTCGCGCATGTCGGTCCCCGACGATAGACCGGTCGGCATCGGGATCGTTGGTTATGGCCTGATGGGCCGCGTCCACGCCTATGCGTACCGCGCAATTCCTGTTTACTACCATGGCCAACCGGCTCCGGTCCGCCTTGTAGGCGTGTGCGATGTTGACGCGACTCGCGCGAAGGAGGGTGTGACTGAGGCGGGGTTTGCGTTCGGGACGCGTCGCGTGGAGGACCTAGTCGCGCACGACGACATCCATGTCATCGACGTGTGCACACCGAACCGCTTTCATGCCGAGGCGGTGGAGGCGGCGCTTCGCGCTGGCAAGCATGTGTACTGCGAGAAGCCGCTGGCCTTCGATCTGCCCGAGGCGCGGCGCCTAGCGCAGCTGGCCGTGCGCGCGGGCGTCACGCACCAGGTTGTATCCGAGTACCGGTTCTTCCCCGCGATGCTACGCGCCCGCGAACTGATTGCCGACAACTTTGCGGGTCGGATCTTTCACGTGCGCGGCGCGTACCTGCACTCGGGCTACGTCGACCCCGATCGGCCACTGGAATGGCGGCTGCGGCGCGAGGTCATCGGCGGCGGCGTGCTGATGGACCTGGGCCCGCACCTGCTGGACCTGATGCGCTGGCTGGCCGGAAACGTGGAGAGCGTGTGCGCGCTGACCGAGACCTTCATCCGCGAGCGCCGTACCCCAGAGGATCCCACGCGACGTTTGCCGGTCGAGGTCGAGGATGCGATCATCGTCCTGATGCGGTTCACCAGCGGCGCACTGGGTACCGCCGAACTCTCGCGTGTGGCCACCGGCGCCGAGGACGAATTGCGGCTGGAGCTGCACGGCAGCAACGGCGCGCTGGGATTCAATTTAATGGATCCCAACTGGCTGCTGGCTTACGACCGTACGGCACCGCCCGACCGTCGCGGGTATACGAAACTGGCCACCGTCCAGTATTATCCGCCCCCGGCGGCTATGCCGTCGCCCAAGTTCACGCTGGGCTGGATCCGCTCACATGTGCACTCGCAGTTTTCCTTCCTCGACGCCGTCGTGCATCACCGCTCGGCCTCGCCCTCATTTGAGGATGCCGTCAGGGTGCATGAACTGATCGAGGCCTGCTACCGGTCGGCACGCGAGCGTCGGTGGATCGGGCTGGACGAGATGCCAGAGCCCTGAACCATTCGCGGAGCGACAAACTGGCCAGCATGGCTGAGAGGCGAGATCTATGGAGACGGTGCCGGTTGGAAAGGAGTGATTCACCGAGGAAAGCAAACATGGAAAGCCAAACATAGTGATAGATGGTTCTGCACAAGCGCTCGTAGAATGTCCGTTTGAAGAGGAGGATGAAAATGGACAAGCGAGTCGTGACGCTGGTGGGCTTGATTGCGTTGCTCTCGACAATGTGGTTCGGCGGCGCCGCACCGACGCATCAGGCGGGACCCGTGCGGGCAACCGCAGCACCCACGATCTTGGGCTTTCCCGCAGCGACCGAGCTAGAAGCCAAGACTGCCCAAGCTGCTTTCAACGCAGCGGACAAAGGCAAGCCCGACCCCGCGTGGAAGGGCAAGAAGTTTACCATTGCCGTGTATTCGGCCGGTCAGCGCGGTGCAATTTCCGGTCCCCTGTATTTCTGGCGCAACAAGTTCACAGAGCTCACCGGCGCCACCTATGACATCGTCGAAATCCCGTTCGCCGAGTTGCGCGAGAAAATCTACAGCGACTTCACGACGAGTGCATATAAGTACGATGTCATCATCAACTGCTCCAACTGGTACGGGGATGCCATTGCCAATGACTGGATTCAGCCGATTGATAAGTACTTCAACGAGCCGCGCATGCCCAAATGGGATCGCGCGTCGATTGCGCCTGCGGTCGCAAACCTGATGAAGTGGGGGGAGCACTGGTACGGCACAAACAATGACCACGATGCCCAGGTGTTGTACTACCGGCGTGACATTCTCAGCGACCCCAAGTGGCAGGCGCAGTTCAAGCAGGAGATGGGGCGCGACATGCCCGTCGCCATGGACACATGGGAAGACGTGCTGGAGATCGCGAAGTTCTTCAACCGCAAGGATTGGAACGGCGACGGTAAGCCGGATAACGGCATCTCTCTTCACCTCAAGGTCGGCGGTCAGGGCTTCTTCCACTTCATGGCTCTGTCCGCACCCTATGTTGTGACTCCATATCTGGGCCAGCCGCCCACGAAGGTGACGAAGTATCACAACGTGTACTGGTTCGACCCCGAGACGATGGAGCCATTGATCAACTCGCCCGGCCATGTCAGAGCACTTGAGACGTTGATTGCGCTCTCAAAGGCGGGCTCACCCGCGATGTGGGGCTGGAGTCTGGGTGAGGCGTGGGCTGATTTTCTATCGGGCAAGTCGGTGTTGGTCTTCTCGTGGGGTGATGTCGGTTCGCTGGCGGAAGATCCGACGCAATCCAAGATTGCCGGCAAGCTGGGCGCACGCGGGATCCCGGGCACCAAGCAACCGTATGACCTGGAGAAGAAGCAGTTCCTAAATCTGAGTAAGCCGAACATGGTCGGCAACCAGGTGGGCTGCTCGTGGCATCCGGTGCTCTCCAAGTTCGCAAAGAATCCCGACCTCGCCTACTACTTCATGGCGTGGCAGGCGACGCCGCCGATCAACCACTGGAATGTGTACATGGGCTGGACCGGGGTAGACCCGGGCACGACGTACGACTGGTTCCCGCCTGCCGGCAAGGCAACGATCGATGAGTATGTGGCGGGGGGATACAAGGCTGACGACGCCAAGTCGTTCATCGGGGCGTTCACGGACAACTTCTATCGATACCCGATCTTCCAGAACTACATCCGTATCCCCGGTACGCCGGAGATGATGGAAGTATGGGATGTCCACCTCTCCGAGGCGGTGACCGGTCAGGTCAGTCCCAAAGAGGCTCTGGACCGCACGTACCAGGACTGGCAGAAGATCATTGATAACATTGGGCGTGCGAAGCTGCTCAAGCTGTATCAACAGTCCATCGGCTATACGAAATAGTGCAATTCTGAACCGAGTACGTGGGGAGGGGGGTTGCATGAATGAACCCCTCTCCCCTTTACCATGAAAGCCATGGCTCATAAGGAACGGATCAAATTCTTCTTCGTCATTCCAGGTATTCTGTGGGTCCTCATCTTTACAATTTTCCCACTGCTGTACTCGCTCCGGCTGAGTTTTTTCCAGGCCCGCCTTGGGCAAGACCAGACCTTTATCGGGATGGGGAACTTTCAGGGTGCATTCTCCGACTATCGTTTCTGGAACTCGTTGAGCATCACCGTCTTCTTTGTGGTGGTGAGTGTAAGCCTCACCGTGCTGCTGGGGCTGGGGTTGGCGCTGCTCTTTAACCGCCCTCGACGCGGTCTGCGCTTTTTCCGGTCGAGTTTTGTTCTTCCCATCTTCACAGCGCCGATCGCCTTAGGCTACCTAGGACTCACAATCTTTCACGAAGATGTCGGCGCGGTGAACGTCGCGCTGCGCATGCTTGGGGTTGTGAATCCACCCGGCTGGTTCCATCAGGTGTGGGCCGCGCGCCTGGCCATCACGCTGGTAGATGTCTGGCAGTGGACGTCCTTTTGCTTTCTCGTCCTCCTCGCGGGATTGCAGAATTTGCCCGAGGAACTCTACGAGGCAGCGCAGTTAGATACGTCTTCGGGGTGGGGGATATTCCGTCACATCACCTTGCCATTGCTCGCGCCCGTTCTCTTTACTGTAACCATTCTCCGGCTAGTCGAAACGCTCAAAGTGCTGGATATTCCCTTCAGCATGACCAGTGGCGGCCCAGGCGCAGCGACGCAGACATACTCCTTCTATGTGTATCTGGTCGGACTGCGCAACTTTAATGCGGGCTACGCATCGGCGCTGGCCTATATCCTCTTGTTGATCATGTTGTTCATCAGCTCGTTCTTCTTCAACCGTCTGCGCGCGATTTATGACTAGGGCGTGTCTTGAGTCTCCGTACATTAACGGCTGTGTTCGGAGGCTTTAGAGAGGACCAACATCTGTGGCCACCAAGAACGCCATAAGTTCCCGAGAGAGATCCGAGAGGGTTGCTCCCAACGCTGCCGCCATACCGCCGGTGGCCGAGAGGCGCAGGAAGCCGCTCAAGATCACCGATGGGATGATATGGGTGTTGATCGTGGTCGCCACGCTGTGGGTGTTCTTCCCGTTTTACTGGGCGATCACGACCTCCTTTAAAGAGCACCTGGCAATTGTCAGCCAGCCCGGCTTCATCCCGTGGTTGCAGTTCCGGCCAACCCTGCTCAATTGGGAGCGCGAATTTGTGAACCGTGGCCCAGAGATCATGAGCGGCTTGACCAACAGCGGGATCATTGCCATCGGCGCGATGATCATCGCATGCGCCCTAGGCACGCTGGCCGGCTACGGACTGGCACGCTTTCGATTCCACCGCTGGCAAAACAAAGATGTGACGCTGTGGTTTCTCTCGCAGCGCTTTCTACCTCCGATGGTGACTGTCATTCCTTTCTTTCTGGTGATGAAGTTTTTGCGCCTGTTGGATAACCCTATCGCACTCATCATTGCCAACGCGACGTTCACGATGCCATTCGCGGTGCTGATTATGCGCGACGCGTTCAAGGAACTGCCCATCGAACTCGAGGAGTCGGCACTGGTCGACGGTTGTTCGCACTTCAGCGCCTTTTGGCGTATCGCCTTGCCTTTGGCGGCACCCGCGATCGCGGCAGCAGCGATCATCAGTTTCGCTTTCTCGTGGAACGAGTTTCTATTCGCGCTCATCCTGACGTATGAAAGAGCGCGCCCGATGTCTGTCATCATCGCGGGCGTGGAACACACCCAGGGCATCCAGTTTGAGTTCGTGGCCACGCGGCTACTCGTCGCAATTCTGCCGCCCGCGCTCTTGGCGCTGACCGTCCAGCGTTGGATTGTGCGCGGCCTCACCTTCGGCGCGGTGAAAGGATAACCCCTCACGGCTGCACTGCACATCGTGAAGCATGGACTATCTCCTCGGGCTTGACCTAGGCACGACACACCTCAAGGCCGTGGTGTTCGACGCGGCGGGGCGGCAAATCGCCACTGCCCGGCGCTCCACCCCCACCCATCATCCACGCCCCGAGTGGGCAGTGTACGAGCCGGAGGAGATCTGGCAGGGCATTGCCGGCGCGATCCGCGAGGTAGTCAGCGCGCTCAATGATCCTGTGGCGATTCGCGCTCTGGCAGTCGCCAGCATGGGCGAAGCCGGCGTGCCACTCGACGCGCACGACCAACCGCTCTATCCTGCGATCGCGTGGTTCGACCCACGCACCGAACCGCAGAGCCGCTGGTGGATCGACAACGTCGGTCTGTATGAAACGTATCGCATCACGGGTCAAACCGTAGACCCGTACCTCACGCTCGTCAAACTGCTCTGGCTGCGCGAGCACGAGCGGACAGTTTTCAAGCAGATGCGCCGCTGGCTGTGCATGGAGGATTGGGTTCTCTTTCGCCTGACCGGCGAATACGCGACTGATTACACTATTGCCTCGCGCACGATGGCATTCGATCAGGCACGCCGGGACTGGTCCGATGAATTATTGGCCCGGGCGGGACTGACCCGAGCGATTTTCCCGCGCGCGTATCCCAGTGGCACCGTGATCGGACGCGTGTCGGAACGGGCGGCGCGTGAAACGGGGCTGGCGGTGGGGACCGCGGCCGCCACGGGCGGACACGATCATCTCGTGGCCGCGCTGGCGGCGGGAGTATATGCTCCAGGCACAGTGCTCGATTCAACCGGCACGGCGGAGACTACGTTGACCGTTCTCGACGAACCGATGCTCACCGAAGAACTGTGCCGCGCCCATTACGCCTGCTATGCGCACGTCGCGCGCGAGCGGTATGTGTTACTGAGCCAGCTCAATACGTCGGGCGGTCTGCTGGAGTGGTTCATCGAGCACTTTTGCGGTGAAGACCGCGCACAGGCGGCGAGCAGTGGGCGCTCGGTGTATGATTTGGTGATGGCGCAGATTCCGCGCACGCCGGGGGCAGGCGGCGTCTTGCTTATTCCCGACCTGCAAGGCCGCGGCACACCCGATTGGGAGCCACGCGCGCGCGGCGCATTCTTCGGAGTAACCACCGGGCATGGCAAGGGCGAGTTTACACAGGCGATTCTTGAAGCGACATGCTATTGGTTGCGCGAGAATCTCGAATTCTCTGAGCGGGTGCTCGGCCGCCCCATCACACAACTCCGCGCAGTCGGCGGCGCGGTAAAGAATGCCTTCTGGGTGCAAACCAAAGCCGACGTGACGGGGCGCAGCATCCAGGTCCCCGATTTGGACGAGGCGACTTGCCTGGGCGCGGCGCTGCTGGCGGGAATTGGGAGCGGCATCTATCGTGACGAGATTGATGCGGTCAATCGCGTCGAGCGGCCCGTTCTCCACATCGAACCTGATCCCGCGCGAGCTCGGCGCTACGATGAGCTGTACCCTATTTACCGCGACGGCTGCAATGCGGCTCGGGCGACCAGTTTGCGGATTGAGCAGGCGTTTCATCGAGAGCGGGCGTCGCGGAATGGCGGATGACTCAAGCGAGTCAACGGGCATATGCCCCTGATAATTGATCCAGCCCAAGTCGAAGACATTTACGCCGAGGCGCGCCAGCACGGCGTATGCCTCGCGAACTTTGGCACCTCCAACTCGTACACGACGCAAGCCATTCTCCGCGCAGCATCGGAGTTTGGGCGCGAACACGGCATCGCGAGCGTTCCTATTATCGTTTCCGCGACGGCCAACTATCCGATTGAGTCGCAGCTCGTTAGTTACACGCCCCTTCGCGACGCGCGGTTCGGCGCGCGCGCCCTCATCCGCGACGTCGAGCTCCTCCTCTCAGAGGACAGTCCATACGCCGACTTGCGTGTGATGCTGCACCTCGACCACGTTCAGCCTGAACGGGATCGTGCGCTCATCCCTGAGATTCTCGAGAAATATGCAACCGTGATGTACGATGCGTCGAGCTACGCGCTCGCCGAAAATATTCGCCGCACCGCCGAGTTTGTCGATCGGTATGGTGACCGCGTGCAGATCGAAGGCGCTGTGACAGAAATTGTGCAGGCCGAGAGCCAAACCCGGCGCGATGCGTTGACGACACCAGACGAGGCAGAACGATTCTGGCGGGCCACGGGTGTCTCCCTCCTCGTGCCCGATCTCGGCACCGAACACCGGGCAACTACGCCCGTCGCACATTACGACCCTCAGGTTGCGCGGGCGATCAGCGCACGCGTCGGAAAACGCTTAGTGTTGCACGGCGCCTCGAGCATACCCGATACGGCTCTTCATACATTGGCAGATGATGGGATTATCAAGGTCAACGTTTGGACGATATTTGAGCGCATCGGCGGGCAAGCAGTCGCGCGATTCATCTTGGAGCAGTTGGGCAATGTCTTTTCTGTCGATGAGCTCGCATCGCTCCGCGAGGAGGGTTGGCTGGGCGAACGCTATTTCGGCCACGAATACCGCGCACAGCTCTATGGCGGAGTGCTTGCGCCTAAGCTATCGGGCTTGCGCGAGGAGCACCGGCGCGAGGTGTGGCAAGAGGCTGTCGTCGCACGGATGAAGTTCTACCTGGATGCGTTTCACTATGTCAATTTCGGACGAGAAGGACATCCATGAAACGCTCCGAGATCAACACGATCATGCGCGATGCCGACGCGTTCATGAAGAGTCAACGCTTCTACCTCCCGCCGTTTGCGTATTGGACCCCCGCCGACTGGTCAACCAAAGGCACAGAGGTCAGCGAGATCGTGGAGCGGGCGCTGGGATGGGACATTACCGATTTCGGCCAGGGGGATTATCGAAAAATTGGTCTGTTTATCTTTACCATTCGCAACGGCACGCTCGACGCACTGCGAGCCGGGCGCGGCAAGATGTATTGCGAAAAGATCCTGGTAGTAGATGTGGATCAGGTCACGCCGATGCATTTTCACTGGATCAAGGTCGAGGATATTATCAATCGCGGCGGCGGCGAGTTAGTGATCCAGATGTACAATTCGACGCCGGACGATGGGCTGGATAGTAGCGATGTCCTCGTGAGTCTCGATGGTGTGCGGCGCGTCCTACCCGCGGGCGACGCGGTTTCGTTGGCACCGGGCGAGAGCATCACGCTGCCATCGCGCCTCTATCACAAGTTCTGGGGTAAGAGAAGTCGTGTCCTCGTGGGCGAGGTGTCGCTGGTGAATGATGACAAGACCGACAATCGCTTTTACGAGCCTGTGGCTCGTTTCCCTCGAATCGAAGAGGACGAACCGCCTCTGTACTTGCTCGTAAATGATTATGGCAGATACTATCCCCTGCTCAAGTTTCCTCGATTATGAGCGCACCCGCGGTGGGCCCGGGGTCGTCCGGCAGCCCCCTGCTGTTGGGAATCGACGTCGGGACCACGGGTGCGAAGGCCGTGCTCCTCGACTCGGCCGGGCAGGTCGCAGCGGTTGCCACGACCGAATACCCTCTGCTCACGCCCCGCCCAGGATGGACCGAGCAGGATCCCACCACGTGGTGGGAGGCGGCGGTCACCAGCATACGTCGGGTTCTGAACGAGGTACGCGTTCGGGAGCGTCACATCGCAGCCGTAGGGCTGACCGGGCAGATGCATGGGCTCGTGCCGCTGGATGGGGGAGGTAGTGTTCTCCGGCCCGCAATTCTGTGGAACGACCAGCGCACCGCCGAGGAGTGCGCGTGGATCACCAAGCGGGTCGGTGCCGAACGGGTGATCGAGCTCACCGGGAATCCCGTCCTGACCGGATTCACCGCCCCGAAGATTGTGTGGATGCGGCGCCATGAACCAGACCTCTACGCGCGGATCGCGCACATCCTCTTGCCCAAGGATTATGTACGCTATTGCCTCACTGGGAAACATGCTGTGGACGCCGCCGACGCTTCGGGGACATCGCTGTTTGACGTCCGCGGCCGCCGGTGGTCGGCGACAATGCTGGCGGCGTTAGAGATCCCTCCGTCGTGGCTCCCGCGGGTTGTCGAGTCGCCCGAGCTAACAGGAGTGGTGAGCGCACTCGCGGCGAGGCTCACCGGGCTGAACGAAGGCACGCCCGTCGTCGGCGGAGCGGGAGACCAGGCGGCGCAGGCGGTCGGCACGGGTATTGTGCGAACGGGGCTGGTGTCAGCAACGATTGGAACCTCAGGTGTCGTCTTCGCGCACCTAGATCAGCCGGCGGTCGATCTCCAGGGTCGCCTGCACAGTTTCTGCCACGCTGTCCCCAGCCGGTGGCACGTTATGGGCGTCATGCTGTCAGCGGGCGGGGCGCTGCGTTGGCTGCGTGACGGCCTGCGCCACGATGCATGGTTCAAGGGCGGTGACCCCTACGATGCGATGAGCGCGGAGGCGGCGGAGGTCTCACCGGGATGTGAAGGGTTGGTGTTCCTTCCATACCTCACCGGCGAGCGCACGCCTCACGCCGATCCCCGCGCGCGTGGGGCGTTTGTGGGGTTGACGCTGCGACACCACCGCGGCCATCTCATCCGGGCAGTCATGGAAGGCGTGGCATTGGGCTTGCGAGACTCGCTCGAGTTGATCCGGGGGATGGGGCTGCCCGTCACAGAAATCCGCGTGTCTGGCGGCGGCGCGCGCAGCCCGCTGTGGCGACACATCCTGGCCGATGTCTTTCGCGCGGACGTGGCAACAGTAACCACGACGGAAGGTGCAGCATATGGCGCGGCGCTACTGGCGGGGGTGGGGAGGGGGATTTTTCCATCGGTGGAGGTGGCCTGCGAGACCACTGTGGCGGTCGTAGATCGCGCGGCGCCAGACCGCGAGCGCGCGGCCGTGTATGACAAGCTCTACACTGTCTATCGCGATCTCTATCTGGCTCTCCGTCCCTCGATGCACGCCCTGAGCACGATGGCGTGATACGGGTCCCGATGCTGTTGATTGAGTGGATTTGTGAGGTTATGCCTTCGCGCTACTGTCGCGGATGACTTCATCGACTGGCCTGGTGTGAAAGGACACGAGCTTCACGATCTTCCTTATCGTGGCGGCGTTCAGTGCACCATACACCGGCAAAATAAGTGCGCACGGAGAGAACCAATCCGCAGACGCCGATCAAGATTTCATTCGTCATAGCGAAAGCATGACGTCCTGTGTTTCAGCGGACGAGGTAACATATATGGAATTCAGCCACTACAGTAGATGCTAGCCTCGAGGCCCAGCCACTGCAATCGCGTCTCAGACCGCGGGGAGTTTGATATGGCGCGAACCGTCTGCTGTGGAGCGACCCCTGGCCTTCTACCCCTCGAATCTGCTCTAAGAAAGCTTCCTGGTATCATTGCACACTTAGGTTTCATACCCAAATCGTGCCAGTATGTGTTACTAAGTCGCGATGGGGAAAAGTGTGCCGGCGAGGGATTTGAACCCGACCGCGGGGTCGCTCGCCGCGACCCCCACGAGCCTATAGCTCGTGGGGCCCTCAGAGGAAACCAAAGTCGCGCCTTCGCTCCTCCTCAGGGGGCTCCGCCCCCTCGGACGGCAGCACACGACGCTGCCATGTCACCCCCTACTACGCGAGGGAGATCCTCTCCCTCACGCTCCCTCTCCCGTGGGGGTTCAA
>Ga0066704_10001124_pt1 | contig 11121 bp, 10 predicted proteins | sample GraSoiAngelo_153_FD_66458 | JGI IMG/M metagenome (GOLD analysis project Ga0066704, IMG submission 66458) | Grasslands soil microbial communities from the Angelo Coastal Reserve, California, USA - 14_1009_12_40cm | ecosystem: Environmental > Terrestrial > Soil > Grasslands | place: USA... | reverse complement strand
CAGACGACGCGGCGCCTGCTGCTGGCGAACACTGACCTGGAGCTAAAGGGCATCGCCGCGGTCACCGCGACCAACGTCGCCGCGCGGTTCGGGCTGACGGGCAAGGGAGACATCGCTCCTGGATTCGACGCGGACCTGTGGCTGGTGGACCTGTCGCACGACGCTGTCGTACGCCGGGAAGACCTGCTCTATCGCAACCCATTCAGCCCGCACGAAGGCCAGAAAATCAGAGGTAGAACGGTCACTACCCTGGTTCGAGGCGGCGCCGCGATCGGTAAGCTCATCCGGCCAGCCGCGCGCTCGTAGCTGCGATCTCACGCGCGATCTCGTCCTCGTCGGCTGTCAAGAGCCTCCCGTCGAACACCACGACCCGCCCGTTGACGATCACGATCGCCGCGCGCGATGGCGGCGCGAGCGCCAGGCCGGCCAGCCGGTCCGCCACGCCCGCGTGCGCCAGGTCGTCAACACGGAACAAGGCGATGTCGGCGCACTTCCCCACCTCGAGGGTTCCGCAGTCCTCTCGACCCAGGCACTCCGCGCCGCCTTTGGTCGCGAGCCCCCATGCGCCGCGTGCGTCGAGCCCCCTGCGCGCGGTCTCATCGCCAAGCATTGCCGCCCTGGCGCGGGCAAGGTAAATGGCCTGATGGATCTCCACCGCAATGTTGGCGTCCTCGTTGCTGGCCGAGCCGTCCACGCCAAGACCGACCCGGGCGCCCGCCCCAACGAGGTCTGCCACCCTGCACGCACCGGCGCCGAGCCGCATGTTGCTCGAGGGGCAGTGTGCGATTCCCGTCCTGGCTTCGGCGATGCGGTCCACTTCCGCATCGTTGAGGTGGACTCCGTGCGCATACCACACGTCTTCGCCGGTCCAGCCAACGTCTTCCATCAGCTCCAGCGGTCTGCGGCCGAAGCGCTCCAGGCAGAAGCGCTGCTCATCGAGGGTCTCCGCGAGATGCGTGTGGAGCCGCACCCCGTGGCGCCGAGCGAGGGACGCGGATTCCTTCATCAGCTCCGGCGTCACGGAAAACGGTGAGCACGGCGCGACCGCCACGCGGCACATCGAGCCGGGCTCAGGGTCGTGGTAGCGCTTGATGGTCGCCTCCGTGTCGGCGAGGATCGCGTCCTCGTCCTCGACCACGCTGTCGGGAGGCAGGCCGCCCTTCGATTCGCCGAGCGACATCGAACCCCGGCAGGGATGGAATCGAAGCCCTAGCTCACGGGCTGTGTCGACGAGGGCATCGAAGATGCCAGGCCGGCCGCGCGGAAACACATAGTGGTGGTCTGTCGACAGCGTGCACCCGGACAGGAGCAACCGCGAGATCGCCGCCCGCGCCGCGACGCGAACGATGTCGGCGTCGATGCGCGCCCACACCGGGTAGAGAGCGCGCAGCCACTCGAAAAGCGTGCCGTCTGGTGCATAGCCGCGCGTCGCCCACTGGTACATGTGGTCGTGAGCGTTGACCAGGCCCGGTACGGCGACACAGTTGGATGCATCGATCACCTCGCTGGCGGGCGGGGCATCGCCCGACCCGACCTCGGAGATCATCCCGTCGCGGGCCAACACCCAGCCGCCCTCGATCTCGCGATGTCCGGTGTACAGGAGGCCGGCGCGTACCAGCAGCGAAGCCGTCACTGCAACGGAGTGTCGACGAGGTCGTGCGGGCGGACCGGCACCCGCGTGAGCTGGCGACCGCTCGCGGCCCGGATGGCGGCGACTATGGCCGGGCCTGAGGAGATCGTCGGCGGCTCGCCGACCCCCTTGAGGCCGAACGGAGAGTTCGGGTCGCCCAGCTCGAGGATGTCCATGCGAACTGGGGGCATGTCCAGGGTGGTCGGAAGAAGGTAGTCGGTAAAGGAAGGATTCCGGATCACCCCGTCCTTGACCTGGATCTCCTCCATGACCGCAAGCCCCAAGCCCTGGGCGGCTCCGCCCTCGAGCTGGCCCTCCACCGCCTGCGGGTTGATCGCCTTGCCCACGTCCTGCGCGGTCGCCAGCTCAACGACCTTGACCAGCCCGAGCTCGACATCGACGTCGACGACGGCCCGGTGAGCCGCGAACGCGAACTGCATGTGCGCTCTGGCCTGTCCGGTCTCGCCATCAAGGCGCGACGTGCCGCGCGGGCGGTATTCGCGCGTCTCGTCGATCACCTCTTCGCCGAGGAGGGTGGCGAGGGTGATCACCACGCCGCCATCCGCTGAGACGATCGCATCTCCCTCCAGCCGCCATCCGCCCAATTCGCCGGGCCCGTCGCGTCCGAGCCCACTTAGCTCCGACTCCGCGAGCGCAAACACGCGCTCCCGCACGGCTTCGGACGCGGCCTTGACCGCACCGCCCGTGATGTACGTCTGCCGCGACGCCGACGACGACCCGGACGAACCGACCTGCGTGTCGGCGCCGAGCACGACCACGTCATGCACGCCGAGCACCGTGCCCGCGATCTGGGCCTGGACCATGACCAGGCCCTGGCCGACCTCCGCGCCCGCCGTGTGCACCTCCACGCGCGGCCGCCCGCCCGCCACCGCAAGCCGAACTCGGGCAGTCGAATAATCGTTGAAGCCTTCCGAGTAGCCGACGTTCTTGAAACCCACCGCGTAGCCGACACCGCGGCGCACTCCCTCTCCGTGCGTCGTGTTGGACACGCCACCCGGCATCTGGGTGAGGTCGAGGAGATCGCCCCGCACTGCGGCTGGCATCGGCATCGCTTTGATGCGGCGCAGAAGCTCGGCTACCGGGACGGGACCATCCACGGCCTGACTCGTGACCAGCGTGCTGCCCGTCTCCATCGCGTTGCGGATGCGCAGCTCGACCGGGTCCATGCGGAGCGCGGCGGCGAGCTTGTCCATCTGAGCCTCGTGCGCGTAGCAGTTCTGCACGGAGCCGAACCCGCGCATGGCGCCGCAGGGCGGGTTGTTCGTGTATACGACCCAGCCGTCGATGGTCGCGTTTGGGCACTCGTACGGACCTACCGCGAAGCAGCATGCGTTGGAGATGACGGCGGTCGAGCTGGATGCGTATGCGCCACCGTCGAGAAGGATGCGGGCTTTCACGTAGACGAGCTTGCCCTCACGAGTGGCGCCGTGCTCGTAGCGCATCCTGGCCGGATGCCGGTGCACATGGCCGACGAAGGATTCAGCGCGCGAGTACGACATCTTCACGGGCCGTCCGGTTCTCAGCGCGAGCATGCAGGCGTGCGCCTGCATCGACAGGTCCTCGCGGGCCCCAAAGGCGCCGCCAATGCCCGCCATGGTCAGCCTGACCGCGTCAGGCGGCAGCGCGAGCACGCTGGCGAGCTGCTCTCGGTCGATGTGGAGCCATTGCGTGGCGATGTACAGGTCGACACCGCCCGCGCCGTCGGGTATCGCCAGCCCTGATTCAGGACCGAGGGGCGCCTGATCCTGCATGCCCACCTCGAACTCGCCGGTCACCACGACATCGGCGTGGGGGTGCTGGTCGCCTTTCCGAATCTTGATGCCGCGGGTGAGGTTGCCGTCGGGGTGCAGGCGCGGGGCGCCCTCAGTGAGCGCGAGCTCTGGGTCGGTCAGCGGCGCGAGAACCTCGAACTCGACGTGCACCGCCTGTGTTGCACGCCTCGCCTGCTCAGGGTGGTCGGCCGCCACCAGCGCGACCGCCTCGCCCCAGTAGCGGACGACGTCGACCGCCAAAACCGGCTGGTCGGGAATCTCCAGGCCGTACACCTTGCGTCCCGGCACATCTTCGTGAGTGAGGACCGCCTGCACCCCGGGCATCGAGCGCGCTTCGCTGATGTCGATCGACACGATCCGCGCGTAGGGGTGCGGGCTGCGCACGGTCGCACCCCACAGCATCCCGTCAACCTGTAGGTCGGAGGAGTACGGGAAGTCGCCGCGCGTCTTGAGCGCACCGTCGGGGCGCCGTACGGCCTCGCCGACGCGGCCGCTCACAATCGCGGCGGGGGCGAGCTTCGGGTTTGCCGTCATGACGCGACCACCCTTGCGGCTGCCAGGTGTACGGCCGCGATGATCTTGGCGTAGCCGGTGCAGCGGCAGATGTTCCCCGCCAGGGCCTCGCGGATCTGCACCGTGGTTGGCTCAGGGGTTCGTTTCAGCAAATCGTGGGCGGCCACGACCAATCCAGGCGTACAGAAACCGCATTGGACGGCGCCCGCCTCCACGAAGGCCTCCTGCACGGCATGGAGCGCGCTTGCCGAGCCGATGCCTTCCACCGTGACGATCTCGCGACCTTCGGCCTGGGCGCCGAGCACGAGGCAGGCGCAGACCAGCGTCCCGTCGAGGTACACGGAGCACGAGCCGCACTCGCCCTGCTCGCAGGCGTTCTTGGACCCGAAAAGGCCGAATCTCTCACGCAGCAGATAGAGCAAGCTCTCCCCTGCCCACGCGCCGTCGGCGCTTGCCGGCTTGCCGTTGACGGTGCAGGTGATCTTCATCACGCCGACCGCCGGTGCTCGTCCCATGCCCAAGCGAAGGTTCGGCGCGCGAGCACCGCGAGCGCATGTATGCGATAAGCGGCTGTGCCACGCACGTCGTCGATGGGCCGCGCCGCTGCGGCGACGAGCTCACCGAAACGCGCCACCGCCGTCGAAGCCACAGCCGCCGGCTGCTCCCATAGACCCTGTTCGTCGAGCACGCCTGCAATGAATGCTTCCGCCTCAGTCGCCCGTAGCGGCGTTGGCCCGGCCGAACCGATTCCCGTCCCGACGTGCTTACGTCCCACGTCTAGCGCGATCGCGAAGGAGCACACGGCGATGACCATCGCGTTTCTCGTGCCGACCTTGGAGAACTGCTGCGGGCCCCTTGCGGGCTCCACCAAGAAGGCCGCGATCAGCTCGTCTTCCTTCATCACGTTGCGCTTGGGCCCGACATAGAAGTCGCGTACGGGAACACGCCGGCTGCCTCGAATCGAGGCCAGCTCGACCAGCGCGGCAGAAGCCAGCAAAGGGGGGTGCGCGTCCCCGGCGGGGGATGCCGACCCCAGGTTGCCGCCCACAGTGCCGCGATTCCGAATCTGCGGCGAGCCCACTGTGCGGGAGGCCAGTGCCAGCCCGGGAAGGCGATCGCTGAGCTCCTCGATGATCCGCGCGTATGTCACGCCCGCGCCGACGCGGAGCATCGATCCTTCGCTGCTCCACTCCTCGAGCTCGGCGACCCTGGTCAGGTCGATGACGGCCGCCGGCCGCTGACGGTCGAAGTTGATCTCGACCATCACATCTGTGCCCCCTGCGATGGGAAGGGCCTCGGGGTGGGCGGCTTTCATCTCGAGCGCCTCGTGCCACGTCGTCGGTTGCAGGAACTCCATCCGGCTACCAGGCCAGGCCAGGCTCCGGCGCATCGTCTCGGGTCACGGTCCCTTCGATAGCTCCATACGGCCGGTCCGGCGCGTAAAAGACCTCGTTGGCGTTCTCGAGCCCGAACGGCGAGAGGTCCACCGCGAAGTGATGCCTGTTGGTCAGCGACAGGCGGATCTCTGCTAAGTCCGAGCAGGCCTCGAGAGCCGCTGAGCCCATCGCATACAGCGTCTGCTGGAGCGCGAGGCTGTGCTTCGATGCGAACGCCTCGACGAGCGCGCCCCGCGCCCGAGTGAACGCCGTGGCCCAGTCGACATCGAGCCGGCCGTAACGCCACCTGGCCAGAACACCCGTCGACAGCACCCGGTCACGCGTCTCTTCGAGGGTCGTGTAGCGATCCTTCGGATAGCCCCAGAACTCCGAGCCGGTCGACTTCAGGAGGACGAGATCGCTGAGGCCTGACACGACCCACGCCGCGTCCTTTGTCGAGGTGACCGTGGTCAAGCGCCTCTCCGCGCCGGCGCTGGCGAAGGCATGCGGGTGCGGGCGACCGCCAACCTCGATGCGCGACCACCCATGCTCCTCGATGGTCACCCGCGCACGATGGACGGAGACGAAGTCGGCGGCGAAGTGACGGGCCAGGCGGAGCGCAAACTCCTCGCTCTCGCCGACCGGAGCTTCCTTCGCGAATGCGAACACGGTGTTCTTCTGTGTATCCGTGGGCACCACCTTGCTGTTGTCTCCGGCAAGGTGACTGGCACCGAAGTCGCCGGCGAGGGCGATGCTGACCACCAGGTCCTTGATTCGGTGGGTCTCGCCGTCTCTGCTCACCCGGACCAGGTGCGTTTCGGCCTTGCCGTACTGGTTGTCGCTGAGGACGATCGTCATCGACCCTTGTACGTCGAGTAGCCGAATGGGCTGAGCAGCAGGGGCACATGTAGGTGCGTATCGCCGTCGGCGGCCACAAACACGACCGACACCTCCGAATAGAAGGCATGGGTTCCCGACCCTTTGAAGTACTCACCCGCGGCGAAGTCCAGCCGATACTCACCCGCCTCGAGCGGCACGCTCGAGAGCTCATTGACGCGGCCGTCGGAGTCGGTGACGGCGCGGCCGACCACTGACCACGGACCTCCGGCCTGGCGCCGGCTGAGCATGACCGCCATGCCGCCGGCAGGGCGGCCGCGACCGATATCAAGCACATGCGTGGAGATGCTCATTCGCTCAGCATGCGTTCCAGCCGGATCCGTGTGATCTTGCGGTGCTCGGCCGCCGCGACGGCGACCTCCGTTGCGGAGTCGTTTTGCATGCGCCGATGCAGCTCCACGAGGATCTCATCGGCAGTGCGGCCGGAGGCCGAGATGAGGAACACGTGGCCGAAGCGCGCCTCGTAGCGGCGGTTCTCATCGGCCAGCGCGGCCATGGTTTCGGGAGAGGCTGAACGAACGCCGGCCTGCTCGCGTTCCGACGACTCGGGCGCGTGGCCACCGCTCTCGCCGATCCTCGGATGAGCCGCGAAGGCCGCCAGCCAGTCGGACGGGGCCAGCTCCGACCACGCGGTATCGCAGGCGGCGATAAGGCTTTCGAAATCGCGATACGGCCGCCCCGATGCAACCCGCTCGGCCCATGGCCGCGACGCGAAGCATTCATGGAGGTTGCTGACGGCCTCCTCGGCGGGCATTTCATTGAAGCGAGCGATCACTCAAGACCCAGCGGCACCAGCTCGAATCGGCGGACGTCCACCAGCCCCTGGTCGGTGATCTTCAGCTCGGGGATGACCGACAGCGCGAGGAAGCTCACGCTCATGAAGGGTGCGGCCAAAAAGACGCCCATACCCGCGAGCCGGCGCTCCATCGACCTGAGCTTCTCGTGCACATGCGCGAGGGGTTGGTCGCTCATCAGACCCGCGACCGGCAGGGGCAGCTCCTCGACGATGCGGCCGCCATCGGCGATCACGATGCCGCCGCCGATCTCGGCGAGCCTGCACGCGCACGCGGCCATGTCAGTGTCGTCGACTCCGAGCACGACCATGTTGTGGGCATCGTGGGCCACGGTTGATGCGAAGGCGCCGCGCCGCAGCCCGACGTTCGTCGCGAACCCAAGGCCAATACGCCCGCTGGCGTGGTGGCGCTCCAGCACCGCAATCTTCACGAGGTCGCGCGCGGGGTCGGCCACGATGGCGCCGTCTCGCACCATGGGCTGGACCGCGTCGGTCGCGGTCAGCAGCTGGCCGGGGATGACCTTGATCACGCGCATGCGCGCGGGCCCGCTCGGGACTCGGAACGACTCGGCGGAGACAGGCGCCAGGTGAACCGTCTGCCGGACCCACTCCGGGACCTCGAGCTTGGTGAAGCGTGGCGGGGCGCCCCGCTTGAGAACCTGGCGAGGCTGGAACGAGACGAGATCGTTCAGCACCACAATGTCGGCCTGGTAGCCCGGTGCGACGGCGCCCAGACGCCAGAGCCGGTGATAGGTGGCGGGATTGATCGTCGCCATGACGATCGCGTCCTCTGGGCTGATGCCTTCCTCGACCGCCACTCGCACCATCTGGTTGATGTGGCCCTCTTCGACGATGAAGCTCGGCTCGCGGTCATCTGTGCAGAACATGCACCAGTCGCTGCCATGCTGCTTGACGAGCGGCAGGAGGTCTCGCAGGTTGCGCGCGATCGAGGCTTCGCGGAGCATCACCCACATCCCCAGCCGCCTCTTCTCGAGCGCCTCCTCATAGGTGGTGGCTTCGTGATCCGAGCGGATGCCCGCCGCCAGGTAGGCGTTGAGCGCGGGTCCGTGCAGGCCGGGCGCATGGCCGTCGACGTGGTCGGTGAGGCCGGTCGTGAGCTTGGCCACCTCCGCCTCGTCGCCGGCGACGACCCCTGGGAAGTTCATCATCTCGGCGATGCCGATCGTGCGGTGGCGCCGCAGCAGGCTCTCGATGTCGCCGGTCGTGAACGGCCGCCGCGGCGACTCGAAGCGCGAGGCCGGCACGCACGAGGAGGCCATCACGTACACGTCGAGCGGAAGGTCGGCGCAGCAGTCGAGGAGCCAGTGGATGCCGTCGGTGCCGAGCACGTTGGCGATCTCGTGGGGATCGGCGACGACCGCAGTCGTGCCATGGGCCAAGACCGCCCGGGCGAACTCGTCGACCATCAGCTTGGACGACTCGATGTGCATGTGGGCGTCGATGAAGCCGGGCACGAGGTAGGCGCCGGAAACGTCCTGACGCGTATTGCCTTCGTAGCGTCCGAGCCCGACCACGTGGCCGTCCTTGATGGCGACGTCCACCTCCAGCCACTCCTTGGTGAACACCGAGAGCACCTTGCCGCCCGCCAGCACGAGGTCGGCCGGCTCGTCACCCCGCGCGACAGCCATCCAATGCGCGTCGATGAGGGTCAAGGATAAGGCCCCGCCTCGCAAAGGTTCAGCACTCGTACGGATGACTCCGCAAGCGAGCCGCGCGATCCGGCGGGCATCAAACGAGCGCATGGTGAAGCGTGGCCGGCCCCTGTTCCTAGCGAACGGTGACTTTTGGCGTCGCCGGCTCGGGCGGTGAGGCAGCTCGCGCCCTGCGTGTAGCCAGCGTCGAACCGATCAGAACCAGGACGAACCCGATACCCATCCCGGCGGTGAACATCTCGTGCAGCACCAGGACGCCGGCGACGGCCGCCACCGCGGGGTTGATGTAGGTGATCACGGTGGCGCGCACCGGACCGATCTCGGCGATGAGCGCGAAGAAGACAAGGAACGCGAGCGCCGTGCAGATCAGCGCGAGCACCCCGACCGATGCGAACACGCCGGTGCTCGGTATGGTTCGCGGCCATTGCACGACCGCGACGGGAGCATATCCGGCTGCACAGACCCCCAACGCGGCCGCGATCACGCCCACGGATGGCAGCCCGGACAGGAAGCGCGAGAGGATCGCCGGGCCAACCGCGTAGCAGACCGCGACCACCGCCATCTCCGCCAGGGGGAGCCAACCCGTGGCACGAACGTCCAGGCCCACGATCGCAGCCACCCCGGCGAGACCGACCAGCAGGCCGGCGAGATTCATGCGCCTGATGCCTTCGCGGTTGCCGAACAATGGCGCTACCGCGACGCCGACGAGTGGAACGGCAGACGTCAACAACCCGGTGAGCGAGCTGGAGATCCGCTGCTCCGCGCTGGAAAGGGCGAACCACGGAATGGCGATCTCGATCACGGCGAACACGAGCAAGGGTCTCCAGCGGACCAGTACCGGGCGAACCGCACCCAGCCGTGCGGCGATGGGCAGCAGCACCAGGGCGGCGACTAACGTGCGCAGGAACACGAGCGTCGCGGGGGTCAGCTCGCCTACGGCGATGCGGATGAACAGGTATGGGATGCCCCAGATCACGCACATCGCCGCGAACAGCAGCAGGCCGCGACGGGTCACGGGGATTCAGCTCCCAAGGCGGACAAGGATCGCACGGCACCATCAATGGGCGCGCTAAGGGTGCTGGTCGGCCGCCTTCTGCACGAGCCCGGCGGACTCGGTGATAACGACACGCACACGCTGGACCGCGTTGTTCTGTACGCCTTCGCGGTTCCAACTCTGCGTGGTGGGCTGAATATTGCCGGCGGCGTCTGTCGCGCGGACGCACAATTCATGTTCGCCGGACTCGTGCGCATCCCACTCGAAGCTCCATGGGCGCCACGCGTATTCGGAGAGGCTGTCGCCCAGAGATGCGGAATCCCATGTGAGCCCGCCGTCCACGCTCACCTCCACCTTCGTGACCTCGCCATACCCCGACCATGCTCGGCCGGCCAGCATCTGACGCGAAGGCGCGACCAATCGGAGTCTCGACGCGAAGTCGGGGATTCCGGGCGGGACCATCAGGGCTCGCGGCAGCATCCTCGTCACCGGGACGCCCGCATCGTCGTCGGAGAGTCGGACGTGGTATGCCGTCGCCTGCTGGTAGCCATGGAAGCCGCCATCCAGCAAGGTGATGCCGCGAAGCCACTTGACGTGCGCCATTCCGTACCAGCCAGGGACGATCAGCCGGAGCGGGAAGCCGTGCTGCGGCGGGAGCGGCTGTCCGTTGATCTCGTACGCGAGCAGGACCTCGTCGCGGCGGCAATCGGCGAGGGGGAGGCTGCGCTCGTACTGCTGCTCGATATCGCCCTGGATGCCGCGGTCCATCCCGGTGAACACCACGTCGCCCGCCTGCGCGAGCGGCTCGGCCTCGTCGAGCAGTGCGCCTAAAGGCGTTCCCGTCCAGTCGGCCGTTCCCACCGCCTCCGCCAGCCACGGCTGGCTCAACGGACGGGGTGACAGGCGGGCCCTGCCGTTGCCCGCGCACTCGAGTGTGACCGTGATCGTTTTCGCCGGCCTGGCCCTGAGCTGCTCGAGGCCGAGCTGCATCGGGCGGCGCACACGGCCCCCGATGGTCAGCGCCCAGGTCGCCGGGTCCACGGCCGGAACGTCGAAGTGGATCAAGAGATAGTGGAGACCGACGGGCGTGACTGGAAATTGGAGCGCTTCGAGCGGCATCGAGTGGTTGCGCACCGCCAGCTGGAGCTCCTGCAGCGTGATGTCCGGCCCGTCGATCAGGGTGCCGGCAGGCAGGTTATCGGTGGCCTTCGTCTTCACATGTCGAATTGTCTCCTCCCGCTGGATTGCGAACTGTGCAAACATTTGTTTGGGAGAGATAGCGTGGAGAGCGGCCTGAACACCGACGACCCGACGACCCTGGTGGTCGACCTGAACTGCGCTTTCGCCTCGATCGAGCAGCAGCACGATCCCAGCCTGCGCGGCCGCCCGCTGGTGATCGCTGCGTACGCCACGGATGCGGCGACCATCGTGTCGGCCTCCCGGGAGGCCCGT
>Ga0066704_10001121_pt1 | contig 11132 bp, 10 predicted proteins | sample GraSoiAngelo_153_FD_66458 | JGI IMG/M metagenome (GOLD analysis project Ga0066704, IMG submission 66458) | Grasslands soil microbial communities from the Angelo Coastal Reserve, California, USA - 14_1009_12_40cm | ecosystem: Environmental > Terrestrial > Soil > Grasslands | place: USA... | reverse complement strand
TCTCGAAGGAATATTCGGAAGGCTCGGTTTTGAGCAGGTAATCGGCAGCCATGAGTTCCTCGCTTTGCGCCTGTTTGGCACGGGCATTCTACACTAGCGTTCCCTTGAGTAGAATTCGCGAAGCTCGCCTTCGCGGGCCCAAAACGTGATAGAAATAACGTGACAAGAATGAGGACGACGGGGAGTGTGCGATGAAAACGTTGCTCAGACATTTGCAGGCAGCTGCGGCGCTCTCGGCTGCCCTGCTCTTTTCGGTCGCGGGGTCTGCCGCGTCGCAAGCCAGGACGGCGGACGCAGTTGGTCCCAATCCCGCTGTGTTCGCCGCCGACCGCGATTTCACGCAGGCGGCAGCGAAATCCGACGCGACCGCGCTCGGTAAGCTGCTCGATCCAGACTTCGTGTGGATCGACGCGAAAGGGAAATTAGAGAGCCGCGCGCAGGTGCTCGGCAGCGTGCCCAAACCGGCCGTTCCGGCGCTCACCGCCGACGCGGAGGGCCCTTCTTCCATTCACTGGTACGATTACGGACAAGTGGAGATGTCAGAGACCGACCACGGCAAGATGCACGTTCTGCGCGTATGGGTGAAGCGCACGCAGGGCTGGCGCGCGCTGGTCTATCAGGAGGTGCAATCGATCGACGTTCTGCCGAAGGTCACACCCAGCGCGAGTAAAGAGTGTCAGAATCCGTGCAAGAGCGTGCCGTACGCGCCGAAAACGGAGACGCAGCGCGCCGTAATCGATGCCTACAGGGGACTCGAAACATCGGCGATGACGCACGACGCGGTGGATTGGGACGCGCACACCGGCGAGGAATTCGTCGCCGCGAGCTCGTATAGCGACCGGCTGCTCGATAAGCCCACGCGCATGGGTGAGCTGCGCCGCGCGAATATGGCCGGCCTGGCGCCGACTCCCATGGCGTCGGCAACGTTGTTTGAATTTGGCGATGCCGTAGTGATGCGCTCAAGGCACGTGCCGGACCAGGGCAAGCCGCTGGAAGTCACGCGCGTGTGGGTGAAGCGCGACGGCAAGTGGGTGGAGGTGGCGAGCTACCAGACGGCAGTTCAGGGCGGCGGCGCGTCCTAGACGCGGCCGTCGCGGATCTTCTTTTGGCAGCCTGGTCCCGTAGCCTAGAACGCGAAAAGCGCATCTTCTGTATCATCGGTCGAATCATCAAGCTTCCGTACATTGCTGAGTTTAGCCCTTCACCTAGAGGCAGAAGGCTCCGTTTCGGGATCGTGCTCCTAAGGGTTATTCATAAGACAAGTACCATTATGTTGAATGGAAGTACCATTCCGCAGGCCTAGGGAAGGCGGAAAACTAGCTTGGGGCGTTCCTGAGGGGGGCGCTCCAAGGCCGCGCAAATGGGGTTTTTGTGATCGAACGCCGCCAAATGACGCGCTATGACTTCGGCGCAATCGCCGAAGTGATTGATTTAGACTCGCGAGAAGACGTGATCGTAGTGACGCGGGATTTGAGCTTGTCTGGGTGCTTTGTCAAAACCAGGACGCCATTTCCCGCGGGGACGGAAGTGCGAGTCAGAATCACCTATGCAGGGTCCGACTTCGCAGCGACAGGCAGCGTGACCGAAAATATAACTCGGGAAGGTATGGGTATCGAATTTGCGCAGGTCGAGCCGGAAGATCAAGCGATTATCGAAGACTGGCTCGGCGTTTCAGCCCTGGACGGCTACGATGCGGCCGGGGCCTCGCCAGGTCGAGCAGTCCGGCTTCGAAATCGATTGAGCCGCCAGGAGCACAACCGTCGCGTTACTTCTGTAGACCGCAGGCCCAATGCGGACGGACCCAGGCTCGTCGATAACGAGTCCGCAGGCTCGCCACGGAATCTCTGGAACATTCGCGACGACGCAGGGCACTAGATTTTCCAATACAGTTTACCGCCCGACAAACGCCACTCCGCTTCAATCCGCGTGGCCATAGGACGAGCGGCGTTCCGTCAGCGCCCCGGAACGCAGGATGCGATACTCGTGCCAGACAAACCACCACACGACCGCATCGAAGAGGGTCAGCAGGATCAAAATAAAAGAGTGCGTGTGGGTGTAGCGATAGAGCTGGTAAACCATGAGGAGCGCCAGCGCCGCGAGCGCCGCCGGAAAGGACCACAACGCGCCGGTGAGCAAGCCGATCACCAGCCCCATATTCATCAGACCGACCACCAGTAGATAAATGCCCGCGAAATGCTGCCCGCCATGCTGCACACCTTGCGCAAGGGCCAGCAGAAAATCGGTGATGAAGCCAGGCGCACCCTGAGCCTGCTCTCGCTGGGCTAGATCCAGGAAAAAATTCGCGACTCCGACGGGGCTTAGCGCCAGGATTGCCGCGCCGGTAATCAATTCGAGCAGGGCGTGCAAGCCTTTGAGGGTCACGCTGACTTCGAACAAGCGATGAATGTTGCTTTCGCGCATGCTTGCCGGGATAAGGGCCGGTTATTTGATTGTAGCGAGATGGGAGCGGACATCAATGACATACCGCAAATGGCCCACTGCGTCACTGCTTTGCTTGATCCTTTCGACTCTCGTCGCAAGCCTGAAGCTGACGGCCGATATCGCCGCTAACTCATAGCAGCGATGGGCGCTACGGCATAAACCTTTGGCGGATGGCACCGCCAGCCCTCGTTGGAAGCCTGAGATGTCAATCTAGAACGAAAAGAGTAACCTCACGAATCGGTAGGAAGGGAGGGCTGAGCCGCACTAGCCAGGAAAGACCGGAGAGGCCGAGGGCCGGGCGGAGAAAATAGACATTAAAGATGCTATTTCGCACTCGCGAAAAGGAGCCGGAATTCTTCGGGCTCCTTTTTTTGCTCCGTTCGCGTGAGCACGTCCTTCGTAATCGAGACCGAATTCGCTACCCGGTTCGGCGCAAACCCGCGCGGTGTCGTATGCAATTTCCCCGGGATAGCGCTGTGAACCATGGTACGATGCGCGTGCCCATCCGCATATCTTCGTAAGGAAAAGCATGGCCGATCAGCCTGCAGTCACGCGCACGTTCGCCCTGCTCCCCCTGCAAGGCGGTAAGCTGAAACGCTACGGCGTGGCCCTTCTGGCGATGACCGTGGCGCTGGCGTTGCGATCGGTTTTCCAGCCGATTCTGGGCGGGTCCATGCATTACGTCAGCATCTCGGCCGCGACCGTTTTTGCCGCCTGGTATTGCGGGCTGTGGCCCGCGGTGCTAGCCACAATGCTGGGGACTCTTGCCGCGAATGCGCTTTTTCTCTCTCCCTACCGGCCGCTGGGGCCCTTCACGGAAAGAGACATCATCGGACAGCTGCTCTTTCTTGTCCTTTGCGCGGCAATCATCGCGGTCGGCGAGGGCGGCCGCAGGGCCCTGCTGAGGCTCGACCAGGTGCACGAGATGTTGCTGCGATCGCGCATGCAACTGAAGTTCCGGGTACGCCAAAGGACCGCGCAACTCCAGCAAAGCAACAAAGATCTGCGCGACCTTTCCGCACGGCTGCTGCGCGTGCAAGACGACGAACGCCGCCGCATTGCGCGCGACTTGCACGACAGCGCCGGACAGGTACTCACGGCCCTGAAGCTCGAGCTTGCGGGAATCGAACGCGAACTGACGGTGCGAAATCCAGAACTCGCCCGGCGGCTGGCGTCGAGCATCGAAACTGCCCGGCAGATTTCGGATGAGTTGCGCACGATCTCCTATCTTCTCCATCCGCCTTTGCTCGACGAACTCGGACTCGGATCGGCGCTGCGCTGGTACGTGGACGGGTTCGGAAAGCGCAGCGGGATCGCCGTTCATTTGGACCTTTGCGGCGAGGAACGCCTGGCGCCGGAGTTGGAAACGACGCTCTTCCGCGTCGTACAGGAGTCCCTGATTAATATTCACCGGCACTCGGGCAGCGCGAGGGCCACGATCCGGCTGTCACAGCCGGACGGCCAGATCGTTTTAGAAGTGGAGGACGAGGGCCGGGGAATCAGCGCCGGAGGGCTTTCCGATATCGCATCGGGCGCCACACTCGGCGTCGGAGTGCGGGGAATGCGCGAGCGCATTAAGGATTTCGGAGGCGAGTTGGAAATTCTTTCCTCTGGACGCGGCACCAAGGTCAGGGCGATCATTCCGATCGAGGCGAGACACTCCATAACGTCCGCTGCGCAAGCCGAAGCCGGCGCCCTGAGCAGTAGGGCCCGCGAGGGCCCTTCTATCGCGCGCCCGTTTGCCCAGAGCGCGGGTGCAAATTGACGATCCGATCAGGATCCTCATCCCGAGCGGAGCAACGCGAGCGAGGGATCTCTCCGGAGCTTTCGCCCGTCGAGAAAATCGAACTTGACGTGGGATGGGTTTTTCTCAGAGTAGCTCATAGCCGGGGAAATGGATTGCTACTCCCGCGCTTTCGCGGCGCAGAGGGCGCCACGGGCGCTCCCGAATCCGATGAGCGCGCAAGCCACATGCGGCTCCGGCGCTCCAGGCTTCCAGGCTGTTATCCGACTGGGCAAAATCGCGCTATCATAGACTCAGCCCCCGCATCCAAATTATCAGTATGCCCTAGTCTGGCTGTATGGCTTGCGAGTGTAGCCTATTCGCTTTGGCATTGACCCGGGTGGAGGCGGCCCCAATATGAGTGGGAAATCGATGGGCGTGATCGCGGCAGCTAGCTTGTTCCTTGCTGCAGGTGTTTTGTTCTGCCTCGCCAGACCTTCGCGAAGCCTCGCCGGGGATTCACCCCTGGCGGGGCAAAACCCTACGTCCAATCCCGCACCGGCCCAGGCGAACCCGTCTTCGGAGACTCCACCGGCGCGGACGCAGGATCAAAATGCGATACGCAATCTCTATAAGCCCGCCAGAGCCATCTCTGGTGCTGACCTACAGTTCCCCTTGCAGACCACCGCCGACGGCGTCGTGGTCTTCAGTGTGTCTCTCGGCGCTGGGGACGAGATCAAGGGAATCAGCGTGCTGAAGGACGTGCCCCCGTTCACGGCCGTGGCGCAGCACTCTTTGCACAATTGGAAATTCGCCCCCGCCTCGCTGAATGACAGGACGGAAGATTCGGAAATGCTGGTGGCGTTTGTCTTTCGCCACGCAGTGTCTATCGCCAATCCGCCCCCATTCACGCCCATATTTCCCGCCAAAGAATCCGGAGAGACGCGCAGAGGTTTTGTCCCCCCGGGGATTCTCTCCATTGTGTATGCCGGGTATCCTCCCAGCACCATAGCCATGGGTGCTGTGGTGGTGCAGGCGGACGTCAAGCCCGACGGCTCTACCGGTGACGTCAGCGTCGTTCGGGATCTCGAAGGAGGCTTCGTGCCGCTGGCGATCAAGACCGTGAAACACTGGAAATTTCAGGCGGCACTGCGGGATGGCCGGCCCGTGCCAAGTAAAGTCGCCGTCGCGTTTATCTTCTCGTCCCGTTCCCTGAATCCGTTTTGACGCCGCGCAGAAGCGCCGCGTCTAGTTCACCTTCAGCGAGATTCCCACGGAGTGGCTCATCCCATTCAGGCTCCCAATCACCTGGATTGCGCCTGCTTCGGGCGCGAGGAGCAGAATATTCGCTGACGCCTGCTTGCTGGGGTCGGCGATGCTGGTCGCGGTTACAGTTACAGATTGATTTGCGGTGAAGGTGGATGGAGCGGTGTAGAGGCCGCTCGCTACGCCACCAGAGTTAACCACAACGTTAATGCTGCCGAGCGCCGGGCTTACCGACCAGTTTACCGATGTATTGAAGGAATTGAATACGGTGGCGGTGAACTGCTGCTGGCCGTTTGCGCCGAGCAATGGGTTTCTCGGCGTCAGTTGAATAGAAACCGGGGGATCTGGAGCCGGATCGCGGGAAGTGGCGCCGGCACAGCCCAGGAGCGCCGCCACAAAGCAGGCGGCAGCGAAGAGGGGCACGAGCTTGGCCTTGCCGTTTGCGCATTGGCAAGCGCACCAGCAAATTACGATGCCGCCGATGACCAAGCAGGCCGCGAGCGGGTAAGACGCGGCGCCAGGCCCGTAAGAAAAGGCCAGTCGCGCGGCTGGCCGGGCGCCCGGCGTACCGAATCTTTCTGCAATTGGGGCGGCAATTCGGGTGCCCATTCGAGGGGCGACGGCCGGAAGCCCGGCGCCGTTATTTGAGGTGGTGAGGGTGAGTTTGAAGACGTTTGCGCCGGCATTGGAGGCAATCGAACACGTTACTCCAACGAAAATCGCAGGGACCGTGCACGCTAAAGAAGGCACACCCGTCAGGCCGCCGACATCGCTCACCGTAATCTCCGCCGTTGCGACGCTGCCGCGATATAGAGTCATGTTCGGAGGCGAGACGGTGATGTCGAAGTCGGGCGACAGCGTGATGGAGGGCCAGGCACTAATCAAGGCATTGGCATCAACAGATCCCAGCCCCGTGGCCATGTTGTATCCCGGTCCGGCCCTATAACCCATAAGACCGGCGCCGCTGCCGCTTGTGGGGCAATCAGGAGCCGGCGGATTCGTTTGGCACGGAACGGCGTTGCTACCGCTGGAAATACTGTGAAGTGGATTCGGTGAAAGTCTGGCGAGAGCATAAAGGGCGTAGTTGATATTACCCTGCGGCGAATTCATAGACTGATTCAGCAACGCCACAATTCCCGCAAACGCAGGTGTGCTGGCCGAGGTTCCGCCGATGGCGTCAAAACCGCCGTAATAGCCGTTGGGGCAAACTGGAGTGAACTTCTTCGTGGTCGAATCGAAAGTTTCATCGCAAATGAGGTAGCCATCATGGTCTGCTGAAGCGCTGAGAGAAACATCCGGAAGGTCGCGCACGCCATCGTTGGGTACTCCCGGGCCGGATTGCCAGAATGGCTTGGTGAAGAGCGTGCTCGCGCCGCCGCCGGTGGCTTGGATTCCATAACCGACGGAACTGTCGTTCCAAGCGATCTCCGGAATATAGGAAAGCGCCGAGCCGTTAGCGGCGCCATTCGTCGTGCTCCAGTAGGTTCCTGACCCTTCGTCGAATTCGGTTCCCCCCACGGCCGTGACATAGGGCAGGCTTGCGGGCATGCTTACGGCTAGGTCTTGCTTGGCTTGCGGCCCGAAGAGAACGTCGCAGCCAGCCGCGCCGCTATCTCCTGAGGCCACCAGGATCGTCTGGCCTTGGACGTTCGCCTGCTGGCCGAGAAGCATCAAAGACTGCAAGTCCGATGCGCTGAACGCCGGCTCGCAAGCTCCATAGCTGACGCTAATCACCGGTGCAAGGTCACTCGTGACCGCGTACTGCAGGGAGTCCCACGCATTGGTCGAATTCACGTAAATCAGCGTGGCATTTCTCGCCACCGCGCCGGCCCATTCGAGGTCCAGATCGCCTTCCTGAAGATCGCCGTCCAGCATTCCGGGATCCGCGGATCCCGGCACGAGCACGATTTGAGGATCCTTTGCCGGCAGGCCCATCAGGCTGCGGAATTCGCGAATATCACTGACCTGGATATCGCTCTGTCCCACAATGGCAATACTTTGGCCTGTGCCGTCGATGCCCCGGCTGTACAGCGGCTGCACGGTATAGATCAGGCCGAAATCCGCGGGCGCCAGAAAATGGTTTGTTGAACCATCGGTGAAGTCAGGCTTCGGACGAGCGACGATTCGCCGAATCGTTTTGGGCTTTGGCCGAAAATCATTCAGCCCAACAAAACCGGAAACGATGCCTGCCAGCGCGGCAGGTACGGAGGGTTCGGTCGCATTGGCGGAGTGTTCCTCGCCGTTCAGCACGTAGTGGTGGATTGCCGTCTGGAAGCCAGCGGCCACTTGCGCCGCGGAGCCAGAAAAGATCACGGCGTTGCGGCTTGCCGGAACCTCCTGCACCGCGAACCCACGACTCTCCAGCCAGGAGATGACTCTGCTGAGATCGTTCTGGCTCAATCCGAAACTCTCGCCAAATTCCCGCGGTGTGATCCAGCGGTGCTAATTCGGCGAGTAGCGATCCTGCTGTTCGGATAGAAGCCGGCTGAGCGCAGCCTGCTGACTGGGCGACAGCCTGAAGAACATGGTGATGCGTGACAATGAAGTGGAATCAGCAACTCTGCCGCGATCGAATTCCGCGCGCGCCAGCGGATGCACGTTGCCCTTGAGTTGTCTCACTTCGGAGTCGCTAATGGACGCGAGGATCCGGTCTTGCGGCATCACCTGGGCCCGGGAAATTGCCGCCAGAAACAGGAGAGAGGCGAAAGCTGCAATTCGAAGCAGAGAAACGCGGCGACAACTACAGGTCATCATCCTCCCCATAGCTTTCCCACACACGCGGCGAAGCGGCCAACGTTTCAGGATCAGATTTGCCGGGAACGACGCTGCCCGCAGGTGCAGCGAGGCGCAATGGAAACACAGGACCTTCGGGCGTCGCGCGAACCTTGGGACTACCGCATTGGATGTTGAAGTCGACTTACGGGGTCAGGGTAGAGCCCGTGCGCACCCAAAGAGGCTTGCTCCCATAAAAGTGACCACTGCGAGCGATCTCGCGTCAAAGTGTGCAAAATTTTAGGCACGATGATTGCTCCTAAAGAGGCACGCAAGGCGGACAAAGGGAGAACCAACATTTCGCCAAAAGGCTCGCAAGCGCCTGATAAATCTGGAGAAACGATCGGTCGAGAGGCAACGTGAGAGGAAACAAATTACCACTTTTAGGCTTTCTATTGGCCTTAGTGGTTACCGCGGTCATTTTGTTTGTCCACCCCGGCGGAAGGTCGCCGAAGCCATGGAATCCGAGCGCGATCACCGCGAGTTACGTGGGTGCGCAGCTTCGCCAATTGGATTCGGATAATGCGGCCCTGTACCTGGCCTTCGAGGTCCAGAATCATACCGATTCGGACTACCAACTCGCGGATGGCCCCGGAGCGCTGGTGATGAGCCGCCTGCGAGCCGACGGCAGCTTGAGTTCGCAGCAGCAGGTGCGACTGAGCTATCCGACTTTTCTCCCGGCACGACAGCGCGCCCGGGTGGCCCTCGAAATTCCCGCGCCGTTTGGTTGGCCGGAGGATGGCGATCCGTCATTCCAGGATAAGCTCCGGGATTTCGTGAACCAGAAACTTGCGGACGTACAAGCCTTTGTGCTCTTCGACCAAGCCGATCGCTTCGACATTGAATTCCCCAACGGCTGGCAGGAGCTAAGAATGGCCTCGGCATCCCCGAGGTAAGTACACGGAGAACGCCAAACATGTCGTTTGCAGACTCTGTTTCAACGCCGTTGCAAGTCGGGCGCAGGTTCCACGCGCGCCGCAGGATTGACGGTCTGGCCTATGTAGAGTTCGGCCCGGATAACGGCGCCATCCTCATTGACCTCGGCGAAGGCGGACTGAGCTTCCAAAGCGTCATGCCTGTGAGCATGAACCAGGCACTGCTTTTCAAGTTCAAGCTTCCGGCAGCGAGTGACTATATCGAAGGTTATGCAGAAGTAGCGTGGATAAACGAATCGGGAAAGGGCGGCGGACTGCGCTTTGTAGAATTGAGCGCAGATGCGTGCGCTCAAATTCGCGAATGGACTGGGGTGCTATCGGCGCCCGAAGCCGGCGCCCTCGAGGCTGGGAACAACACCGACTCCAATCTCGCGCAGGAGAGCCCGGCCGAAGACGTTCCAGCTCGTCCGATGCACGAGTGCACAACGCCGGACGTAACCAACGGCGGTGACGTGCCGGTACAAATTTCTGAAGTCCTAGCTCCGGCCGAAAGCGAGCAGGGCGCGGGCCTCGGCCCTGAAGCCAATGAGGCGCCTTACTCAGCGGAAGGCGCCAGCGAAGCAGTTCCGGCCGACCAAGCCATTTTGCCGGAGGCATTGCCGACTCCAGAATTCACCGTTGAAGTCACGGCAGCGTCGGATTCGACCGAGCCGCTCGCCAGTCAGGTTGAATGGGCGCCACTCGCAGCGCCGCCGATCCCTGCCACGAGTGCGGTGGAAATCGCCGTGCCGGAATCTACGCTGCCGAATGACTCGGAGCCTATGGTCACGGACGTGGCGAAAACAATCGAGAGCCCGGAGCCAGCTGTGGCAGCGCCCGGGACGCCTGCGAGGAACGCTCCAGTACCTGCATCGGATGAAAGGAATTTAGAGCCTGTTCAGAAACCCCAAAGGAAGCAGGCGCCTTCGAAGCCGGAATCTTCCCTTCCGTCTGCAAACCGCCAAGACTCGGCCGTTCGCGGATCTTTCGTTCGGCAACCGCAGAAGCCCTCGCCCTCCGCTACGGAATGGGGAAAGACGTTGGCCAGTCCGGGAGACGAATTGAAACTCCAGGCGACGCTGGCCTCTCAAGCACTCAAGGTCGGCATCGGCGCCGCCGCCGGCGCCGGACTGATGCTGGCTCTGGTCTTTGGCGTGCCGTCGCTCGTGACGCGGGTGCAAGCGACCGCAAACGCGAGGACAGGCGGCGCGAATCTGGCGAGCTCGCCGGTCTTTCAGGTCGAAGTGGCCGACCTCAATAATCGACGGTGGATTTTGAAGAACGGCGGCGAAGCCGGTTCGCCCTTCAACGACACGCCTTCACGCCATGAAACGCAGCCCGCCGCTTCCGCGCGAAGCGAATCCGCGAAGTCGTCCCGGTCTGAGAATTCCGCTTCTTCCAGCAATACGCTGCAGGCGCCGCAGCCGAAACTGCCAAGCCCAGCCGAACTGGCCCTTTCTCGTCCGCACGCGAATCAAGCTGAGGAGCCTTCTGCGCTGCTCGTGGCGCCGTCAATTTTCGACGGCATCACTCCGCCGATCGGTTCGGTGAGCGACCGGCTGGCGGCAAGCGGTCTTGAAGCGCCCGGAATTGTTCCGCCTGAAGTCCCATCGGCGATTCGCCCATCGACTCTGCAGGCCGCGGTCCTGGTGCAGCGTGTAGCACCGGTCTATCCCAGCGGCGCGCGGGAGTCGCACCTTCAGGGCGAAGTGCTCGTCAACGCCACGATCGGCACAGATGGAGTTCCCACAAATCTCAAGGTTATCAAGGGCGACCAGCGGCTGATTGCGGCGGCGCTCGCGGCGATCCGTCAGTGGCGTTATCGTCCCGCCACGCTCGGTGGCCAGCCGATCGAAACACAAATCTCTGTCAGCGTGGATTTCCAGCTGAAATAGCGCACCGCTGCTCACCGCCGCAAGCCGCGACTTCGTTGACGCCACTGCAAGCGCCTCGCGCATCTGCATCCCAGGTTAACTTTCCGCGCCGCCCAACCAGTTCCCTTGCACTGTGCCCCC
>Ga0066704_10001115_pt1 | contig 11151 bp, 11 predicted proteins | sample GraSoiAngelo_153_FD_66458 | JGI IMG/M metagenome (GOLD analysis project Ga0066704, IMG submission 66458) | Grasslands soil microbial communities from the Angelo Coastal Reserve, California, USA - 14_1009_12_40cm | ecosystem: Environmental > Terrestrial > Soil > Grasslands | place: USA... | reverse complement strand
TGGCGGCGGGCGGCCTCCAGCAGCAGCAGCGTGAACGCCACGCCCACGACCACGTCGATGCGCTGCGGATCCTCGACGCCGGCCATGCGGGTGGTCAGCCGCTCGATGTTGATCACGTAATGCGCGGCGCAGGCCAGCGCCAGCCCCGCCAGCGTGGCGTCGAGCCATCGCCGGCGCCGGCGCGCCGCGAGCGCGGCGGCCGACGCCGGCGAGTCGGGCGTGGGGTCGGCCAGGAACGCCAGCGCGACGGCGAAGGCCACGTGCACGGGCAGCTGGACGAGCAGGTCGAAGAGCCCGGCCACCGCCGTGTAGAGCTGGAACACGGACCAGCCGATCGCCAGCCACGCGCGCGGCGAGCGAAGGTCAGGCACGCGTCTCAGTCCGCGCGGCCATGGACGATCTCGCCGCCGACCATCGTCAGGCGTGCCGTCTGACCGACCAGCGCGTCCAGCGGCGCCGTGAGCGGATCGTGCTCGAGCACGGCGAGGTCGGCGGCGAAGCCCGGCGCCAGCCGCCCGCGCTCGCGCTCGGCGAACGTCACGAACGCGCCGCCGGCGGTGAGCGCGCCCAGCGCCTGCACCCGCGTCAGCCGCTCGCGCGCGCCCACCACCTCCCCGGTGCGCATGTCGCGACGGGCGACCACGGCGGCGAAGGCGGCCCAGGGGTCGGCCGGCTTGTTGTCGGTGGCGAGGCCGAACCGGATGCGCTGGCGGGCCAGGCTGCGATGCGGCAGGAGCTGGTCGGCGGCGCCGCCGAGCCGGGCGACCTCCTCGCCCGCCGAGCGGTACAGGTAGGAGATCGGGTTCGTCGTCGCGACCGCACCGAGCCGACGGATCCGCGCGAGCGCCTCCGCGCTCGCCGCGCTGAGGTGGACCAGGACCCAGCGCAGGCGGGCGATCGGGTGGCGCCGGGCGACGTCTTCCCAGACGTCGAGCACCTCGGGCAGGCAGCGCGTGACGAGCGTGTTCACGCGCAGGCCGTGGCGCGCGGCCAGCTCGGCCTGCTCCCGATAGGCGGCCGGGTCGTTGGCGCTCTCCACGAATCCCGCCCAGCCCGTGTACGGCTGGCTCGCGTGCAGGATGCGCGCGACCTCGGCGTCGCCGCCGTAGTGCAGGCAGATGCCGCCCACGCGCAGGCGAGCGTCGCCGAGGCCGCGCCCACCCGCCCACGACGCGAGGTCGGCCATGGCGCGCGCCGCCTCGCCGGCGGCCCACGTCGGGCTGAGCGCCAGCGTGCAGCGCAGCGCCAGCGCGCCGGCCGCGTGCGTCTCGCGGTAGACGCGCAGCACCTCGGGCGCGATGCCGTGCCCCTCGTACACCGCCGTCACGCCGCGCATCGCGTAGCGCCGCTGCGACTCGCGCAGCGCCCGCAGCCGATCGGCGTGCGTGAACCGCGGCACGACGCGCATGAGCGTGAACTCCAGCACCTGGATCGCGTTGTGCTCGACGAACACGCCGGTCGGCTCGCCGGCGGCATCCTTGACGATCTCGACGCCGCCCGGCGCCGCGGTGGCGCGTGTCACGCCGGCCAGCGCCAGCGCCCGGCTGTTGGCGATCGAATGCACGGGCGGCCGGTTCCAGTATCCCCAGATGCCGCGGACGTAGACGGGATGCCCCGGCGCGGCCGCGTCGAGATCGGCGCGGGTCGGCCAGCGTCCCTCGGCCAGAGCGCTCGGGACATCCTGGTAGAAGGGCGGCGTGCCGAGCGGCATCGTCACGATCCACTCGCCCGGCTTGCGGTCGGCGGCGAGGCGGCGCAGGAGCGCCTGGAGATCGACGATCGAGCGGCAGCGGGCCGGCGAGGGATAGATCGACTTCAGGCCTTCGCGATCGAGATGGGCGTGGGCGTCCACCAGTCCCGGCACGACGGTGGCGCCGCCGAGACTCACGACGCGCGTACGACGATCGCGCCAGCGGCGCACGTCGGCCGGGCCGCCCATCGCGACGACACGCCCGCCGGCGATGGCGAGCGCGCGAGCGACCGGGCTCCGGGGATCGAGCGTGAGGATGTGGCCGTCGTCGAGGACGACCTCGGCGGCTATTTCATCCACCCTTTCTCGCGGTACGCCCGCTCGGCGCCCGGGTGCAGGGGGATGCCGACCTTCTCGGGCTGCCAGGCCGTCGTCGGATCGAACCCGGCGAGCCCGGCATGGCCGCGCACGAGCGCGTCCTTGGCCTCCAGGATGGTCTTCGTCACCGTGTAGGCGATGGGCTCGGGCAGTTCCTTGTTGGTGATGAGCACCGTGGGAAACCCGACGGTGCTCACCGGGGCGGCCTGGCCCTTGAACGTTTCCGGCGGCATCGTCGCCGGGGTATAGCCGAGCGGCACCATGGCCCGGGCCGACTCGGGATCGAGGCCGAGGAACGTCACGTCCACCGAGGCGACGATCTCGCTGACCGACGGATGCTTGGGCGTGACGACCGCGAAGAGGATGTCGGCCCGGCCGTCCCTGAACGCGTCGACGATGATGTTGTAGCCGACGTGGGCGGTGCTCCCACCCCAGGCCTTGATGTCGTTGTAGCTCATGCCGGCGGCGCGCAGGAGCTGGCGGCCCGCGAACTCCCCGAGCGCGCCGACCGGCTGCGTGTAGACCTTCACCGGGAGCTTCTTGTCGCGGATCTCGCGCACCGAGGCGATGCCGAGCTTGCGCGTGGCGACGGCCACGAGGTAATAGGTGTCCAGGCCGCCGACGAGCGCCCGCAGGTTGTCCTGGCGGGCGCTGTACGCCTCCTTGCCCTCGTACGCCCAGCGGTTCGTCACCGTGAAGCCCAGGCCCAGCGGCGTCTCGTTCTTCGCCACCAGCAGCGGGTTGCCGACGCCGCCGGCGCGCGGCTTGACGTCGATGTTGGAGCCCGGCGGCAACGCGCGTCGCAGCAGCTCGGCCATCGTCGCGCCGTAGATGTACCAGGCGCTGCCGCTGTCGAGCGTCGCGAAGGCGAGGGTGACCGGCTGGCCGGGCGTCTGGGCGGCGACGCCCGCCGCGCCGAGGGTCAGCACGAGCAGCATCCCGAGCCCCGCCCTCAGCGTCACGAGTCGTCCGGGGCCGGCGATCACGCGAGCGCCAGCCGGGCGCCGAACGTTCGGGCCAGATCGAGCGGGCCGCGCTGGACGGCACCCACCAGCGTCGCCGCGTACGGCGACGGGCCGCGAACGCCGAGCCAGTCGCGGATGGCCCCGGCGCCGGTCGGCGCCAGGAACTCGAACGTGTGCGGGCCGAGCGTGAACCGGGCGCCGGTCGCGCCGAGCTCGGGGCGCGCCACCGTTTCCCCCGGCGCGCCGAGCGCGGCGGCGTACCAGTGGCGGACGGCGGCCAGGTCGTCGACGGCGACGGTGACCGTGCCGATGCCGGCGACCCCGTTGGGATGCGCGCGCTGGCGGGGCACGCGCTCGTCGCGCGGCGTCTCGTCGGCGATCACGAACGGCGCGATGCCCAGATGCGCGCCCTGCGGGAGCGCGAACACCCAGCGCACCTCGACGCCGTCGGGCCGGCGGCGGCCGAGGCGCTCGAGCTCGCCCAGGTGCACACCGGCCTGGCGCAGGGCCTTGGCGTCGCCGGCCACATCGTCGGTCTGCAGGCCGAAGTCGACCAGCCCGCCGCCGCGGGCGAGCGCCGCCCACCAGCGATGCGCCGGACGCGGCTCGGTGAAGCCCACCAGCTCCAGGTACGACGTGTCGCGGAAGCCGATGAGCGCGTTCTCCGTCGCGCCGCCGGTGTGGCGCCCGCCGGGCACCACCGTGAAGCCGAGATCGCCGTAGGTCTTGACGGCGCCGTCCAGGTCGGTGACGGCGACGACCAGGTGATCGATGGCCCGCAGCATCAGCCGTCTCCCAGCGCCGGCGCCACTTCACCCAGGAAGCGCTCGAGCTGACCGCGCTGGCTCCACGACGCCAGGCGCAGCGCCATGTGGCCGAGCCCGGCGGCGAAGTAGGCGCGTAACTGCTGCGCGCACTCCTTGGGGCCGCCAGCCACGGTCCACTGCTCGACGAACCCGGGCATGAACTTCGCCGTGTAGTAGGTGTCGAGGAACGCCTTCGCCTCGGCCAGCGCGGCGGCGCGGTCCTCGTTGATGTTGATGTTGTGGTAGAGCGCGCTGCCGAGCGCGGCGGGGTCGCGGCCCTCCGCGCGCGCCATCGCCCGGATGCGGCCGAACTGCTCGGCGAACTCGGCCGGCGACAGCTTGTTGGTCATCCAGCCGTCCGCGTAGCGGGCCACGCGGCGAAAGCCGCGCTCCACGGCCGCGTCGGACGCGCTGGCGCCGCCCTTCCACGTCAGGCCCGTGGGATTCGAGGCGATCCAGATCGGGCACGGGGTCTGGACGGGGCGCGGCTCGAGCGTGACCCCCTCGAACCGGTAGAAGCGCCCGTGGTGGCTCGCGCCCTTCTGCGCGAACAGCGTCCGGAGGATCGTGATGCCTTCCTCCAGGCGCTCGACCCGCTCGCCGGAGGCGATCCCCATGACCGCGTGCTCGGCCGCCTGGGCGGCGTTGGCGCTGTCGGGTCCGCCGAGGCAGACCGCCAGCCACGCCCGGCCGCCCGAGAGCACGTCGAGGCTCGCCCACTGCTGGGCGAAGAGCACGGGATGGCGATGCACGAACGTCGCCAGGCAGCCGACGGCGAGCCGCACGCGCTCGGTGACGCCGGCCAGCGCGGACAGCAGCGTCACCGACTCCAGCCGCGGCTTGGCCAGCAGGCTGTCGCCCACCCACACCGCGTCGAACACGCCCGAGCGCTCGGCGTCGGCGGCGATGTCGAGCAGGTCACGCGCCTTCACGGCGCCCAGCACGACCGCGCGATTGGCCAGGATCAGTCCGAGCGAGGCGGCCACGCTCAGCGCCCCTGGTACTTCGGCGGGCGCTTGTCGAGGAACGAGCGCACGCCCTCTTCGTAGTCGTGGGTGGCCCGCAGCCACGCGTAGGACTTGCGCTCGAGCTCCAGCGCGGTGTCGAGCGGCGCGTCGGCGCCGCGGTTGAGCACCATCTTGAGCGTGCGCAGCGCCAGCGGGGCCTTCTCCGCCAGCTCGGCAGTGAGCGCGGCGACGGCGGCATCGAGGCCGTCGTTGCCGACGGCCTGCGTGATCAGCCCCCACGCCTCCGCCCGCTCGGCCGGGATGCGCTGGCCGGTCATCATGAACAGCTTGGCGCGCGTCATCCCGATCAGCCGCAGCGCGCGCTGGGTGCCGCCGCTGCCGGGAATCATGCCGAGCCGCACCTCGGGAAACGCGAACTCCGAGCGCAGCGTGGCGATCCGGAAGTCGCAGGCGACGGCCAGCTCGAGCCCGGCGCCCATCGTGTACCCGTCGATGGCGGCGACGACGGGCTTGCGGCAGCGCTCGGCCGCCGTCAGCGTGTCCCCCCACTGCTCGAGGTCGGCCGGCGCCAGCGTGAGGAACTCTCCAACATCGCCGCCGGCGCTGAAGGCCTTGCCGCCGGCTCCTCGGATCACGACCACGCGCACGCCGTCGTCACGATCGAGGTCCCTGAAGATTTCGGGAAACTCATTCCTCATGGCGACGGTCATCGTGTTCATCTTCGGCTGGCGATCGATCCACAGCGTCGCCACCGGGCCGTGCCGCTCGACGCGCAGGAACTCGCTCATGGGATCACCAGCACCTTCCCCTTGTTCCGGCGGTCGAGCACGTGCTGCACGGCCGCCCGTCCGTCCTTCAGCGGAAACGCGCGGTCGATCACCGGCCGGAGCCGGCCGGCGGCGACGTAGTCGAGCAGCGTGCGCAGCTCGAGGATCGAGCCCAGGTTGGTGCCGAGGATCCGCAGGTTCTTGGAATAGACGTGACGCAGATCGAGGCGGCCCCAGTGGGTGTCGTGGGAGCCGATGGAGACGAGCGTGCCGAGGCGGGTCAGCGCGTAGGTCGACCGCTCGAGCGTGTCGCCGCCGATGTGCTCCACGACGACGTCGACGCCGCGCTTGTTCGTCCACTGTTTCGTCTCCTCGACGAAGTCCTGCGTGCGGTAGTTGACGACGCGCTCGGCGCCGAGCGATTTCGCGAACTCGATCTTGTCGTCGCTGCCGACGGTGGCGATGACCCGGGCGCCGGTGAGCCGGGCGATCTGGATGGCCGCGCTGCCCACGCCGCTGCCGGCGGCGTGCACGAGCACGGTCTGGCCGGGCTTCAGCTCGGCCTTGACCAGGAGCGCGTGCCACGAGGTGAGGAACGCCAGCGGCAGCGCGGCGCCGGCCTCGAACGAGATCGCCTCGGGCAGCGGCAGGCAGTTGGCGGCGGGCACCCGCACCAGCTCGGCGTAGCCGCCGTCCTTGTGGGCGCCGAGATAGCCGTAGCGCAGGCACACCGTCCGCTCGCCACGCTGGCAGAACTCGCAGATCCCGCACGAGAAGCCGGGGAAGACGATCACGCGCTGCCCCGGCACGAGGGCGCTCGGGCCCCGGTCGAGCGACTCGATCGTCCCGGTCACCTCGCAGCCGTTGACGTGGGGCAGCCCCTCGGGCGGTGGAAAGCGGCCGTCGAGCAGCAGCATGTCGACGTGGTTCAGCGCGCAGGCCCGTACACGGACCACGACATGCGCCGCGTCCGGGATCGGATCCCGGTAATCCCCGTAGAGGATCCTGTCGCTGCCGCCGTGCTCCTTGAAGTACGCAGCTTTCACGCGGGCGCTCCTAGAACGGCACGTCGGTGCGCTCGTCCTTGACGCGGCGAGCCTTGTGGTCCCAGCGCGGCAGGCAGCCGGGCTCGCCGATCTCCACGCTGACGCGGATGCCGAGCCCGAGCTGCAGGTCGTTGGCGAGCGTCTCCCCGAGCCCGTCGCGCTCCGCGCGCGCCAGCGCCGGCGAGGGATCGAGCCGGACCAGGATGTCGTCGAGCCCGTCCACGCGGCGGAACACGATCTGGAACTCGTCGACGTGGCGATGCGGGCGCACCAGCTCCTCGATGCGGCGAGGGTACACGATGATGCCCCGGACCTTCTTCATGTCGTCCAGCCGGGCCAGCACGCCGCCCTCGAAGGCGACCAGCGTGCGGCCGCACGGGCAGCGGCGGTCGGCCAGCTGCACGACGTCGCGCGTGCGGTACCGCAGCAGCGGCATGGCCTTGCGGTAGAGGCTGGTGAAGACGAGCTCGCCCCGCTCACCCGGCGTCACCGGGCGGCCGGCGTCGTCGAGCACCTCGGGATAGACGTAGTCCTCGTGCACGTGCGTCAGCCCCGAGCGGGCCTCGCACTCGAACCCCCAGGCGGCGATCTCGGTGAGGCCGGGCAGATCGTAGGCCTGCGCGCCGAACGCCGCCTCGATCCGACTCCGGGTGGCGGGAATCGACGCCCCGGGCTCGCCCGTGTGCCAGGTGATCCGCAGCCTGGCCGCCTTGGCGAGATCGATGCCTTTCCTGGCGGCGGCCTCGGCCAGGAACAGCGCGTAGGACGGCGTGCAGCCGAGCACCGTGATCGGATAGGCCAGCAGCGCGTCCAGTCGCTGCTCGGTGGAGAGGCCGCCGGCCGGATAGACGAGGCACCCGAGGTCCTGCGCGGCGTAGAAGCCGGACCAGTAGCCGATCCACGGCCCGTACGAGAACGCCGCCATCACCATGTCGGACTTCCGCACGCCGAAGGCGTACAGCGAGCGCGCGTAGGAGTGGTAGAAGCCGTGCCAGTCCTCGGCGGTGTCGAGGAACGCGAGCGGGCGGCCGGTAGTCGCCGAGGTGAGGTGCACGCGCAGGACGTCGGCGAACGGAACGGCGAGGACGTCGCCCCACGGCGGGTGTGCGGCCTGGTTGTCCTTGAGTTCGTCCTTGGTCGTGAACGGCAGCCGGCGCAGGTCGTCGAGCGAGCGGATCTTCGTGGGGTCGATCCGCGCCGCCCGCAGCTTGCGACGATAGAAGGGACTCCGGCGCCCGGCGTGGGTGACCTGCTCTCGCAGGCGGCGCGTTTGCAAGCGCGCCATGTCGGCGCGCGGGGCGCGCTCCAGCCTGGGTTCCAGACAGCGGGCGGCCATGGCCGGTGATCAGGCCTCGAGCAGCTCGCCCATCTTGTTGAAGAACTTGTCCGCCATCATCTTGGCCACACCGCCCAGCATGCGCTGGCCGACCGAGGCGATGAGCCCGCCCACCTGCAGGTCGGCGGTGTAGGACACGCGGGTGCCGCCGTCGTGGTCGGTCAGCGTGATGAGGGTCTCGCCACGGATGAAGCCCGGCCCACCAGTGCCTTCCACCATCATCTTGTACGAGTCCGGGGCCTGCTTGTCCGTCAGCTTGACCTTGCCTTCGAAAGTTCCTTTCACACCTCCGACGCCGACCTTCATCGTCGCCTTGTACTCGTCGGGCGCGATCGCCTCGAGCTTTTCGCAGCCGGGAATGGCTTTCTTGAGCTGCTTGGGGTCCTGGAACGCGTCCCAGACCTTCTTGCGCGGCGCCGGCACGTCGTACGTTCCCTCGAGCTTCATGCGCGCACCTCCTTTGCATCCGCACGGATCACTCCGCATTGGTAATGGTTCGCCCGTGACCTGTCAAGCCGCAGGGCACCGGCACGGCCGTTGCAACCTCCCGGCTTGGTCACGCAACCCCACAAGGAGGAGGCATCGAAATGAAAAGAATGCTCACTGCCGTCTTCGCGGTGGCGCTCAGCCTCGGTCTGCTGACCGCCTGCAGCGAGTCGCGCACGGACCGCGTCGGCGAGAAGCCGTCCGACCGGACGCCATCCGCGTCCCCGCCGTCCAGCACGGCGCCGTCGACGAGCACCGCCCCGTCGACGTCCGGCTCGAGCTCCAGCTCGGGCTCGACCGACACATCCACCACGAGCCCGAGCTCGGCGCCGAGCTCGCCCTCGACCCCGAGCAGCGGCAGCACGAAGTAACGCGTTCGTTGGTCCGCGGCGGCGCACCGATCTCGCGAGCGGCGCGCCGACCGCGGGCTCACGCCGCCCGGTAACGCTCCCGTCCGATCGCCACCGCCGCAATCGCCTCGCCGTCGACCGCGGTCTCGATCGTCAGCCGCGCCTTGCCCGCGTCGACGCTGCGGACCCAGCCGAGCCCGCGCGTGCGTCCCCCGCGGTCGTCGAGGCCGACCAGCACGCCCTCGACGGCGACGACGGCCAGGCCTCGTCGGGCCGGTACCGCGCGCACCGGCACGCGCGTGAGGTCGAGCGTGACGGGCACCGCGCCGGCCAGGTGCGTCTCGAGGGCCTGGACACGCTGACGGCGGCGCGCGAGCGCCGAGCGCGGCGTGGTCGGGGCCGCCGGCAGGCGCACGAGCGCGGGCGAGCCGCCGGCGTACGCGCGCAGGATCGGCTCGCATTCGGCGGCCCGCTCGAGCGCGATCACCACGTCGGGGCGCACGCGGTCGATCTTCACGCGCTTGAGCGCGCGGCCGAGATCGCCCTGCACGAGACCGGAGGTGTCGACGAGCACGCGCTCGCAACCCTCGGCCAGCGCGCGGGCCACCAGGCGTGCGGTGGCCTCCGCGGTCTCACGCAGGCATGTCGCCGGCGACGTCACGCCGAGGAACTCGAGGTCGCTCACCTCGACCTCGTCGAGGCGCTCGATCGGACGTCGGACGCGGCCGAGACCCACGGTGGTCGGCGGCCCCACGTCGGACTGGCCGAGATCGGCGTCGACGACGGCGACGGAGTGGCCGCGCCGCACGAGCGCGGCGGCGAGGCGCGCCACCAGCGTGCTCTTGCCGGTGTCGCCGGCCCCCAGCACGAGGGTGACCCGCGCGGCCGCGGCGGCCTCGAGGGCCGGCGCCGGCGGCGCGGTCACGCCAGCGACGCGATGGCGGCGGCCATGCGCGCCAGTCCCTCGCTGATCAGCGCGTCGCTCGTCGCGTAGGAGAGCCGCACGTGGGCGTCGGAGCCGAAGTCCTTGCCAGGCACGACCGCGACCCGCGCCTCCTCGAGGAAGAAGCCGGTGACGTCGAGCGAGCTCTTGAGCGTCAGGTCGCCCTCGGGCCGCCGCCACGTCCGGCCGAAGAGCCCGGAGACGTTCGCGAAGGCGTAGAAGGCGCCCCGGGGCATGACGCAGCTGACGCCGGGCAGCGCGTTGAGACCGGCAACGATCAGCCGCCGGCGGCGATCGAATTCCCCCGCCATCTTCGCCACCTCGTCCTGTCCACCGCCCAGCGCCTCCACGGCCGCCCACTGCGCGATCGAGGACGGATTGGACGTGACCTGGCTCTGCACGTCGGTCATGGCCCGGATGAGCGCGCGTGGGCCGGCCGCGTAGCCGATGCGCCAGCCGGTCATCGCGTACGCCTTCGAGCAGGTGTTCACCGTCAGCGTGCGCGCCTTGATCTCGGGACCGAACGACGCGATGGAGGCGTGCCGGCCCTCGAAGGTCAGCGCCTCGTAGCACTCGTCGGAGACGACCCACAGGCCGCGCTCGACGGCCAGGCGCGCGACCGCCTCCAGCGCCGCGCGGGAGAAGACGGCGCCGGTGGGATTGTTCGGGCTGTTGACCACGATCAGCTTCGTCCGCGGCGTCACCGCCGCCCGCAGGCGATCGGCGTCGAGGTCGAAGCCGCTGGCCTCCGTCGTCGCCACCTCGACCGGGACCCCGCCGAGCAGACGCACCTGCTCGGGGTACGAGACCCAGTACGGGCTGGGCACCAGCACCTCGTCGCCGGGATTCACGAGCGCGACGACCAGGTTGAAGAGCGTGTGCTTGGCGCCGACCGACACCAGCACGTCGGCCGGCTCGTAGACGAGGCCGTTGTCGCGCTTGAGCTTCGCGCAGACGGCCGCGCGCAGGTCCAGGATGCCGCCGACCTCGGTGTACTTCGTCTGCCCGCGCCGCATGGCCTGGACCGCCGCGTCCTTGATCCGCTCGGGCGTGTCGAAGTCCGGCTCGCCGGCGCCGAACGAGATCACGTCGATCCCTCGGGCCCGCAGCTCGCGGGCCTTGGCCTGGACGGCGAGCGTCGACGACGGGGCAAGAGTCTTCAGTCGATCGGCCAGCACGCGACGCTCCTCTCGACGGGCGGGGTGCCCGCTACTTGGGGGGGAACTTCTCGGCGAGGCGCTTCTCGACGATGGTCGGCACCATGCTGTGCACCGAGGCGCCGTAGCTCGACACTTCCTTGATGAGCCGCGAGGAGATGTACGTGTACTTCTCGTGCGGCATCATGAACACGGTCTCCACCGTCGAGCTGAGCTTGCGGTTCATGAGCGCCATCTGGAACTCGTACTCGAAGTCGGA
>Ga0066704_10001102_pt1 | contig 11200 bp, 9 predicted proteins | sample GraSoiAngelo_153_FD_66458 | JGI IMG/M metagenome (GOLD analysis project Ga0066704, IMG submission 66458) | Grasslands soil microbial communities from the Angelo Coastal Reserve, California, USA - 14_1009_12_40cm | ecosystem: Environmental > Terrestrial > Soil > Grasslands | place: USA... | reverse complement strand
ATTAGTTGACCATAAGTTTCTGATGGTGGAATCCATGACAAATCAATCTCGGTTGGAGAAACTGCCATTGCAGTCACTGATGGTGCTAACGTTTTTGCCGGCACTGCTGAAGCATCATTTGACGGACTTCCTGTACCAAGGGAATTGATACCTGATACACGGTAAGTGTAAGTTGTACCTGCTGTCAGACCTGTGTTCATAAATGATGTTGCTGAAGTTCCTGTATTTGCCACCAAAACAGCATATGTACCCGTACCAATCTTGTATTCTATTTTGTATCCTAGTATGGCAGAACCGCCGCTGTTTGCTGGTGCAGTCCACGACAAACTGATACTAGTTGGTGAAGCCGAAGTTGCACGAAGACTTGTAGGTGAAGTCGGTAGTGTAGCTACCTGTGTTGGTACTGCAGATGCCGTGTTTGATCCATTGCTTATACCAGCTGAATTTATCGCAAAGACTTGGTATGTGTAAGTGTGACTAGACGATAATCCTGTATGCGAATAACTGGGTGTAGTGGTTCCGGTGTTTAAAGTCAGATTTGCAAAACTGCCTGAATCTATTTTGTACTGGATTTTATACCCAGTAACAGGGTATCCACCATTATCGGCAGGCGGATTCCATGATAAATTAATCTGAGTTGCTGAATTAGAAGTAGCAATAAGACCAGTAGGTGGATTTGGTCGTATGTTTTTTGGTGGTGTAGATGTACTCTTTGGTGTAGCTGATGTTTCAACAGAGGGGTCACTTGTATAAAATGCATTTACTGCAGAGACTCTGTATATGTAGGTCGTTCCAGTTGTAAGAGCTGTCTGATTATACTTAGTAACATTGCCTAGGTTAATTGGAACATGAGCCGAGTAAGCCATGGTTGGAGTTTTCCACTCTAGCTTGTATCCTGTTATAGCAGAACTTCCGTTGTGCTGTGGTGGAGACCAAGATAAACTGACAACAGTTGGATAGATTGCTATTGCAGAAAGGCCTGTGGGTGGGTCTGGAGCTGTAGCTGCATATGCATATGAGCCAATTAGAAACGGAAGACTTGTTATAACTATCAGTAGAATTAGTTTTCTTGATTTAGTTTTCTTGATACCCTCTACATTTTCAGTCCAGGACGCGATCACTCAAACAAACCCTACCTAATCATTTTTAGGCGTTGCTCATAAATCGTATGGAAAACTATCTTGATTTTTTGATAAAATGTGTCATATCCTATAATCTATCTGTAGACAAGCGTAATCCAAAGTCTGCAAGAGATCTGGTTCCTAATTTAATACCAAAAAATGGTCAAAAACATGAACAATTATGAACAAAAAATGGTCAAGACACGAGAGAAAAGGTAATGCGAGGAATGGATCATGTGAATTCTGCTAGAAAACAATAAAGTGCAATACGGGATGGGTAGATTTTCAGTTAAACCACAAACCTTGAAAGTTAGCATGGAGAAAATTATCCTGAAAACCTCGGTAAGTTAGTAAATTTAGAAATTAAAATACTTATTAGTTAAACTATGAAATTCGCTTTTCTATCTCGTTCCTGATTAACTTTGCGATCTTTGACTTGGTTTTCCATCCAGATTCTATAATCTTCTTCGAGTCCACAATGACAACGTTGTTGTAATCGGGATTCTCTTTGTATTTCTTTATTCCAACGTCATTTGCAATAATGAGATCAGCTCCCGATTCTTTGATCTTTTTTCTTGACTCCTTAACCAACCTTTCCTTTGAGATATTGGCTTCTGCCTTGAATCCTATAAGGAAAACATCTCTCTGTATTTTCTTAATCTCATCTATGATCTTCGGTGCTCTTTTTAGTTTGAGGATAATTTTATCTAAATTACTTTTGATTTTTTTTGCACTTGGTTTTTCTGGAGTGTAATCGGAAGCCGCCGCTGCCAATATAACAATGTCAAATTTTCGCTTCATCTCACTTCTCACTGCATTAAACATTTCCTCAAGTGTTTGGATGTTAACAATCTTCGCTCCCTTTGGGGGCAATTCTTTACCAGGGCCATAAATGAGGGTGACTTTTGCACCTGCTGAAATAAGCTCTGATGTTAACAAAACACCTGTTTTTCCTGAGCTTTGGTTCGTAATTACTCGAACAGGATCAATGTATTCTATAGTGGGGCCTGCTGTGATTAGTACTCTTTTTCCCTTCAAAACAGGAGAGGAACCAAACTTTTTGAGAACAAAATCCAATATCTCCTCAGGCTCTGCAGCCTTCGCTTTACCTTCAACAAAAACTGGACTAATAAAATCAATTTTTTTCTTAAGGAATTCGATATTTTTTGTTACCGCCGGGTTGTCATACATCGCTTGGTGCATTGCAAGAGCAATCATGATTGGTATCTTGGAGCCCAAACCAACACTCAAAACAGTAGATATTGGAGTGTCATCAATTCCATTTGCTAATTTTCCAAGAGTATTTGCAGTGCAAGGATAGACTACGATCAGATCTGATTGTTTGTAGTCTGCTACCTTGATGTGTTCCAAATCCCCGGTAAGCTTTGTTATTACTTCGTTTCCAGTTGCCCACTTGAAATAACTTGGTTTTATCAAATCAGTTGCAGCTTTGCTTGCAACACAAGTGACATCAGCGCCGTGTCGCATAAACAATCTTGCCAATTCAATTGCCTTGTATGCTGCAACGCTTCCTGATATACACAAAACAATTGTTTTTCCAGCTAGCTCAGTACCGTCTGAGCCTATGATATCAAGTGATGGGTGTTTTTTAGACAATTTCTTTTTTCAACCTTTCAAGCTCTGACTTGTCCATTGTAAAAGAATGTTCGTTACCAGGAAACTTGCCTGATATTACATCATTTTTGTAAGATTCTATAGCTTTTACTATATCAGAAGAAAGCTCAAGATACCTTTTTGCAAACTTTGGTTTTATTTTTTCATAAAGACCCAAGACATCATGAACTACAAGTACCTGACCATCACAATCTGGTCCCGATCCAATCCCAATTGTAGGTATACCAATAGAATTGGAAATCATCTTTGAGGTCTCTTTTGTGACCATTTCAAGTGCAATACTAAAAGCACCAGCCTCTTCGAGAGTTTTTCCAGCCTCAAATAGCTTCAGAGCGGCATCTTTTGTCTTTGCCTGCACCTTGTAGCCTTCTTGTAAGGTAGTAGTCTGAGGTTGAAAACCAATATGGCCCATCACAGGAATGCCGATCTCAACTATAGCTCGAACAGTATCCTTTATCTCAGAACCCCCTTCAAGTTTTACTGCATCTGCTCCTGCTTTGATCAGTCTGCCAGCATTTTCAATTGCCTGAGATTTACTAGATTGGTATGACATGAAAGGCATGTCTGCTACAACAAGAGCATTTTGTCTTCCTCTGGATACAGCTTCTGTAAAAAGACACATCTGATCCATTGTAACAGGAATTGTGTTTTCGTATCCTAGCATTACCATTCCAGCGCTATCACCTACAAGTAAGATGTCAACGCCTGCCTTGTCGCAAAGCTGAGCAGTCGTATAATCATAAGCCGTAATAACAGTAATCTTTTTAGAATTTTTCATTGATAAAATATCTCTTACAGATTTAGGCATGGGCCATTCTCCCAAGATTATTTTTCATAGCAAGAATAGCTTCTGACAAACTTTTCTTGTTATCAAACTTGATTTTTTTCTGAAGACCTCGTCGTTTTAATTTTTTACAAGTTGTAATTAGAATCTGCATTCCCCTGATAACATTATCTACAATTGTAATGTCAGCAGCCTGCGCGGTTCTGGATAGTGGATTAAGATCAAATGTAATTACTTTCTTTCCAAATTTTTTCAAAGCAATTGTCCTATCACCATCTTCCAAAGGTACCAAGACAACATCTGCAGAAAATATTCCGCGTTTATCCACAACTCTTCTTGCACTGTCTAGTCTTGGAATCCTTCTAGAAAATTTCGGATCTATTCCAAGAATTTCTTTTGCACCTTTTTTCTTGAGAACTCTGGCAATTGTCTTTTTTCTTTTTTCGCTTGAATAGAACAAATTAACTTCGATTTTTGCACCAGTTGTCTTTGCTAGTTGAACAATCTCTCTTGCACAAAGGGCAGCAAAGTTGCCATTTACTGATATCACAGGCAATTTAGCCTTGAGAAGGGCTCTTGCGGCAGCTTTTATTGCATTTTGAGACGGTTTTGAGGTCTTCTCGCCTATCAGATAATCAAACATCTCTCCTCTTCCATGTGCCAAGAGGCCTTCTTCGACCACAAGGCCTTCTTTGTACCCGCGGACTAGTTTCTCTCTAATATGCAGGGATGTGGCCCTGGGATGCGACTTTGGGATTAACACTAGGAAACTCTAACCCCACTTTTCTCAATCTCTGTTTTAATTATGATTCCGTCGTACTTTTCTAAGAGCTTTATTACTTTGAATTCTTTTGATCGTGGAACCAAAGTAAAGACAGTCTCGCCAAACATTGCAATGCCGCACTTGAATCCATGTTGCTGAAGATCATCTATTACATACTGCATCTTTGGAGTAATTACTCCAACATACCTTGCAAATTCAAGTGACATGTCCAAAAACTCCATCTGGTCTCTTGATTTTAATAACTTAGAGACCATCTTTCCCCCAAGACCATTTATCTTGGCAAGTTCTGTTCTGATAATTTTCTTGGTTGATATGGGTGAAAAACAAATCACAATTGCAGAATAATCAGTGTACATTTTTCTTAGGCTCCCAATTCCGGGAGCACCGTGCTTTGTTCTAATTTCAAAACCTCCATGATACACTGATAACACGGTTCCAAGACCTGTCTTGCAGTGTATCTCAGCATTGTGAGCTATCTGTCCTACTTGGGTTCTAGACAAGTTTGTTTCAAGTGCCTTGTTTAATGCGAATGCCAAGCTCAGAGCAACGGCTCCACTGGAACCAAGTCCATAACCTACAGGAATTCTACTGTTATGCTCAATATCTAAAAAATAATTTCCTTTTGAAATTTTTAAAAATTCTCGTGCCACAAACTCTGAAACTTCCTTATCATCAGATTTGTAACCAACTGTTGTTATCTTAAAACCAGGTTTTTCAGAGCTTGTGACTTTGACTTTTGTAGTAACACCTTCTTTTATAGAAAATCCTGCTCCAATAGATCCTTTCAGTTCAGGTTTTCTTGGCTTGACTTCTGCCTTGAAAAAACCTGTAATATGTCCTGGTGCAAAGGCTATCGCGTTCATGAGAGTTTAAATTTTAGTAAAAATATAAAAATAGTGATTAAATTATTTATATTGATATAAATTGACTAAATTCATTCGACGCCTGCAAAAGATAGGCAGTAGCATCCTTGTTTCACTACCAATAGAGTGGGTAAAGGCAAACAAATTGGAAAAAAGTGATGAGGTCGAGCTGGAAACCGGCACTAGTAGCATTTCAATTACTCCAACTGGAAGTAGTAAACCACCAAAAGAAGTTGTAATAGAGTATCCTGTATCAAAAGAAGAAAACATCAGTGCTGACGTAACTGGCGCTTACCTTCTTGGATACGATATAATCAAGATCAAAGGAAAATCAGCCATATCCATCGAAGATAGGGAAAAAATTCGTGCACTGATGCGAAGACTGGTTGGAATGGAAATTGTCGATGAAGATGCAACAAATGTCAACGTACAGTTTCTGCTTGATGCAACAACACTTAGTCCTGACAAGATCCTAAAACGAATGAGCTCAATTGCACTTGGAATGTTTCGAGATACCATAAACTCACTTACTTCAGAAGACAAGACAGTATTGCAAACTATTCCAAGTAGAGATGATGAAATAGACAGACAATACTTTTTACTTGTTAGATTAATTCGAAGCGCAATGGTTGACAGAAAGCTCGCAACTGCATTAAATCTTGGAAATATAGACATTTTAGACTATAGAGTTGCAGCAAACTTGCTTGAAACTGCAGGTGATACAATCGTTGAACTTGCAAACTCAATTCACGATCTGTCCATGACAAAAAGTGTTCTAAAGAAACTCTATACCATTGCAGCAGAAATTGAAAATATACATGAAAAATCAATTACATCATTTACTGAAAATAATAGATTACTTGCAATTGAAGCAATTAGACTACAAAGAAATTATCAAAAGAAAATCTCCGGCATGCTATCTTTACTTCAACCAAAAAAGGAAGTGTCGATACAGCTTTTAGATCTGGTCTATACTTTTGAGAAGCTTGCAAAATGTTGGGCAGATGTTGCTGACCTAGTTAAGCCAGTCTATACATAGATTTTCGCTGGTTCTTCATGCTATACGCTAGCACTGCGCAAATTGTCTTTGAATCAACTATTTTTCCAGAAAGGATCATCTTGAGGACCTTTTTGAAATCTATCTTGACTACAGACATTATCTCGTCATGGTCAAGCTGAAGGGCTCCAAACTTCTTGATTCCTGATGCTACATAACAGTGGATTACCTCCATATTGTACCCAATTGAGGGATAGTACTTGATAAGAGGAGTCATATTTTTTGCCGTGTGACCAGTCTCTTCCCTTAGTTCTCGAAAGGCGCATTTCTTAGGCGCCTCACCTTTCTCGAGTGTGCCTGCAGGAATCTCAAGTACATATCCGTGAGGAAAGCGGTGCTGCCTTACAAGTAATACTTGGCCATTTTCGATAGCAAGTACCGCTGCAGCACCCCTGTGTTCTATGACCTCTCTAGTTACTTTGCGTCCATTCAAAGATAAAGTATAGAGACTTAAGGAGAGAACCTTGCCTTCAAAGACTTTCTTTCTCATTTACTAAATAATCATAGATAGATATGTTATGAATGTATCTCAGCCATAAGATGTAATCTCTTTGATTTTTTTACCTGCTCGATTGTATCTTTTACCCACTTTTGTGGAAAATTGATCTTCTTTGGAATAAAGAGATCAACAGACTGTACACCTTTAACATCATGAACCTTTCTTGTTAGATCATCAATCTTGAATATGTTATCACTGTACAGAAATAAAACAATCTGATTCACATGCACAAATGGTTTTTGCAAAAATGAACTTGAAAATTCTTTTTCCAATCTATGCAGTGTGCTTTTTACATCATCTGTAACGCCAACGAGAATTGCAAAGGGAATGAACTCTCCCATCTTTGTTGGATCGTATATGGCAGTAAACTGAATTGCCTCATCGTTTTGTAACTTATCAAGAGAACGTGTTACAGTTTTGGTAGAAAACCTGGATTTTCTTGCAATCTCTTCTATCTGTAATCTCGGATCCTTTAACAAGATATCTAGGATTACAATGTCAGTTTTTGTTAGATCTGATCTTACCTCTGGATTTTTTGCTTCAAAGATCGCAAGTACCCGTACATCATTTAACAGATTTTTTGCAAGCTCCATTTTTTTTGCAGGATCTTCTTTTACTACTATACTACAGACAGTAACTCCTCCAACACATGGGACTACAAAAAATGGTTCTCCAACTAATCTTATCTTGTTTAAGATATCATCAAGCTCCTTTCCAACAACTACAAAATATAGAACACTGTAACCCAGAACTGGCGGTTCTATTTTGAGCGCAAACTGCTCAATGATTTTCTTGTCAATCATTTTTTGAATTCGTGACTTGACAGCAACCCCCGAAATGCCTATTTTCTTGCCTATCTGCCTGTCTGGCATCCTACAATTATTTAGGAGGTAAGAGAGAATCTGTAAATCTAATTTGTCCATTCTTTATAGCTTCATCTCACTAATTGTATTAAACTTGACACCTTGTATATATTATTGTCTGATATACTAATGATAGACGTCTAAAACATTAAATATCAGACTTATTCTGATCATCTGTGGACTATAGGGCGCAAATGGGTATTAGATTTATCACTAGACGTAAGGGTAGCTTGATTGCTGCAAGTCTAGCGGTTGCGATTGCTATACTAGTAGTTCAGGTAAATTCCGTTATCTTTCAAGGGCTGTACGATGCTATTGTACGTGACCTCATAAACTATCGATTTGGTCATGTGTTCATTACAAGACAAGAAGACTTTATCAAGAAATCTTCATTCGTAGTAGTAAACTGGCTTGAAAGAATTCCTTATGTCCAGGCCGCAGCTCCAAGAATTGATTATTCGGCTCAAATAAATTCAACAGTAAATGGTCAGCTGATAAAAGACTATGCAGTACCGGTAATTGGTGTTGACCCAGTGCTTGACAGACAAGCATCTACAATGTATCAGACCGTAGGCGATGGAGAGTACGTTTCGTTTAGAAACTCAATTGTATTAGGAGCAATTGCAGATAGAGATCTTGGGTATCCAAAAATAGGAGATACTGTCAAACTAAAATTCAAAGACCAACATGGTAATGATGTTCTTAAGAGATTCACAATAGTTGGAATCACTAAAACTGCAGGTTCAGTAGGTCTTGATAATAGTGTTATAGTAAATATTGATACATTGCGTGAAATAATAGATAGACCGCAGCAAACACAGTCGATTATTGTTAGATTAAATGATCCAACAAAAGACAAAGAAGTAAAAGACTTGTTTCTTAGTGCATTTCCATCAAATGCTGATAAATTCAAGGTACAAACAATTGAAGAGGCAGCAGAACTGACTCTTAGCGGATTCAGATCAGGTATTGCACTAATCAATCTGGTTGGCTATTTTGGTATGATGTCATCTGCATTTGCAGTAGTTACTATTCAGATGATGCAAGTAACAAGCAAGACTAGAGACATTGGAGTGATGCGAGCAATTGGATCAAAAAGAAAAGATGTACTGCTAGTTTTCATATTTCAGGGGATGGTAATTGGTGCTATAGGTGCAGGGCTTGGAACTGCACTTGGTGTAGTATATACAGTGTATGCAAAGGAGACACATTTGACATTTCAGGGAAGCTTGGCTTTAGAGGTAAAGTACAACTGGACAAGTATAGCACAGACAGATGTTTTAGCATTTGTACTGGCTGTCGTAGCGTCAATTTACCCAGCGTACAAGGCTACCAAGCTAGAACCAGTGGAGGCCATGAGAGTTGGCTGAGTACGTCTTGGAAGTACAAAACGTGGACAAGGTGTATGGCGAAGGAGAGACTGCGGTTCAGGCTTTACAAAATATATCATTTAAAGTCAGAAAAGGTGAATTTATGCTAATTGTTGGCAGTTCAGGTTCTGGCAAATCGACCCTACTTAACATGATAGGACTGCTTGATAGACCAACAAAGGGTAACGTGACAGTTGACGGAATTGATACTTATACGTTAAATGATAACCAACTTTCTACATTTAGAAATTCTAAACTTGGATTCATATTCCAGTTTTCAAATCTCTTGTCAGATCTTACTGTTCTTGAAAACGTGATGTTGCCTAGAAAAATTCAAGGAACAGTGCAGAACGCTGCTGAAGAAGCAAGAATATTACTCAAAACAGTGGGACTTGAAAACCAAATGAACAAATTTGCAAATAGAATCTCTGGTGGACAGTCTCAACGAGTCGCACTCACACGAGCTTTGATAAATAAACCTACTATAGTTTTAGCAGACGAGCCCACAGGAAACTTGGACTCGCTATCTGCCGAGACTACTATACACTTATTAAAATCATTGAACCGTAAGCTAAACCAGACTTTCATAGTAGTAACACATGACCGTCCTCAATTCGGTGATGTTGACAAGGTAGTGACAATAAAAGACGGCAAGATAGTGGAAGGAGAATTGGAGGCTAGCATGGCATGATTTACAAATCTATTTTGTTGATGATAATATTTCTTGCAGGAGAACTTGTAATTCCAAGCTATGCAGTTACTCCAGAACAGAATACACCAGGTGAGTCTCCATTTGAACATGGGTTTACTGATGTCAAGTTTCTTGATGCATACTTTGGAACCTCCGGACAAAAGATTGAGGTTGAACCTGGAGACAAGAACGTTCCATTTACAGTTGTAATGTCAAATGTAGGTACTGAGGATATAGCGGGAATCAAGGGTCTTCTTAGCCTACCTGTCGGTTTTTCTGGAGCTACCTCAGGTAATGGGCTGATTGAGGCTGACAACACTCAGACGGCTACAAGCGGCTCGTCCTTTGCACTTACCTTCTTTGCGAATTTGGATAATACCGTAAACATTCATGACTACTCAGGAACAGTCAAGATTACATATTCAAGGGTAAGGGAAAATGGTGAACGTAGTGTATTTCTTGACTTTAATTTCAAGGTGACAGGTAAGAGTGTCCTCAATCTCAAGGCAGATAATCCATTTTTGCAGCCTGCATCAAATAATGATGTGACAGTCCAAATCTCAGACTCGGGTACTGCCCCTCTAAATAATTTGGATATTGTTCTTCAGAACACACAGAACACAAGTACCCAAACTGACACGAGCAATTTGCAAAATGTAGTAATAGATCAAAATCACTGGAGAGTAGGAACGGTACAAGCCGGATTATCTAGTTCATTCTCGTTTAAGGTATTTGTTCCTCAAAGTCTAGCGGGCCAAACACTTCATGTGCCACTGGCAGTGTCATACTTTGACGGGCAGGGAAGTCAAGTCACTACGACAAGAATGGTAGATCTAATTGTAGGACCTGCAAGTTCGACATCTCTTCTCAAATTATCATCCCCCACTTACCTCTTGATGGGAGTAATGCAAAACCTGACTTTAGGAATTGAAAACTTGGCACCTTCAAAGATCTCTGACATATCTATCTCAATTACGCCAAACGCAAATGGTCTAAAGATTCTTCAAGACAATAAATGGTTTATAAAAGAAATAGGCCCACTTGAGAAAAACAATCTTGAGATCCCAGTATTTGCAGATAGTAGCATCGAGGGTCAAGCAGTAGACTATGATGTTAATGTTCAATATACCAAGGAGGGCTCAACTGTAATTGAGAAGCAGAATTTTGCCACTTACATAAGAGGAGTAATTGATATATCAATTCGTGACATCGGAGTTGCAGAAATAGCGGGTAAACAGATGATAATAGGAAATGTTCTCAACGAAGGAAATATCAAGGCTCAGTTTGGCCAGGTAACTGTAACACCTGTAGATAACTCAAACTTCAAGAGTTCAACTCAGTACATCGGTGATTTAGATATAGACGCTCCAGTTCCATTTAACGTTCCAATAAATTCTGACACGCCACTTACGGGTGACCAAAAAGTGCAAGTAACACTGACGTGGAAAGATACTATATTACAGCAACACACGATAACCGAAGTCTACACTGTATCTTTTGGAACTGTACAGCCTCAGTCAAACGAAAGCTTTT
>Ga0066704_10001101_pt1 | contig 11211 bp, 6 predicted proteins | sample GraSoiAngelo_153_FD_66458 | JGI IMG/M metagenome (GOLD analysis project Ga0066704, IMG submission 66458) | Grasslands soil microbial communities from the Angelo Coastal Reserve, California, USA - 14_1009_12_40cm | ecosystem: Environmental > Terrestrial > Soil > Grasslands | place: USA... | reverse complement strand
ATCTCGGCTCTGCCGCTGGTGCTAACGGTGTCGCATGGCTTCGGGCTCCTGGTAGCGCCGACATGAACGCTGCTGCTCAACACTTCGTTATTGCAGGCATCGCAACCGCCTTCAACCCATCCACATCTGTCTTGACAGGGATTAGCTCTGCTGCTTTGAGCAATCCGGTCAGCTTCTTCATCCGCAACGACGACACTCCGAGACTCGATCTGGGGAACAGTATGGCAGAGCAGATCTGCTACTTGTTCACAGGTTCGTACACTATTCCCTGTAGCTATCTGAGCGTAACCCATGGGTCGAGCCCTTTTTGCGGGCTTCAGCCATACTGTTGCATTACTGTGTGCGGCTTTAATCTGAGTTGGGGGATGTACACTGCTGCCTTTTCTGATGTTTATCCGTTTGATTCGAGCCTCTACTTCACTTACAATAGCCGTTTCGTCTACGGGATTTCATCAGTACAAACGCCCGCTGGTCCTTGTTCTCCGCAGTCCGTACCTAGCAATAGCGTCTCCAATTACATGTGGCTGTGCAACTCGAACTATGACAATCTAAGCTCGCAGATTGAGAACGCCCCCTGCATTAGTGCCGTAGGAGATCCTGGTCCGGGTCAGATCAACAACGGTCCCGGAGCCAACTGCCCAGGCAGCAGTCAGCTCTCCGCGGTGAGTGCAGGCGTTCAGGCAGAGGACACTTTTGGCGCGGGCGCCTACACGATACCAGTATACGATCGTAACATTGCATTTGGCTATCTGAACAACGGCTGGACCAGCGCCGTCAACGCCGACGGCCTGGGCCTGCCCAACCATTTCGAGTGGCTCAACGCGTGGAACCAGAACCCGACCGTCCCGGGTACTCTTCGGCAGGGCTTTGCTAGGACAACAGGCTCCGTGAATCCCTACACCGCGAGCAGTCTATGGGACTTCTACATAGTCTCAAATATCTATGATTCCCTCTCCATACCTAACCCATTATCTTCATCCGGATCAATCAGTTGGATGACCGTGGGCGCGCAGCAATTATCCAATAGCAGTCTGACGTATGCGGCGCCGGCTCACACTATCACGACGTACCGGTTTATCTTGCGAGGCGACATGTTCTTTCAGGACGGGAAACCAGTCACCGCCTACGACGTCGCTTTCACCTATCTATCTATGGTAGGAACAGGAGCATTCGCAGGTGCAGGCGCAACTCCAATGACCGGCGTAACAATTCTCGGACCCCACCAGATCGACATTGGTGTAAACGCGCTAGGCCCATTCCTTCTATCAAGCCTCACGAGTCTTCCAATCGTGCCCGGTCGCTATTGGACAAACGCTGGGAGCTCCGCCTGGGATAGCGGAATCAACTCGTGCACTTCGATGGGTGCCACATGCTATCCTGCGCAATACTCTCTGTCTGGTGGAACGACGCCTTCCTGCGCTCTCAGATGTACCAGCTTCCCTGCGACCCTGATGAGCATAAACCTAGCCCAGACTTCCGCTGGATATGATCCGATCATCAACCATACTCTTGTCGGCTCTGGCGCTTGGCAGTGTGGAACAGTGACAGGCTCTGGTAGTGGTGTTTGTACTTCAACGGGCGGCCAGAACCCGCAAGTTGGTGGCAGTTACACTCTGACTCGCTTCGGCCGGGGATTCTCACCTGCGTCGAGCGTCAGTAGCAATTACTCTCGCAGCTCAGGGACTCTAGCTCTCTACCTCTGGTCGCAACAAACGGGCGACTTTTCCCCCCACGACTTTCTGAACTTTGCAATCGTCGCCTCGTGCTACGGGCAACCGGCTCAACCGTTGGGATCGGCTGGCGCATGCGCTCACTATCAGCAAGGCATAGGAGCAAATGGTGCTACTACTGCAGGTGGAACAGATGGCTGCCCGACGGGGAGCGTCTGCGGCATTCGCGTCGGTCTTAGTCAGGTCGCTATTGTCAATCGATTCGTTGGGCTTAACTGGGTCGCACCCTTCAACTGGGAGACATCTCCACCCCAGGGCATAGTGGTGCTTCCGCCTGTACTGTACGAGGGAACGGCGATCCTCGACCCGTCCACTCTTGCGGGCTGTTCATCGCCCTATCCAGTTGGAGGATATGACTGTTAGAAATGAAGATGCCACTATCTAATCGACAACTCAGCACAGATAGTTTTGCAACTCAACAGTTCTGGAACAGGAGACATGCTATTTGAGTGGTCAGATATTGAAAATGATCAAGCTGCTCTCCGGGTTCCTAATTGCGTTCTCACTTGCAAGTCTGCCCGGTCCAATATCAAGCAATTTCCATCTTCCTATAATCCAGCCGGCGAGCGCAAACCTCGCGCCTGCCGAGAAATGGCTTCCATCTGGCCCAGCGATGGACACGGAGCTAGCGGTAATTTTTACTGATGATCAGGCCGAGTTCACGAATTTCCAGTCCCCCAGTCCCAATATCGACTTGACTGATTCACCTCTCACTCCGGATCTGCCGGGCCCATTGATTTCGAGTCCCAACTTTTTCATAACATCACAAGTCTCCCTGCACGCCTACTACGACATTCAATTCATGCTGGCCAACAACTTCTGGGGATGCGACTTCAACTATGGAAATTCAGCATGCGGAATCCAGATTCGTCAGGGAATAGCCCATATGATAGACAGAGCCAACTTTGCAGCAAACGAACCATCCATAGCAGGGATGGCTACTGCTATTGACAGTCCAGTCCCGCCTAATAACGGTGGGCTTCCAGCCGCCAACCCATGTGCCTGGGATTCGTCCAACCTACAATCAGGCTCGCACTGCATAGTCGGTGCTCCAGGAGGGACGGCATACCACTTGGCCAACGCTACAGGTGCTAACGGTATTTCTTGGCTTCCCGCTCCGGGTAGTGCCGACATGAATGCTGCGGCCCAGCACTTCGTAAGCGCCGGCATTGCTACTGGCTTCAACCCTGGTACTTCGGTCCTGACGGGTATCGGCGCCGCTGCCGGGTCGCACACTGTCAACTTCTTCATCAGAGGAATTCCACCCGTCGCAAGGCAGCATCTTGGTGACAGCATAGCGGAGCAGGTCTGCTATCTCTTCACCGGTGCCTACAATATCCCGTGCGCCCCATATGTCGGCCAAGGACCCCCGCTTGGAGGGGACGCATCTTTTCCTGGGAGATTTACGTCTACCACTGCTGTCAATCTCAGTTGGGGAATATACATTGCCATCAATACCGACAGTTATCCCTTTGACGATAGCCTCTATCACACCTACAACAGCCAATTTGTCTCAGGAATTTCCTCGATCAAGCCACCGACCGGATCATGTTCCTCCAGTTCTGTCCCAACCTCTAGGGCTGCCGACTACGTTTACCTGTGCAACCAGAGCTACGACAGCATCAGTTCTCAGATGGAGTTCGCCCCGTGCCTTACCTCTCCTGGAGATCCTGCGGTGGGACAGCCCAACAATACACCTGGCGGGACATGTCCCGGTACAACGCAGCTGTCTGCTATTAGCGCGGGCATTCAGAGCGAAGACGCTTTTGGAAAGGGTGCCTACACCATCCCGGTCTTCACACTGACTGGTGCCCGGTTCGGATACCTCAGTAACTGGCAGAGAGTAATCGATGGTGACGGGACAGGCATTCCGAACTATTTCACCTGGCTAAACGCGTATAGCCCCAACCCGGCAGTTGCTGGAACTGTTCGTCAGGGCTTCTCTGGATCCACGGTGACGCTGAACCCGTACTTGGCAGAGACACCGCGTGACTTCTACATGATCCGGAACATCTACGACAGTCTTGCGGTCAAGAATCCCATGTCTAGTGGACAGCTCGTCGACTGGATGATCCTCGGTGTTCAGCAATTGTCAAACTCCTCTCTTACATACTTTCCACCAGCGAGCACACAGCAAACCTTCCGGTTTACGTTGCGCAATGACATGTTCTTCCAAGATGGGAGAAAAGTGACCTCTTTCGACGTCGCTTTCACCTATCTTTCAATGATGGCAGACGGGGCATACCAGAGCGCTACCCTGTCCAACATTACAGGATTCACTATCCTCGCCCCGTCACAGTTTGACGTCAACGTCAAGAATGTCGGGCCCTTCAGTCTGCTCTTTCTGACCTCACCGACAATACTACCTGGACATTACTGGAACGGTGCTGGAAGCGCTGCCTGGGACAGTGGAATTTCGTCATGCACAATGCAAGACTCTTCCTGCTATCCTGCTCAGTACACTCTTGGACCCATACCGGCTACCGGAGCTCCCTCAGTTCTCTGCAATAGCACCCTTTCCTGCGCCTTCCCTGCGGCAAACCTCAACGTTGACCCCAACAAGATCATTCCAACCTTCGATCCACTCGCAGCAGGGATACTAGTAGGCTCGGGTCCCTGGCAGTGCGGGACTGTAACCGTCTCAGGCAGTGGCAACTGCTCTTCTTCAGGAGCCGTGAATCCACCAGTCGGTGGAAGCTACACCCTTTCACGCTTCGGCAAAGGCCTCTCTCCAGCTTCAAGCGTTAGCGGCGTCTACTTCCGCAGCAACGGAAACCTGGCACTCTGGATCTGGTCTGAGCCTGGGGATATAGGTCATGACTTTCTCACCTTCAGTGTTGTAGCCGCCTGCTTCGGTGCACCGGTAACCTCGTCTGGAGCTTGCGCCCACTTCCAGCAGGGCATTGGCGCCAATGGTGGACCTATCCCCGTCGGTCTCAGCCAGGTTTCCATCGTCAATCGGTTCGTGGGCTTGAACTGGGCTGCTCCTCTTAACTGGGCCTCCTCTCCACCTGTGGGAATTATTCCACTAGCGCCAGTTCTCTACGAGAACACCATAACACTCAACCCGGCCAGTGTAGCAGGCTGCACCAACCCGTATCCGACCGGCGGTTATGACTGCTAGATCGAATAATTAGACCCCGAGTCCGACAATAATCGATTGCGAGAACGGCTTGTTCTTCTTTCTGGACACGCTGTTCTAAGGGCTGGGATTAATTCGCTAGTCCGACAATAGTTTCTAGCGGTCTTCCCGGGTTGACGTTGCGCTCGTTTCTTATCAAACGTGTGGCTTACACTGCGGTGCTTGTCGGGTTTGTCGTAGTTTTCAACTTCATAATCTTCGAGGCTATGCCGGGCCAGGTAGGTGCTCTGTACGCCTGTCTGGGTCAGCCTAGGGTTCCTCCCACCATCTGCCAGAAACTGATGGACCAGTTCGGCTACAACCAGACAGTCTGGGTCCGATTCTACGACTATGTCAAGGCAGTGCTCACGTTCAACTTTGGCGTCTCCTTCGCCAACGGCCAGGACGTAGCTTATCAGGTGGTATCTTCCGGCAGACTAGTCAACACCCTTCTTCTGCTTGGCACCGCAACCATTATGGCCATAATCATCGGCACCGTGGCAGGCATCCTAGTCTCGAGAAGGCGTGGCTCCATACTCGACAACTTCTCAGTAACCAGCTCTCTCACAACATTCTCCCTCCCAACATTCTTCACGGGCATCCTATTGATCTTCATCTTCGCGGTTTCGCTAAACTGGTTTCCAGCAGGCGGAACCTATCCGAGCAGCTGGGACTCGCAGGGATTCCCGCCGCTAGGACAGCAGATTTTGGTCCGCCTCCAGTACCTCTTCCTTCCTGCTCTCACCCTAACCTTGTTCTCTTATGGTGGTTTTCTGCTCTTGACGAGGGCGACTATGATGGAGGCGTTGAGTGAGGATTATGTTCTGACGGCGCGGGCTAAGGGTCTGGGCGAGAGAGCAGTGCTCTTCAAACATGCTTTCAAGAACGCTTCTCTTCCGCTAATCACCAACGTTGCCTTGTCGTTCGGTTTCATATTGAGCGGCGCGATCATTACTGAGACGATCTTCAACTGGAACGGACTAGGCAAGTGGCTGTTCGACTCCATCGGCTACAAGGATTTCCCGGTCATGCAGGCCATGTTCTTCATGATCGCCCTCTCAGTCATAGCTGCGAACTTCATCAGCGACATTGTCTACGGCGTCGTCGACCCCCGAATTAAATACGAATAGTTCAAGTCGGCAACGAAGATGATTTTCCGACAATAGATCCAATCTATCTCGTCCATAGCAAACTGCTAAGGACAATACCCGGAAAGCCCAGCGGTCGTGGCGCTCGTCTGAGATGCGATCTATTAGGGTTTCCTTCCGAGTTGGAATTCGTCATGTATGACTCTGACTGCTTCAGGGCCTTCACGCTCAGACACTACGAACGAGACGTTGTATTCGGATGAGCCTTGCGCTACAATGCGCACGTTGATTTTTTTCCGAGCTACAGCGCCGAATATTCTAGCTGCTACTCCCGGTGTCCCTTTCATTCCGGACCCGACGACAGCTATGATGCAGGCATCTCTCTCAGCGACCACGTTGTCGACCAAGCCCTGTCCCAGTAGTGCAAGCTGTAATGCTCTAACCGCGTTGTCCACGTCCTTCCGCGCCACTACGCATGAGATGGTTGCTTCCGATGATCCTTGAGAGATCATCATCACGTTGACATTGCTGGAGCCTAGCGCCGTGAAGACTTTCGCCGCCGCTCCCGGTGAACCGATCATCCCGGTCCCGCTAACAGTGACGATTCCAACACTCCTGATGATGGAGACCGCTTTCACCACTCTGCCTCCGTTAGGGGTCTCTGCTGAAGAGACTAGGGTTCCTTCGAGAGACGGCTTGGAAGAGTTTCTAATGCGGACCGGTATTTTTCTCTGTGCTGCCGGCTGCATAGCTCTAGGGTGCATCATCTTTGCCCCGAAGTATGATAGTTCCAGAGCTTCTCCGAATGAGACTTTGGCAAGTACTCTTGCGTCCTTGACGATTTTGGGATCAGCGGTCATCAACCCGTCAACATCTGTCCAGATCCAGATCTCGTTAGTGTTGAGCGCGGCCCCTAGAAGGCTGGCAGTATAGTCGGACCCGCCTCTTCCGAGGGTCGTTATGCTCCCTTCGACGGTCGCGGCTATGAACCCCGTCACTACCGGGATTTCGTTTCTAGCCAGTATGGGGTCGAGGCGTCGTCGCATTTCATGGTAGCTTACTTCTGCTAGAGGATTGGCTTCTCCAAATCTCTCGTCGGAGGATATCCCGGCCTCTGCTCCAGTAAGAGCTTGAGTCTTGAGGCCCAAGCTACGAATTGCTGCCGCTAATATCGGTGTAGAGAGTCGTTCGCCGAAAGAGAGGAGATAATCTCTGCTTCTGGGAGTCAGTTCTCTAAGATGAGATATCCCTTGGACAGTTTTTTCCAGTTCCTTGTTCAATCGGTCGATTCGGTCGAGAAGCTCCTTCGACTCTTTCCGCGACGAAGTTGCTTGGGCGGTCTTTGTGTGGAGCTTCTGAATCCTTGACAGAATTTTGCTTGCTCGGGCGGACTCTCCCCTCCGCGCGAGTTCTCCGAGTTCCACCAGCCGGTCGGTCGTGTCGTCCATCGCTGATGCCACGACGACTATTCTGTTTTCAGGCGAGAACCGTTCGACTACTCTGGCCGCGTTTCTGATTTTCGCAGCGTTGGCTAGTGATGAGCCGCCGAATTTCATAACAAGCTTCAGTTTCGGTCCCTAGATCGAATATTCGCTTCGAATGTCAACTAGGTCACGGATTATCGCGCTAGCAGTTTCTTCTCCCCCGGCTCCCCGACCTATGAGGGTCACATCACCTATGTGTTCTGTAGAGAATGCTACAGCGTTGAGATTGCCAGGGACGCACACGGGGTTGTCCGCAGGAACTTCTTCCGGTTTCACCGTAGCTCGCGAATCTGTGAGTCGCCCCATGAGTTTGATTCTAGCTCCGGATTTCTTGGCAGTCAGGATCCTTTTCGGTCCTAAGTTTTGGATCCCAGTTATTTCCAGTTCGTTGATACTTATCCGGCGTTTGAGAACCCAGTTCGCGATGATAACTATCTTTGCTGCCGTGTCTAGTCCTTTCACATCATTGTCAGGGTTCTTCTCCGCGTATCCTTTCTCTTGCGCTTCAGCGAGCGCCTTTTGATAGCTGAGCGAAGCTTCGTCCATTCTAGTGAGGATGTAGTTGGTCGTGCCGTTGAGAATGCCACGGATTCCCAGTATTTTTTCTCCAGGGAGGCACTTGGATGCGAAGTTCAGGAATGGAGTTCCTGCTCCCACCGTGGCGCTGAAGCGCAGCTGCATTCTCGTATGATTTGCGAGTTCTAGAAGCGCTGGCATCGCTAGAGCTAATGGTCCCTTGTTTGCCGTGACTACATGTCTTCTCGCAGACAACGATTCCTTGATGTTGCTGAGGCCAGGCTCCCCATTCTCGAAATTCGAAGGAGTCGTTTCTATAACAACTTCAGCTTCTGTCCCAGAAATGATCTGATGAGTGTTTGTTTTTCTCTCACTATTTCCCGGATACTTCTGGACTGATCCGTACTTCTCTTTTACTTTCAAAGCAAGGTCAAGCTTCAATCCGTTATCGTCCCGGCACGACCCTCGGCTATCAGCTATCGCGGTAACTTGAGGTTCGAAACCATAGTTCTTGACGAGCCAGTCTCTATCATTGGTCAGAATGCGAGCGAGTGATTGGCCCACTGTACCGAAGCCAATGAGGACGATTCTCAAAGCATTCTCTCTAGGCGTTCGATCCAATCGGGCTGAGTAATCTTGAGAGCGTAACTTTCACGGCGAGGTATGTGCTCAGCCACCGACGGGTCTTTCAAGCCATGACCCGTAGTAACGCATACTACTAGATCTGATCGGTCGACTCTACCGGCCTCTCGACTCTTTCTGAGGCCAGCGATGGAGGCTGCGCTGGCCGGCTCGACAAATATTCCCTCTTTCGAGGCCAAATCTCTCTGGGCTTGTAGAATCTCCTTGTCGGACACTGTTTCCGCGGTCCCACGGGATTCGTCGATGGCAGGGAGCACCTTGGTCCAGTTGACCGGCGATCCAATTCGTATTGCAGAAGCGATTGTTCGCGGATTGGTCACGGGCTGAATTTTGTCTTGTTTTTGTTTGACAGCCTTTGCGATGGGTGCTGCATTTTCGGCTTGGACCCCAATCATCCTAGGCCTCGTCCTCGTGACTCCCAAAGTCTGGAACTCAGTGAAGCCCTTCCAGATCGCGCTGATATTCCCGCCGTTGCCGACGGGGAGTACGAGCGTGTCTGGTGCCCCTGCATCCAGTTGGTCACACACCTCGAAAGCAAGAGTCTTCTGGCCCTCTAGTCGGAATGGATTAAGGGAATTCATGAGGTAGAATCCTTTCCGGCGTTCCGTAAGTGTAACGACCGCTCTCATCGCATCGTCAAAGTCGCCACTAACCTGGAAAATACTAGCACCATGAATCATTACTTGGATCATTTTGCCTGCCGCCACTTTTCCTTCAGGGACGATGACTATGCACTTGAGTCCTGCGCGCGCCGAGTAGGCGGCGAGGGATGCAGCGGTATTGCCTGTGGAAGCACATACAACTTTTCTCTTTCCTAGCTCCCGTGCCTTGGATAGGGCGACTGTCATGCCCCTGTCCTTGAATGACCCGGTTGGGTTCTCTCCCTCATTCTTCACAAAGAGTCTCTTTAGGCCGATTTCGCGGCCGAGACGCGGGCAGTGGTGAAGGCCAGTTCCTCCCTCTGCCAGGGTTGTCACGAACCGTTCGTTGTCGATAGGGAGAAGTTCTCGATATTTCCAGACTGATAGGCTCCTGTTCTTCCAAGGGGTCTTTCGGCCTGAGATCTGGAAACTGACCTCTAGAAGGCCGCCACACTTCTCGCATCGATAATTCGCAGTCTGGGGTGGATATTGGGTGTGGCAGTTGAAGCATCGCAGATGATAGGGCCAGGGCATTTTGCTAAGCCTTCATGACTATACTGGCCCCTTGGGCAGGTCGTGCAACGAACGAGGTTGAACGCACATTGTTCTGTGCAAATGCCTTTACCATTGCTTGAGCAACTAGTCGAGGTTCGCGGTTATCTCGATCAACCATCGCGACGAGGCTCGGTCCGGCCCCGCTGATGGATACACCGGCAGCCCCCGCTTCCAGGCCCATACGTTTCACATCGTCATAGCCGGGAATGAGGTCCTTTCGATAGGGCTCGGCGATCTGATCCTCCATTCCTGTTCCAATCAGTCGAATATCGCCTTGAGCAAAAGCCGCCGCCATGGCGGAAGCCCTACCGAGATTCAGCACTGCTTTCTTGACCGTGATTTTTTCCGGAATGACCTTTCGCGCTTTTTTCGTCTTTTCGAATTGATATGGAAGTTGGGGAGTCGCAACAACAACGGCTAGGCTCGAGGGTGGCTTCAGACTAATTGTTCTGATAGGCCTGTCGTATACGATCACGAATCCTCCCATGAGCGAAGCCGCAACATTGTCAGCATGCGCTGTTCCTGTGACCGCTTTTTCGCCGAGACTTGCTATTTGCACCAGCTCATCGTTTGATAATTCAAGATCCAGAAGAGCGTTCACAACCATCGTGCATGCTGCAGCAGTAGCCCCGCTGCTTCCAAGTCCCAGGCCTTGGGGTACACCTTTTTCGACGATTATTTCCAAGCCTTTCTTCAACTGTGCCTTCTTGGCTAATTCTGCGGCTGGAGGCCCAGCAGAGTTTTTCCTCACTTCTACTGGTATATTGCGACCTTCAAGGCCGCGAACGGCTATTCTGATCTTCTTTCCTGAAGTTATTCGGACATTGACAGTATCAGAGTATCTGTTCAAGGCTAAGCCGAATACATCGAAGCCCGCTCCAAGGTTCGCCGTAGAACAGAAGGCCCTACCAACAGCGCGCGTCCGAATGGCATTCATAGCCCGATCGAGGCTAATAGCGAAGCCTGAGACGAATAAAAGAGGACTCGTACCTTTTTGATTCCGTCGGAGAAAATCGGAAAACATGCTCGTTCATGTTCAAGCATTATAATGGAAACCATTTTCGTGACGCTTAATATCAGAATTCTCCGGGTTCTGTAAGTTACCGAAGGCTACTTTTCCGAACCATTTGTTCAGATTCCCGAGGACTTGCTGGCCCTGGTTGAGTTTCTAGATCATCTTGAAGTCGACTTGCGGTATATCCGCTCGAATCATGTTTCCGCTGCTGCCGTCGATGATTGCGTTGTAGTTCTTTCCTTTGTACTCATATTGGATGAACCAGAGGGGTGCGTGTAGGTAGGTAGGTTTGTCAACACTGAAACTAGTGTTGAACTGGGTTACCTGATCCACTTCTTGTTTCAGTAGGAATCGCTGGTTATCTTCAACTTCATCCTTCGCTCGGATGACCGCCTCATCGCTGTCTAGTTCGCTGTTCA
>Ga0066704_10001099_pt1 | contig 11222 bp, 8 predicted proteins | sample GraSoiAngelo_153_FD_66458 | JGI IMG/M metagenome (GOLD analysis project Ga0066704, IMG submission 66458) | Grasslands soil microbial communities from the Angelo Coastal Reserve, California, USA - 14_1009_12_40cm | ecosystem: Environmental > Terrestrial > Soil > Grasslands | place: USA... | reverse complement strand
TGGGTCACGCCCGCAACCCTGTGGTTGTCCTCAGGGGTCGTGATCGTGGCCGGATTTCCCGGAATCGGCGCGATCGCCTACGGTATCGGGACGGGACAGGTCCTCAGCCTCCTTGCCGGACTGGTCGCGGCCGCCTTCGGCACCGGCGCCGGCGCGGTGGCGATCTACGGCATCCGTCAACACCGCCTCGCGCGCGCGGCTCGGCGCTGACGCGGGCCGGCGTCTACCTCATGAGCGCCGGAGCAGGTTGATAGGTCGCGGGCAAAGGTGTTCCGACCTGGCTTGAATCGACTTCGACGATATCCGGCTTCAGCGGACCGAGCACGCCGAGCAGCTCGCCCTGTTCCGTCTTGCCGACCCTGAATTGGTTCAGGGTCGCCACCAGATCCCCGACGAGGGCGTCGAACTCGCCGCTCGTTACTCCCATCCCGGCATGGGCGTCCTTCATGCTCCGACCGGTGTAAGTACACGGCCCGCCAGCTGCTTGGCAGACCTGATCGATGAGCATCCTGGTCAACCGTCCCAGGTCCGTTCTGGCGAACTTCTGGTTGATCCGGTCATCCCTGGCGACGCGATCTCGAAAATCCTCGACGACGGCGCCAATCGATTCAATCCTCCCGAGACGCTCGTACAGCGAACCTTCCATGTCCCCGCTCCCTCCTAACCATCGACTTCCTCTTCGGGCCGCAAAGCCCGACTATCGAGCGTCCGGCTGACGATGTCAATAGCCGGGTTCAGCCGATGCTCGAGCCCGACAGTCAGTTTCCAGTTCAGCCTCTCGGCAACGAGCGGGCACCGTGCTAGGTTTTTAAGGGCGCGATTACGGTTTCGCCAGTTTTTCAGTCGGCGGTAAGGAGGAGTTCATGAGAAAGCCTACGCTCGCGTTGCTGGCATCGATGGCCGCGGTGCTGGTGTCTACCACCGGTGCCTCAGCCGTGACATCAAGCCGCGTCAGCTCCGGCAGTCCCCCGGGCAACACGCCGCAGAACCATCAGAACGAGCCGGCGCTTGCCCTGGATGCGATCTCTCCCAATATCCTGGTGGCCGGCTCCAACGATTTCGTCGACGAGCAGGCTTGTCCACGGCCGCTGGCCGTAAACAATGGCACCTGTCTGGACCGGGCCACCGGAGTCGGCGTGTCCGGCGTCTATTTCTCCTTCGATTCCGGTCACACCTGGGCACAACCCGCGTACACGGGTTGGACCACGGCCGACTGCGACCCGCTGACGCCCTGCAAGGGCCACCCTGGTCCCATCCACACCTTGCCCTGGTATTACGAGAGTCAGCTCGTGTCCTTTGGCGACCCGGCGGTGGCCGTTGGGCCTGTCCGCGGCAGCGACGGGAAATTTTCGTGGGGTAATGGTCAGCGGGTCTATTACGCGAACCTGACGACCGCCTTCAGCACCCAGGTCGAGTTCTCGTTCCCCAACCCTGTCTTCAACGGATTCGTGGGTATTGCCGCCTCGCGCCTGGACAATCCCACGGCGGCTTCCGTTCTCGCCAAGAGCAGCTGGCAGCCGCCGGTGATCGTGACGAGCACGCAGGGACAGACCTCCTTCTATGACAAGGAGCAGATCTGGGCCGATAACGCTTCCTCGAGCCAGTTCTTTGGGCACGTCTACATCTGCGCCAACGATTTCCGGAGCAACGGGAGCCACAAGAACGGCAACTCTCCGGTGCCGATGCAAGTGTTCTCGTCGACAGACGGTGGGAGCACCTGGACGAAGAGGTCCGTGACGTCGGCGGCAACCAACGGCCTCGGGCCTAACGACTTCGGCTACAGCGGATGCACGATTCGGACCGACAGCAAGGGCGTTGTGTACCTGTTCGCCGAGCGCTTCGCAAACCCCGCGATTACGGGACTTCCGACTCACAGCGCGCAGGTGATGTTCAAGTCGTTCGACGGCGGTCTGCACTGGACCGCGCCCAGCGTGATCGCGCACGTCACCGACCCGTGCTACTTCATCGATCCCGTCGAGGGCCGCTGTGTGATGGACGGCTATGCCGGCGCGAGGACGGATCTGGCCGCGACGCCGAGCGTGTCGATTGCCAACGGCGCTCCGACCGGAGCCGGTGCGACCGACGAGATCGTCGACGCCTGGGCCGATGCCCCGGTGCTGAATGGCGAAGTCGCCGACTTCATCTATTCGACGAATGGCGGCACTTCCTGGAGCAACCCGACCGCGGTCTCGCTGGCAGGTGATCGGCCGCTCTACGCGGCGCCGGCCATCGCCCCCGATGGTTCGCGTGCCTACGTCGTCTACGAAGCGGACACGGCGCCGTGGGCCGGCGCCGACTTCCACACGCCCCGACCGTACCACGGCGTGTTTGTCAGCTCGGCGCTCGGATCGAATGGGGCGCCGACCGGATGGACGACCGCGTTCAATGAAACGCCAGGAGACCTCCTCGCGACTTATCCAGGCCACGACCTGTACCAGGAGCGGGTGGGCGACTACGTCTATGCGGCCGCCTCGAACAACTATGGAGTCGGCGTCTGGGCCTCTGCGGCGAATGCCGCCGTCTGCCCCGCGATCCAGGATTATCGCGAGCGCTCCTACGCCGCCGGACATCGAGTTCTGCCCGGAGCACCATGGCCGCTGGCCGACTGCCCGGCGAACTTCGGCAACACAGACATCCAGTCAGCCTCGACGGGCTAGGCTCCTTCGACATGTTGGGGAAAGGGCGGCATCTGGTCGCCCTTTCCCCACGCGAGTGGTCGAGTTATGGGCCGCCGACCGCTTGCTATCGGCGTGATCGGCGGAGGACGGCCTCGATCAGAAGGCGATGTTGCGGCCTTCCATGATCAGACGCGTCCATCCTTGAGGATCGATCCAGGAGCCACCCACGGCATCAATTTCGGCCTGCGAGACCCCACGGGCCTCGGCGCACCCCTTTCAGACGTGGATCCGGATTTTGTTGTCGCGCGCGAAGCCCAGCACCTCACTGAGCGGCGGCACTCCCTTTCCGCGGACTGTTTCCGCAACCCCCGTGCGGAGGAGCTCGGTTGAGTCGCCGGCAAGGACAATTCTGACGTCAGCGCCCGTCTGCTTGGCGCCGCGAGCCAGATGGAAGGGGATCGTGGCCTTTGTCGGGTCGTTCGTTCCCCAGGTCGTCGAGATCGTCAGCACTTGCTCCATCCCACGCCTCCTTATTGCCGATCAGGCTATCTCATCAGAGGCAGCCCGCCGCTAAGGTAGGGCGATGGACGCGGCCCAGAGCTCCGCCAACCGCGAGCGCCCCCAACTCGACCCTGTAGTCGTATTCTGGCTGGTCGCTCTCTTCGTGATAACGGGCCTCGGCGCTCTACCTCTCTTCTTCTATCGCATCGACCTGAGCAAGCTCACATTCTCATCGCCGATCCCGGTTCTGGTTGGTATCGGGATCGAGATCACCGCCTATGCTCCGACGCTGGCGGCCCTCCTGGTCGTGGCTATGGTCCCTGGGGGAGGTGGCATTGGGCGGCTCCTGCGGCCAGTCGCCAGATGGCGGATTGGCCTCTCCTGGTATCTCCTTGCGCTACTCGGCCCATCCGTGCTTTTCATCGTGGGCGATCTCGTTCGTGTTGGACTTGGTTTGGCACTTCCGCCACACTGGCTGGTTATTCCCGGGGCGGCGGCGATTGCGTTCCTACTGGGGGCCCTGATCGCGGGCTCGTTTGGAGAGGAGGTGGGGTGGCGCGGGCTGGGGCAGCCGCGCCTGCAGGCGAGATATGGTGCGCTCTGGGCAGCGATCGCAGTCGGCGCAGTCTGGAGCACGTGGCATCTGTGGCCGGCCCTGGCTCCTGGCGGACTCAACAGCACGACTTGGTCCGACGTCGGCCTCACATTCGTTCGACTGATCGCCACGTCGATCGTGTACGCATGGATCTACAACGGGACACAAGGAAGCCTCCTGATCGTGATGCTCGCGCACGCTGGCCACAACCTGGCGGTGCGATTTGTGCCCGCCGCGGATAGCGTCCAGCATGGCGACCCAGTCGTCGCGACGCTTTACGTCGTCGCGGCCATCGCCGTGGTATTGGCGACCCGATCGTTCTGGCTGCGGCCGCTTCCTCGCTGGTCAACGTGAGCCCACAAATAGCTGATGGGGTAACTGATGCGGGAGCGCTCATGGCTGATGATTTCTGTGATGGGCGCCGTCAGTATGTGTTTGCAGGTCCACAACACGGTGGTTTGAAGGAGGCAAGGATGACCACGCTCGAGTCAAAGGACGGGACCACGATCGCGTTCGACAGGCAAGGCGACGGCCCCGCTCTCATCTTGGTGGACGGAGCCATGGGCACGCGGTCGTCCGGCTCCAAGCCGGAGCTCGCCAAGCGTCTCGCGCAGCGCCTCACCGTCTACACCTATGACCGTCGGGGCCGGGGCGACAGTGGGGACACCAAGCCGTATGCGGTCGACCGGGAGATCGAAGATATCGAAATCCTGATCGACAAAGCCGGAGGCTCCGCCTTTTTGTACGGTCACTCATCCGGGGCATGCCTGGCATTGGATGCCACCGTCAAACTTGGCGACAAGGTCCACAAACTCGCCATGTACGAAGCCCCTTACAACGACGACCCCCGGGCGCAGAAGGCGTGGGCCGAGTACATCAAGAATCTTACGGAAGCCTTGGCGTCCGATCGTCGCGGTGACGCGGTCGCTCTGTTCATGGCGTACGTCGGGATGCCCGCCGCCCAGATTGAAGGGATGCGGCATGCGCCCTTCTGGGGCGGGATGGAGGCGATCGCCCCCACCCTTGCCTATGACCATACGGCCATCATGGGCAAAGACGGCTCGATTCCTACGGAACGGGCGGCTCGCGTCCACGTGCCCACTCTGGTGATGAATGGTGGCAGCGGTGCTCCGTTCATGCTCGAAACGGCCAAGACGCTCAGTAAGACGATCCCAGGGGCCAAGCTACGCACGCTGGAGGGCCAGAGTCACGACGTCCACCCGGAGGCGCTCGCACCGGTCCTGGTGGAATTCTTCACTAATTGACGATCCCATTCGACGACATCCTCGAATTCAAGAAGGGGGCTCAAACAAACTTCGGTTAAGTAGCCCGTAGCGGATTCGAACCGCTGATTTCTGCCTTGAGAGGGCAGCGTCCTGGACCAGCTAGACGAACGGGCCTTGGGGCCTCGGTGGCGACCCCTATTATAGGTAGGCGAAAATTCAGCACCGGAGGATTCGCTCGTGATCTACGATCCGACCGGCGTCAATTACGTGATGAACACCCTCCAGGCCGCCAGCTATCTGGGGGTTCCCGCCGACGTGATCGAGGACATGGTCAGTAAGCGCCAGATTCCGTTCACCAAAGTTGGCGAACGCGTCGTATTTTCCAAGGCCGCGTTGGACTACTGGGTCTACGCGAAGTCCATGGAGAACCTTCGCGACGATCTTCCGAACCTGGGATTCCAGGGTCGCAAGGCCGGCTGATCCGTGCGTCTCGGTCGTCTGCTCCGGGCCGCGGTTCTCTTCCTCACGCTGGCTGCCGTCGCCCAGGAGCTGAGCAAGCCGGAGGGCCAGCGGAGTTGGCACGGACGGGTCGCCGGCGTTCCCTACGACTTCCGTTTTCCCACCTTCAAACGGTTCCGCGACGCTTACTGGAATCCCGCCGACCAGCGGATCTTTACGGACCGGGTGGTTGGCATCGGATGGGCGGTGAACTTCGCACAGCTGCTGCCCCGCCTGCAGGAGGGGTACCGTCGGCTCGCCGACCGCACCGGCGCCTCGACGTGACGGTCCGGTAACGTCCGCTTCCGTCGAGTGACAGCCTTTCCGCCACTCAGCGTTCTATTAACGTGCCCGCGGCCAGCCAGTGCCCCTGCTCTACGATCGGCGGCCACATTTCCGCCTGCGGAAGCTATAAATGAGCGGACTCCAAGAGTTTCTGACGCCCTTCAGTCACCTCATTTTCGCCAACCGCGATAAGGTCATCGTCCTGCTGGCGGCGCTACTCGCCTGGTTCACTATCCAGCTTCTGATCACTCGCTGGCGGAACGAACGGCTGGAGCGTGACCTCTCGGCCGCAAAGTCCGGTGGCTCTGGTGGGGGCGGCCGGCGATACGCCGCGAGCCCGCCCGCCGATGAAAGTCACGCCGAGGGTGGCGCGCTGCCGCCGGTGAAGGGCGGTCGAACCTACGCCCGCAACCTCGGCACGGCGCTGCAAAAGGCCGGGATCTCCGGTCCGCAAATCTATTCACCTCCAACGCCGGCAGGCTGGGCCCCCAACGCGAACCCCGCCCAGGCCGGTCCTCCCCAACCCCAACCCGGAATGGCATCGCCGTACGCGACGCCGAACGCCCCTTGGGCTGCGCCGACACCGCCGCCCCCGTCGCCCTGGGGCTTCCCGGCCGGGGCCGGGCGGCCGATGCCGGGGGCGCAACCCGGCCAGGCCCCGTTCTACCAGCCGCAACCAGCGCCTCCCATGGGTCCGCCTCAAGCGCCACCACCATCCGGGCCCGGCCTGTATGGGCCGCCCCCGCCGTTCGGACAACCTTCATACCCGTCGGCCTCCAGCGGACCTGCCATGCCGGCTCCGCCCGTCGCCCAACCCGGTCCGAACATGCCGGGCGGAGTACCAGTCTTCGGCAATCCACCCGCGGTCGAGCCCGCGAGTGGTGAGCCGCCTGCCCAGGACGGCGGGCGTCGAGGAAAACCGAAACGTCGCCGATTCAATTTCAACGTGCTGGAGAACCTGGAGAAAATGGTCCAGCAGAAGATTGAGCCGGCGCCGGTTACCGGATGGACTCCTCCGGCTCAAACGACCAGCGGTCCGGTCACGCCACCCGTAACGACAGCCCCCGTCTCGCCGCCCGCGCCGGCCCCGACCGCGCCATGGCAGCCGGCTTCGGCGACGGCCGACCCGGCAGCGCCGCCAAAAGAAATCCCGGCTAAGGAAGAGGAGTCGCTTCCCCTGCCGTTCGGCGCGCCCGCCGATGAGGCGCCTGCTGAGGGAGACGCAGCGACAGAATCGGAGCAGCCGCAGAGCGTAGAGGACGCGCCTGAGACAGCGAGCTTTGATCCCGAGCCTGTTGCCGATGCGCCCGAGGCGGAAGCGGCCGCGGTACGTGGATCGGAGCGCGAGACGGAGCGGAAGCCAGACGCCCGTCGCTCGATGCGCGCCATGATGTTCGGCGAGGAACCCAGGGGGGCCGATCAGGCGGCGCCAGCGGAGGCAGCAGCTACCGAGCCCGAGCCTGCGACATCAGATTCGGCCTGGGGCTCGGAGCCTTGGGGCCGGGCCGACGACACCTCGCTCTCCGATGTGCAGTCGGCGGAACCCGCGATGGAGGAGCCGATCGAAACGACGTCAGCGGCCGAACCCACGAGGGAGTCCGATTCCGCCGACGCCTACGATGCGTGGCGGCCGACGTCGCCGGAATCGGCGGCCGACGCGGAACACGCCGCCGGCGCCGAGCTGGCGGAGACACCCGGTGCCGACGACCCCGAAATGCCCGTCGCCGAAGACGGCAATCGACCCAGCGCCGGCACGATCGTGATCATCGAGGACGACCATACCGCGGCCAGTTATTACGCGACGCTCTTCAAGGGCAACGGCTATCAGGTCGAGGTCGCGAACGACGGGGTGTCAGGCGTTGATCTCTGCACTCGGGTACAGCCGCAGGTGATCCTGCTGGACGTGATGATGCCACGCCAGAATGGGATCCTGGTCCTTCAGACGCTGCGCGCCTCCGATGAGACGAAGAACACCCCGGTGGTCGTGATGTCGAACTTCAGCGAGCCCACCTTGATCAAGCGCGCGATCCAGTTGGGGGCCCTGGAATACGTCATCAAGACACAGGTCGAGGGACCGGCGTTGCTCAACGCCCTGCCTCGTTGGATGAACCGCGAGAAAGCGTTCGCGGCGGCCTAGCGGCGGTCAATCGACGCGCTGTCGCCTATCGAGCGATGCGCAGCGTCGCGATCTCCCACGGACGCAACGATAGGCGCGCGACACCATCCTCCGGTATGAGATCCTCTCGGAGCTCGCCGGCAAGCGTGATCCGCGTGACTGCCGCCGGATGGACCGAGCACCGAACGGTTGCCACCTGCGCCTGGTCGGATGCATTCAAGAGCCGAAGGTCGAAACCAGCCGGGGCTGGAATGCAGGCCGTCAGCTGGATGCAGTCCGGCTCGAGCTCGATACCCGGAGCAGGCGTCCTGACCGCCGGACCCCGGCCGGGCAACATCGGGACCAGGGCGGCCTCAGCCGCACGCCAGACTGCCGCGCGTTCCCAATCGCCGGCATGGAAGAAGAGGCTGTAGCGAAACCGATGGTCACCCAGCACCTGCGCGCCTGGGGTCTCGAGTGCAGGACCGGCGTGCCCGGTGCGGGTGATCAGGTCGTCTCGCGAGAGCCAGCCGACCGCGCGCAGCAGCGTGAGCGCCAGCTGCTGTGGCGCATCGGACAGCACCTCGTACTCGTGCAGGCCGTCGGTGATCAGCGCCAGGCCAACGCGACTGTCGCTCACGTCCACGAATGACCACATCGGATAGGTGGGCAGCGCCAGCTCGGGTGATCCGGGGTCGCGGCGGGCAGCCACCACCGGTCGCCGAGTCACATGGAATGGCGTATCCGCGGCCGATTCTGTCGCCGAAAAGGGCAGGGGAAAATGGACCCGTAGCCGATGATCCGTGGCCCGGTTGATGACGTCCAGCTCGATATCGAGGCGTGGCGTCTCGGCCTCGAGCGATAGCGCAAGCCGCACCGGCAGCGACGTCTCCGCATCGGCACGGCGTCGCCGGTCCTGGCTGAGCCCGCTGCGGACCACATAGTCGAACCGCGCTTCAAGGCGGGCGCGAGCCGGACCCTCCTCGTTGATGGTGTCCGTGAAGTTGCGTACTGGACTCGTCGTCGGCATATCGGCCGGCGTGGGCGAGAAGTTGTACTCATCGCCGGCATCCCCCTCGTCGACCAGGCGGTGAAGGGCCGGGTAGCGCGTACCCGTTTGTCGGTCGACCACGGTGAACGTGCCGTCCGGACTCAGATCGCATGTCAGCAAGGCGTTTTCGAGGTGCATCGAACGGGCGCTGGCCGCGACGCCACGGTCGCTGCCGAGCAGCGAACCGACCGAGCTGCCGGAAATCATCGATGTCCTCTGCGGCTTGCCTGCGATCTCGACCACGCCCTGTCGCGGGAACGGGCTCGGATTCCAGACCTGGCCATCGCCGGCCAGCCTCGGGAGTGCGCGATCGAGAACGCTACCGGCCAGCGCTAAGGCGGCGGCGCTCCGTTGCCCCGATTCCTCAGCGACGGCGTCGATCCCGGAGCCGCACGCCGTGTCGTGAGCGGCGTTCTGTAACAGCAATATCCAGGCCTGGTCCAGCGCCCCGGCCACATCGACCCCGGTCAGGGCGGCGATCGGCTCGGCCATTCGCTCCATCGTCCGAACTGCCTGCGTGTAACGCTGTTTCTCCGGTACCCGGACGGAGAGGGTCCCCATCAACACGTTGGCCCGCGCGGAAGACCGCAGTTCACCGCGCCACAGGGACCATTCCTGCTCGGGCAGCGTGGCGAGGTAGTCGTCAAGCCGAGCCAGCCGGATCTGCGTCCCGTTCAGCCGGCCGCTGGCGCGGCGCACCGCGGCACTCAGCGCCCGCTGGGGTAGGACGTGGTCGTTGCCGTTCATCAGCAGAACATCGGTGGTTGGATGAAACGGCTCGATCGCCCGGAGCGCGGCGGCGATCCGGTTCGCCAGGGCATCGGCATCCGTCGGCAGGTCCACTCCGTGCGAGTAGGAGTTGCCCATGTAGGCCGTAAGGATCCGACTGCCATCTGGCGCCTCCCAGATGAACGCGACCCGATCGATGGCGAGCGGCACACCGCGCCAGACTGCGGCATGCCGAAATCCGAGCTGACGGTATAGCTGCGGCATCTGGGCAGCGTGGCCGAACGAATCCGGAAGATAGCCGACGCGCATCGAGCCGCCGTGGGCATCGGCCGAGGCGATGCCTCGCTGTAAATCGCGAATCAGGGTCTCACCGGAGACCAGGAATTCATCGGGAAGCGTGTACCAGGGTCCGACCTGGATCTGGCCGCCGGCAATGGCGCGCTCCAGCCGCGCCTTCGCAGTCGGGCGGACCTCCAGGTAGTCGTCGATGACGACCGTCTGGCCGTCCATGAGGAAGCGGTAGTCGGGGTCCGCCTCCGTCAACGCAAGCAGCTCGTCCCAGAGTTTGACGAGTTGCGCGCGAAATGTCGCAAAGGTCTCGTACCACTCGCGGTCCCAGTGCGTGTGCGGAACGATGTAGACCATGACCTCAGCCGGATCAGGCACAGCTCATTGTGCCGAAGATCGAGGCTGCGTTCGTCCCGTCGCGTCTGTCAGCGGATGCGGGCTAGATACCTCCGTGCCACTTCTCGGACCCAATCACGTGCACCCAGGTCAACCCATTGTCGAGCTCGATCGGGTTGCCGCTCGCGTCCAGGTAGACCGCGGGCACATTTGGATCGGGGTGGTGCCAGGTGGCGTGGATCAGAATGCCGTCGACGAAGATGTCAGCCCTGCCGTCACCGGTCAGTTCGTAGGCCTCGGTGTAATAACCGTGAAACTGGTTCGCCGGGTTCTTGTCGAGATAGGAGTTGACGTACTCGACGATCACGGTCTTGGCGTGGACCCGACCGGTGCCCACGTTGTTGAAGACCCGTCCGTCCTGCAACTTGTAGTACTGCTTCGAATTGGCATCGTACTGCCAGACCGCGCCGTGGTCGGCTACCGAGAACTCCGGAGCCCGATCGCCGGTGAATGTCCCATCCGGATGCTTCGGCGCGATGTCATAGGTCGGCGCTGCCAGGTTCTTGCTGGCGGTGAAGGCCGTGGTGTTGTTGCCGTGGATCATGACGTTGTGGGGGGCGTAGCGGTCTGAGGAGCGGAAGAACACGTTACCCGCTCCGCGGCTGTAGTCATTGACCAGATCCGGATATTTCCAGACCAGGCCGAGGACATAGTCATTTGCGCCGGAGCAATAGATCATGCCCTTGAACATCAGCTCGAGGCGAATGGTGATCAGGCGGCAACTCCGCACTGGACCAACGAGATCGGGAAGCGGGTGCCAGTACACCACGCTCAAACGCGGAATCGATCCTTCGCTGATGTACTCGTACACCATGTCGGCCTGCTGCATACCGGCTTGCGGGCGCGCATCAATGCTGTTCTCGACCTGGATAATGGTTGGGGCGCCCGAGCCGATCCGGGCCGCGTCGCCCTGGGAGGGCACCTCGATGATGGTCGTGAA
>Ga0066704_10001093_pt1 | contig 11241 bp, 10 predicted proteins | sample GraSoiAngelo_153_FD_66458 | JGI IMG/M metagenome (GOLD analysis project Ga0066704, IMG submission 66458) | Grasslands soil microbial communities from the Angelo Coastal Reserve, California, USA - 14_1009_12_40cm | ecosystem: Environmental > Terrestrial > Soil > Grasslands | place: USA... | reverse complement strand
TCCCCAGATGTAGCCGTCCTTTGTCGGGCCCGAGAAAGCGTCGACTGACCACGATGAAGGGTTGACGGGAACGACGTCGATGTGGTGGACCAGGGCGATCGCCTTCTTGCTGCCGCTGCCGCGCAGACGCGCGTACAGGTTGGCGCGGTTCGGCCCGATTTCTGTGGTGTCCAGTATCTGGGCTTCAATGCCCTCGCGATCCAGAATCGCCTTCAGGAATCGAGCGCCGAGGAGCTCGTTGCCGGGAGGGTTGGTGGTGTTGACGCGAAGGTAGTCGGCGAGGACGGTCTGGGACTCGCGGGCGAGTGCGTCCCAATCGATCGGGCGCGCCTGTGCGCGCAGCGTCGCCGGCATCAGAAGCAGCGACGCAACGCAGGCGGATCGAAAACGATTCATTGGCTCGAGGGAACTTCGCTTAGCGTTGATTGTTCTCGCCTTGCGGAGGGGAAGGGCGAGGTGGCAGCGGTAACGCAATGACGCGAGCCTTGAAAGCCTGAAAATCGGGTGAATCTACAATCGGCGGCTTTGACGGATCACGTTTGACCTGTGCAATCCACGCGTCCGCTTGCCTGATACGTGTCTCCTCGAGGGGATGCGAATCAAACCAACCGTCGACGAGCGTCGGCTGGTACTTGCGCTCGTTGAGCAATACCTCGAAAAGGTCCGTAACTCCCTTTGGCTCGTAACCAGCGCGCGTCACGTTGACGACCGCTTCGGAATCTGCCTGCAACTCGTCGTGGCGGCTGTATCGGGCGAAGAGGGCGTCGCTGCCGACTCGCACTGCCACGACTCCGATTCCAGTGTGGCAGATGTTGGTGAGCGTGCAGAGCGCTACCAGGCCGAGATTGGCCCCCTCTTGCTTTTGGATCTGCTTGACCGAATGCCGCTGCACGACGTGACCGATCTCGTGGCCCATGGCTCCGGTGAGCTCATCGAGGCGGTCTGACTTCTCAATCAGCCCGCGATTCACGTAGACATATCCGCCCGGGATCGCGAAAGCATTAACCTGTTTCGTGTTGACGACATAGAAATGCCAATCGAGATCTGCCCGGCTGGTTTGCTTCGCAATCGACTCGCCGAGAGTTTGTATGTAGTCGCTGACCGCGGGGTCGGTGACGAGCGGAAGCTGGGCCTTGATCTCGTCCGCGTTCTGGCGACCTAGAGCGACCTCCTGGTCCTGAGAAACGGAACATGCGGTCAGGAGGACAGCGATCGCGGCGACGGCGTCGAAGCGAATCATTTTTCGTTGGAAATGGTAGATTGATCGTGGAGACGAGAGATGTTACAGGTCTCACCCCGAAATCCGCCAGTATCGAGCGTCACCTTGCCGATCTCATCCCTCACCGAGAAGCGACTACGCAGTTTCGAGCAGCGCCATCTGCAAGTACCGAAGCAGGCGCGCTATGCGATAATGGGATCGCTCGAAGCCGATCTCAGCGAAGTCTGGTTTGTCTGCCACGGTCATGGACAGTTGGCTTCTCGTTTCCTCTCACGCTTTCTCCCCCTCGAACAACCCGACCGACTTTTCATCGCCCCGGAAGCGCTATCGCGTTACTACCTGTCAGGGCCGACTGCAGGGCCGCACCCGCCGGGGACACCGATTGGTGCCAGCTGGATGACCGCCGAAGATCGGGAATTCGAGATGGAAGACTACGTGAGGTATCTGGATCTCCTGCACGATGAAGTCTTTTCCGTGGTGGATAGATCGAAAGTCGACCTCTGGGTACTCGGCTTCTCGCAGGGCGTCGCCACCGCGGCGCGCTGGGTCGTACGCGGAAGAGTCGAGCCGGATCACGTCGTCCTTTGGGCCGGCGTGTTGCCGCCGGAGCTCGATTCCACGGCTGCCAGCCGACTGGCGGAGCAATCGCCGCTCACGATCGTGGTGGGAAGAAGCGACGACTTTGCACGGCCTGAGGTCGTCGCCGCCCAGGAGGCTCGCCTCAAGGATCTCGAGGTTCGATTCCGCGTGATCACGTTTGACGGCGGCCACGAGATAACACCCGAAGCGCTGTTGCGACTGACGCAACCGATGAAGGACTGACGTGCGCCTCATCAGAAACCTCATCGCTCAGTCATCGTGGCGAACGGCGATCATGGTGCTGCTTGTCGCGACGTTGCTGGTGCCAGTACTGGTCGGGAGCGGTTTCTTCTTTCCATATGTGGTGCCGCGCAATTTGTATTTCCGAGCCCTCGTCGAGACTGGCACCGCCGCCCTCGTTCTCGCGTTGTGCTTCGGACGCAAGCGACTCGATCTTCGCGGCGAGCCGATCTTCTGGGCGCTGGTCGCGTTTCTCGCTGCGGCAACGATCTCGGCGCTGTTCTCGCCCGCGCGCATGCACAGCGTCTTCGGCGACTTCGAGCGGATGGGCGGGGTCTGGGCGTGGCTGAATCTCGTGCTCTTCTTTCTTCTTCTCCGCACGCTACGCGACCAGGATTGGCCGTGGATTCTCAACTCGGCGCTGGCAGTGAGCCTGTTCGTTGGCGTCAGCGTCATCTCTCAGCACGGAGAGTTGGCAGGCTCCGCCCCTTCTGACGGGCTCGTTGCTGGGAGCTCGTCGACTGTCGGGAACTCCGGACTTCTAGCCGCCTACCTGTTGATGAATCTGGCGCTCGCTGCGTACCTCGCGTGCGTGAGCGTTCGCTACCGTTTGCTTTACATGCTAACTGCCGGCGTGAATTTCCTGGCGTTGGTTTACGCCGAGAACAGGAGCACAGTGATTGGGCTCGTTCTGGGGGCAGTTGTCGGCGGAGTAATTTACGCCACCGTCACCACGAAGTCGCGGAAGAAATGGCTTGCGCCATCCCTGGCTGCGGCAGCCGCGATTCTGGTCGGTGGAGCGTCCGCGGCGATCAGAGCTTTTCCCGACAGTGGGATCACGCGGCACGTTCCGACAGTTATCCAGCGGCTCGCACTCACGAATCCAGCCGGATCCGACGAATCACGCACCATGCAGTGGCGGGCGGCGATGGCGGGGTTCAAGGATCGACCGCTCTTGGGATACGGCCCGGAGAATCACAACATCGTCTGGAGCCGTCACTTCGATCCGAACATCTACCTGCTCGATACCGACGTCTACGACCGCACGCACAATCAGTTCCTGGAGGTGCTCGCCACCAACGGCATCGTCGGGATGGTGGCGTTTCTCGGCATCTGGGTCGCGATCGGAATGACCCTCGTGCGCGGTTATCGTGCCGGGCGCCTTTCAGCTCCGGCCGCCTCGGTTCTCTGGGGACTGCAGATCGCCTACGCGATTTATCTCGCGTTCTGGTTCGTCGATCTGAACTCGACGATGCTCTGGATAATGATTGCCGCTCTCATCGCATCGCGTGCTACAATTGGCCCAGTCGTTCTCGAAGCCACCAGCCTCGACCCGCAGCCAGCCTCGGCACGCCCGGCGTTGGCGGTTGCAGCCGTAACGGTGCTGATTGCGGCGCTGTACTTCGAGGGTTATGCGCCGCTCGTCGCGAATCGCGCCCTGGCCCGCATCGATTCGTTCGGCGATCCGATCGGAAACGCGGCAAATGATCTGGATCTTCTAGCCCATTCCACCGCTCACCAGACGGCGCACACGCCGTTGATAATGGCGCAATACATCGCCTCGCTGCGACCGCGAATCGCCGCCATCCGCGGTAATCCCGGTGAGCGACGGGTTCTCGACCGCGCGTTCACCGAATCATTCGCCAGCTTCGCGCGCGAGATCCACCGCGACACCCTGAACGATAGACTCTACACCCACGAAGCCGGACTGCTCGATGAGGCAGAACAGTTCTACGGTTCCAACATTTATCGACAGCAGGCGATCGACGCCTTTCACAAGGCGATCGACCTCAGTCCGCACCGCATCGAGCCGCGCCTGGGACTCGCCGCCATCTACATGGCAGGCCACGACTACGAGCGCGCACTCGTCGTGCTCAACGATGCAGTGAAGAGCGATCCACAGCTCGGCGAGCCGCGCTATCGACTGGCGCAAGCGTTCATCGGTGCGGGGAAGGGAGATTCCGCCTTGCGCATGCTCCAGACTTCTCTGCGACTTGGCTATGTCGGCGCGCCGGAGACGTACCTGGCGATGGGCAAACGACTCGAGTTCTCAGGCCGCAGCGCCACCGCGGCGGGCCTGTACTCCGACTATCTCGAAGCGAAATACACCGAAGCGGTCTGGGACCGGAGTGAGACGATCGACAGACCCGTTCCCCCAACGGACATCGCGGTTGCCGCGCACCTCCCGCTGCTCTACATGCGCGCCAGAGAGAGTGAGCTAGCGGTCAAGGCGGCGGCAGCGCTGTCCGTCTTCGATCCCTCGCGCACGCCGATCGTGGATCGCTTCGTTTCAGATATCGGACGTCGGCGTCGCGCCAACTGGGTGGCGAAGAGCTCGCTGCTTCCGTGCGCGACGGCCCGCTATGCGCGCTCGCGCGACTCGACCGCGATCAACGCCTGCGGAGTTTTTCGTCGAAAGCTTTAGGCGGGCTGGGGGACCGGCGGTGGCTGCCTGATTCCAGCCCGGTGAATTCGCAACGCGGCGATGCGACGACCATCCATCGCCACGACTTCCATCTCTCCCCCCGGAATTGGAATTCGGTCGCCCATACGCGGCAGGCGCCCGAGCTTGGCGAACGCGTATCCGCCCAGGGTAGTCCAGTCCCCCTCCGGAATCGGGATCCGGTAATCCGAGCGGACGTCGATCAGCGACATCGATCCGGCCAGCTCCAACACGCCATCGGTGACGATCGACTCGCGCGACGCGAAGTCGTATTCGTCGGCGATGTCGCCCACGACTTCTTCCACCAGATCCTCCATCGTGACGATGCCGGCGGTGCCGCCGTATTCATCGAGGACGACCGCCATGTGGGCGCGCGTGCGACGAAGATCGTCCAAGACCCGCTCGGCGGGCCGGCTGTCCGGAACGTACATCGGCTCACGCACGAAGTCGGCGAGATTGAACGGCGCGTCACCGGAATGCAGCCACAGATCCTTGGCCAGAAAAACTCCAACGACGTCGTCGAGCGATTCGCGATAGACAGGATAACGCGAATAGCGCTCCCGACGGAGGACTTCCCAGACTTCCTGCTCCGTGGCTTCGATGTCGAGTGCGATCACGTCGGTTCGCGGGCGCATGACATCGCGCGCCTTCTTGTCGTGGAAGTCGAGGACGCCGGCGAGCATCGCTCGATCCGTCTCATTGAGCATCCCGTGGGCGTGCGCCTGCATCACCAGGAACCGAATCTCTTCTGGACTGTGTCCCGAGTGGTCTCTGGTGGGCTCGATTCCTAGCAGCCGCAGGATCGAATTGGCGGCGCCGTTGAAGAGCCAGATGAACGGCGACATGAATCGGGAAAAGAGCATCAACGGCGTTACGATGGCGCGGGCAGTTTTTTCGGGGTTGGCAAGCGCGATCGACTTTGGCGCCAGCTCGCCGAGCACGATATGAAAAAACGTGAGGAGGAAGAACGCGACCGGCACCGCTGCCACGTGCGTAGCCGTAGGCGAAGGATTGAGCCCTAGCGTCCGAAAGAACTGGTCGAAGATGCCAGCCAGGACGGGTTCGCCAATCCAGCCCAGCGCCAATGATGCGATGGTGATCCCGAGCTGGGTTCCGGCGATGTAACGATCGAGATGTTGAAGCGCGGTCTGGACTATCTTCGCGCCTCTGTCGCCCCTCGCGATCATCTCGTCGAGCTTGCTGCGTCTTGCCGCAACCAGCGCAAACTCGGCGGCTACGAAGAACCCGTTGATCGCGACCAGGCCCAGTACCGCAATCAAACTGCTGGTCGCCATGGTGAGGGACGGAGGGTCGGGCGCCTCCGGTAGAACAAATCCAAGGACCATAAGCCTGTAATCTATATAGTAGTAGAGACTTAGATGCCTGGCGGAGCGTCTAATTGACGTAAGTCTTTAACCCATTCAATTTGGATTACTTGCTTCCGGCTGTCCCGATCACTCCAGCGATCCCTCAGCCCATGCTAGCGCTCTCCGCGCCAGCCGGTGGGGGAAGGGAGAGGGTTCTCCGAGTCCTCTACCTCGGACGCCTCTCGCTGGCCACCGGCATATTCATAGCCGCGATTGCGGTCTGGCGGCGAGCCGACACCACCGCGACACTGCTGGCTACACTCGCCTTCATATCGACGCTGTTCTTCACCAGCGGGTCGATGCTGTATAGTGCGCGGCGTCAGGGACTTACCGGCAACAGCTTCTTTTACCTGCAAACGATCTTCGATCTGCTGCTGGTCACGACTGTCGTGCACGTTACCCAGACGGGCGCGCCATCGCAGCTGGCCCCGCTCTATATCCTCGTCATTGCCATCAGCGCGCTACTACTGCCACCAGCCGGTGTGCTGCTGATCGCATTGCTTGGTGACGCGCTCTACTTCGCGGTGACAATCATGGACCGTGTCACCGCCTTCGACGGCCCGATATTGGTGCAGCTGGGCATTTTCGGCGTGGTTGCCCTGGGGTGCGGCTACATCGGCGCGCGTCTTCGCGCGGCACATGCGGGTCGGGAAGAGATGGCCGCCGAGCTCGCCGCATTCCGGCTGCGCGAAGCGGACATCGAAAGGTTGCACACGAGAGCGGAGCGTCTCGAGGCGGTCGCCGAGCTCAGTGCCTCACTCGCGCACGAGATAAAAAATCCGCTGGCCTCGATCAGAAGCGCGGCGGAGCTGCTGGCGAAAGTGCCGGGATCGGACGACGACACTCGCACGTTGACCAAGCTGGTTCAGCGCGAGTCGGACAGGCTGTCACGCCTGCTCTCGGAGTTTCTGGATTTTGCCCGGACAGGCGTCACCAGCGTGCGACGCGTCGATCTCGTAGAGATCGCGCATCATGCGGCAACGCTGGTATCGAATCACCCGGACAAGCCGGAAAATGTGACGATCCGCGAGCTGTTTCCTTCGACCCCACTGGTCGTCGTTGGCGATGACGATCTGCTACATCGCGCGATCTTCAACCTCCTTCTCAACGCAGTGCAGGCATCTCCTCCCGGTGGCGAAGTGCGACTCGAGGCGGCGGAGCTCTGGCATCATCAGCTGCCGGCGCAAGCCGAGCGTTTCACGCGCGGTGCAATGATGTTGCAAATCACAGATCAGGGCCGAGGAATAGCGGAGTCGATACGGGAAAGACTGTTCGAGCCGTTCGTGACAACGAAGATCGGCGGTAGCGGACTGGGTCTCTCCATCGTGCACCGCGCGGTCGAGGCACACCACGGTTTCATTCTCGTCGACGGGAACGGCAAAGGATCCGGGACGAGATTCACGGTCATTCTTCCCAAGCTCGGGCATGAAGGCCTCCGCAAATCGCCGCGGGCCACGAGGACGGTGGGAGCGGCATGACCACGGCGGCGACGTCTTCACCAACGGTTCTCGTCATCGATGACGAGATGGGCATCCTCGACGCGATTCGCATTCTTCTCAAGAACGAGGGTTTCATTCCGTACACGGCGCTGGGCGGCAAGAAGGGACTCGAGCAGATTGCCGCGCTCAAGCCGGAGCTGATCATCACCGATGTGCGAATGCCCGACGTAACCGGGCTCGATATTCTGCAATCTGTTCGGGCGCACGACCCCGAGGCCGTGGTGATCCTGATGACGGCTCAGGCGAGCCTGCAGTCGGCAATCGGTGCGGTAAACAACGGCGCGTTCTACTACATCCAGAAGCCGTTCAAGAACGAAGAGCTGGTGACGATCGTCCGTCGCGCCGCGGAGCATCGGAACCTTCGGCGCGAGAACAAATCGCTCAAAGCCGAAGTGAGGAAGCGGGATCGTTCAGGCAGACCGGTGGGGTCGAGCAAGACATGGCTGGACGCTCTGCACGTCGCCGAATCGGTGGCCGGGACTGATTCAACGGTGTTGCTGCAGGGAGAGTCGGGCACCGGTAAGGAGGTCGTCGCCCGCTACATTCATGACCTCTCCCAGCGCGCCAGCAAGCCGTTCCTCTCGATCAACTGCGGCGCACTGCCAGAGAGTCTGTTGGAAAGCGAGCTGTTTGGTCACGTCAAAGGATCCTTTACCGGAGCCTCGCGCGACAAAGAGGGACTCTTTTCGGCGGCTGGCGAGGGAACGTTCTTCCTCGATGAGATCGGCGAGACGACCCCGGCAACACAGGTCAAGCTGCTCCGCGTGCTGCAGCAGCGCGAAGTCATTCCAGTGGGAGCCACCGAAGCGAAGGCGGTGAATGCGAGGGTGATTGCGGCGACGAACCGCGATCTCGAGGACGAGATCAAGCGCGGGAATTTTCGCAGCGATCTCTTCTATCGACTGAACGTGATCTCGATCGTGCTGCCACCGTTGAGGAATCGTCCCGGTGACATTCCGTTGCTTTCGGAGGCCTTTCTCCGCAGGGCGTCGGAGAACCGTGGGGAAGCGCCGCGCGGGCTGGCGCCCGACGCGCTGGAAGCGATGCAGCTGTATACCTGGCCGGGCAACGTGCGCGAGCTCGAGAACGCGCTTGAGCGCGCCGTGATTCTGGCGAAGGGCGACATGATTCCGTTGTCGGCGCTGCCGGAGCGGATCGTGGAACCGAAGTCGGACCCGCTGGTGAGCGACGCCGTGCAAACGAATCCGACCCTCGACACTATCGAGCGCGCGTACATCATGTGGGTCCTGGAGAACGAAGGCGGGAACAAGCCACGCACGGCCGAAGTGCTCGGTATAGATCCCTCGACTCTTTACCGAAAGCTTTCCCGGTACGGGCTTCCTACCTGATCGCTGCAACTCGCGGCACTATTCGCAAAATACGGCGGGGAATTGGGTCGGTACCGACCGACCACCGACTGTAACTCCTGAAACTACAAGGGCTTAGGTTTTAGCCAAGTCCTGGCTCGGGTACTGCCTCTGACAGGGTGTGCCTCGTCATGAGGCAGCAGCAAACCGAGCGCAAACCAACGCCGCTTACCCAACCATTTTATTGGCTCCAGGAGTCCTTAAATGCGCAGTAAGAAGGGTTTTACCCTCATTGAGCTTCTGATCGTCGTGGTCATCATCGGCATTCTTGCCGCGATTGCGATTCCGAAGTTCGCAAATACGAAGGACAAGGCGTACGTTGCCGCGATGAAGTCTGACCTTCGCAACATGGCGACGTATGAAGAGCAGTATGCTGCTGATAACGGCGGCGCGTATTTCGGTGGCACCGCGACGACTGCATCGCCTCTTCAGGGCTTTAGCCCGTCGCAGAACGTTACGGTTGTCGTCACCAACGTTGCCGGCCCGCCGCCTTCGTGGAGCGCGACCGCTACGCACTCGCAGTCTGCGAAGACCTGCGACATGACCAACGGCGTGATTACCTGCGCCTAATTGGAAGACCGTGATGCAAACGGGGGAGTGGCGAAAGCCACTCCCCTTTTTTTGCATCGATTTGATGACGGGCGCCTCAGGCCAATGATGCGCTCGCGGAGAGCTTGTCCGATCATGCGGCAATGCGTGCGAAGACACCGACTTGGCGAGACGGATACACCCTGCTGGAGCTTATTGTCGCGCTCCTTCTCTTCGCCATCGGCGGCCTGGCGCTTGCCGGCGGCAGCGCCGTGATTGGCCAGGCGTTGAATGCCGATGCCTTGCGCGAGCGAGCGGCGCGGATTGCGGCGAGGGAAATCGAGATCCTTGTTGCGGGGTGTCGTAGCGCAGCGAGCGGCCATCAGAGTTTGCCACAGATTGAATCGGACTGGTTGGTCTCGCGTCCGGATTCGAATCGCGTCAGTATCACCCAGACCGTCACCTACTTCGCCTCCAACGGACGGCGCACGGATTCCTATCGCGTGCTCAGGAGCTGTCACTGATGCGGCGATCGCGTCGGGGATTCTCTCTGCTGGAGCTCGTCGTGGTGCTTGCGCTGCTCGGGGTGGTCGGCGCCACAATCGCGTCGCTCTTGCTCCGGCAGCAGCGCTTTTACCGCAGCGCGAGCGAGCTGCTGTACGCGCGCGAAGGAGTTCGCGACGCGTTGGAGGTTCTGGCCGCCGACATTCGCGGCATCACCGTGGCTGACACTGTGCGCCTCCTCGCGGATTCAGCGATCGAAATGTTCTCGGCGATTGGGAGCTCCGTAGTCTGCAACCGCACCAGCGATACCGAGTTTGGACTGCCACGGAGTTCTGCGTCGGGCAACACCCTGACTTCGCTGCTCACCGAGCCAGACTCCGGCGACCTGGCGCTGTTTTACCGCGACTCAGCCACCAGCGGCGCGAACTGGGAGCGTCATCGCATCACGGGTTTTTCGGCGCGGGCCACGCCGGCGGCCTGTCCCGCGTTCCAGCTGACGCTCGCGACTACTTTGAGCAGCGACGTTCGCACCGGTGCGCCGGTTCGATTCATCAGGCGTGGCAGGTACAGTCTGTACCGCGCGGCCGACGACGAATGGTACCTCGGATATCGGCGTTGCAACGCCCTCGGCCCGACTGTCTGTGGATCCATACAACCATTGAGCGGGCCCTATCGTGGGTATAGCACCAATCGGGAAGCCACCGGCCTCCTCTTCGAGTACTTTGATGCGCACGGGGAGCGTCTGATCACCGCTCCGTCGCCACTGGAATTGGCGCGCGTAGATGTCACCGCTCGTGCCGAGAGCAGACACCGAATCCTCATCGAACAGACCGCGATTGCGCCAGGCGATTCGGCCACCGTGTCTGTGGCAATCAGAAACCGCGCGCCGTGATCCAAAGAAAGGGCCTTGCCCTGGTCGCCGCCCTGCTGGCGTTGCTGCTCATCGCGGCGCTCATCGCCAGCGTGTTCTTCGCGGCGACAGAGGATACCAGAATCAGCAGCGCCTCCGCTGCAAAGGTGGCCGCGCTCTCGGCCGCAGAGTCAGCAATCGAGCTGACCATGCGGGATTGGGCGACGTCAATCGGCGACTCGATAAACCTCGGAGAAGTCCGGTCGTCGACGGTCGATGGATTCGGAGTGCCCGTGGGTGTTCATGTCACGCGGCTCGACTCGATGCTTTACGCGATCGTTGCCGAAGTCAGGTCGGTCTCGTCTCAATGGTCTGCGACGAGACGCATTGGTGTGATCGTGAGAGCGCATTTCGCGCCCGATCATTCGATAACAATCGACCGAGTTCCTGAACGATGGTGGTCGGAGCTTTTCTGAGCCCATGGTAGCCCATCGTTACTTTCCCGCCAATTGAATCGTGTCTTAGTTCGAACGACTGGTGACGGACCAAAGGAGGCAGCAGTGCCACTGGGTTGGTCTCCATGTAAATGCAAGCAAACAGGGTTCTTAGGTTGTCACGCCTCTAGACCGTAGTAATTGCGGCGCG
>Ga0066704_10001092_pt1 | contig 11241 bp, 5 predicted proteins | sample GraSoiAngelo_153_FD_66458 | JGI IMG/M metagenome (GOLD analysis project Ga0066704, IMG submission 66458) | Grasslands soil microbial communities from the Angelo Coastal Reserve, California, USA - 14_1009_12_40cm | ecosystem: Environmental > Terrestrial > Soil > Grasslands | place: USA... | reverse complement strand
TCATTGAGCGGAATCCACTTCCAGGTGAATTCAACATCGGCGAGGTTGTCGTTCTTACTGATCCCAGTAATCGATACGAGTTCCCTTCTCGCCGTGGGGATGCTGAAATATTCTTTGCCCGACTCGGTTCCGCGGATCAGGTCGTGGAACGTGTCCACACCCACAGGAGTCAGCGCCACTTCGTAACAAGGGGGCGGCGTGACTTCGGCGGGACATGGAGTCGGAGAGCCGACGATCCAACCGCGATGCTGCAGTACCACATATTGCGGGGATGAAAAATCCTTGAGGGAGACTGGGCCGATGCGCAGCCAGAACTGCTGCCTGGCGGTGAAATTATCGGAGCCGGCGATGAGCGCCGATGCCAGGCGGCGAGTCAAAAAATCGCGCGGAGAACATGCGGTCCACAGGCACAGCACCGCCGCGATGAGACAGAGTTTTCGCATCGAATGGAAGCTTGCAATTGTATTGAGATCAGCGTCGATTTGCGATTGTAACTAAACTGGACGCGCGCCGTGGCAAGAAAGGCCGGACGCTGATTTGACCATCGAAGTGCCCTGCCCAACGGCCGGGCACCAAAAAGCCGCAGCCTGGGCATTTTCCGTCTTCCGTGATTTTGTAGTCTTCGATCTCGTAGGCGAAGCGCCTGATCAGCGTCGTGCCGCAATTGTGACAGCGCGTGTTCTCGTTCTGTCCGACCCGCCCGGGTAGATTCCCAGCATAGATGTAGTGCAAGCCCGCACGCTTACCGATCTCCACCGCCCGCAGAAGGTCCGAGGCGCGCGTATCCGCCGGGTCGGTCATCTTGTAATCCTTGTGAAAGGCGGTCACATGCCAGGGAATGTCGGGAGAAACGCTGGCCAGGAATTCTGCGAGCCCGGTCAATTCGTCGTTGGAGTCATTGAATCCAGGGATGAGCAGGGTGACGATCTCGACCCAGAGTCCCATTTTATGCAGGCTGCGGATCGTGTCGAGGATCGGCTGCAGGCGTCCACCCAGCGAGCGATAGTGGCGGTCATTGAAGCTTTTGAGATCCACCTTGTAGAGATCAAGCCACGGCCGCAAGTATTCCAGCACCTGCGGAGTTCCGTTGCCGTTGGAGACAAAGCCGGTCACCAGGCCGGCCGCTCTGGCTTCCTTCATGATGGCGACCGCCCACTCGGCCGTGATGAGCGGCTCGTTGTAGGTGCTCACCAAAACCCGGGCGCCCTGACCAAGCGCATCGCGCACCAGTTCTTGCGGAGAAGCATCGAGCGGCGCGGAAATCGCGTTTGGGTCGCGAAGGGCCTGCGACGTCACCCAGTTCTGGCAGTACGAGCAATGGAGATCGCACCCGAGCATGCCGAAGCTGTAGGCCAAGGCTCCGGGATAGGCGTGAAAGAAGGGCTTCTTCTCGATGGGATCGCATTGAATCCCGCCGACGTATCCCCAGGGCACGTAGAGCTTGCCGCCACGGTTATAGCGAACTTTGCAAACACCCGGCTGGCCTTCTGGAATGGGGCAGCAGTGCCCGCAAGCAAAACAGCGGATGCGGTTACCTTCGAGGTGCTCGTACAGGTCGCCTTCGCGGGCCCGCGAGTCGACGACTTCGCGAAGAGTGGACATAAGTGCTCTACCCCGTATTTTACTCGCGGTTCTATGTTTCGGCGTAGCGCCGGCATCTTGCCGGCATGTTTGCCGCGCCAAAACGGCGGGCGAGATGTCCGCGTACAGCCCGGCGAGACGCCGGCGCTACTCCGGTTCTAGGAGGAATGGAATGTCGGGCGGGACGTCCGACTCTCCAGTTATTTGGGTGGAGCTCGTAGCTCATAGCTCGAAGCTCGTAGCCCGAAGCTCAGCCCGATCAATAGCTGGATTCGCTGTTGATCAAGGGCGGATGCTGTTTCAAGAAGTCGTTGGCGGCTTTTTGAATGGCCTGCGCCTGGGCGCGCGTCAGTTGAGAAGTCATAAAAGGCACACGAACCTTGCTGGCCTCCTTGCCGCTGGCCCTTGCCAGAAGAGACCAGAAGTACGCCTTGGTCACATCCTTGGGAGCGCCGTGTCCGAGCCAATAATAGGCGCCCAGAGTATCTTGCGCCCCCACATGACCTTGCTCTGCTGCCTTCAAGAACCAGTGCAAGGCCGCGGAGTAGTCCTGAAGCATACCCGTCCCGGTGGCGTAGCGAGTGGCGAGGGCAACTTGCTCGTAGGGATCGCCGAGTTCGGCACGCCTGCGAACCTCATCAAGCCCGAGGGGCGGCTCGGGCATGATCGCGTGCCGTTTGATCGCAGGGTTCGGTTGCGCGACGGGCGCGATGGATATGACCTGCTCAGCCGGGTGCAACTTCTCCACTACCCACGGGGTCAGCAGGTAGGCTAAGACCATCACGATGGAGCAGGCGGCAACCACCAGCAAAAGCAGGTGGCGACGCGGGAAGCTGAGTTCCGCATCGCGGTCAGAATCGGTTGGGGCAGCAGCGAATGTGAATGTGTCCGCAGATGCTCGTCCAGGCGCTTTGCGTTTCCCGTTCCCTCCGTTTTGCGCTGCTGGCGGACGCGTATCCCGCTGCACGGCGGCGAGAGTCGTATCGGCGAGCCGCTGCAGGATTGTGCCGTCGCGTTCATCAAAGGCGTTCGCTTTAGAGGAGAAAACTTCCAGCAAGCCCACGACGGGCTCGCCCACGCGGATGGGCACGGCAATCATGGACCGGATCCCAAGTAGCCGACAGCTTTCGCGATCGACGCGGGTATCGATTTCGGCATCGTCGCAGCGTTGAAGAAAACCTGTGCGCACGCAATATCCGGAAAAACCGGAACCGACCTCCAGTTTCGCGCCCACCGGAGGAGCATCTCCGGAACTGGCCCGGCAGACCATCTCCCCATCCTCGGATAGCGCGATCGCGCAGCCGTTGGCGCGGGTGAATGCCTGGGAGCGTTGCGCAATCAGGCGCAGAGCGGAGGCGAGATTTCCTTGCGCCTCCACCTCCCGCTGAACAGCTGCCAATGCCACGAGCGTAGTCGTGTAATCAGCGCGAGAATCGTCTTCGGACTTCAGCGTGGGTTGCATGCGGGCTTTGGAAGGTCTCACAGGTTCCGGATCCAGATCCCCGTGGAGGGCGGCGTAATTGGCCGCGCCCACCATCGCATTCAGAAACAGCCACTCTTTGAGTTTGCGGCGTGAGTCCTCCGGCAACTCGGGAAATGAAACCCCGATTCGCCCTGTTTTATCGGCCCACACCACGTGCCCCGTGGTATGCAGATAAGTTTTTGTTTCTGAAAGATCCAGGCAAAGATTCACGTCGCGGCTGAGGTCCCAGGGCGACGAGGTCTGGATCGCAGCCCCCCGTTCGCTGATATCGAGGATTTCGCTGAGATCGAGCACCATATCGTCAGAGTTGCCGTTGAGGCTTGCATAGGCGGGAGTGTGCACGTGGTGACGAATGGTGCGACGACGTCTGGGCGGGATGGATTTCAGAATGCGGTCAGGAGTCGCGGTCTGAGGCCCTAGGGGATCCATATTGGAATGGAAACTTAATATTACCCCGATCCGGGCAGAATAAAAGTGTTTCTGAGTGCAATCGGAAGGACATGACTGGGTAAGCGACGGTGGCGCTCCGGGTAGCGCCGGCGTCTCGCCGGCTTTCGGGCGGGCGTTCGATCGGCGCTTTCGCGCAAGAACCCGATGCCGGCAGGATGCCGGCGCTACGCTTCTACGCGGGCCATTTTTGTCGCAGCGGACGCATGGAGGAGAGGCGCGTCATAGCGGCCACCATTACGCTCGAAAGCAATTGCATAGTCGCCACGTCGCGATGGTCAAATGCATAAGGGGTGGCGGAGAGAACTTCAAAAACCCCCAAGGTGCGGCGATAGTGACGCAGAGGTGCAACCAGGATGGAGCGCGCACCCAGCCGGCGCGAACTGGCGAGGTCGACCCGCGGATTGGTTTCGGCGTCATGGCAGAGCAGGATCTCGCCGGTGCGCACGCATTCGGCGGAAAGGCCCGAGTCGGTCTGCAAATGGACTCCAAGATCGGGAGCAGTGCGGCCCGTGCGCGCACGGCACACGATCTCGCTTCCGTTGCGCAGAGCGATGGCCGCTCCGGTCGCACCCGTCAAAGACTGGGCGCGCTCGGCAATGATATTGATGCCGGGTTCCAGATTGAGCTCAGCGGGATGAATCTCAGGTTCGGTTTCGGGGGCTTCGCCGCGCAAGCGCGAAGCTTCTGACATGCCCACAGTCCGCAGATGATGTCTCCCCGCGTTCATGGCGACGGAGGCGGCGGGTTTCTTTTCCGCATAGGCAACCGAGTCAGGCACGGTACGAAGCAGGTCGCGAACCAGGCGGTCGAGTTCAGCATCCTGAATCAGGTGCGCCGTCTCTTTCCCGCGCAAGGAGCCACCGAGAACACGCGAGAGGCTCAGCATGGCTTTGCTCCCGCAGGCCAGGCAGTAGGGCGTGGTGTTTTCGCTGATCAACTCGCATTCCGCACAGAAGACGGCACTTTGCAGGGAAAGAAACTGAGCGTTTTTAGCTGTGACCCAACCTAAGTACATTGTGCGGATGTCTCCAAACCTTAGCGAGTGTTCGAGAAAGGTAAATGCACACTGCTCGAACGAAGAAGTGGCCGCAGTGGTTCGGGGCTGTGGATAAAATTTATCGGCGGGGTGAAACGGGAGGGTGCCTCTCGTGCACCATGAGTTGGATGAGGGTAGGTGCGGACATAGCTTTTGCTTTTGCCCGTATCAGGGCGCGCCTTCAGGCGCGCCGTAAGCAATCTAATAAGAAACCGCTTTAGCGGCGGTCTCTGCGATTACGCGTAGCGCGGACCGCGCCTAAAGGCGAAACGATGAGGCAACGTTTGCGGCACGCCTGAAGGCGTGCCCTGATACCAGCAAAAGCGCTTGCAGCGCGAAATCTGGGGGAGCCCGGATGGTATCCTTTGGCCCTTCGAGTGCGCTGACACGCCTTCTGGCCCGGTATATACTTTTACTTCTCGCGTGGGCGCTGAGCGAGGGTCAGTTGCCCAGATTCCCCCTGTGCGAGAAATTCCAATTTCCCTTTACCAGCATAGGCATCCATGGCAGAACCGGGCCGATTCCAGGGTGAACGCAAATCGCCGGCGAAGGCCGATGCGGGAGCGGCTGTCCGTTCGCCCTCCAGCGCGCCCGGAACGTCTCCTTCCGGGCTGCCGCCGCCTTCGGATGCACCGACTTTGGCTCCAGGTTCTTCCCCTCCGGATGCACCCACGATAGCGCTGTCAAAGTTTTCTTCCTCCGATTTACCTACGGTTGCCGAAGGGACTCCGCGGACCCCAACCCCCATCTCCGCACTGCGCAACCAGCAGCCCGTGTTGGAGTCCGGGGCGATCCTTGCGGGTCGATACGAGATCCTCGACACGCTCGGCGAGGGCGGTATGGGAGCGGTCTACAAAGCCAGGGATCTCGAGCTCGATCGCATGGTGGCTCTCAAGGTCATCCGCCCGGAATTAGCCAAGCATCCCTCGATCATCGAACGCTTCAAGAAAGAGCTCCTGCTCTCGCAGCGGGTCACACATCGCAATGTGATTCGCATCTATGACCTGGGCGAAGGTGATGGCGTGAAGTTCATCACCATGGAATTCATCGAGGGTGAGGATCTGCGCAGCCTCATCCACGAGCGCAAAAAGTTTCCCCCGGAAGAAGCTGTCCACATCATGGAACAAGTCTGCCTGGCGCTGGATGCAGCCCACCAGGTGGACGTCATCCATCGGGACCTGAAACCGCAAAACGTGATGCGCGACAAGGCGGGAAGAATCCTGGTCATGGATTTCGGGCTGGCGCGCACGCTGCAGGGCGATGGCATGACGCAGACGGGAGCGCTGGTCGGAACGATGGAATACATGTCTCCCGAGCAGGCGCTGGCCAAGGAACTGGATCAACGATCAGATATTTTCAGCGCGGGATTGATTTTTTACGAACTGCTCACCGGGGTGATGCCCTACCGTGCCGATAGCGCACTGGCGAGCTTGATCCGAAGGACGCAGGAACGGGCGAAGCCAATTTCAGACCACGACAGCACGATCCCGCAGTCACTCACCAATATTGTGAGCAAGTGTCTGGAGCGCGAACCGGCCGCCAGATACCAGACCGCGAAAGAACTGCTGGCTGACCTGGAAGCATGGCAAGGCAAGCGCGCTGCGGGAGCCATCGCGTTTCCGAGTGTCAGGCCGTGGGGTCAAACGATTCCGTGGCAATGGCTCGGTGGCATTGCGGCGATCCTCGTCCTGGCCGTAGCGGGCTTCCTGTTCCGAGACAAGCTGCGCCCGAGCCACAAGACTTCCGCCCTGGCCAATCCTGAAGTGGCCTTGGCGATTTTGCCGTTCCGGAATGCGACGCAAGACTCGTCACTCGACTGGTACGGGCCTACCCTCGCCGACATGTTGAGTACGGACGTGGGCCAGTCCTCGCATTTACGCACGATTTCGCCCGATCGCCTGCATCAGGCGCTCTCCGACCTGCGCATCACGGCCAACGCTTCCATCGACCCCTCGATGGTGAACCACATCGCCGACTGGACCGGCGCCGACACTGTGGTCTGGGGGCAATATGCCAAATTCGGTGATCAGATTCGTGTTGACGCGACCCTGCGGGATCTCAAGCGCAATCGCCAGGTGCCCCTGAAAATCGAAAACGTCAGCGAAAAGGATATCCCTAACGCGGTGGACCGGTTGGCCGACACCATCCGGCAAAATCTTTCCGTATCGCAAGACATTCTGTCCGAATTGAAAGCCAGCTCCTACCAGCCCACGTCGAAATCCCCGGAGGCTCTGCGCGCCTACAACCAGGGACTGGAATTGCTGCGCGAAGGAAAGAACCTCGAGGCGGCGACGAGTCTTCAGGCTGCGGTGAAGGAAGATCCGCAATTTGCGTTGGCCTATTCACGTCTGGCGGAAGCCGATTCTGCACTCGGATACGATAGCGAAGCAGAAAGCTCGGCTCGTAAAGCTGTCGAGTTGGGACAGAATCTTCCATCGCGCGAGAAGTACCTGATCGAGGCCAGTCATTTCCGCATTTCCAAAGATTACACCAAGGCAGCCGAGGTGTACCAGAATTTGGCCAAGGTATCGCCGGACAACCCTGACATACAGTCTGCACTGGGAAGCATTTACGAAAGCTCCGGCGACTTTTCCAAGGCTCGAGAGTTCTATCAAAAGCTGCTCGCCGTCAATCCAAAAGATACCGTTGCACTACTAGCGGTCGGCCGGTTGGAGATCGAGAGTGGCAATCCTCAAGACAGTCTCGACCCATTGAACCGCGCCCTGAGCCTGGCCATTCAGGTCGATAACCAGGAACAGAAGGGAACAATTCTCCAGGCTCTGGGCATCGCCTATTCCCGTCTCAACAAACCGGATGACGCCCTGCAGAACTACAAGCAAGCCTTGGAAATAAGACGCCGCTTGGGGCAGAAAAAAGGAATTGCCGACGGCTTGAGTATGATTGCGCAAACCTACGACGGATTAGGGAAATCCGACCTCGCCTTGAAAAGCTACAACGATGCGCTGCAGACCTACCGTGAAATCGGCGACCAACAGGATACAGGCAGCGTCCTGCTCGACTTGGGCCAGTTTTATAGTGATCGGGGCAAGTACGATGAGGCGCTTAAACTTCTCAAGCAGTCGCTGCAAATTCAGCGCGATTTGAATGACCTCAATGAATATGCCCTTTGCCTCAACAATATTGGCAACGCATATTACTTCAAGAGCGACTTTAACGACGCCCGCATCTATTTCGAACAGGCATTGCAAATCCGGGAAAAGATTAATGTTCCGACCGATCTTGCCTTAACCGTCCATAACCTGGCTGAGGTTTCCACAAAATTGGGGCAGTACGAGCAGGCGCTGACCTACCACAAGCGTGCGTTGGATCTATACCGACGCGCGGACGACAAGCATGGCGCCGCGATGGAAGCCTATACGATGGGAACGGTATTTGAATACCAGGGGCGCTATGGCAGTGCAGTGAGTTCAAAGAAACAAGCTGTGCAGGATTTTCGTGCCACGCAGGACCGCAGTTTCTGGATGTCGGAGGCGCTTAGCGGTTACGGCAACGTGCTTTCTGAAACCGGACAATTCGATGAAGGGTCCAAGACGCTGGACGACGCGCTCAAGTTAAGCCGCGATCTTAAGAACGATGCACTGGTGGCGCAGGTGTTGAATTGGCAGGGCGACAATTCTTTTTACCGTGGCGACCTTAAGGCTGCCAGATCCTTGTATGAACAAGCCCTGCACACGGCCTCGAAAAAAGCGGACCGCAATCAGCTACTGGTGTCAAAATTGAACTTATCTAAGGTTTATCTAGCCAAGGAACAGCCGCAGAGTGCCCTTGTCACGCTTAAGGGTGTAAGCGATCAGGCTGAATCGCTCGGACTGAAGTACCTTTCCATTGAGTGCTCCATCTACGAGGCTGAAGCCGCAATCCAACTGAAGCAGTATGCGCGTGCCCAGCAGCAACTCGAACGTGCCGTCTCACAAAGTGAAAACCTGGGGCTTCGACCGTTGCTGCTGGCTGCTCACTTGTCGCTCGGCAAATTGTTCCGGCAAAAAGACGCGCCTGCCGATGCCACGCAACATTATCGGCAAGCACTGAGTTTGCTTGATGCTCTCCAGAAAGAACCTGGTGCAGACAAGATAATGCAGCGCTCCGACCTGCGCGCCAACTACACCGAATCGGACCGGTGGGTTCGTCAGCACCAATAATTTCGTGTTATGGTCTGACCGAACCGACCAGTCCGCTTCGCAATGCCCATTCATCCCTCTCACGGGGCAACCGCTGATCACGGTGCCTGATGTAGCTCCGTCCATCGGTTCAGCAGTCGCACATAGCCATCCCGCGGCTACAAAATCGATCGTAAGTATTGCTACCCTGTCATGGACACTTCCGGTTCAGAATTTGTGAAACCGTACAGAGCTTGAATTTCTTGGTGACCGGTTGCGCGAAGAGATCCGAACCGATCTGCAAGGTATACACGGTATTCGGAGTTCCATCCGACAACTTGTAAGGAGCCGGCGACAGGAAAATGTAGTAAACCTTCAGGAACGGATTGAAGGTAAACGTCTGTGGGAAGCGCAGGGGGAACTGCACCGGTATTGGTACCCCGGTGGCGTCGAGTGTCGCGACGTTCACCGAATGTGGTTTTGTCAAAGCGCTTGGGTCCGTAATCTCTGTCCCTACCCGTTCCAGTTCGAACGCAACCAGCATCGGTGCAGTGCTCACATACGGGAATGGAGAGGTGCCCGGCAGCGGCACCACCGTTTCGACCTCATCCGCCTTCCCCGTGGGTGGGTTGGGCGCATCAGCCCACACGAAATCATTGAAACGTGTTGTATGACCGCCTCCGCTCTGATCGCCCGGCAAAAGCTCGGGGAAGGCGCAGCCTGAAGCCAAATCGCAAGTCACACTGTAGTAGTCGGTGACGTCGAACTTGAAGAAGTTCAGCGGGTCGTCTCCGTGCCGGTCATAGAGCCGGGCATTCTGGTTATTCCATCCCGGTGCGTACTCAGGATTCGGCGACGGGGTCGCAAGAAGCAGATTTGTGTTCCATCCCATCTTCTCGTAAACGGGGCCAATGTAATCGTACCCTGTGCTTACCTGATCCGCAGCCAGCGACGTAGTGGTTACTCTGTACCACACGCACATGTTGTTGTGGTAGGGAGAGCAATGCGGGACCACCTGGTCACCGTTTGGCAAGGTTTGATAAACGAATCCACCAGCAGCCAGGCGGCAGTCGAGGTCGGCATCGTTCGTCGGCCTTTGCCCGCCTTCGCAGATTCCATCGTTAATGTTCTTTCCCGTGGTTCCCGAGGAGATCTCCGTTGGCACGTAGTTCGCCGTTATCAGCACGTCGATGCCATTCGGGTTAGTTACATTGGTCGTAACCGACATGGCATGAGATGCGGGATTCGTGAGGTCGTTGTTTGTCAGGAACGCGGCAGTCGCACTGGAAGTAGCACCAAAACCTAAGTGAATGCTTACAGTTTGCTTGGTCTGGGTAGGTTCACCGAAAACCAACACTCCACCTAAATTCTGACCCGTGGTAATACCCGTGCCGATAGTCGTTAGGATAGCTCCGGAAGCTATATCGATCTTCCAGACGGTTCCTGCGTTAAGATCCCCGGTCCAGAAGCTCGTCCCATCCGGATCGAGGCTCAGCGCAAACAGCGCTGGCGCGGTCTCAGGCTCGATGTCAGAAGCGAGGTAGGTTTGCATGACCGCCCCAGAGCTATTCAGGTGAACAACTCGGTCGGTATCCGCGACCAGGACACTTCCATCATTCAGAATTCGCAACGCATAGGCAAACGCGCCGAGAAGAGGAATGGAATTGAGGTCCGAAAGCTGCGTGTTCGTGCTCAGATCGAATCTTTTGACATGTGTTCCTTCCGACGCGTAATAAAGCGTCTTCTGGTCGGCCGCTAAATCAATCCAATCCGTACCGCGGTCCTCTGTCTTCGGAGAGAATGCCGCCAGGAAATTACCGGAGGAGTCAAACTTGCGAACCTGATGAGTTCCATCCGCCTGCCCCACGTAGGCGTTTCCGCCGGAATCAAACAGGATCGACTCGGGATCATTGGAGATCCCATCGACGGAATAGCCGCTGCCAAATGATCCGAGACGGTTACCGTTTCTGTCGAACCTGATAACATTCGCTGCGTTGAACACTGTCACGTATAAGTTGCCTGCTGCGTCGAACGCCATGCCAGCGGCGAACGTGTTCGCCTGACCCGTATCAAGCGTGGTCAATAATGCTCCATTTCGGTACCACTGTACCTGACCCTCACTTTCTAAACCCCCGATAGCGACGAACACATCGCCGGTTTGGACTACTAGCGGTGGCGTAACCTCACTCTGACCAGCGGAAAGTCCTGCCAATACCAGCACCATCGCAATCAGGCAAACCGCTTCTGTGAATCTCTTCATTTCACCCCTCCCGTCGCCATGATCGATTTATTTCGGAATGACGCACATCAGACTCTTGCTCTGCCACAACACGGACAGATCAAAAAAGTCCGACATCCGCGCGGGATCCACACCCTCGGATCTCACCCTGCCAATCTTCTAACGGTCCCTTGAAAATTCGGAGTCCTAGAGGCTTTTGGGGGAAGGAAAGCCAAGCTGGGCGCGGATTATAGCCCAAAAGGCCGCGCTGGATACATGTTTTCTAGGTTAATTTTCGGCTCTCTTTGGTTCCGCTGGGCCCTCTACCCGGTCTCTTCGCACCGAAGCCAGTGTC
>Ga0066704_10001083_pt1 | contig 11285 bp, 5 predicted proteins | sample GraSoiAngelo_153_FD_66458 | JGI IMG/M metagenome (GOLD analysis project Ga0066704, IMG submission 66458) | Grasslands soil microbial communities from the Angelo Coastal Reserve, California, USA - 14_1009_12_40cm | ecosystem: Environmental > Terrestrial > Soil > Grasslands | place: USA... | reverse complement strand
CTCGATCGTTTGCTGATTCCGGAAAAGCCGCTGGACGTGCTGGCCCAACAAATCGTCGCGGCAACTTCCGGCGAAGATTGGGACGAAGCGGAGTTTTTTGAGCTCGTTTGTTCAGCCTGGCCATATCGAAATCTGACCCGCGACGAGTTCGACAAGGTTATTAAAATGCTGGCCGAAGGTTTCAGCACGAAACGCGGCCGGCGTGCGGCGTTGATTCATCATGACGCCGTAAACCATCGTTTGCGCGGCCGGCGCGGCGCGCGATTGGTCGCCCTGACTTCCGGCGGCGCGATTCCGGACAACGCCGATTACCGAGTAATTGTCGAACCGTCGGAGACTTTCGTCGGCACCGTGAATGAGGACTTCGCGGTCGAGAGTCTCGCTGGCGACATCTTTCAACTTGGCAACGCGTCGTGGCGAATCTTGCGCATCAATTCCGGGGTCGTCCGTGTCGAAGACGCAAAAGGGCAGCCGCCGGGAATTCCGTTTTGGCTCGGTGAAGCACCGGCCCGGACGGCGGAATTGTCCCAGGCTGTCTCGGATTTGCGGATTGAAATCGAAACGCTGCTGACCGACGACCAAAATCCTGGAGAATGGCTCGGTAAGGAAATGCTTTTACCGGCCGAGGCTGCTGAACAGGTAGGTGACTATTTCGGGGACACTTATCGGTCGCTCGGGGCAGTTCCTTCGCAGCAAACTTTGGTGATGGAGCGCTTCTTCGATGAATCGGGTGGAATGCAACTTGTCCTTCACTCACCGTTCGGCAATCGAATCAATCGCGCGTGGGGATTGGCCCTCCGAAAGCGTTTTTGTCGATCGTTCAATTTCGAGCTGCAAGCAGCGGCCACGGATGATGCGATCGTGATTTCGCTCGGCACCCAGCACTCATTTCCGCTCGAGGAAGTCTTTCGTTATCTGAATTCCAAAACGGTTCGCGACCTGCTCGTCCAGGCATTGCTCGATGCGCCAATGTTCACAATTCGCTGGCGCTGGAACGCCACACGTTCCCTGGCGGTGCCCCGTTTTCGCGGTGGTTCGAAGATCGCAGCGCCCTTGCAGCGCATGGAATCGGAAAATCTTTTGGCCGCGGTTTTTCCCGACCAACTCGCTTGTCTCGAACATATCGTCGGCGATCGCGAGATTCCCGATCACCCGCTGGTAACGCAGACAATCGAGGATTGCCTCACGGAAGCAATGGACATCGATGGGTTGGAAGAAGTCCTGCGTAGGATCGACAATGGTGAGATTCGTTGCATCGCGCGCGACTTACCGGAGCCATCCCCGCTGGCAGCTGAAATTCTAAACGCGCGACCGTATGCGTTTCTCGATAATGCGCCTCTGGAAGAGCGGCGGACGCAGGCAGTTTACACGCGTCGCGCTTCGGAAAGAAACGGCAACGATGGCCTCGGTGCTCTCGACGCGGCCGCGATCGACAGGGTGCAGAAAGAAGCGTGGCCAGCAATGACTAACGCCGATGAATTACACGATGCGCTGATGCTCATCGGGCTGCTGACCGAAGAAGAAACCGCCGTTTCCATTCATCATGAAGGAAATGGCGTGGCTGCTGAACATTTGGTGAAAGAACTTGTTGCCTCCAACCGAGCAACGCAATTTCGATTTGGAGAAAAAACTTTTTGGGCGCCTGCCGAACGTTTATCGATGCTGCAAACGATCTATCCGCAGGCCAGGCTCGGACCTGAATTGATCGTTCCCGAATTGGTGCGAGGACAAACTTTCGAATGCGCCGATGCGATTCGCGAATTGCTTCGAGGGCGAATGGAAGTTGCCGGGCCAGTGACTGCCGGCGAGCTGGCAGACAAGTTGGGATTGTCGCGTTCCGAAACCGATGCCGCGTTGCTGGCACTCGAAGCGGAAGGTTTTGTTCTGCGCGGCAAGTTTCACCCGGACGCGATCGAGCAGGAGTGGTGCGATCGCCGGCTGCTAGCGCGGATTCATCGGCTCACCATTGATCGCCTGCGTGCTGAAATCCAGCCGGTCTCACCGCAGGATTTTTACCGTTTTCTTTTGGCATGGCAGCGCGTCGATCGGGAACACCGCGCTGAAGGTGCGGAAGGCTTGCAGTCGGTTCTTGAGCAGCTTGACGGTTGCGACTTGCCCTTGGCAGCCTGGGAATCGGCGGTCCTCGCCGCACGCGTTACCGAATACGATCCCGAATGGTTGGACCGCCTTTGCGTCTCTGGCCGCGTCGGCTGGGGGCGCTTGAGCTCGCCGCAAAATCCGAGAGTCCGTGCATTTGCGCCGTTGCGGACCAGTCCCACTGCTCTCTACCAGCGTGAAAATCTCGATGACTGGCTGCGACTGGCTCAAGCAAATTCAGAAGTAGAACTCTCAGCGGAAACGCAAACCGTGTTCGATGCGCTGAGAAGCGGCGGCGCGCTTTTCTTCACTGAAATTGTGCGCCGGGCCGATTTGCTGCCGTCTCAAGTTGAGGAAGCATTGTCTCAGCTTGCCGCGCTCGGTTTTGTCACGTCAGACAGTTTCGATGGAGTGCGCGCGCTTCTCGTTCCATCGGACAAACGGCCAACGTTTGGACGCAACGAAGGAAAACGCCGCCGCAAAACAAATCTCGCCAGCATCGAGTTTGCGGGGCGATGGTCACTGCTGAGGACGCAACTCGGGTCCGACTCGTTCGGCAGCTGCCGGAGCGCGCTCCCGGATTCACGCGATGCGGCCATGGAGAAATTAGCGCGTGTGTTGCTCCGCCGTTACGGCGTCGTGTTTCGTCGTTTGCTCGATCGTGAAAACTTTGCCGTAACCTGGTATGAGTTGGGCCGCATCTACCGCCGCTGGGAGGCGCGTGGCGAGATTCGCGGCGGTTATTTCGTCGGAGGCATCAGCGGCGAGCAATTCGCGTTGCCCGAGGCCATCGGTCTGTTGCGTTCCATTCGCAAAGCATTATCGAATGGCGAATTGATTACTCTTAGCGCCGCCGATCCGCTGAATTTGCAAGGCATCCTAACGCCGGGACCAAGGATCGCTGCACTAACGCCTAATCGTATTCTGTTTCACAACGGCTTGCCGCTCGCAGCGCTGGAGGCGGGCGAGATTCGCAAGCTTTCCGATGATTCGTTTGCCGACACGCAAATTGAAACGGCTCTTAAAGTCGGGAAGCTGCGCCCTTCATTGCGGCCGTACTACAAGTAGGGAAAAGGCCGCGGATCCTGTAGCCCCTTCGCTATGCGAAGCGCGGCGCTGAGCTGTTTGACACGCACGCGCGCCACGCGTCTCACAGAGCGCGGCTACAACTATTTTTTAACGATTTCGGCGTTCTCGATCATCGCCATGCCGCCGCGTTCCGCCATCTTGCCTTTCACAGTGATGGTCTTACCGCAATAATCCGCGAGTTGATCGTTGATCGGTTTGTGTTCGCCAACGACGAGATATGCCTTGCCGTCGCTCACGATGCCGACCGGTCCGCCGCTCCGGATGCACTTGGCCCCGCAGGATTGACCGTGTTTCTCGCCCATGGCGTTATGATCGACGTAACACATCATATCGACCACTTCACCGGAAACGGATTTTTCAGCCGATGCGCTCAGATCTTCTTTTCCATGTTCGTGCTCTTGCGCAACGGCCAGCGGCAAAAACGCGAGAGCTGCGATGAAAGTCGCGGCGACCGCAACTTTCAAGACTGCAGGTTGATTGGTTATTGAATTAAACATGACGGAATCTCTTCCGATATTGCGCGTGGTCAATTGTAGCCGTCGCTCTGTGAGCGACGCGACACTTGCATCGCAGGCATCGCTGGCGTCGGGCTTCGCACAGCGAAGCGGCTACAAATTCTTTTCGATCAAATCTGCGAATTGGTCGAAAAAGTAAGAGGCATCATGGGGACCAGGCGCGGCTTCGGGGTGATATTGGACGCTGAAAATCGGAAGCTCGTTGTGCCGCATCCCCTCGACTGTGCCGTCGTTTAAATTTATGTGCGTTACTTCCACGTTTGAGGGCAGTGACTCTGGATCGACCGCGAAACCGTGATTTTGCGCCGTGATCGCAACCTTGCCGCTGTGCAAATCTTTCACCGGCTGGTTGGCGCCGCGATGGCCGAATTTCAATTTGAATGTCGATCCGCCGAACGCGAAGCCGAGAATCTGATGGCCGAGACAAATCCCGAAGATCGGTTTCTTGCCCATTAAATCATGCACCGCTGTGTGCGCATATGGCAGGGCGGCAGGATCGCCCGGCCCGTTAGACAGAAAAATTCCGTCGGGATCGATGGCTAGCACCTCTTCAGCAGTTGTCGATGCGGGAACAACGGTAACTTCGAAACCTTTCTGGCGCAGCAGGCGCAAGATATTTTCCTTGATTCCATAATCGTACGCCGCGATCCGAAATCGGATCGGCGGCAGCGCGCGTTTGCTTGCGCCGTTGCCAGACGCGATCGACCACGGCCCGCTTAACTTGTCGTCTGGGTCCCACCGATAAATCTCAGATGTGGACACTTCGCGCACGTAATCCATTCCAATTACGCCTTCGCCTTCGACCGCCCGTTGCGTCGCTTCTTCGGGCGAAAGTTTTTCCGTGGTCAAACAGGCTTTCATCGCACCGCGGGTGCGCAAATGTCGCGTCAGCGCACGCGTGTCGATTCCCTGAGCGCCGGGAATCTTCCATTTTTGCAAATATTCATCGAGCGACATTTCGGAGCGCCAACTGCTCGGGATCTCAGTTAATTCTTCTATGACGAATCCACGGACGTGTGGCGAACGGCTTTCCTGGTCGAGCGAATTGATCCCGTAATTTCCGATCAACGGATAAGTCATCGCCACGACCTGCCCGCGGTAGGATGGATCGGTCAGCACTTCCTGATAACCGGTCATGGCGGTGTTGAAACAAATCTCGCCAACGCGTGTGCCGCTTGCGCCAAACGATTCCCCTTCGAAGCATCGACCGTCTTCGAGAGCTAGCAGGGCGCGCATGTCACTGCGCACTGTCGATCTTATCGTCGGATTTTCAAATAGCCGTGGCTGCTTCACTGCGCGAGCGCACGCGTCGCCAACAGGGCGACGCCTGGAACAAAAAACCCGGATCGAAGTTCGATCCGGGTTTTTGAAATTTTACCCCGCTGGTGCCGTTTAGGCGGATCTCCCGTTCCCTCTTGGTAACGGGCGGATGACCGTCGCCGCAGCGTCTGACTTCCAATTAAGGCCTGCCATCTTCTCCGGCGACTGAGCCTCCTCAAGTTCGTCAATTATCGGTTCGGGAATCCCACCTGTAATCTCGAACATCGCAGGGTAAATTGATGAGAGCCGTCAATCGAGAGTTGAGAGAAAAGCACTGGTTTTCTTCCCAACCCTCAACAAACGACTCTCACACTATCAAAGAACTATTCCCGCAAGGTGACACCCAGTTCGCGCTGCAACCGCTCGCGAATCCGCGCATGCACCTCGGTCACTTCTTCATTAGTGAGTGTGCGATTTCTATCGCGGTATGTCAATGTATAAGCGAGCGATTTTTCCGCCGGGACGTGATCGACAGCCTCCTGACCTTCAAACACGTCAAATAATTGCACGCTTTCCAGCAGCGGCTCTCGCGGATTTTCAATGACCCGCAAAATCTCCGCGTGCGTCAGTTTCTCCGGCACAAGCATTGCAATGTCGCGAGTAACGGCGGGAAATCTTTCGATGTCGCGAAATGTCTTTGCCGATTCCCTTTCCAGGACAAAATCCACCTGCAGTTCTGCAACAACGATCGCGCCCGGAGCACCTATTTCAGATGCGCGCGCCGCGGAAAGTTGCCGCGCGAAACCGATCACCCGATCGTCAGATAGAACTTCAGTGGCAAGCCCAAAATCGCGCTGTTCATTCCGGCGAAACGATAAGCGTTCGATCGGTAGCGATGCGATTGCGCCTTTCAAATCAAAAAAATCGAGGCTCCGGTTCATTTGTGCTCGCCAGTGAGGTGTGCTCCTCGCGTTTCCCCAGAGGAGAATGCCGAGACGACGTTCCTCTTTTCCGGTCGGCAGAATGAAAACGCGGCCGAGCTCAAAGATGACGACGTGTCCCGCGCCGGCGCGCACATTACGATCGAGCACGTCGAGAAGGCCAGTGAGCAAGCTGGGTCGCAGCGCGACGTGATCTTCGCTAAGCGGATTGCGCAGTTTGATCGCATTTTCACCCAAAGCGATTGAGTGGCGCGAAATCAATTTGAACGTACGAACCTCAGCCAAGCCTCGCGCCGCCAGCACGCCGCGTAGAGCAGATTCAACATCGTGCGAATCATCGGCGATGCTCGATGGCGTGAACCGGCTCCGGTCGGTGCCGGGAATTTTCTCCACGCCGTATGCGCGCACCACCTCCTCGATAAGATCGACATCGCGCCGCAAATCGCGCCGATAACTCGGAATGCTCCATGTGGCGCCTCCGCTCTTACTCTTGCTCAGCCCAAACCGCTCCAGAATTTCGTCGATTGCTTTTGGTTTGATCGCAATTCCGAGCACGTGATCGCATTTTTTGTAGCTCAACCAAACCTCCGGTGGATTTTCCGGCAGCTCACCTGCAACGGCAGTTTCTTTTGCTGGATCTCCCTGCGCAATTTCGCAAATGAGATCAGTTGCCCGCTGCGACGCGCGCAAAATCATTCCAGGGTCCACGCCGCGTTCGAACCGGTAGCTCGCATCGCTCGGCAGATTTAAATTGCGGGCTGTTCGCCGAATACTTGCCGGCAAAAAATAAGCGCTCTCAAGGAGAATATTTCGCGTCGATTCGATCACGCCCGTCTCCTCGCCGCCCATCACGCCGCCGATTCCGACTGCGCGCTCTTCATCGGCAATGACCAGATTTTCCGGCGTGAGTGAATAGTTCCTGCCGTCGAGTGCGAGAAACATTTCGCCGTCACGCGCCAGGCGAACGTTGATGCCGCCTTTTAATTTATCGGCGTCGAATGCGTGCGTGGGTTGGCCGAGCTCGAGCATCACAAAGTTCGAGATATCGACGATATTATTGATCGAGCGGATTCCGACGCTCTCGATTTTGGCGCGCAGCCAAGCCGGGCTGGGAGCCACTTTCAGATTCTCGATCTTGCGTGCGGAGTAGAACGGACATTCGCGCAGCGCAGAAATCGATACGCCTTGCCGCTGTAGAGCAGGCGCTCCGCCGGCCTTTGCGTGGTTCGGCAACCGATGCGGTTGCCCTACAGTTTTGTTCGTCAAAGCCGCGATCTCGCGCGCCAGTCCGAAATGACTCAACAAATCACCGCGATTAGGCGTGATCTCGACGTCCAGGATTGTGTCCGCGGGGAAAAGATCGGCAATCCGCGCGCCGATTCTTGCATCAGGCGAGAGAATCAAAAGTCCACTGGCATCTTCGCCCAAGCCGAGTTCTTTCGCGCTGCAGAGCATTCCTTCAGATTCGACGCCGCGCAGTTTGCTTTTCTGAATTTGCAAACCGTTCGGCAACATTACACCGGGCAACGCGAGTGAAACTTTGTCGCCGACTTTGTAATTCGTCGCGCCGCAGACAATCTGGCGTTTTATGCCGCTGCCATCGTCCACTTCGCAAACGGTGAGGCGATCGGCATTTGGATGTTGAGTAGAAGCGTTAATCTGGGCGACAACGACCTTGTCGATGTTCGCGCCACGCGGCTCGGTCCCCTCGATCTCGACCCCGGCGAGCGTGAGCAACTCGGCGAGCGCATCGACACTCGGCGGCAGATCGACAAATTCGCGCAACCAATTAACGGAGAATTTCATAATGGCACAGGCATTTTGCCCGTGGGGCAAGTGGGCCCCGTCTTCATGCAAACTGCCTTAAAAAGCGCAGATCGTTCTGGGCAAAAAGCCGGATGTCTGGAATATCGAACAAAATCATGGCAAGCCGGTCCATGCCCAAGCCGAATGCATAACCGGTCCACTTTTCCGGATCGTAGGCGACATCGCCGCGCGCTTTATTCACTTCCTCAAAAACACCGGGATGCACCATTCCCGAACCGGCGACCTCGATCCATTGTTCGCCGCTTTTCAATGCCTTGGATTGCACATCGATTTCGAAACTTGGTTCGGTGAATGGAAAATAATGCGGACGAAACCGGACCGCGGTCTGCTGCCCGAAAAGTTCGTGCATGAAAAACTCGAGCGCACCTTTGAGATCCGCGACACTCACATTTTCATCCACATAGAGGCCCTCGATCTGATGAAACTGCGCACTGTGGGTCGCGTCCACTTCGTCGCGGCGATATGCCGCTCCGGGGGCGATTACGCGGATCGGCGGCGGCGCAGATTCCATCGCCCGGATTTGGACAGTCGAAGTATGCGTTCGAAGCAAACGTCCATCCGGCAGATAAAATGTGTCCTGCTCGTTGCGCGCCGGATGTTCGGGCGGCGTGTTAAGAGCGTCGAAACAATGCCATTCAGTCTCAATGTCTGGGCCGTCCGCAAGGGCGAACCCCATTCGACGGAAGATCGCGATCGCGCGGTCGAGTATTTGGGTGAGCGGATGCAACGACCCTTGCTCTCTTGGCGTCCCTGGCAGCGAGATGTCGATGCTGGCGAGCGCCTCACTTTCTTTTTGGGAGCGAAGGTTTTTCGCGCATTCTTCAATCGCCGCGGTGACAGCGTTGCGCGCTTCGTTGAGTAACTTGCCGACGATGGGACGCTCTTCCTTGCCGAGAGTCTTCATTTGCTCGCCCCAGGCGGAGATGCTGCCGCTTCGCCCAAGATAGCGCACGCGAACCGCATCGAGCGCTCTCTCGTCCCGCGCGTCGCCGATGTCGCGCAATGCATCTTCGCGGAGTCGTTCGAGCGGATGGGGCATGGCCAAAGAGTTAAATTGTTAAAAAAGTTACATCGGTACAACGGCAATCCGTTCGCGGAAAGACCTGCGTGCGTTCCGTTTTAACGTTGTAACAATTCTAACCTTTTAACGGCGACTATGCCGCCTTTTTCGATTTGGATTTGTTCTCCAGCGCGCTCTTGGCCTGATCGACGATCGATTTGAACGCGGCTTCATCTGTAACTGCGAGATCGGCAAGAATCTTTCGATCCAGGCCAATGCCGGCGGCTTTCAGCCCTTCGGCAAAACGACTGTAAGTCATCCCATTGGCGCGGGCCGCGGCGTTCAAGCGCTGGATCCATAGGTAACGGAACGTGCGTTTGCGTGTTTTGCGATCCCGATAGGCCCAATACTGGCCCTTCATCGTCGCGTCTTTTGCGTAGCGGAAAAGTTTCGAACGGCGTCCGCGATAACCTTTGGCTTTCTTTAAAACCCGTTTGCGCCGCGCCCGGCTGGCCGGGGCATTAGTGGCTCTTGGCATTGTGTTTCGTCCCGAATTGCTTCGGGACTCCTCCTTCAGCGAGCTGTTGTTTCATTGTCGATCTTCGCGACCTCACTCACTGATGCGGCCCCGCAACGCAGGACAGGTGCGCAGATCATTGCGTTCGAAACGCAGGGTCAGAAACTAGCCGACTTGCGAGTAAATCACAAACGATTTGCTGGGCGGACAGAATCATTCGTTCGTGCTTCTTCATTTAGTCATTCGTCATTGTTTCGTTTGCTTTCCCAAATTCCACTTCGCGTGCGCGGAATCCATATGCAGAATCGCACGCTCTGGTATAATGCCCGCATGCATTGGCTCGGGCGTCATCGGCTGTTGATCCTTGCGTCAATTTGCCTTTTTTGGACGGGGCTGATTTTTCTCGGTCATTTCTTCTCGGCCGCGCCGTTCCTCTCGATTCCATGGCGCGGCGAACAAAATTTCGAGGATTTGCTACGGCGGGAGGGCCGAAAAACTGCAACCCGCAATGATTTCGTTTTGCTCGGGATCGATCAAAGCACATTGCAACTGCCGCCATTGACGCCAGAAGAAATCGCGAACAACCGCGCGTTTCAACTGATGACCGAGCAACCATTCCCGTGGTCACGCGAAGTGTGGGCGCTTTTGCTCGATCGATTGTTCGCCGCGGGAGCGCGCCTTGTGATCTTCGACATGATGTTCAACCCGCCCAACGATGGTGATCCGGCATTTCACGCCGCGCTGGACCGTTATCACGACAAAGTAGTGCTCGGGGCCAATTTCGATATGGAGAACGCCGCGCAGGCCGTTACGCCAAACGACACGTTGATTCCGCCACCGCAACTGAAGGATGATCGTGTCGGGTTCGTGAATTTTTGGCCCGATCCGATCGATGGAAAAATCCGGGCTGTGACTTATCGCGTGACAGATCGGCAACTCGCCGGGTTGCCGCCGCACCCGAGCCAGGAAATCTTCGAATCCCTTTCCGCCCGTGCGCTGACCAAGATCGGCCGCGGAAACGATGTGCCCAATGATTTGCGCGGCCACATGATTCGGTTTTCGGCGTCCGACGCCTTTGAACCGCGGCCGCTCTATGAGGTCTTCGATCCGAAATTCTGGCATGCCAATTATGCCGATGGCGCGTTTTTTAAGGACAAGGTTGTGATGATCGGCTCGTCCGCGCAGGTCACGCATGACGTTTTCGATACGCCGATGAGCCCGACGACATCGGGGCCGGAGCTTCACTTACAGGCAATGGCCGCGGCGCCTGGCCATGAATTTCTGCACCCTACTCCGCCAAAAACTGGCATGGCGCTTGTCGGCGCGGCAGGGTTGATCGCCTGGTTGCTGGTCACCTTTTTGCGCAGGCCGTTGCTTTGTCTTGGCGCCCTCGTTGCAATAACTGCCGCATACCTGGGTGCGGCGCGATTGTTTTATGACAAATCAGGGCTGTTGCTTCTTACCGTCCCGGTTCTCTCCGCTCTATTATTAAGCGGATTATTTGCGCTCGGTATCGAATACGCCCTTGAGCGACTCGAGAAATTGCACACGCGGCGAACCCTCGAACGCTATGTGTCGAAAAACTTGGTCAAGGAAGTTCTCGAAAATCCGGACAGCTACTACAGCTCGCTTCGTGGCGCGCGTGTGCCAGTAACCATCCTGTTCTCGGACTTGGTTGGTTTCACCACGTTGTCCGAAAAAGCCGACCCCGAAGCGTTGGTCGCGCAGCTCAACGAGTATCTTACTCGCATGACTTCAGTTGTTTTCGGTAACGGCGGCACACTCGATAAATTCATCGGTGACGCGATCATGGCTGTATGGGGAAATGTGCGCAGCTTTGGCATGGCGCAGGACGCCAAAAATTGCGCGCGCGCAGCGCTGGGGATGAGGCGCGAATTGCGGCAGCTCAATGAAAGATGGCGCGGCGAAGGGCGAATGGGCCTCGGCATGGGCATCGGCATCAATCAAGGCGAAGTAATTGTCGGCAATATTGGCTCGCAAGAGCGCATGGATCCGACTGTCATTGGCGACTCGGTTAA
>Ga0066704_10001079_pt1 | contig 11296 bp, 10 predicted proteins | sample GraSoiAngelo_153_FD_66458 | JGI IMG/M metagenome (GOLD analysis project Ga0066704, IMG submission 66458) | Grasslands soil microbial communities from the Angelo Coastal Reserve, California, USA - 14_1009_12_40cm | ecosystem: Environmental > Terrestrial > Soil > Grasslands | place: USA... | reverse complement strand
CTCGGCATGCAGGCGCCGGTATTCCAATGGCACGGCTACACCTTCGACCTACCCGCAGGCGCCTTGCACCTCGCGCGCACGCCGACCTGTGAGAACCAGGCGTTCCGGCATGGCGAGAATGCCTACGGCTTTCAGTTCCATCTCGAAATGGATCAACCCCTGATCGAACGCTGGCTCAATCTGCCGAGCTATCGCGACGAGCTGATCGCCGCCGGACTTGGCCGCGACGCCGAAGCGATCCGCGCTGACACGCTGCCACGCATCACCGCGATGCAGGCAACCGCACACGCCGTGTTCGATAATTTTCTCGATCTGATCGGTACGCCGGCACGGCGGCGGCGACGGGCGAGCTGACGTCAGGGCTCGCGCGGGCCGGAAACCGCGCAGCGTTAGTCAGCTCACTGCGCGAAAATTCGTTGCTTCGCAATGGGTGGGCGGCCCGAGAATTGCACGCAATTTTTGCCGTCAGCGATGCGCCGCGCGCGCTGATTGACCACCCCCGGCGCGCGCGAGTAGGCTTTCCCATCGCACTCAATCTCTTGTGAGGAGGTGCGTCATGTCAGCCAGCACAGCGGTCCGCCAGCGCGGCTTCACCCTTATCGAATTGCTCGTTGTGATCGCGATCATCGCGGTCCTGATCGGTCTGCTGCTACCGGCCGTGCAGAAGGTGCGCGAGGCAGCCGCGGCAGCATCCAAGTTCGATAATTTGCGGCCAGTCGCCGCGGACGTCATCGATGTCGTCGGCGTTGAATCGCCGCTTGCGAATGCGCTACGCGAAACCGAAAATCTTTTGCCGGCGGTGCAAGACGAGCAAACGCCGCCCGACCCCCAGGTCGTCGCGAGGATTCTGGACGAAATACAGCGCAGTGAAGCCGCTTTGACACTCGACCTGCACGTGTTGAAGAATCCGGCGGCGTCGCATGTCCCCGGCGAACTCGAGGCGTACTTGGAGCTAAAACACAGTCTCACGACGCTGATCGCGCAGCTGCAGCAACTGCAAGTGCACTTGCAGAAATTGCACAGAATTGCGTCGACCTGAAGGCGTCAAGCTCGACCTGTCCAAAGCTGCGGTGCACCTTTGCGTGCGCCGCGCTTTCAGCGCAGTTTGGTATGTTGCAGCTCCAGCACCGTCCGCGGCGGCGCAAACGAGTCGGCGCGCGCAACGTCCCAGAACACCCTGAATACGGCATGGTCGGGCAAGCCGCCGACCAACTCGCCCGGCTTTACGAACTGATACAGCGCCGAGAGCGAGCGTACTTCGATCGAGGATACGCGGCGGATCACGTGCTCGGGTCCGAGCTCGTTCGGGTGATGCAGGCCGGCGGCGGCGATCAGCTCCTTCAGCGCCTTCAGCGTGTTCTCATGGAACATTTTCACGCGTTCGGACTTATCCGGCACGTCGAGCTTTTTCCAGCGTCCCGGATCCTGCGTGGCGACGCCGGTCGGGCAGCGATCGGTGTGGCAATTCTGCGACTGGATGCAGCCGAGCGCGAACATGAAACCGCGCGCGGCATTGCACCAGTCGGCGCCGAGCGCGAGCGTGCGCGCGATGTCGAACGCGGTGATGACTTTGCCGCTCGCGCCCAGACTGATCTTGTCGCGCAGATTCAACCCGACCAGCGTGTTGTGCACGAGCAGGAGCGCCTCGCGCAGCGGTGCGCCGACGTGATCGGTGAATTCGAGCGGCGCCGCGCCGGTGCCGCCTTCGCCGCCGTCGACGACGATGAAATCCGGATAGATGCCGCTCTGCTGCATCGCCTTGGCAATGCCGAACCATTCCCACGGATGGCCGAGCGCGAGCTTGAAGCCGGTCGGCTTGCCGCCGGATTTTTCGCGCAGGCGCGCGACGAATTCGAGCAGGCCCAACGGGGTCGAGAATGCGCTGTGCGCGGCCGGCGAGATGCAGTCCTGGCCCATCGCCACGCCACGCGTGCGCGCAATCTCCTCGCTGACCTTGGCTGCGGGCAGCACGCCGCCATGTCCGGGCTTGGCGCCCTGCGACAGTTTCACCTCGATCATTTTTACTTGTGGAAGTGTCGCTTTTTCCAAAAATGCACGTTCGTCGAAAGTGCCGTCGGGGTTGCGGCAACCGAAATAGCCCGAGCCGATTTCCCAGCAGATATCGCCGCCGTTCTCGCGGTGATACGTCGAGAGCGAACCTTCGCCGGTGTCGTGATAGAAGCCGCCGCGGCGCGCGCCTTCGTTGAGCGCACGGATCGCATTCGCCGAAATCGCGCCAAAGCTCATCGCCGAAATATTGAACACGCTGGCCGAATACGGCTGCGTGCATTGCGGCCCGCCGATCGTGATGCGGAAGTCATGACTGTCGATCTTCGCCGGCGCCAGCGAGTGATTGATCCACTCGTAATGGTCGGCGTAGAGATCCAGTTCCGTGCCGAACGGACGCTTGTCGAGCACATTCTTCGCACGCTGATACACGATCGAGCGCTGTGAGTGCGAGAACGGCACTTCTTCGGTATCCGACTCGACCACGTACTGGCGCAGCATCGGCCGGAAGAATTCGAAAAACGTGCGGACGTGGCTCGTGATCGGAAAATTGCGCCGCAGCGTCGAATGCGTCTGCATCAGATCGACCAGACCCAGGACGCTGAGCACGCCGCTGATACCCGCAAGCCAGCGCCAGATCACCCCATCCCAGAGCATCGCGAGCGACAGCGCGCACAAGACAAGACATAGCACGAACGGGACATAGCGCGACGGCATGGCGGCCTCGAATGCGATGCGGACGACGCGCGAGCATACGCCGAGGCGCGCGGAGAATGCGAGTCTAGCTTCGCCTTGGCGTAAACTTGGATTAGAACGATACTTCCTGCGAGCTTCTTGAGATGCCCCTGAAACAATGAGCTCACAGTCGCCATCGCCCCGCGCCAAGAAGAAAAGGCGCAAAGAATCCGTGGCGCAATCCCTCGCTGCCGCTCAGCGCGCTTCTCGCGTTCCGGTCATAACGGACTGGAAATACCTGCCCAAGTGGTGGTTACGGCTGATCGATACGATCACTGCTGCGCTCGCACGCATCGACTGGGCGCACGTGCGCGAACGCTCGACCGAATACGCCAAGCTCGCGCGCATGCATAAGCCGATCGGCGCCGCGCTGCTGCTGTGGCCGACGTGGTGGGCGCTGTGGCTTGCCGCGGGCGATTTCCCGCCATGGGGCACGCTGGCCATCTTCACTTTCGGCGTATTTTTGATGCGTTCGGCCGGCTGCGTGATCAACGACTACGCCGATCGCGGCCTCGATCCGGAGGTGAGACGCACGCGCGAGCGTCCAATCGCCGCAGGCAAGGTGAGTCCGCGCGAAGCGCTGATCGTGTTCCTCGCCCTGATCGCGATCGCGTTCGTGCTGGTGCTGTTCACCAACAAGCTCACGATCGAACTGTCCTTCGTCGGCGCGTTTCTCGCGGCGACGTATCCCTTCGCCAAACGCTACACGCATCTGCCACAGGTGTATCTCGGCGCCGCGTTCGGCTGGTCGATTCCGATGGCGTTCGCCGCGGTGACGAACTCACTGCCGCCGCTGTGCTGGCTGCTGTTCCTCGCCAACGTGCTGTTCTCGACGATCTACGACACCGAGTACGCGATGGTCGACCGCGACGACGACCTGCGCGTCAGAGCGAAGTCCACCGCGATACTGTTCGGCGATGCCGATCTCGTCATCATCGGCGTGCTGATGGCCACCTTCCTGCTCGCGATGCTGCTTGTTGCACAGCGCGGACATCTGCACGGTTGGCCCTATTTCACCGGCCTGGGCGTCGCTGCCGCGCTGTTCGCCTATCAGCAGTGGATCATGCGTGGGCGCGACCGCGACGCCTGCTTTGCCGCGTTCGGCAACAACAACTGGGTCGGCATGGCGCTGTGGGTGGGGATTGTATTGTCGTTCGCGCTAAAGTAATTTTGCGAATTGCATCACATGATTGAAGCCGCTTCGGTCGCTGGCGGCTGGCCGCGCGTTGGGGGGAGTTTGTGACGAGGCTCGATATCAGCGCAACCAAGGAACCTGCGAGCGTCACCGCGTCAGGCGAGCGGCTGCAAAAACTCATCGACGGCGTCGCGGTGCGCCGGACGGCGATCCAGGAATACGAGCACGGCATTACTTCCGAGATTTTCAGCGATGCCTGGAACATCGACTCGGCACCGGTGCGTCACATCTCCCAGTCCATGGTTCGGGCCGGCCACGTGAAGGGCTGGGTGTACCACAAATTGACAGTGGATCGCTTGACGGCGATTTGCGGGTCCTTCAAGTTCGTGTTGTGGGATATCCGGCCGCAGTCGCCCACCCATGGCATGGTCAATGAGATTTTTTTGTCCGAGCGCAACCGCGGCCTGTTGTCGATCCCGACCTATGTCGTGCATGCCGTGCAGAACATCGGCGACACCGACGCGACCTTCGTCAACCTGCCGACGCTGCCGTACAACCACGCCGACCCCGACAAGTACCGCATCGACGATCCGGCATTGGTGCCGTATCGTTTCGACAAGGGTATGGCCTGGTGACATCGCCGCGGGCGCCGGTTTTTTCCGTCGTCATAGCAACCTGGGATTGGAGCGCGGCGCTGAATCTCGCGCTGCAGTCGGTGCTCGGCCAGACCTTCGCCGACTTCGAGGTGCTGGTGGTCGGCGACGCCTGCAGCGACGACAGCGCGCAAGTCGTCGCCGCATTCGGCGACGCACGCCTGCATTGGCACAACCTGGGTGTGCGCTGCGGCAATCAATGGGGTCCGAACAATTACGGACTATCTGTTGCGCGCGGCGAATACGTGGCCTATCTGGGACACGACGATCTGTGGTGGCCTACGCATCTTGCGAACGCTCACGCCGTGTTCGAGCGCAGTCGCGTGGATATGGTCGCGGCCGTTGCATTGATGTACGGTCCGCCACAGTCCGGCATGCGCTGCGTGACAGGTTTTTTTCCGAACGACGCCTACTCGCCGCGATCATGCTTTTTTCCGCCGTCATCCATGCTGCATCGGCGCGAATTGGCAGACCGCGTGGGCGGCTGGCGTTCACTGGAGCAAGCCCGGATCGCAGTCGATGTCGATTTCCTGCAACGCTGCCACGAAGCGGGCGCACACATCGCCTCCACGGGCGAGGTGACGACATTCAAATTCAATGCGTCGTGGCGCCGCAATATCTATCGCACGCGCAATGTCGACGAGCAGGCGGCTTTCCTCGACCGCATGGGCCGCGAAGGCGAATCGTTCCGCACGGCTGAGCTCACCGAGCTGGCGCGCGCCGCCGCACACGATCGCCTGCTGAAAATCGAGATTCCTCGGGCTGAAAACAGCAGCGCGATGGCTTCCGCGCAGGCCTGGCGGCAGTTCCGCGGCAGCCATCGCGCGAAGAGCGCCTGGCAACCGACCCGCGTCGAAGGCAGGCGCCGATACCTGCCGCAAGAGGAATTCAGCGGCTTCGAATGGCACGCGATCGAGCAGCATCCCGTGCATGGCGCCTACCGCTGGAGCGGGCCATCGACGCAATCGAGCCTCGTGATCCCGGAACGCATCGACGGCCTGATGCAGATGACCCTATTGATCGTTGCTGCGATTCACCCGGACGCGCTCGCCTCGGCGCGCTTGCTCGTGAACGGCAGCGCGGTCGCGAACGAATTTCTGCCCGGTTTGCACGGCGCCTGTCTTTGGCGCGCGCAGCTCGATCCCGCAATTTCGACCGGGGACGACGAATTGCTCGTTACGATTGAACTGGACCACACCTGGCGACCGCACGATCTGGAGATCAACGGAGATCGGCGCTGGCTCGGCATCGCGGTCGGCTGGGTCGAATTTGCCGCGCTCCAGGACAGCCGCTCGACCAATGTTCAGTCGGCGATGTCGTAGCGCGGTAGTTTCTTCTTCACCAGCACGCGCTTCAGGCGTGCGTATTTCGGCAGGCCCGTCGTGGCATCGTACGGCGGGCGGTCTTCGCCGCGAATCAGCGGCTCGAAGTATTTGCGCGCCGCGGCGGTGATGCCGTAGCCATCGCGCGTGATGAAATTCGACGGCAGCTTCTTTTCGATATTCGCAATCTGATCGAGTGGTGCGGCTTGGATCTTCCACTTGAACGGCGATGAGGATGTGCGCTTGATCACCGGCATCACTGCGCTCTTTCCTGCGAGCGCGTACTCGACCGCAGCCTTGCCCACGGCATAGGCCTGTTCGACATCGGATTTCGATGCGAGATGCCGCGCCGAACGCTGCAGATAGTCGGGCACGGCCCAATGAAATTTGTAGCCGAGCTTGTCCTTCACGATCTGTGCCAGCAGCGGGCCGACACCGCCGCCGCCGAGCTGCACATGGCCGAACGCATCGACCGTGCCCGCGTCGGCGAGGAATTTGCCGTCGCGATTCTTGAGCCCTTCGGAAACGACCACGCTGCAGTAACCCACGCGCTCGACCGTCGCCTTGACGCGCGCGAGGAAGCTTTCCTGATCGAACGGCACCTCGGGAAACAGGATGATGTGCGGCGCTGCGTCCCTGTGTGTCGCGGCAAGCCCGGCCGCGCCCGCGATCCAGCCGGCGTGGCGACCCATCACCTCCATGATGAACACCTTGGTCGAGGATTCGCACATCGACTCGACATCGAGGCTCGCCTCGGCGATCGACACGGCGGTGTATTTTGCGACCGAGCCGAAACCGGGACAGCTGTCGGTCACCGGCAGATCGTTGTCGACCGTCTTCGGCACGCCGATCACGTTGAGCGGATAACCGAGCTCGGCGCTGAGCCGCGAAATCTTCAGCGAGGTATCGGCCGAGTCGTTGCCGCCGTTGTAGAGGAAGTAACGGATATCGTGCGCGCGCAGCACGTCAATCAGGCGCTCGTAGCGCGCGCGATCGGCCTCGAGCGATTTGAGCTTGAAGCGGCACGAGCCGAACGCGCCGCCCGGCGTGTAACGCAGCGCTGCGATCGCACTGGCGTCCTCACGCGCGAGGTCGATCAATTCCTCGCGCAGCACACCGATGATGCCGTTGCGCCCGGCGTAGACGCCGACGCGATGGCGGCGGCAGGCCTGGATCACCGCGCAGGCGGTCGCATTGATCACTGCGGTCACCCCGCCCGACTGGGCATACAGCAGATTGCCCTTGCCGGTCTTGTTTCGGATCACGGCCATATAAAATCCATAGTTTGACTAAGCGAGTCGCTCCCGCTAGGTTAGCTCGACGCGGGCCATGTTGCACCCGCGATAACCAGAAAAATCCTCGATGCGCATCGTCTTTTTCGGCCCCAATGGCTCGGGCAAGGGCACCCAGGCGACCCTGCTCAAGACCGAGCTCGGTATCCCGCACATCTCCACCGGCGATCTGCTGCGCGCCGCGGTCAAGGCCGGCACGCCGCTCGGTCTCAAGGCCAAGTCGGTGATGGAGGCGGGTCAACTCGTTTCCGACGAGATCGTTCTGGGCATGCTCGAAGAACGCCTCGCGCAGGGCGACGCCAAGGGCGGCTTCATCCTCGATGGCTACCCGCGCAATCTCGCGCAATGCGCCGCGCTCGAAGTTCTGCTCGATCGAATCAAGCAGCCGCTCGATGTGGCAATCCAGCTCGACGTACCCGATCAGGCGATCCTCGCGCGCTGCGAAATCCGCTTTGCGGCCGAGCACCGCCCCGACGACGATCCGGCCGTCGTGCGCAAACGTCTCAATGTCTACCGCGAGCAGACTGCGCCCGTTGCCGAGCATTTCGCCGAGATGGGTAAACTCAAGCATGTCGACGGCGTCGGCGAAGTACAGGACGTGTTCAAGCGCATCCTGACAGCGCTGCCGCGCTGATCCGCCTCTCGCGCACGGGCTCACGCCTGCATACGAGCTGCTAGACTGCCCCGCCTTTTGATTGCGCTGCACGCGCACCGATCTGATGCCCGCTTTCGTCTCGACCCTTAGCGATATCCTGCTGCTGCTGCGCCGCCGCTTCAATCCAATAACGCGGTCGCGCGCCAGCGCGACGATCACTCCCCCTCTCCCGCCACGCGGGAGAGGGTACGGGGTGAGGGGCCGCGGCGCATGACGATCATCGCCACACTGCGCGATATCCTGCTGCTGCGCCGCGGCCCGCAGGACCTGCCTTACTCGCCGCAACTCCTCGTCACGATGGGCGCGCTGTGCGTGCTGGTGCAGCTCAGCGTCACGCTGTTGCGCGGCCTGCCGGCCGGTGCGGTGATCGTCGGTGCGGTGCTGTGGTTCGCGTTCGCACTCGGCGCGCTGCGCTTGATCCTCACCCTGCGCGGCTTCACCAACCGCTTCGTGCAGGCCGCGACGGCGCTGCTCGGATGCAATCTTGTCTTCAGTATATTTGCGCTGCCGGTTGCGCTGCTTGCGGGCGAGCCGCCGACCTCACCCGAGACGATGACGCTGGCGCAGATCGTCGCTGGACTCATATCGCTGCCGCTGCTGCTGTGGAAGATCGCAGTCGACGCGCATGTATTTCGCCACAGCTTCGAGATTCCGTTCCTGTCGGGCATCGTGATCGCACTATTGTGGATCGTCGCGGCGATTGCGCTGCAGAGTGTCGGTGGCGTACCTGCAACGTGACGGATTCGATGTGAAGATTCATATCCTCGGCATCTGCGGCACATTTATGGGCGGCCTCGCCGCGCTCGCACGCGAGCTCGGGCACGAGATCGAGGGCTCGGATCAGAACATCTACCCGCCGATGAGCGACCAGCTCGCCGCACTCGGCATCACGCTCAAGCAAGGTTATCGTGCCGAACATCTCGGCAGTACTGACCCAGGCGCACGTCCCGATCTTGTGATCGTCGGCAATGCGCTGTCGCGCGGCAATGCGGCGGTCGAATACCTGCTCGACGCGCGCCTGCCCTATGTCTCGGGCCCGCAGTGGATCGGCGATGCGCTGCTGCGCCAGCGCCGTGTGTTCGCGGTCGCCGGGACGCACGGCAAGACCACGACCACGGCGATGCTCGCCTGGATACTCGATGCCTGTGGCCGCGCGCCGGGATTTCTGGTTGGCGGCGTGCCGGAGAATTTCGGCGTATCGGCGCGGCTGGCGGGGAAGCGCCCCCTCACCCCAACCCTCTCCCCCGACGATAAAACCGTCGGAGGAGAGGGAGATGGGCACACCGGCGCCGTTCGAATGCCGAATTCCGAATCCGCAATTCCAGATCCCGAGTCCGCAATCGCGGATTTCGTGATCGAAGCCGATGAATACGACACCGCGTTCTTCGACAAACGTTCGAAATTCGTGCACTACCACGCGCAGATCGCGATCCTCAACAATCTCGAATACGACCACGCCGATATCTTTCCCGATGTCGCCGCGATCCAGCGCCAGTTCCATCACCTCGTGCGCACCGTGCCCGCGAGCGGGCGCTTGATCGTCAATGCCGAAGACGCGAGTCTTGCCGAAGTGCTCGCGATGGGCGCATGGTCGCCGATCACGACTTTCGGTCTCGAGCGGGGCGACTGGCGCGCACGCCTGATTTCTGACGATGGCTCCGAATTCGCCGTGCTGCGCGATGGCAACGAAGTCGGCGTGGTGAACTGGCCGCTGATCGGCAAACACAATGTGATGAACGCGCTTGCCGCACTTGCCGCGGCTGCATCGGGTGGCGTCGACCTCGCGCGTGCGATTGCCTCGCTCGCGAATTTTCGCAGCGCTAAACGCCGCATGGAACTCATTGGCGAGCGCGATGGCGTAAAAGTATACGACGACTTCGCGCACCACCCGACCGCGATCGCGACCACGCTCGCGGGCCTGCGCGCGCGCGTGGGCAAGGCGCGCATCCTGGTCGGCATGGAACCGCGCTCGAACTCGATGCGCGCCGGCGCGCACGCCGCCGAACTCGCGCCCTCGCTGCGCGACGCAGACGCGGTCGTGTTCCTGCAACGTCCCGAACTGGCCTGGGACGCGGCCAAAGTCGTGGCCGCACTCAACGGCCGCGGCCACTCCGCGGCGAGCGTCGAGGCGCTGATAGCCGCGCTGCGCGAGCAGACGCAAACGGGCGATCACGTGGTGTTTATGTCCAACGGCGGTTTCGAGAACGCGCCGCGGCGGTTCGTCGAATCGCTGCGAACCCACCCCTAGGACGGCCTCCATGCGAGCGGGCGCAACCAATCGACTTGCTCCCATCGCCGCTGCGCTCGTGTTATGGACTGCGCGGGCAGGCGCTGCGCCGCAACCGCTTGCGGATGTGCCGATATTGAACGAAATCGTTGCGATCTCGGTTGTCGCGGATATCGGAAGCCACCCCGGCGTGCATTGCATACTCGATACCGGGTCGTCCATCGGCGTTCTGCATAGCGACCTGACCGTCGGCGCAGGACATGTGGGCGTGATGAATACGCAGGTTGCGAATGGCCGGGTTGCAATGCCGATCGTGCAAATTCGACAGATCACGGTCGGTTCCACAAGCCTGTCCTTTGTGAACTTCCTCCAGCGCGACCACAGCTGGTTCGACGCGAGCCAGCGTTTGCCTTGTGTCATCGGCGCCAATTTCCTGAATCACTTCACCGTCGATTTCGATGGCAAGGCGGGTCGAGTACGGCTGTATCCGCAAGGCACGCATATCGACGATATCCTCGGAGCGCCGCCCCCTCACGGCACGCATCTGGATGCGCGCGTGGGTGAAGGGAATATCCGCGTCAATACGATGGTCGGCGCGATTCACACGCTATCTGAAATCGATACGGGCTGGGGCCATGCGACACCCAATCGGGCTCTGCTGGATGCCCTCGGTTTCACTCCGGATGACGCGCGTATTCAGCTGGAAACGCGTACCGGGCCCAGCGGCAAGCAGATTACGCTGAGGGTCAGCGAGATCGACCAGGTGCGCGTCGGCGCTTTGCTTGCCAACAAGCTAAAGATCGAGGTCGGTGAGGCCGATATGAGCCATATCGCCGCGCATCGTGATCCGTATTTGCATGTCGGCTCCGACCTCGTCCGCCAACATCGCCTGCTGATTGACTACGCCCACGCGGACGTGGCGTTGATCCCTTAGCGCGACATTGGCGCGACGCCGCCACGACGGTGCTAGACTCTTTTTCGTGACGCCAACCGAAGCGACGACGCTGGATATTCCGCTGTTCCCGCTCAACACGGTGCTGTTTCCGGGCGGGCTTTTGAGCCTCAAGGTGTTCGAGCGACGCTATCTCGATCTCGTACGCCATTGCGCGCGCGCCGGCTCGGGTTTCGGCGTATGCCTGATCCTGCACGGGCGCGAGGCGGGCGAACCGGCGACGCCGGCGGCGTTCGGCACACTCGCGAATATTGTGGATTTTTATACTCTGCCGGACGGCCTGCTTGGCATCCGCGCCGAGGGTGATCGGCGCTTCCA
>Ga0066704_10001078_pt1 | contig 11296 bp, 10 predicted proteins | sample GraSoiAngelo_153_FD_66458 | JGI IMG/M metagenome (GOLD analysis project Ga0066704, IMG submission 66458) | Grasslands soil microbial communities from the Angelo Coastal Reserve, California, USA - 14_1009_12_40cm | ecosystem: Environmental > Terrestrial > Soil > Grasslands | place: USA... | reverse complement strand
CGCTCTGGGTGGAGCGCGAGCGCGGATTGGTGGTGCCTCCGGAGTTGCAGCCCGGGCCATGTGTGGTGGCGCATCCCGCCGCGGTGATATTGGCTCTGCTTGTGTTGCGCGCGCAGAAGTCGGCCGCCATCCGGCGCGTGGTTGCGACGGTCTTCGAGCCGGCGTCGGAACACGGGCAGAAGGGAATGGACGAGCTCCATCAGCAGACGGTGAATCTGCTTTCGTTCCAGCCATTGCCCAAGGATATTTACGATGCGCAGGTGGCATTCAATATGGTTGCGCGTTACGGGCAAAAGTCGCAACCGGCGCTCGATTCGGTGGAGGCGCGGGTGCTGCGGCACCACCAGAAGCTAGCCGGAGATGCTGCTCCCAAGCCGTCGGTGTTGCTATTGCAGGCCCCAGTGTTTCACGGTCATGCGCTGGCAATTTTCCTGGAGATGGCGCAGGCGGCAGATCTGCAGCAGTTGTTCCTGGCGCTGGCGGGAGATCACGTCGCGATCCCCGGCGCAGAGGAGGAATCTCCAAGCAATGTGAGTTCGGCTGGACAGGGAGATATTCAGCTGTCGGTCAAGAGCGATGTAAGTCATCCGAACGGCGTGTGGCTGTGGGCGGCCGCCGATAATCTGCGGATCGCCGCCCTGACCGCGGTGGACTGCGCGGAGAGCATGACGGCTACGCGGCCGCTGGGGAAGATTCAATGAGGCTTCGCGGTGTGTGGCCCCTGGTGCTTGTGTGGGCCACCGGATGCGGCTACCACGCCGCCGGTCATGCGGGGCAGCTTCCCGAGAACGTCAAGACCATCGCCATTCCCGCCTTCGTCAACGAGACGAAGACCTACCGCATCGAGCAGATGCTGACTTCATCGGTGGTGCGCGAGTTCACCACGCGCACGCACTATCGGCTGACCAACGATCCCAGCGAGGCCGCTGATGCGACCCTGCGAGGCACTGTGCTGTCGACTTCCGCGTCGCCCCTCACCTACGATACAGCGACGGGGAAAGCGGCCAGTGTTCTGGTGGTGGTGAGCATTCGAGTGTCGCTCGCCGATCGGCAGGGGAGGGTGCTGTACGAGAATCCGGCCTACCTGTTTCGCGAGCAGTACGAGGTTTCCCAGGATCTGAGCAGCTTTTTCGAAGAGGATTCGCCCGCCTTCCGGCGGCTCTCTCAGGACTTTGCCCGGACTCTGGTTTCGAACATCCTGGAGGGCTTTTAGATGTTAGATTCTCTGCGAGGAATCTATCGGCGCATGGAGGGTTTCTGAATGCGGGCGTTCGCCCAGGCGGAGCGCTTTGTCAGCGAGCTTGAATCGCGTAAGCTGCGGCCCGCCTACGTGTTCGTGGGCGACGAGGCTTTCTTCCGCAAGCGCTTTCGCGACGCCATTCTTGAGCATCTGGTTCCGGCCGACCTGCGCGACTTCAGCTTGTTCGAATTCGATCTGGCAGAAAATGATCTGGCTGAAGTTCTTGATCGCGCCCGTACGCCTTCGCTGATGGCGCCGTTTCAGGTGTTCTTCGTGCGGGGAGTGAAGAATCTTTTTGCACGCGGATCGAACGAAGAAAAGCTGGCGGCGATTGAAGAGTATTGCAAGAATCCGAATCCCGACGCGCTGGTCGTCTTCGTCGCCGACCACATCAGCATTCCCGCCGACGTTCGTCGCATGGAGATGCAAGATAAGGAACGCTACCAGCGCATCCGCGAAACCATGGGCCAGTACTGCAGCATCGTCGAACTGGCGCGCGTGGAGCAAGGCGAAGCAGTTCGCTGGATTGCCGACTATTGCGCCAGCCGCGACGTCCCAGTAAAGATCGATCCCGACGGAGCCCGCGAACTGGTCGACGCGCTGGGCGGCGACATGATGATGATCTCCAACGAACTGGAGAAGCTCATGCTCTACGCCGGCGCCAAAAACCGTATCACGCTCGGCGACGTAGAAACCATGGTGCTGGCGGCCAAGCAGCGTTCGTTGTATGAGTTGACCGACGCCATCTCGTCCAAAGAGCGCGTTCGCGCGTTGGAGATTCTGGATGCAATCCTGTCGTCGGGCGACGGCGAAGAGGCCGCTATCGGGCACATCTACATGCTGGCGAAAACCTTCCGGCAGATGCTGGTCATTCTTGAGCGCAACGTGCGCGACCAGCGCATGTTGTGGGCCGCGCTGTGGCAGGGTTTCCGCGTGCCTCCGTTTGCGGCGGACGACATCATCAAGCAGGCGCGGCGCTACAAATCTCGGCGGGAGTTGACCCGGGCAATCCGGCTGGTGGCGAAGGCTGACTTGGCTTTGCGCTCGAACCCTGTCAACAAGCGCATGGTGTTGGAGCGGCTGGTGATGGATCTGACCAGCGAGCCAAAAGTCGAAACGCCGGGATGGATGCAGGAACAGTTGCCGGTGTGAGAGGGGCAGCCCGCCAATCTTCAACGTTGCCGTCCGGCATCGCTGGCTGGAATTTCATGACGGATGTCCAAGCTTATCTCGATCGCATTCGACACACAGGCTCGACCACGCCAACGCTCGAAACGCTGCGGACCATCCATCGCGCCCACATGCTGGCTGTTCCTTTTGAGAATCTCGACATCGCCTTAGGACGAAAGATTGTCGTCGATGAGGAAGCTTTCCTTCGCAAAGTCGTAGAGCAACACCGCGGTGGTTTCTGCTACGAACTGAACGGTGCATTTGCTGCATTGCTGCGTGGGTTGGGATTTCAGGTCACATTGCTGTCGGCTCGCGTGGCTCGCAGTGATGGCAGCGAAAGTCCTGAATTCGACCATCTGGCATTGCGTGTAGACCTGAATGAACCGCGGTTGTCAGACGTGGGCTTTGGGGACTCGTTTCTGGAGCCGCTTGCCATGGCATTGGCTCGCGAGCAGTCGGATGATGCGGGGACGTTCCGAGTTATAGAGGACTACAGCCACCTCCACGTGGAGAGCGAGCAACGTGGGCACACTTGGAAGAGGCAGTATTCCTTCACGCTGCAGCCCCGCCGCCTCGACGAGTTTGCGGGTATGTGCCACTACCATCAGACATCGCCTGACTCGCACTTCACGCAAAACCGAATTTGCAGCATGGCAACCCCGGAAGGACGAATCACTCTGTCTGGCATGAAGCTGATTGTTACGAGGAACGGTCAACGCGAGGAGCGGATGTTGGGGTCAGAGCAGGAATGGAGCAATGAACTCCGTGAGCGATTCGACATCGTGCTGTAGGCAGCTTTGCGGTCCGCATTCGAAACACGATGGCAGACCGCCACGGGCCTGCAGTTCCTACTTCTCAAGCCAAGAGCTAACAGCTTACTTCATTGCGGTGACGCGTTTGCCCAGGCGGGACTTGTAGCGCGAGGCGGTGTTCTCGTGCAGGGTGCCCTTCTGGATGGCTTTGTCGAGCACGGAAACGGTGGAGCGATAGAGCTGTTCGGCGGCCTGCTTGTCGCCCTTGGCGATGGTTTCGCGGAGTTCGCGGAGTGCGCCTCGGAGGCGGGAGGTGTTGGCGCGATTGCGGGCGGTCCGGCGTTCGGTCTGGCGGGCGCGTTTCAACGCAGAAAAATGATTTGCCATGAGTGGTTCGTTTACCTTTGTGTATTCAACAAGATATTCGGGGTAGGTCCGAATTAATTATTATAGGGGAGCTGGTTTCGCTCGGTCAAACGGAGTGCACCGGCGTTGTTGGTTATTGTGGCGCTGCACGCCGGATCCTTCGCTCCGCCTGAAGAACGGCTGTGCTCAGGATGACGCCGCCGCTTGCAGGGGCGGAGGATCGACAGTCTCCCGCGATGCGAGCTCTTTTACTTCTGGCTCACACCATTTCGGAGGCTGGCAGCACTTCTTCGGTTTGGGGAGTCGGAATGGGGCGGCGTTTGCGTGCGGGTTGGGCGAAGGAGTCGGCGGCCGCGATCGTGCAGAAAACGTAGAACAGAGCGGCGTTGGCGGGGATTTGCAGGTTGAAGTCCACTGCGCTGTGCACGAGAATGCCGGAGCATCCCAGCATGCAGGCTAAGGTGACGGCTCCGCTGACGTCGGATGTCCAGTCCTTGATCTTGATCACAGCTCGGCGGTAGACGACGATCAGAAACCAGAGCATCGCGCCGAATCCGAGCAGGCCCATTTCCACTAGTAGTTGCAGATAGTCGTTGTGGGCCTCATTCACGAAGAAATTGGTGTAGAAACTGCGGAACTGCGGATAAACGACAGGGAACGCTCGAACGCCCCAGCCTAGCACCGGCTTCTTCGAAAACATGTGCAGCGCATCGCGATCAATGGTCAGGCGCATTCCCCCGGTGATCTCGGAGCGCGTCTCAGTGGAGATGCTTGACACGCGCCGGCTCAGTTCCCCGCCGCCGACCCAGGTCAGCAGACTGATGACGATCAGCAGGAAAGCGGCCACGCTGACTGCGGTCCTGAAGCCCCGTTGCTGGCGAATCAAAACTACTGCAAAAATCAGCAGCTCGATGACCAATGCCAGCATTCCACCGCGGGAGCCGCTCAGAAAAATCGTGGATGCCATGACCGCGGCGGTCGCGGCGGCCAACATGCGCTGACGCGAACTGGCCAGGTGCGACACCGACAGCACCAGCGGAATCGGCACCAGCATTTCCATTAAGCCGGCGTAATGGTTGTGATTCACGTAGGGACCGTAAATCTGGCCTCCCATGCGCGGCGTTCGCATCCAGTAGAGCTTGCCGTTGGAAGCCATCCCCTGCAGAAGCGCAAACGAGGCGAGGGCTGCGCCGTAGATGGAGAACACGAACGCGAGGCGGCGCGCTTGAAAGTTGCGAAACAGCGTCTGGCTCGACAAAAAGCAGAGCATAGCGTACGCGCAGTACAGCAGCGCGCCGGCAACCGTGTCGTGGCGATACGTGGTCCCGCCGGCTGCAAGCTGAATCACGATCAAGACGGCGAAAACCGCCATCGGGAGGAACAGCGGGTTCCACTTGATTCGTATCTCGTCGTCAATCCATTGCTTGGCGAGCCATAGGAGAACCAGGAGAGTGGCGCCTGCTTCAAGAACAAAAATGGACCATGGCTCGACCGATCCAAAGGCGACTGGCCCGAACATCAGCAGGCCGAAGGTTCCCCAGAGCAGGATGGAAGTCAGGCGGGACGACCACAAGCGTCGGTCGGCCTCTTGGATGATGGCTGCGGTCATGAAAATGATTGTTTCCCTGACGGGTGGGGCCCGATGCTATTTCTACTTCTTTTTGAGGCGAAAATCGTCGACCCAGAGCTTACCACGGATCGGACTGCCCACCGGAATGCGACGGACGTGCAGAACTACGAGCTTGCAGTCCGCGTTGGTCGTGAATTCTCCTCCGACCGACTTCCAGTATCCCGTCTCTTTCATGTCGTCACTGTCGTAATAAATCGTCTTCGGGGCGTACATGTCCTGTACGGTGAGGTGCGGCCCCCCGGCGCCTACGAGGTCCGCGCTTTTGTAGTAGGCGGAAAGCTCATAGGTTGTGTTGGGCTGTACCGGGATGTACTGGAAGATGCCGGCGTCTTCAACTCTGGGTCCATCGAAGACGATCTGCAGGGACCGCCGTCCGCCGTGAAAGTCTCTGGGATCCAGCGTGAGTTCGACGCTCTTCTGTTTCTGATGCTGCCAATCGAAGCCGCCGTTCAGGATATCGAGACTGAAATTTCCATTGATTACCAGATTCGAGGAAGAAGGCAGATATGAATCGAGCCCGAAGCGGCTTGCGCCCTGGCGCCAGACCAGGACAGCCTCATCCACTTCCTTGTGACGGATCAAGTAATTGAAGTAGTCGAATACGTGGCTTCGTTCGAACCGTTCTCCGGATTGGATCAAAGCATCCCACACCTTGGTGGAGGCTGCGGTTTCCTGCTTCGACATCAGGAACTCAAGGAATGCGATGTAGTCCTCGGAGCGGTGTGGAACCACGTCCCGCAGAAGCGCGTCCACATCGGGGTTAATCCGCCAGCAGAACTGCACAGCAGCCGGGATTAGCGAATTGTCATTGGCCATCACAACCCGGAATTCACGCAACGCTTTCTCGTTTTGGCCCTGCACCAGATACAGGTTGGCAGCCTCCCAGGCTACATCCGGCGTGGTGGGATCGGCTTCGATGGCATGTTCCAGTGCCGCGGTCTGATTGGCAACGTCGCCGCGGACCTGATAGGCACTGGCCAGGTCGAACCAGAAGCGGGCGGAGTGAGGGTTGAGTCGTATCGCTTCGGTGTAGGGACCGATCGCAGCCGCTGGGTCACGGGCCACGAGTTCGTAATAGCGGCCCAGGTGATTGCGATAGTTCGCATTGGCCGGGTCGAAACGGACGGCGCGCTGCAGACTGGTCAATTCGGCGCGCTCGCCGAACCATGCGGCGAGGAACAGCGTTCCAGCGAGTCCCACATAGGCGGCCGCCAGCAAGACGGTAATGGCCGCGATCAACCACTTACGGGCAGGTGTGTCGAATGGAATCTGCATTTGGCTGCAACTTAGCTACGCGCTAGTGGATGATGCCGGCGAAGTCTCTTCCACATCTTCCCCGTCCCCGTCGTGGGATGGTTCGTCATCCCGGTAATAGCGCGCGTACTTGCCTTGATATTCGTAGTAGTAGTAGTAGTCCGGCGAGCTCAGATCGACCGCATTCAGCAGAACGCCGGAGACCTTTGCGTTGACCTGCATGAGCACGTCGCGCGAGCGGCGCAACGCCTGCTTGGTGGTCTGCCCAGAGCGGATGACTAGCACTACGGCGTCGGCGCGGGGCGACAGCACGACCGCGTCGGTGACCGAGAGCGTGGGCGGCGTGTCGAGCACGATATGGTCGTACTCTTCGCGCAACTGCGCCAGCACGTCCTTCATATTCGTCGAGGCCAGCAGCTCGGCGGGATTCGGTGGAGGCGTCCCCGCGGGGAGAACATGCAAGTTGGGGAGGATCGGGGTGCGCGTGATGGCCTGCTGCAACGTGGTGCTCCCGGTGAGCACGTTGCTCAGGCCGCTGCGTGGACCCATGCCCAGAGTTTTGTGAATGCTCGGCCGCCTCAAGTCCGCATCGATGAGCAGGACGCGCACGCCCTTCTGCGCCAGCACGATGGCGCAGTTGATGCTGGTTGTGCTCTTGCCCTCCTGCGGAAGGGCGCTGGTCACCATGATGACCTTGGGAGGCGCGCCCAGATTCGTGAGCAGCAGCGAAGTGCGCAGGGCGCGGTAGGATTCCGCCATCTGTGACTGTGGCCGGACCTGCGTGATCAGTTCTACGGCTTCGTTAGACGCTGCCAGGGCCAGGCGCTTCCCGGTGCTACCTTCGCGAATGCCCTTGGAGCCCAGCGGAATCATGCCGAGTGGCGCCAGCCCGGAGATTGTCTGCGCTTGCTCGGTCGTCCGCACAGTGTTGTCGAGTCCTTCCAGCAGGAAAGCAAGTCCGACGCCTGACATCAGCCCCAGCACCAGAGCGAAGCCCAGGTTGCGCGGAATATTGGGCTCAATCGGCCCATTGGGGACGCGGGCGGTATCGACAATCCGAAAATTGTTGGATTTCAGCCCGGCTGAGACGCCGGCTTCCTTCATGCGTTGCAGAAGTCCTTCGTAGAGCTGGCGGTAGGACTCGGAGTCGCGCTTCAGGATGTTGTATTGGATGGCGCTCTCGTTCAGCTTGTTGGCTTCCTGCTTCTGCTTTTCGAGCGCATCGCGCAACATGTTTTCCCGCTGCAACGCGGTCATGTATTGGCCGCGGACCTTGCTGGCGATCTTCTTCATCTCCCCCTGAATTTGTGTATCGATTTCCTTCAGCTGATTATTGAGTTGCGCCAGCTTGGGATACGAAGGTCCGAACTGCGTGTTCAAATCCGCCGTCTGGATGTGCAACTCGGCTTGCTTGGCGCGCAGACTCTCGAGCAGCGCGGAGGCGGACTGGGCGCTACCCGTCTCGATGCCGCCAGCGCTGGAAGCGATGGCGTCGGGATCGCCCGATTCAACAAGACGATAGAAGGCCTCTTTGTCCATCCTTTCGGATTCGGCGGAAGTGAGTTCCTTGTTGAGCTCGTCGAGCTTGGCGGTGGTGATGTTCTGCTTCTCATCCATGCCAAGGATTTCGTGTTCTTTCTGGTATCGAACCAGTTTCTCCTGCGAGGTCTCGACCTTCATCTGCAGATCCACCAGCTGTTTGTTGAGCCAGTCCGAGGCTTGCATGGTAGATTCGAAACGCGACTTGAAGTTGTTCTCGACGTAGGTCTGCATTAGGGTGTTCACGACGTTGGCGGCCATTTGCGGGTCCCCGCTACGGTAGTGAACTTCAATGATGCGAGTATTGGGCGAGAGCGCGACTCTCAGGCTTCCCTTAAATCCGCCGATCACCGAGGAAAGATGTGCGGAATCGACTTGCAGCGGGTCGGGCGTCAGCTCCAGCGAAGAAGGAGCCCGGCCGTTAGGTCCCCCGGAATGATCCAGGTTCAGTTCCTTGATCACCTGCAGTGCAAGCAGATCACTTTGCAGGATCTTGACCTCGGTGTCCAGTTCGGTGGGATCGTAGTAGTCGAGGCTGAAGGTGGCGGAGTTCTGGAAGTTCAGGGTCGAGTCCGGCTTGTTGATCGCAATGCTGCCGTTGGCCTCGTAAATCGGCGTCATCTTTAAGCTGGCAATGGCGACCACGGCAAAAATCGCCGCCACGCAGGAGAAGATGACCCACTTACGTTTGGCAAGGACACGGATATATTCGCCGGCGGCGGATTCCTGGGAGGGGAGTACGGGGTACACCTGCGGGACCGCCGCCCGCCCGAGCTCAGGGCTCGTCAAGGGAATTTCACGAACAACACCGCTATTCGCCGGTACCAGAGGTCCCGAATCCATGCCTGCTCCTCAGTAAATCAGTAAACACCCAAAGGCCTGCCTGCACACGTACTTTGAAGTCCCGGTTCGAGGAGGCTGGTTCGTCGCCTGGGAATCTCTTCTGGACCAGGATGCTGGAGAGTGCGTGGGACATTTTAGCATTGGATCGCTTCCTGACCATCCCCAATTTTCACTTGGCGCCGTGCCCGGTATGTTGCTCGCCTGGATTCCTCAGACTGACGCCACACATCGAGCTTCTTAGGAAAACCGTCTTAGGAAAAGACGTCGGCGAGTTCGCGGGCATTGTCCACGAGAACATCTGGTGGTTCGTCTCCCAGCGTGTGGGGCGCGAATCCGTAGGTGACGCCGACGGTCCACAGTCCGGCATTGCGTCCGGTGCGAACGTCGACGTGGGAATCTCCGACGATGGCCGTTCGATCTGGCTGCGCGTCGTTCTCTTCCAGCAGTTTGCGTACGCCTTCGGCATCAGGCTTCTTGGTGGCGAAACTGTTTCCCCCATAAACCTGTGTAAAGAACTGCCCCAGCCCCAGCGCCTCGACGATGGCACGTGAGGGATTGACGGGCTTGTTCGTCAATACCGCCATCTTGCGCGGGGCTCCGTTAGAAGATTGTTGAATCCGCGCCAGGGCATCCTCGATGCCTTCATACACGGTGGTGTGATCCAGTTTGTGTTCACGGTAGTAAGAGAGAAAAAACTGCAATCCTTTGCGAATGAGAGCTTCGTCGGTGGCCTCGCCGCCGAGGGCACGCTGGATCAGGATCGGTGCGCCGTCGCCTACGTAGCTGGCGATCACGTCATCCGGGAGTTCGGGGCGTCCGATGTGGCGCAGGGCGGCGTTCACCGAGTGGACCAGGTCGAGACGGGAGTCGATTAAAGTGCCATCGAGGTCGAAGACCACGAACTTGATCGAATGCGGGTCGAATGGGCGGAAGGTGCGAATCATGCGTGCTCTTAGGATAAACGATTGCAGCGGTAGGACAGACTAGCCGGGCTTTGCCCGGCACGGACAGCCGAGGCGGCTGTCCCCATATGAGCTTTATTCCTGTGCCGAGATCGAGAGATTTGACACCGGTCCTATATTTCTAGTAATGTCGAAATATGGTTGGGTCACTACTGAGTAGGAATACCGAGCGCGTGGCTAAATATGCCGACATGTTCTCGGCGATGGGGACCGAGCCGCGGCTGCGCATCATGCAGTTGCTGTTGTCGGCGCATCCCCAGGGGCTCGTGGTCGGGGATATTCAGACGGAGCTCGACATTCCCAACTCGACGCTCTCCCATCATCTGGAAAAGCTCAAGACCGAAGGCCTGGTGGAAGTCCAGCGGCAAGGAACGTTTTTACGCTACAGCGCGAATACTGACGCTCTGCAGGAGTTGCTGCAATTTCTGTATGCCGAGTGCTGCACCCGCAACAAAGCGCTCAAGCCGGAAGCAATCATACGAATCTGCAAGTAGGAGGGCTGCCATGAGTTCAACAACCGACATCAAAGATGTTCCGTCCGAAACGAGTGCTCCTCAGGGGCTAAAGCCCGCATCTTTCCTGGCCTCAGACGGCACGGCTGGAAGCCGTGCCCTTCCCGAAACCACCACGGGTGACATCAAGCAAGTGGTGAAAGAGAAATATGGGCAGGCCGCTCTGCGTGTGAAATCCGGAGTCAGTTCCTGCTGCGGAGCCGCTGCGGGCAATGGCTGTGCCGATCCGATCACCACCGGCCTGTATGACGCCATCCAGTCCACTCAGATTCCCGAGGAAGCGCTGCTGGCTTCACTCGGCTGCGGGAATCCCACCGCGCTGGCGGAATTGATGGCGGGCGAAACTGTTCTCGATCTGGGCTCGGGAGGCGGCATCGATGTGCTGCTGTCGGCGCGGCGCGTTGGTCCGACGGGCAAGGCTTATGGTCTCGATATGACCGATGAAATGCTGGCGCTGGCCAACGACAACCAACGAAAAGCAGGCATCGACAACGTCGAGTTTCTTAGAGGAGAGATTGAGAGCATTCCGCTGCCGGATAACTCCGTGGATGTGATCATTTCAAACTGTGTGATCAACCTCTCCGCCGACAAGGACCGCGTTCTGCGCGAGGCTTTCCGCGTGCTGAAGCCCGGCGGTCGCTTCGCCATCTCCGATGTGGTAACGCGGGGAGAGCTGCTGCCGGAGATCCGGCAGAGTGTGCTGGCCTGGGTCGGTTGCATCGCTGGAGCGCTCGAAGAGAATGAGTATCGCCGCAAGCTGACAGCCGCCGGATTCGGGCAGATTGAAATCAAGCCGACGCGGATTTATCGGGCTGCCGATGCGCGGGAGTTTCTGGCGGGGCAGGGAATCGATGTCGATGCCATCGCTCCGCAGGTCGATGAGAAGTTCATGAGTGCTTTCATCCATGCGATAAAGACGTCCCCTGCCGAGAACGCGACCGCTGGAACTGGCGAAACGAACGCTTGCTGCGGTCCCACTTGCTGCGACTGAGGGGGATCCGGAAATAGCGATGCGAGAACACTACAAC
>Ga0066704_10001074_pt1 | contig 11314 bp, 9 predicted proteins | sample GraSoiAngelo_153_FD_66458 | JGI IMG/M metagenome (GOLD analysis project Ga0066704, IMG submission 66458) | Grasslands soil microbial communities from the Angelo Coastal Reserve, California, USA - 14_1009_12_40cm | ecosystem: Environmental > Terrestrial > Soil > Grasslands | place: USA... | reverse complement strand
CGCCTGCGCGACTGGGGCGTGTCGCGCCAGCGTTACTGGGGCTGTCCGATTCCGATCGTCTACTGCGCCAAGTGCGGTGCGGTGCCGGTGCCGGAAGAGCAGCTGCCGGTCGTGCTGCCCGAGGACGTGCACTTCATGGGCGTGCAGTCGCCGATCAAGGCCGATCCGCACTGGCGCAAGACCACCTGCCCGCAATGCGGCGGTGCGGCCGAGCGCGAGACCGACACGTTCGATACCTTCATGGAATCGAGCTGGTACTACGCGCGCTACACCTCGCCCGGCGCCGCGACGCAGATCGACGAGCGCGCCAGCTACTGGCTGCCGGTCGACCAATACGTCGGCGGTATAGAACATGCCATTTTGCACCTTTTATACTTCCGCTTTTATCACAGGCTGATGCGCGATGCGGGCCTGGTGCATTCCGACGAGCCCGCGACGAACCTGCTGTGTCAGGGCATGGTGATCGCCGAGACGTTTTATCGCGAACAGACCGACGGCAACCGCGAATGGATCAATCCGGCGGATGTCGAGATCCAGCGCGACGACAAGGCGCGCATCGTCGGCGCGGTGCTCAAAGCCGACGGCAAGCCGGTTTCGATCGGCGGCATCGAGAAGATGTCGAAGTCGAAGAACAACGGCGTCGATCCGAAAGAAATGGTCGATCGCTACGGTGCCGACACGCTGCGCCTGTTCTCGATGTTTGCCGCGCCGCCCGACTACTCGCTCGACTGGCGCGAGAGCGGAGTCGAGGGCATGGCGCGCTTCCTGCGTCGCCTCTGGCGCGATCTGCATACGCACGTGGCGCAGCCGGATCATCCGCTCGTCGATCCGTCGAAATTGAATGCCGCGCAGAAAACGTTGCGCCGTCAGATCCACGAAACGATCGCCAAGGTGACGGACGACTATGGTCGTCGTTTGGCGTTCAACACCGCGATCGCCGCGGCGATGGAACTGCTCAACGCAGTCGGTAAATTCGACGATGTGAGCGATCAAGGCCGCGCAGTGCGCCACGAGGCGTTCGAGACGCTGGTGCTGCTGCTCAATCCGATTACCCCGCATATTTGTCACGCACTCTGGCATCATCTCGGCCATGCGGAAGCCGTCATCGACGTGGCATGGCCGAAGGCCGATTCCGCAGCGCTTCAGAAGGACGCAGTCACGCTCGCGGTGCAGGTCAACGGCAAGCTGCGCGGACAGATCGAAGTTGCGGTCAACGCCGCGCGCGAGGAGATCGAGAAGGCCGCTCAGGTGGAACCGGGTGCGGCAAAATTCCTCGAAGGCCTCAGCGTGAAGAAAATCATCATTGTGCCGGGCAAGATCATCAACATCGTCGCAGGATAAATCGCATGCGCAGATCGACTCGTAGTCTCGTCATCGTCACGGCGCTCGCGCTTGGCGCCTGCGGCTTTCATCTGCGCGGCGATGTCGCGCTTGCGCCGGGATTGCAGCGCGTGCATGTGTCGAGCTCCGACACGGGCAGTCCGCTCAAGAGCAATATCGAAGACGCATTGCGGCGTGGTGGCGCGACGATCGAAGTGAACCCCGGCGAAGGCGTCGGTGAGGTGAAGATGACCGGTGTTGGCGTGACGACCCAGGTTGCTTCGGTCGGCGGCAATGCGCGCGTCAACGAGTTCAGCATGGTCTATCACGTCGACCTCGAGGTCAGCGACGGCGCGGGCAAGGCACTGCTCGAAAAGCAGCCGATCGAGCAGCATCGCAACTTTACGTTCGATCAGACGCAGGCGATCGGTACCGGCTCGGTGCAGGATCAGATTCGCCGCGAAATGGAACGCGACATGACCGCGGCGATCATGCGCCGCATCGACGCGATTCAGCGCAGGCTCGCGCACTGAACTTCGCAGACGCAGCCTCGTGCCGCAAACCCTCACTGCGTTGCGCAAACAGCTCGCTGCCGGCGAGCTGGCGCCGGTCTATCTGCTCGCGGGCGAGGAACATCTGCTGTTGCTCGAAGCCGCCGACGCGCTGCGCACGCGTGCGAAAGCGCTCGGCTACAGCGAGCGCGAAGTGCTCGACGCCGATGGCAGCTTCGATTGGAATGCGCTGACGCAATCGGCCTGCGCCATGTCGTTGTTCGCCACACGCAAAGTGATCGATCTGCGCGTGCCGAGCGGCAAGCCAGGCAAGGACGGCGCGCAGGCGATCATCGAGTACTGCGAGAATCCGCCGCCTGACAATGTGTTGCTGATTACCGCGACGCAATGGTCGAAGGCGCATGAAACTGCGTGGGTCGGTGCAGTCGAGAAAGCCGGCGTATTCGTACCGATCTGGCCGCTGAAGCCTGCAGAACTGCCGGACTGGATCGCGCAGCGCATGGCTTCGCGCGGGCTCAAACCCGACCGCGCGGCGATCGACGCGCTGGCCGAACGTATCGAAGGCAATCTGCTCGCTGCCGCCCAGGAAATCGACAAGCTTGCGCTGCTGCACGGCGCGCAGCCGCTCGATGCGGCGACGCTCGAGGATCTCGTCGCTGACAGTGCGCGCTTCGATGTATTCAAACTTGCCGACGCCGCGCTCGCGGGCGATGCAGCGCGCGCGTTGCGCGTGCTTGCTGGCTTGCGCGCGGAGGGCGAGCAGGTATTCGCGCTGATGGGCTGGCTACTCAACCAGCTGCAGCAGCTTGCGCGCCTTGCCAATGCGCGCGGCGGACCTGCGGCCGCATTCAAGACCGAGCGCATCTGGCCGCCGGCACGCGAGGCGATCTACCGCAAGGCGCTCGCGCGTGCCGACGGCGCGCACTGGAATGCCTGTCTCGTGCAGGCCGCGCGTATCGACCGCGTCGGCAAGGGACGTGAGTTCGACGCGGCCGGCAAATCCTGCGGCGACGCCTGGCTCGAATTCGAGTGTTTGCTCGTGGCGATCGCGCAGCCGCGCGCGGGCGTGCTTGCCAGAGCTGGCTGAAGTATAGAAATACGATGCCGACTGCGAACAAAAAGCCGATAGCCTTGCTCGGCGGCACCTTCGATCCTGTGCACAACGGGCACCTGCGCGTTGCCTGGGAAGCGGCCGAAGCGCTCGATGCCGAAGTGCGTCTGATGCCCGCGCACGAGCCGCCGCATCGTCCAGCGCCGATCGCTGGCGCGCGTGCGCGCGTGCGCATGCTCGAACTCGCGCTGCGCGGACAATCGCGCCTCACGCTCGACACGCGCGAACTCGATCGCGCCGGCGCCTCATATACGGTCGACACGCTGCGCGGTTTGCGCGCCGAGATCGGCAACGACCGTGCGTTGATTCTGCTCGTCGGCGCCGATGCCTTCGGCGGTCTGCCGACATGGCGCGAATGGCATGCGCTGTTCGATCTCGCGCATATCGCAATGCTCACGCGCCCGGGCCGTACCGAGCCCTGGTCCTCCGAGCTCGACGCCGAAGCCGCGCCGCGCCGTGCGGACAGCCCGCGCGAGCTGCGCGACTCGCCGCATGGCAAGGTGCTGAGCCTGCCCGTCACGCCGCTCGATATTTCCGCCAGCGCCGTGCGTGCGCTGCTCGCCGCGGGACGCGAGCCGCGCTGGCTCATCCCCGAAGCGTTGCTTGCGGACCCATCCTTGCTCGCGGCGTATCGAAACGCCAAGGTGTGAGGCACCTGTCAACGATCACAGGTTCGTGATGCATAACCCGATGGCAGACTACTAACGCCTGCAAACAAACGGGGCAGGGAACTTCTGATCGTCTAATCGATTCAACTACGGTCGATTCAATTCCTTCACGCGTCCAAGGAGATGGTCATGCAACTGCTGCGGAAGATTTTTGCCAGTGGCCCGGCGCTGATGATGGCTTCAACGGCGTTTGCAACGAACGTGCTGCCGCTCGCCGAGATTAGCACTCAGACCAGTGACGCCTACGCGCCGCAGTTCACGATGCTCGATGTTGCGGGATTGCCCGCGATGCCGAAGGCGGCATTGCAGGCGACACGTCTGGAGTCCGCCCACAAAACACAGGTGCATGTCGATTGGAACGGCCAGGGCACGTTCGCGATCGACGAACCGGAGTACAGTTTCTGGGAAAACAAGCCGCGCGCCGATTTTTTGATGGTGGAGCTGCCACCTAATTTTGGCTACCCAGCGGCCATATCGATCTCGGATGGCAGCGGGACGACGTTATGTAACACGAAGACAAACGGCAAAGAGGGCGCCGTTTGCGTCGCCGACATCCGACCCGTTCCGCAAGCATCCCGTTATTTCGTCGGAATCGAAAGCAACGCGGATACGTATCTCAGCGTAAATTGGGCCGGCCTGGTACTGGGCGCAGGCAGAAGGGACGGCATCGTAGTCACGGGCCCCGGGCATGCAGATGCTGGTGCGACCATTCCGATACGCATGCTTGCGCCGTCGAACACACAAATTGTGTCGCTGCCGCCCTCGTCGACCGGTCCGCGCAACTTTGCCGCGGTATTGTTCGATGACAATGGCGCGATCGGATCGGCAAATGCGGGCGTCCTGCCGATCGCGTGGACATCGACTTATGCGCACGCTGACGTGAACCAACCGCAAAACCTGCTCAAGTCCGATTCGCTCTGGAGTACAGGTGTACCGCGCCTTGGCCAGCTCGCGCCGGGGCAATCGGTCACTCGCCTATATTTCGACCTGCCGCCGAACAATGGTGCTGCGTATGCGCCGATCTCCGTGAGCCTGGTCAACGATTACTACACGTCAGTGGATTGGTACGTCGAGCACGAAGAATTTCCTTCGAGCTCGTCGTCGGCGCTTGTCAACTTCGCTCCGCCCCCGTCGCAAATGCTGCACGGCAGCGGCAAGTTCACGATTCAGCAGCCTCAGGCCGGACGTTGGTACATCGTCGCCAAGAACGTGAGCGACGGCGTGATTTCGGACAACACCATTTTCCTTCTCAGCAATGGCGCAGGCTCATTGAAATTCGACAATGTGATTACGCCAGCAGTGACGCCGGGGCTCTACTACAACCCATCCCGATCTGGTCACGGCGTGAGCATCAGCCAAGCCAGCGGGCAGCAAATGCTGTTCTGGTACACCTATCTCGAAGATGGCACGCCGACGTGGTATCAGGCACAGGCGCCGGCACCGGCGGCCAACTCCGGCTGGTGGACCGCGCCGCTCTATCGCGTCGCATGGGACGGCAAGGCGCATCTCACACAAGTTGGCAGCGTATTGCTTACTCCGACCGCCGAAAATCGCTTCATCTTCACCTGGTATCTCGAAGACAAATCCGGCAGCGAAGTGTTCGACCAGCTTGCACGTAGCGGCGACTGTCCGAACTTCAACGGCGTTGCGACAAACTTCAGCGGGGCCTGGTATGCGCCCGCGTTGTCGGGCTATGGCATGGACGTGTTGGCATTGCCCGAGCAGCAATTCAATTTGTTCTACCTGTACGATGATCTGGGCATTGCGCGCTGGGGCGTTGGCAGCTCGTTGCCGTTCCTGACGGCCACGACGATGAATTTTCGCCAGAACACCGGATTCTGCCCGTCGTGCGCGGTGGCACCGATAAGCTACCAGTCGATCGGTAGCGTGAAGATCGATTACGCCAGCGATTCGACTGGCAATCTCGCAACGACGCTGCAACTGCAGCCGCCTTTGTCCGGTAGCTGGATCACCAATCAGCCGATGCAGCGCCTGACCGGCACGACCGCCTGCGTGCGCTGACGATTCGAGCTTGCGGTCGCGGCCTTCTGGTTGGTTGCGGTCGCAAGTGGAACTTTGGCACGGGATTTGATGCCACTTCCCACGCCGTGAATTCGGCGTATATTCGGTTACGCGGGCCGTAGCCCGCCTGTGCAACGAAACGAGGGTCGCATCCTTTTGGCTACCTCAGCGAAAGCAAAACCTGCTCCGCGGCCGCGCAAGCAACCCGCCGCCAAATCCAAACCCAAACCCGATCCAGTCGATCATCTGCGTCAGCGCGTACTCGCCGCGCTCGACGAACTCAAAGCGAAAGACGTGCACGAAGTCGATGTGCGCGGCAAAGCTTCCTTCGCCGACTTCCTCATCATTGCTTCCGGAACTTCGACACGGCATGTGAAATCCATTGCCGACGAAGTGGTCAAGTACGCCAAAAAGGCCGGCATGATGCCGCTCGGCGTCGAAGGCCAGCGCGAAGCGGAATGGGTGTTGGTCGATCTCGGCGACATTGTGGTGCACGTCATGCTGCCGCGCATCCGCGAGTTCTACGGGCTCGAACGCCTGTGGACCGTCGGCGACGACATGCCTCAAGCTGCAAACCTCGGTTGATTGGGTGGTCTGCAACAGAGGAATTGAAAGCAGCTCGCTTGGCTTTGCGGCGCTGCGCTTGGTCCTCAATCGGCCCATAAGCATCGTTATGGGCCTTGCGGACCGGCGCCGAGCCCCACGATCCTGGCGCGATCTTGCTCCCCTTTTCTCTATTGCGAGCCACTAGCTGGCATGCGCGCGCATCTGATCGCCGTCGGCGAGCGCATGCCTGCATGGGTGACTGAGGGGTACAACGAATACGCCAAGCGCCTCATTCGCGACCTGCCGCTGCAACTGGTGGAAATTTCCACAAAGTTGCGCGGCCGGACGAACGATATCGAACGCGTGATCGCGGACGAGGGCGCGCTGATGTGCGCGGCGATTCCGAAAGGCGCGCAGGTCGTCGCGCTCGACGGTCGCGGCAAGGCCTACGGCAGCGAGCAACTTGCGCAGCAGCTCGAACGCTGGCGCATGCACGGCGGCGATCTTGCATTCCTGATCGGCGGGCCGGAGGGGCTCGCGCCTGCCGCGATCGAGCGCGCGGAGCAGCGCTGGTCGCTCGGCCCCGCAACGCTGCCCCATCCGCTCGTGCGCATCATCGTCGCGGAACAGCTGTACCGCGCGATGAGCCTGCTCAACAACCATCCGTATCATCGTGCATGAACCCGGCGCACGATCGCGCGCGCGTGACCGCGCCTTGGGTATACTGACCCCATGGCGAGGGGACCGTCCGGGGTGTTTTCCTCCTTAGGGGACCAGTTGCCGTTCTTGGGCAGGCTGCTGGTTTGCTCCGCGCTGCTCGCCCTGGTGTCTTTTCTCGCTGCACGCGCGCAACCGCATCAGGGCTTCGTGCCGGTGTGGCCGAGCGGCGGTCTCGCACTCGCGCTGCTATGGCGACACGGCGCCCGTTACTGGCCCGCCGTGCTTATCGCGAATACGGCCTTGAGCATGAGTGTCGGCACGCCGCTGCTCGTCGCGCTCGGCGTGGGCTGGCTGCAAGTGCTCATTGTGATGATTGCCTTGTATCTGTTGCAGCGCTGGCATGTCGATCGTCTGCTTGCCGACATGCGCGAGTTGCGCAATTTCGTCGCAGCGCTGCTGCTTGCGTGTGTCCTGGCGATGCCGATCTACGCGACGCGCATGGCGCTGGTATTCGACTACCCGGTGGCGCGCGCGCTGGCGTTCGGCGCCGACTACTTTCTGAGTGCAGTCTTCAGTTTTCTGATCTTTACGCCACTGCTCGTCGGCTGGCCGCGAGACGGTGCGCCGCATGGCGGCCGGCGTTGGCTATTCGTTGCCGCGCTGGCGGTCCTCACTGTCGCCAGTTATGGCGTGTTGTCGGCAGACGTCGCGCTGCAGGATCGCTTGCTGTTTCTGCTCGCGCCGTTCGTCGTCGCCTGCGCGCTCGTTGCAGGCGTCGGCGGCGCCAGTACCGCCGCGGCGATATTGACGATGGTCTTGATCGCCATGGCGCAGGGGCCGGTGTCGATCGCCGACAGCATTTTGCGCTCGGTCTTCGTGGCGGTCGCGGCGCTGACCGGTTATCTGCTGGCGGCGGCGTTCGGCGAGCGTGAGCGCGTCGCGGCAGAAATGGATTTCCACGCGCGCCACGATGCGCTGACCGGTCTGATGAACCGCTATGAGTTCGAGAATCGCGTGCGCGCGGCCTTGCACGATCGCGTACGCCGCTACGCCATGCTCTATCTCGATCTCGACCAGTTCAAGCTGGTCAATGACACGTGTGGCCATCTGGTCGGTGACGCCATGTTGCGGCAACTTGCGGCTACGATCCGGCAGGCACTGCCGGCCGATGCGACGGTGGCGCGGCTCGGCGGCGACGAATTCGGCTGCCTGCTGCCGCACGCCACGCCGGACAGCACGCAGATCGTCGCGCGCGGTCTGCACGACGCGATTCAGGCGTTCGAGCTTCCCGTAGGTTCGCTGCGCTTCAGCGTGGGCGTCAGTATCGGCGCAACGTTTCTGCTGCCCGACGAAGATGCGACACCGGACGACGTGTTCGGGCGCGCCGACGTGGCCTGTTATACCGCCAAGGATCGGGGACGCAATCGCACGCATTTCTATAGTCCCGGCGACGCGAGTATGCAGGGCCGCAAGATCGAAATTGAAACCGTGTCGCAGCTGCAAATGGATCTCGCACGCGGTGCGTTCGAACTGTTCGTGCAGCGTATCGACAATATCGCAGCGCCGGCCGACACCGATGAGTTCTACGAAGTGCTGCTGCGCGAAAGCGGCGCGCACGAAAATTCGATCGAATCTCTGCTCGGCGTGGCGCAGCGCTATGGCCTGATTGTCTATGTCGATCGCTGGGTGATCGAGCAGGCGACGCGCTTTCTCGGCCGACACCCCGGCCGGCGTTTGCGCGTCAGCGTCAATGTCGCGGCAACGTCGCTGGAGAGCGAGGGGTTCGAGTCTTTCGTGCTCGGCCTGCCGGTGCGGCATGGGTTTGCGCCGGCACAGCTGGTGCTCGAAATTACCGAGGCCGTTGCCGTGCAGAATCTCACGCACGCAGTGGCGACGCTGCATCGTCTGCGCAAGCACGGCTTCGGCGTATCGCTCGACGATTTCGGTTCGGGTGTCGCGAGCTTCGGCTATCTGAACGAGCTGCCGGTATCGATGGTGAAGCTCGATGGCCGTTTTGTGCGCGATCTCGGCAAGGATCCCGGCGCGGAGGTGATTATCGAAGCCCTGGCGAGGGTCGCCAGGCTGCGCGGGATAGTCAGTATCGCCGAGTGGGTCGAGGATGTTGCGCAGATCCCGCGGCTGCGCAGCCTGGGTATTGACTACGCGCAGGGCTACGCCATTCACCGCCCCGCACCGCTGGCATCGGTCGAAACGAAAGTATTGGCGGCGCCCGTTCGCGCTTGAGCATCGCCGTGCGGGTGCGCGTCGCGTAAAATCGCGCGCCATGCTCTATCTCGCCTCGCAATCCCCGCGCCGCCGCCAGCTGCTGGAACAGATCGGCGTGAACTACGGTACCGTCAACGTCGATGTGCCCGAGGTGCGCGCGCCGGGCGAGCCGCCCGAAGACTATGTGAGCCGCGTCGCACGCGAAAAGGCTGGCGCCGGGCTGCTTGCGCTTTCCGGCGTGAAGGCTGCGATCGTGCTCGGCGCCGATACCGAAGTCGTGCTTGATGACGACGTGTTCGGCAAACCGCGCGATGCAGCCCATGCAGCCGCGATGCTGCAACGCCTGTCGGGACGCACGCACCGCGTGATTTGCGCGGTGTGGTGCGTCAGTGCGGGGCGTGAGGAGCACGTGCTGAATTTGAGCGACGTCACCATTGCGCCGCTTTCGCGCGAGGACATTGCAGGCTACGTCGCGAGCGGCGAGCCGATGGGCCGTGCCGGCGCCTACGCGATCCAGGGCCGCGCCGCCGCGTTCATCAGCAAACTGCGCGGCAGCTACACCGGCGTGATGGGCTTACCGCTGTTCGAGACGGCCACGCTGCTGCGCCGCTTCGGCATCTCAGCGTGAGCGGGCGCCTGTGCCGGGTCGACAAGTCCGGCCCCCCAAGCTATAAACACCCTCAGAAAAACATTCGAACTCTATGCCGTGACTGAAGAAATTCTGATCAACGTCACGCCGCGCGAGACCCGCGTCGGCGTGGTCGAGAACGGCGTGCTGCAGGAAGTGCATGTCGAGCGCGCGCTGCGTCGCGGCTATGTCGGCAACATCTATCGCGGCCGGGTCAGCCGCGTGATGCCGGGCATGCAGGCCGCGTTTGTCGAGATCGGCCTCGAGCGCGCGGCGTTCCTGCACGCCAACGATATCGTGCGCGCCATGCCGGCGCTGCTCAGCGAGGGCGCCGAAAGCCCGCCGCAGCTCACGCCGCCGATCAGCGAACTCGTGCACGAAGGCAAGGATATCGTCGTGCAGGTGGTGAAGGATCCTATCAGCAGCAAGGGCGCGCGCCTGTCGACACATCTGTCTATTCCGTCGCGCTATCTGGTGCTGTTGCCCTACGCGAAGATGATCGGCGTGTCGGTACGCATCGAGGATGAGGCCGAACGCACGCGCCTCAAGGACCTGATGATCGAGCTGACCGGTGCCGATTCGATCAGCAACGGCCAGCTCGGCTATATCGTGCGCACGAATGCCGAAGGGCAGACGCGCGAGGCGCTGGCCGAGGACCTGGCCTACCTCGGCCGCGTATGGCAGTCGATTCGCGACAATATGGCGCGCGTCGGCGTCGGACAACGTGTGTACGAGGATCTGTCGCTGCCGCTGCGCGCGCTGCGCGACCTGATGCGCGCCGATGTTGAAAAGGTGCGCGTGGACTCGCGCGAGACCTTCGACAAGACGGTTAGTTTTGCGCAGCAGTTCATGCCTGAACTGGCTGAACGCATCGAACATTATTCAGGTGAACGCCCGATCTTCGACTTATACGGCGTCGAGGACGAGATTCAGCGTGCGCTCAAGAAAGAAGTGCCATTGAAGTCAGGCGGATATCTGATTATCGATCAGACCGAGGCCATGACCACGATCGATGTCAACACAGGCGCCTTCCTCGGCCATCGCAACCTCGAAGAGACGGTATACAAGACCAACCTCGAGGCGGCGCAGGCGGCTGCGCGTCAGCTGCGCCTGCGCAACCTCGGCGGCATCATCATTATCGACTTCATCGACATGACCGACGCGGAGCACAAGCGCCAGGTGCTGCGCATGCTGGAAAAGTCGCTCGCGCACGATCACGCCAAGACGACTGTGTACGAGATGTCGAACCTCGGCCTGGTCGAGATGACGCGCAAGCGTACGGTCGAGAGCCTCGAACGCCAGCTGTGCGAGCCGTGTTCCGCCTGCGAGGGCCGCGGCAGCGTGAAGACTGCCGAGACGGTGACCTACGAAATTTTCCGCGAGATCACGCGCGCGGTGCGCCAGTTCGATGCGGAAAAGTTGCTCGTGCTTGCCGCGCCGCGCGTGGTCGGGCGCATCCTCGATGAGGAGTCGGCCGCGGTTGCCGAACTCGAAGAGTTCACCGGCAAGACGATCCGCTTCCAGGCCGAGGAGCATTACGCACAGGAGCAGTACGATGTCGTGCTGCTTTGAGCGCCGGAACTCGGGACTCGGGACTCGGGACTCGGGACTCGGGACTCGG
>Ga0066704_10001057_pt1 | contig 11368 bp, 15 predicted proteins | sample GraSoiAngelo_153_FD_66458 | JGI IMG/M metagenome (GOLD analysis project Ga0066704, IMG submission 66458) | Grasslands soil microbial communities from the Angelo Coastal Reserve, California, USA - 14_1009_12_40cm | ecosystem: Environmental > Terrestrial > Soil > Grasslands | place: USA... | reverse complement strand
AAGAAAGTGCTGAGGTTGCTCGGTATGCGGCCACAGGCCTATCGAATCAGCATGGGCTAGCGAAAAGGACCGGCCGGTAATTCAAAGAAATCAGGTCCGTGAAGTCCGGAAAAAGGGTTATAAGTGCTGATTTAAGAAACGGGCGCTGCGCTGGCGTTCAGATAGTTCGGCAGGCACGAGTTTCTTATCCGCATCTTCGGATCATCGTCCTGGTCGAGTCTCCCGAGCGTGCCATGGTTGTTGAGGGGTTTCGGGCGGGAGCTGATGGGGTATTCTCGCGCCTTGAACCCTTCGAGATGCTATGCAAATGCATTTATGCGGTGTACGAGGCCAAATCTGGGCGAGTAGTGAGGAGCTTCGTTTCATTATCGAAGCGATGGCTCAGGGGGAGAAGCCGCTCATCAAGAATGCCAACGGGACAAGGTTGCTGACGAAGAGGGAGGAAGAGTTGGTGCAATTGGTCGCAGAAGACCTGACCAACCGTGATATATCGCGCCAGCTCACTCTTAGAGAACACACAGTTCGTAATTATCTGTTCCGGATTTTCAACAAGCTGGGCACTTCGAATCGGCTGGAATTGGCCCTTTACGTACTCAAACAAAGAAGTGAGGATCCAGGATTAGTTTTTGGCGCGGGGCTTCTCTCGCAGCCTGCGCTGACCTTGAGCAGCGCAAAGGTAAACCTTAAGCAGGAAATGCCCCACCGAACCACGAATGGTTAGAAGGTAAAGAACTCCCACATTGCGGGCGCATTGGAGGCAGCGCTTGGAAGCACGATTACGCCCAAGCCTTCCAGCGTGAGACGCAGCACGCTCTGGTGTTGATAGACGGTGGTCGATTGATAGCCGAGCTTGGAGAACGCGGGACTGATCAGAGCGCACACCACGTGGCCTCCGCCGTTAGTGCTATCGTTGCCAGATTCGTCGAACACAACGATGAGCAAACCGTCCTTTTGGAAGACGGAGTTCTTTATGAGGGGATCTATGTTGTTTTTGAGCCAGTTGTCGGCGGTGCCAAATCCGCAATCGTGCGCGTCGTCGCAGCCGTTCGGCGTGATGAACGAGTAGTGGGGAAGGTTTCCGCTGGAAAAGATCCAGGGCCAAGTGCGTAAAGGGTACCAGGTTCTGCTGTTGGGCGGAGCTGTTCTGCACGAAAAAGTCCAGCATCGCCTGACGATGAATCTGCCTTAGGTACTCGCCATCTATGAAGAGATAGGTGTCACCATCCATGACTTCTCGCTATGCAGCAGCCTTCGCGCGGTGGCTGGCGTTGCCGCGCCGGGACCGCGAACGCCGCTTTCTCGCAAGTCCGCCAAACTGCCTAATCCGCACTTCGCCAGCCGGAAACTTCGCCCGAATATCCAGCTTGCCGCCCATCGCCTCGATAGCTTTGCGCAATGTGCTCACGAAAATGTCGGAGCGGCTTTCGATCTTGGACACGCCGGCTTGATTAATGCGCAACGCCTTTGCCAAGCGCTCCTGGGTTATGCCCATTGCTTGACGAAGTTCGTTGAGAGCCATTTCCTCGATCATCTTTTGAGTCTTTGCATCCGAGCGTGCCCGCGCCCCGGGCGACATCTTTGCTTCCAGTTCTCGAAAATTCTTAGCCATTGAGCAATCCCTCCCTTCGGAGCGTATCCAGATGTTTGTCGTACAACCTATCGGCTATCGGCACAAACTCCTTGTACCAGCGACCCTTGCCCGTTTTATTCCCACCAATTAGGAGAATCGCAGTGCGCCGCGGGTCGAAGGCGAACAGCACACGGTAGGGCCGTCCTCGGTGCTGAACGCGCAGTTCCTTCATGTTGGCGTGTCTCGATGACGCTACCGAGTCCACATGCGGCCTGCTGAGCGTCGGTCCGAAGCGGCGAACCAGGTTTACCTCCGCCCCAACGTCTACTTGTTCGGCTTCGGTCAAACCGTCCCACCACGTCCGAAATTCATCCGTAAACTCTACTTCCTATTCCTCCAAAGGAATATACCTCCAAAAGCCTATTCGGTCAAGTGTATGCCTGCTTGTCGACCAAGTCCCTGCTTCCTTTTGAGATGCACTAATACTTCAAGCAGAATCGCCAGAAACCCGAATACCAGAACCGCGACGCTTTGCACAAGACACCTCCGCGTAGCCGAGCTACACAATGGCTAGCAACAGCATAACCCGCTCGGCGTTATACGCGAGAATCATCACATCGAACAACAGTCAATCCCCGAAATGCAGTTGCGCGATTACTTGGAGTTGCGCACAAGCGCCGGTTTGATGCCGTTACGTCTGAAATTTGGCAAACAGCATAGCCAGAGCCTCCCGCTGAGGCTTGGTCAAATATCGAAGCGTTTATCGCCGAAGTCTCCGAACTTCCTGGCCGCGCCGACCGAGAAGACCGACAAAGAAACTCTCGCCAACGTAGAAACTATCATTAAGGAATGGGTCGAAACCGCCAAAGAACTCGGCGGCCCCATCAGTCCAACTGCGTCCAAAATCGCGCTGTTTTAGGCCAATTTCGGGGGGGGAAGCCAGTAAAGCCAACTGCATCAACAGGCTTTATGGAGCGGGCGATGGGAATCGAACCCACGTCCGAAGCTCGGGAGGCTTGTTGTAGGTGAGCAAAAACGCATGAATTGGCGCCAATTTAGCGTTTTGCGAAGTCCTTAAATCGATTCCAATTCGAGCAGCGGGGATGGGAACTCCGAAGCAATCCCAAGAATCATTTCACTCAAGTTTAAGGTCCCACCGTGCCAGACACCGTAAACGGCTAAGGGGATTACCCGCATCGCAACTCCAGTGTTTCCCTAACTTGTCAGCTCCTGCGATCAATGATAATTGTTTTCGATATTCCTTCGAATTGAAAGCGGCTAAGCAAAGGCCTTGGGCCATTCCAGTGAGGGGGAGCTTTGGTTCCCAGGCGGTGTCCCCACGCGTCTCTTTCAGAACCAGTGCCGGAGGCAAGCCATGAAATCTCCAAAAAGAATCGAGCCCGTCGAGAACGAGCAAGCTGATTATCACAGTACGCAACGGAAGATTCCTCGTCTGAAGAGTTTCGATGCGAGAATTGAGAGGCGCGAGCCTCTGCCAGTTCAGATCGACCTCGCGAACTTGGAAGAGCCGCGGGCTCGCGAACACACCGTAACGGAAGACGTCAGTCCCCACGGTGCTCGAGTGCTCACCAAACGATGCTGGCAGCCTGGCGAAATACCGCTGGTTACCCCCTTGATGGGCGAGTTTCCGAAGCACGCTCGAGTTGTATATTGTGATCCTCGAACGAAGGGTGGCTATTGTGTGGGCATACAATTCGAAGGCCCCCCATTCAAATGGCAGGTATAGCTCTCGCCGGGTTCGCCATCACGCTCTGCGCAATAGCAGCCAAACCTCCGAAGAGCGATGCTAGGTAATCCGCTGTTCGCATGCTGCAAATGCATTCATCTCGTGGCGCGTTTCGGGGCGCACTCTGAGCGGGATGCAATACCTCACGCGGCAGCCAACCACTCAAATCTAACCGGCAGACGTTCGGCCCGGGCTAACACTTTCAAGACAGAGGTCAATCCCAAAAGACCTAGGAGTTCCAAGCTTGTTGCCCAAGAAAGCCCGGGAATATCCACAGGGTAAGTCCAACAAGAAGCAATCACTTAATGGAGTAATGCCTAAAACATAAACAAAACTGCGTTATTTTAATCAGAGCGTAATTGACCGAGTTGCGGCTTCCGTGCACAATCGCGTTCTCTCTTAGGGAGCTCTCAGCATCCTACGTTGGTTGATTGGGCTGGTTTTTGCCGGAAGCTGACTTGCCCATGCCAGTATCGGGAGCAGATTCGCTCTCTATTGTTCGGCGTGCAGGAGAGTACTTCACTGTCATTCATCATTCTGCTACTCATGTTGCACGCCTGACGGTGCACTCGTTTCAAGACATCGCCGAGAACGTTTCTAGCATTGAGTTACGTCTTGGCGCAATCGGGTCGACAATCGCTTCACAAGTAGAACCACCAGAATTCACTGGGCAGGTGGCCGCATGGGGATTCCTTCCACGCACATACGTGGTCCAAACTCGTCATGAGCATCTCCTAGTGTTGATCGACCCGACCAAGATGACCGCCCAGATTCAACCCATGACCTGGTATGACCAATCCTACGACAAAATGAATCAAGCGATTTTGGACGTTACGGAGATACCGGGCACCACACTGGTGATCATTTCTATGCAGAGAGATTCTGAGCCAGTGCTTTACGATTTCGCGGCAAAAAGAGTCTTGAAGAAGCTTAACTTGGCTGGCCGTCATGGTAATCCTCAGCTTTGGTTGCGTCACAGCGCATCCGAACTGTGGGCAAGCGACTACGACACGATGGTCAGATTGGATTCACGAGATTGGAAGGTACTCGATACTTTGAAATTGCAGGAGTCTCAGGGCGGAATGGCAATGCTCAATGTAGGCAAGTACTATTTCTCCTCAGATGAGCATCTTTGTCTTGTCGCGCGTCCTCATAGTGGAGACGTAATCCGTATTGATCCGAACAAGTTCGCAGTCATCCTTCGTTCAGAGACTGGCGGGCAACCTGAAGATGTGGCTCTCCTTTGGGACAACTCGGTTATCGCCCGCGATTTGAAGACGGGACGGATTTTGCAAGGTACTCTACATCGCGTTTAGGGGCGCAGTCTTGTAGGACGGGTGGCCAGGGCGTAACACCTCCAACGAATCTGCGTGCGAATTCCCAGAAACATCAGACTCGAGCATGAGAAACTCGCCATGAATGCCGCACCTCGCGACACCCTGTAGTTGACGTATAGCGAGATTCTCGAGTAGCGCCTCTTAAGTGCATATCGCGTTGTTGGGTGCTCGTCCGTGCAGCTCTGCAGTAAGCCTGTCGATGGGGAAGCTTGGCCGTTGCGGTGCGGTGGCTAGCTTTCGGCGATTGAGACGTGTAGGAATGTGGGAAAATTGGCCGTTAGGCAAGCGTCGAGATGTGGCGCTTGAGAAATTAGGCTGCGAAAGGAAAGTCTTGCGCATGATAAGCATTCGCCGAGGAGCCATTCACCTCTTCCGCTTCGCCGGGATAGATTTGTTTTTGCATTGGTCTTGGTTCTTGGTGGCTGCGTTTGAAATAGGCGAGCGAGCGCAAAAGTATTCCTCTATCACATGGAACGTGCTGGAGTATCTCTCGCTGTTTTTTGTTGTGACGCTTCATGAGTATGGCCACGCACTGGCCTGCCGGCAGGTTGGAGGGACGGCGAATCAAATCGTGCTGTGGCCACTCGGCGGCGTGGCGTATGTGAAGCCGCCGCCACGGCCGGGCGCCACACTCTGGAGCATTGGGGCAGGGCCGTTAGTGAATGTGGTGCTTCTACTGATTATGTGGGTTCTCAGCGTGTTGAGCCGATCATCGGGGTGGGCGGAGACGATGCCCAATGCCCACGCATTGGTGCGGGCAGTTTGGTTCATTAACGTGGGCTTGTTGATTTTCAACTTGCTCCCAATCTATCCCCTTGATGGTGGTCAGGTACTCAGGTCCCTGCTTTGGTATGTGGTGGGACGGGCTCGCAGTTTGATGGTGGCCACGACCGTTGGGTTCGTCGGTGTGGCTGGGCTCTTTATCCTATCTGTATGGATGCAATCCGTCTGGTTTGGCATTGTGTCCGTGTTCATTCTAATGAATTGCTGGAGAGGACTGCGACACGCACGGGTATTGTCGCGTTTAGCAGAATCGCCGCGTTACGACGGGCTCGCCTGTCCGTCCTGCAATGCAGCGCCACCTGTGGGAGCCTATTGGATTTGCAGGCAGTGTCGGAAGTCATTCGACACGTTCCAAACGGAAGCAGTCTGTCCCTACTGCGCGGCCTGTTTCTCCCTAACGGCTTGTACAGAGTGTGGTGGACAATATCCGATGAACCGATGGATTGTTCCAGCTATGGAAAAAGGCACTACAGCCATTCACTGAAATTTATCGGATGTGAAGACCGGCGCGTATCTGGTGCAGCCGTACACCGAAGGCCCTGTAGCCGCGACCGCTTTTGGCGAACCGACGGTAGTTTGTAAGGAGAATTTCAACTCCCAAATTGCGGACGCGATACTTGCGAGCCTCAAGAAATTCGGCGAGGACAAGTATGACCGCATCCGAGCAATACGTCATAGTCCGGGCGAGCGGGCACAGTTCCTCAAGCGGCACGTTGCGGTCGGTGTCGAAGAACTCGTTTCAGGAGGACTGATTATTCGTCCGCTCCTTCATGAGGGAGGCGGCTTCGTCGGCTTGGACGAGGACTTTCCGAAAGCGACCTACCGCACAAGCTTGCAGATGCCATCGCCGAGGCATTCAACAGAGCTACCTGAAGGATCGTCTTGTTAGATCGTGGGCTAGAGACATTGAGTAGCTCTGACGCACTGATTCGTGCGAGCCGAGGCTCTGACCGTCAGGCGTTTGCTGACCTATTCGCCCGTTCGTCGATCTTATTCCTTCATCTGCCTCCGGGACTGGAGGGTGGACTAGACCCGAATGTAACGAAGGATGAGCTGCTGGCACAGATCAAGAAATCAGCTAAAGATTTATCGGGTCGAGAGCAATTCGTGCCGCTGTGCGACATCCGCGAAGGCCGGAAGCGGATGCTGCTGTTCACGCAGCAGACGTTCGCCCGAAGTCCTGACAGTCGAGGGCAGGGTGCTCGTGCCTAGTTTTCGGGACACCGACAGCGTCGTGCTGAATGCTGGAAGCAAGGTTGAGTATGAGCTTTCGGCGGAGGATATGGCCCTTCTGAAGGCTGGTAGTGGCCGTTAACGCCAGCGCGGGGGAGTCGGAGAAGAGCGGCGCCTTCGGCGCCGGGTGGGGGTAGACACCTCACCCCATGTCGGGTGCTGCAGAGCAACCTTCGGTTGCTGAATGGGAATCGTCAAGGAATCAGCGACCTACGAAATCTCCTTCGCTACAGAACACCGGAGCAGCGCTCGCTTGTTGAATATAAAAGAGCGGCAAAAACCCGAAGCAACTAAAGAAAACTCTTTCGCGTTGTTCTCCGGACGGTCCCTTTGGCTATTTTGTAACTTTCTCTCCGAATCCCGCCACACCAACAAACGACTTGAGGCCGGCTGAAACCGAGGCGGTCTTCGTGTTTGTAACATTTCCGCCCTCGAAACTTCAAACTTCACTGGGGGTGTTCTAAAGATACTTAGGGCTCTTTCGGATTCATAACCGCCCCAATAAAAAGCAAGGCATGCGTCACGGTATCGCGAATGAGGAAAACGAAGGGGCGATTCAGAGTCATGTGGAATGGCTCACGGACCATCATGATTCCGCCGTACACGCCGCCGGAAATCGTACCGGAGTCTGCGCGGATTCCATCGCCGTCCACGGTGATTTCCGTTTTTTGGGCTACTCCGCGGAGTTTACCGCCTGATCTGTTGGGAGCCATGGAGAGCAGAGTGTTGCTGTCCGAAAAAATGAAGTGCACGCCCATTTCCTGCAGGGCATCGCGCATGTCGGTCTCATAGCCAAAGTGGAACATAGGCATTTGCACATCTTCCTAGTGGTAAGCAAGGAATGGTTCAACCAGATCGGGATTTTTTGCCAACGCAGCTTCCAGTTGGGAGACATCGGCATCAGGCGGCGGAAGAACAAAGAGAATCGTTGCGCCCCAGCAAGCGAGTTCGATGGCCTCGAATTCGCCGGAGCGGACGTAAGGATAGCTAGTTGTTTCGCTTTTCAAAAAATCAGTCTGGGTAATCTGTCCCGAGCGCAGGCGGAAATCCTGCCCTTGTGGCTTCGCATCCACAAACGTGTTTCCTGCCCACGAAGTGCGGAGATGTATGGAAGAGGTAATCCAGAAATCATCGGAATCCGTGATGGTCGGAAGAGGCATGCTGGCATCCCAGTTTTGGGCCAGAATTAGAGACTGAGGAGTTTTTTCGTCGACGGCCCGAAATTGGAATCCAAAACGATATTTCACGCGCTCAATGAATTCTGGCGAGAGCGAGCTCTGCCCTCGGTAAAGGAAAGCGATCGAAAACCACGACTCCTCCGGGATTCCGGGTTGAAAGAGCCTCCGTAGTTGTTTTTCGTGCTCATTCCGCGGAGCGGGCGGTTTCGGACGAGGTTTCGGTTTTTCAAAGCGTGACAAGAGCATCCGAGCTGCGGCAGGTAGTGCAAAGGCCTCTTCCCAATGGAACGTAGAGCTCAGTTCATGCGTGCTTCGCGAATCCGGGCTGCCGTCCAGGAGCGCGGCAAAGGTCAACGATACCGGCAGCGGGGCAACGACAATGTTGCGGTCTGGGGATTCCTGGTGTGTCGTTCTGAGCAAGTCAAAGGCGAAGCGGTCGTTAGAACGTAAGAAGGATGCAGGCTGGGCCTGTTTTTGAACCTGGGCAGACACCGGGAAAATACAGAGAGAAAAGAAGAAAACGTAGCACGCCAGACGCCTTATTGAAATCACCGTTGACTTCGAGAAAGCTGAGAACTCCCTGTTGGGGCAGATGCGATGAACGCAATTCATAAATGGAGCATAGCGGAATCAGAAAGCGACGGATTCGGTGATCAGGACCATGGTTTCGGCTGAGGCAACGACCCGGCGGGGTGGCAATTGATCGACGGTTATCCTCAACGCCTTCATGGAAGGGCTTAGGCCTCAGTTCGTTGACTTCCCAATGGTCACTGAATCAAGAACTTGTCGTTTCTCCTTCTCTACATTGCCCATGAACACCATCACGAGCTGATACTTGGAGACTGGTCTCAGGTAAAACTCCACGGTAGCAATTCCCCCATAATCCCCGTAGAACAGAGAGTATCGAATGACAGCCCGTCGCCAAGGTCCTTCTTCACCGATGTCAGTTTGAACTTGCCCCGGGCCGTAGAAGTTTCCTGTCGACAGTTTCTTGGCGGTGGCAAACGCCGGACCTGAAAGTCTCCTGAGTATCTCCGCTGAACTTAAATCCGTGACATAAGCTCGCAACTGCAAGTCACCGAATGACACGCCATCTCTCCCCCATCCTTCCCCACCGACGTGAACTGCACAGTACTCGAAGGGCAGAGCGCTGTTGACGACGTCCCCGTACTCGGTGTCCCACTCGCCAGCTCCAAAACGAACTTTCTCTAGTTCCCGATGTGTGAGGTGAAGATTATTGTGAAACTCGCTATCCCAGTACAGCCAGTCTTGGGGAATTTGAAAGCTGACCTCGGACGGATGAAGATAAATCGTCCGCTCCTGGCGGGTGGCATACCTGCCCGCGTCCCTTGTAAACAGTCCTGCCCGATAGGCAGGCCACAACGTGGGCAGAAGGCAAATGACTACGGTAACGACAAGTGCAATTCTGGCTTTTGCAGCTATCAATATCCACAGAACGTTCAACATAGAAACTACAATCCCAACCAGAAAAGAAGCTGCGGTCACGCCGCCCAAAACCAACGGAACAAAGGAATACAACCCTCCCCCAAAAACGCCTTTTAGAGTGAGCAGCGCATAGAAGCCGATGATAGCGATCGCATTCAACCACAGCGCAAACCAAGTGATTCGTTCCCGGGGCTGGTATTTGAAATACTCAACAGCGTCAATTTGAGCGAAGTCCAACAAACCTACGAAGAACCCGGGAATCAGGATGAGCAAAGCTTGTGCATTCCTTGCCGGGACCTGGCTGGACGATATCAATGCTCCTCCGAAGCAGTAGAGCGAAAGTGATACCGTCGCATACCCCCCAACCGTCAGGCCGAGGAGCCAGTTCTTGGACATGGAGCGTTTGTTCTCGATGAGGAAGGCCACTACATTCATCTTATTTGTTTTGACTCCACCGAGGACACAGTTGTTTCCAATTCATACCCCGAAACACAGGCCAAGAAGCCCAAACTTATTGTCAGTGGACGTGTAGTCGGAAAATCTGACAAGTGTCCGGTCATGTTCTGCATCGAAAGATGAAGCAGCGTCCAATTGACGGCGCCGGCGTCCATCTGGCGTCCAAAACCGACCATTTCTAAGGGTATTTTCAGCGACTCGGTCGCATAAAGGCAACCGAATCATCGAGACTTATGGAGCGGGCGATGGGAATCGAACCCACGTCCGAAGCTTGGGAAGCTTCTATACTGCCATTGTACGACGCCCGCTCATTCCTCTAGTTCGCTGATTATACACAACTAAGCTACTGCCCGTACAGACCGGCCATTTTCCATATTTTCCAATTTCATGCTGGAAAACGCCGCCCGCACTTGCTCTAGTGGAATTTCTCCGGTGTATTTGCCGTCATCACAGCAGAGCTGTGTCCCATTTGCTGACGAAGAACAGCAGGATTCATCCCGGACAACTCCCACCTTCGATTGCAGCCATGTCGAAACGCATGCATGCCGGCTTGGGGAAGCCCGAGGGCCTTTAGAACCGGATGCAAGAAAGCATGCAAGACATGTGTTTCACGCAGCGCAGAACCGCGCTTCGAGTGGAATACAAGGCTGTTTGGGTCCTGACGTCCCTTGAGAAGGATCTCAGCATCCTTAAGGCTTCCCGGCCTTCCGAATCCGCGAGTAGAACCCTCCGATAGGCCGCAACGTTCTTGCATGGCCCGATAATGTATGTCCGTTGATCGGCTGATTCATCCACGCGAACCGTGCCCTCCTTGAAGTTAATATCATTCAACCTCAAGGCGAACAGCTCTGAGCACCGTAATCCTGTCGCAACTGCGAGAACAAAAACCATGGCGTATCGTTTTTTTCGGGCATCGTCTACGTCGAGCTTGTAGACTTGGTCTACAATTTGGTTCGCTTGGGCCCACGAAAACGATACAGCCTCACAACTCTTGATCCTCATCTGCAAATTCTCAGCCTCATTTGCCACCTCCTGGCGTGTGCTGGAGGCGAACTTGGGGCTGGTTAGTTAGGAGTTTCTGAGGAGGAAGCTCAATGGACGGCGGCTTGATTGAGGCTTGATTGCTTCTAAGCGGCTAACGTTTCTTGTTTCATTAATTTATGGTGTTGGGTTATCTAAACCTTGTCATCTAGTTGGGGGGTGATAGACTCGCGCTAACATCAGAGATAGATGCAAATGGCCCTCGAAGTCCGATCTCGCTCAATTTTGCGCTTCGGAGTGTTCGAGGTGGACGTGCGCTCGGGGGAGTTACGAAAGCAGGGCGTACGAATCAAGCTGCAGGAACAGCCCTTTCACGTACTCGCCGTCCTGTTGCAGCGGCCCGGTGAAGTGGTCACTCGCGAAGAGCTGCGTTCCCAGAACTGGCCTGCCGATACCTTCGTCGACTTCGATAACAGTCTGAACACGGCGGTCAACAAGTTGCGCGAAGCGTTGGGGGATTCCGCTGATAGTCCACGCTTCATCGAAACACTTCCGCGCCGTGGATATCGGTTCATCGCACCAGTCACCGGGGGAGATGAAACAGGGAGAGGGACGGCCGCTGGTGTGAGCGCGGCCG
>Ga0066704_10001044_pt1 | contig 11413 bp, 13 predicted proteins | sample GraSoiAngelo_153_FD_66458 | JGI IMG/M metagenome (GOLD analysis project Ga0066704, IMG submission 66458) | Grasslands soil microbial communities from the Angelo Coastal Reserve, California, USA - 14_1009_12_40cm | ecosystem: Environmental > Terrestrial > Soil > Grasslands | place: USA... | reverse complement strand
ACAAACGAACCGCTGACAGGTAGGCTTCTCAAAGAGGCCGGAATGCGAGTCGAGAAGATACCCATGTTCAACCGAGGCGCGTTTACGGCAACCGAAGTAAGAAAGAGAATCATAGACGGAAAAAACTGGGAGGAACTCCTACCAAAATCTGTTGCCGCCTATATCAAACAGATCAAAGGAGAGGAACGAATGAGAGAGATCGCCCAGACCGACAAATCAGTCTAGAATCCTGAAATCCGGCGGGACTCATTCGAGAGAATCATGTTACCGCTTGATTCTTTTCGGGCTGCCTCGCCGCATCCACAGGATGCCATGATTCTGGATGTTGCGAGAGCTGTATTCTCACGCTTGAATATCCAACCTTCTCCCGAGACTCTGCTTTGGGCAAGTGCGGTTCCGAAGAGCATCTTCGACGGGTCCGCCATAGAGGCAATAGCTAGAGGAAGCACTCGATCAGCATCTTCCGACGAATGTTGCATATATCGCAATGCAATACTGCTGGCTAACAGCATGAGGGGGCGGCTGGAACCAGAGGAATGGAGACCGCTGATAACCTCGTCCCTGGTATTCCACAAGAAACTTCGGACAAGGCTAATCGTAAGGCTCATAGCTCTCAGCTGGGCACCGCTCGTCATTCTACTCGTAGGCTTCTTCTTTGCGTTCTTCGTGGCGGCTATTTCTGGAGCTCCAGCGTGGATTGCACTGGTGTTTGTACCGTTTCTCTTTCTTGGAGGTTTCTTAGTCGAAGGGATTTGAATCGATCTGTCAGGAACTCTTGGTTAGTTGCAGACCGGCAATCTGCAGAGTTGGTAGGAAGACTCGAGTTCGTGACCGTGCTAAAGAAGCTCGATAGTTTGGGGATGCCAGATATTCAGAAACGAAGCGCCCGCAATAGAATCATCAGGCTGTTCCTCGTCGACAGGCCGTCTGTCGAAGAGAGGATCAGAAACGCGGAACTTGAACCTTGACTGCTCTTCCTAGATGAGTAGGGAAGTTCGGGTCCAACGCCGACTAGAAGAGGTCTGAGGCGTTGGAAGGTCAAAATCGAAACTCCAGTTTTTCCAACGGCCTCACGTCGAGCTTGTCTTTCGCGTTACCTTCTCGAACAGCTACCTCTAGGTACCCTTGACTGCCAACCAGCACCGCCATAGCTCCCTTGTCGACTTCGTAGTAGGACCTTACGCATTGGGCTTGCAGCTTTCGGCTTCCTGATGTGATCTGGACGCTCTCGCCTGACTTCCAAGGTATTTTTCGGACCATTTTTTCCTCAACATCAGTGACAACGTTTCCAAAAGCGTCGACGTATAGTACATGACAAGTAAGTTTCCTACCAGAAAGCATAGGCGACGATAAGGGCAACTTTTCCGGTTTGGAGATTCTGGGTCCCACTTCCTCGGGTCTCCGACCAGAAGCTATCAGGCCGGCAGCGTAAGCGAACACGTCCCTCCCATGAAACGTGGATGAGACCGAGGTTCTCTGAAACTCCTTTTCTCGAATTTCATAAATCGACTTGAGACCTAGCTTTTCGCTTGCGCGGGCCATTAGCCCATTGTCGGGTCCAATGAGTAAGCCAGCGTTGCATTCGATAACAATTGCCTTTCTAGCGCTTCCAACTCCGGGATCGACGACTGCCACATGTATCGTGCCCTTTGGAAAGTAAGGGACAGTTGTTTCAAGAAGGAATGATCCCATCGGAATATTGTGTCGTTCGACATCATGGGAAATGTCCGTGATGACAGCATTCGGGCAAAGGTCGAGAATTGTTCCTTTCATCTGTGCAACGTAGCCGTCTCTTAACCCGAAATCTGAGAGAAGAGTGACGACTCTCATCAAAGAGTTGAGACCGAGATGTGAGACTTAAACGCTCCAACCAGGCTGGTTCTTTAGAGACTCTGGGAAAGGTCGCCTTCGAAACCGTCACGCGTCCCTCAGAGATGAAACTGGGAAGGCTTGGACTAATCACAGCGCAACCAGATGTGAGAATGAAACAGTCACCCGGTTAAGGTATCCACTGTTACAGAGATGTGATGGTCTAGGTTATTGTCTCAACGCACCATGATCCTGACTCTGAATGATCTGGCATTCGTACTAGGAGACGTCTGCATCATGCTTGGAGGCTACGCGCTCTACATGAGACACAGGAATGCGAAACGGAAGAAGAGACAGCGAGAGTTCCTTGCAAGGGGAGAAGCCTGATTTGAGCTTGTTCGCAGGTGCTTTCTTCGCATTATCCGCGGTCTTCGGCTAGTTGGTGTGCGCCAGCAGGCCGGAAAACATCGTTTGGATAATATCGACGAACGCCTTTCTGGTCTCCTGCCTGTTCATACCCGCCACTTCCCAAATCAAGAGTCCATCATGGACTGCTATTGCACCCATTGCGGTTAGTCGAGGATTTGCTTCTTTTTTGAGAATTCCCCGACTTTTTAGCTCCTCGATAAAGCTTCCAACCATGTCGACCCCTGTTTTGTATCCGTCTGCGAGAATTTTCTTTAGCTTGGGATTTCTCGGCGCTTCTGATGCTGCGGACAGGAAGAGGTTCGGTGTCCATCCCCACTTGTCGATCAGAGCGAAGAATGTCTCGCCGTCAAGGCTGCCGCTTTTGAAGGATTCTCGTAGCGCTTTAGATGTTGCTTGATTGAAGAGTCTGAAGATCTCTCTGAAGAGTTCCTCCTTGCTCGGGTAGTATCGGTAGAGTGCTGGCTTGCTGAGACCTAGTCCCTCCGCGATCTCGTCCATTGTCGCTTCACGGTAGCCTTTCCGTGAGAAGACCCGGTGAGCGGACTCAAGGATTCTTGTCCTGACGAGTTCCTTGTACTCCAGTGTGACCTTGGGCATGGTTAGATTCTGGTTTGCGATTACTTAAAGTGAACGCAAGTCCGAAAAGTTACTCCAAAGTAACTTTAAATAAACGCTACTGAGGACCATTCTGCAGATGGTTTCGGGAATGAGTGTCGAAAAAGGAACGAACTTGACGGACGCGGGTCCTACTCGCAATGATAGGCTGACGAACCTTGTTCTCTGGGGTCTCGTAATCGCGTATGTAGTTGCTACCATACTTAGAGCAATACTTCCTAACCTCAACACCTTCCCTACAATTCTCCTCCTATTTCCCTTCACATTGATCCACGGAATGAAGCGATATCCATGGAAGGGCATTGCAATCTTCATCGTCATCACGCTCATCGTCAGCGGCATCATGGAAAACCTGAGCATCCTGACCGGCTTTCCGTTCGGGCACTACTACTACACCGACGCGCTGGGACCTAAAGTCACTCTCGTACCGATCCTGATCTTTCCATCCTACATCGCGTTCGGCTACCTTGCCTGGGTTCTGTCAATACTTATTGTAGGCGGAGTCCGCCGAGGCTCAACTATCTTCACCACGGTCGCCGTTCCATTGGTCGCATCGTTCATGATGGTTGCCTGGGACCTTTCCCTCGACCCAATTGCCTCCACCATCAACCAGACATGGATCTGGACGCAGGGAGGAGGATACTTCGGAGTGCCAATCTCCAACTTCCTCGGCTGGTCACTGACCGTGTACATCTTCTTCCAGCTCTTCGCCCTGTACCTCCGGAAGAGCGGGCCGACCAACCCCCCGGCCATACCAATAACCCACTATCTCCAGATCATTCTAGTCTACATGTGGACAGGGATCGGGTTTGTCCTCAACTACCCGTTCAGACCCACCAACACCGCCATAACAGACGCAGTCGGACACATATGGCAGACCAGCGACATATACGAGACAACGGCCATTTCGGCAATATACACGATGATCTTTATCTCGACTCTAGCTCTAGCGATACTCCTCAGAGGTCGACTAGTACTGAAGGACGAATCGGCGATGAGGATGGCGAAATGAGTGTCTGCACTTCCTCATGATATGCACTCTGTTCAATTGTCAATGTAAGACTTAAAAGAATCACGGCATCGTTTCGCGAAACACTAGCAGCAGGGTTACTTCGTGAGTGAGACCCAGAGACTTCTGATGTTACCCGGTCCCACAAACGTTCCACCTCGGGTGATGAGGGCGATGTTGAAGCCGCTTATCGGTCACCGAGGTCCGGAGTTCAAGGAGCTCTTCAACAAGCTTCTGGGTAAGACCAAGAAAGTTTTCGAGACGAAGGGTGAGATGTTCATTCTTACCTCCTCAGGCACCGGGGCCACCGAGGCCGCTCTCCAGAACATAACCGATGATGGCGACAAGATCATTGTTAACGTAAACGGGTTCTTCAGCGAAAGGCTGGGCGAGGCCATCAAGGCCTACGGAGGAAAGCCGGTAGTTCTAGGTTCAGAGTGGGGCAAAGCTCCCCGAGTAGAAGATTTTGAGAAGATTGCGAAAGCGAACCCTGACGCTAAGGCGCTTGCAGTTGTCTACAACGAAACGTCTACTGGGGTAACTGTTCGGGCACTGGAACGGCTTGGAGAGATGTGCGCTGACCATGGCATGCTCTTGATGGTGGACGCGATCTCTATTCTCGGCGGTGATAGGCTGCCTGTGGACGATTGGAATGTGGATATTTGTGTGACGGCGAGCCAGAAGTGTTTGATGACTCCGCCGGGGTTGGCGTTTATCTCAGTCAGCGATAAGGCGTGGACGAAAATCAAGTCGAAGAAAGTCAATCGCTCTTATTACCTCGATCTCCTAATGTATCAGAAATACATCCAGGACGGCTACACGCCATTCACACCAGCCGTCAGCCTTCTTTATGCTCTCAACGAGGCGTGCGACATGATTCTCGAAGAAGGACTGCCTGCACGCTATGAAAGACATAGGATATGTGCGGAAGCGGTCTACAACGGAATGGAAGCTATGGGACTTGGATTGTACGCAGAAAAGGAATCCCGATCCCACACCGTTGCAGCTGTAAACAGCCCTATGGGGATGGATGAGGGAAAAGTGAGGGAACTCATAAGAACGAAGTATGGAATAGACTTCGGCGGAAGCCTCGGGAAAGCGAAAGGAAAAATGTTCAGAGTTGGAATCATGGGCAACGTCGGATCCGCCGACATAATGACAACAGTAGGCGCCATAGGGTCCGCGACATCAGAGCTGGGTTTCAAGGCCAAGGTTGACGAAGGGTTAGAAGCAGCAAGAGAAACCCTATCAAGACTACCCGGAAAGGTGAACTGAGAAACATGGCAGTCAAACCAGGAGACTTCCTCCTAGTCAACTACACCCTCAAAGTCAAAGAAAGCGGCGAAACAGTTGACACCACCTTCGACTCCGTGGCCAAAGAATCCCACATCCATCGAGAAGACTCCACTTTTGGTCCGAAGTTCATCATTCTGGGAGAAGGATGGCTTCCCAAGGGGCTGGAAGAGTCTCTTGTTGGCCTAGACCCTGGGACAAACAAGACAGTCGAGCTTACCCCAGAGAAGGGTTTCGGCAACCGAGACCCTGGAAAGATGCGGCTAGTCCCACTACGACGATTCAGGGACAAGGAATACCCAACTCCCGGCCAGCAAGTGGAATTTGACGGAAGGCCCGCCGTTGTCCGGGCTGTAGGCGCAGGACGAGTCCAAGTCGATTACAATCATCCTCTCGCCGGTCGGACTCTCGTCTATGATGTGTCCATCGACAAAGTATTGGAAAACGAGAACGAGAAGATCCTCAGCCTAATCGCGCTACGAATCCCTGAAGTTCCGAAGGAGAAATTCGGCCTGAAGAAGCATCAGAGCGATCTCACAATCGAGGTGCCTGAGGAGGCGTTCTATCTCAGCGGACTACAAGTGGCTAAGAAGGCTGTCACATCAGACCTGCAGAAATTCTTCCCCGACATAGATACTGTCGCCTTCCAAGAAGTCTTCAAGAGGTCTGAGCCAAAGCCAGAATTGCCCGCTACCGTCGCGAAACCGGCAGAGGTTTCTCCAGAGAAAGAGGAGAAGGCAGAAGCACCCGTGTCGGCCCCTAAGAAACCGAGGTCACCGGCAAAGAAGAAAGAAGCATCTACAAAGAAGCCTTCCACGGGTACTTCTCGCAAGCGCGCCAAGATGGGATCTGAAAATCAGAGATAGAGAGATTCAGCTTAGGTACTGACTGCCGGCATCGAAGCGTAGTTGTGAGTAATCAAAGACTGTTTGGCTATTCTGTAGGTCAAACCAATCACTGAGATGGATTCCCAAGAAGGTAGCGAAAAAACGCATAGGTAAATTGTAAGACCGATTTCTCCGACCCAAGTCAGTAGGTGTGATGATTAGTGCGGGGGCTACTTGTGAGCAAAATAAACAGTTAGTGGTTCTTCTTTCGAATCGCTTCTTCCGAAGCCGAATCTACCCATCTGAATGGATGGGACTTATTCGATGCAGAGTTCCCACCTAGCCGTATCGAACCCTTGTTGTGCTTAATTCGCGCTACTCGCAGAGTTAGTTCGATCGTTCGAGTCCCAGCCCAATCATAAGCGGTCTTCAATCTCTCGCACGGCATCTTCCATTCGCGGAAAACGAAACTGGAAGCCCTCTGCCAGCAACCGACTTGGCACAACGCGGCGGCTCTTGAGTATCAGTTCGGCCTCGGTCCTATGAACAAAGGCCGCAACCTCAAGCATCCCGCGGGTCGCGGGCAACCCGAAGGGCACGCCGCACTCCCGACGGATGATTCTCATCATCTCGCGTTGCGGAATCGGGTTCGGCGAGGCCACATTGACCGGCCCACTGAAATCGTCCCGGTTGATCAGCCATTCGACGGAGCGGCAAAAATCGACCTCATGAATCCAGGAAATGAACTGGCGCCCACCGGCAATGGTGCCTCCCAGCCCCCATCGCGTGAGCCCTCGCAGGGTCCGGTAAACACCACCCTTGCTCGCGGCGAAGACCATTGCCGTGCGCAGCGCGACCTTCCGCGTAACAGGGGTGGGCGCCTCGAAGAGCGTTTCCTCCCAGGCGCGTGCGACTTCGATGGAGAATTCATCCTTGGCCTCGGGGGTCGCGCCAATTTCGCCGGTGGCCTCATCCATCTGCCGGTCGAATGTGTGTTTGTAGATTGTGGCGGTGCTGGCGTTCAGCCACACCTGCGGTGGTTGCCGGCTGAGGGCGATGGCGTCGCCCAACACCTTTGTCGATTGAACCCGCGACTCGAGGATCTCGCGCCGGTTGCGTGCGTTGTACCGGCAATTCACCGATCGCCCAGCGAGATTGATCAGTGCGCTTGCACCGTCGAGCTCTCTCGCCCAGTCGCCCAATGAATGCCCATCCCATCTGACTTGACGAATCGACCGCGCAGTTTCTTGCGGGGATCGAGTCAGGACCACGATATCGTTATCTCTAGCGACAAGGTTGTCCGTGAGCAAGCAGCCAATGAAGCCGCTACCGCCAGCAACGACGATGCGATTCCTCATCTTCCGGTTCAACTCGAAAGCAATCTCCCTTGTGTTGCCAAACCTTTTCGCGGTTGGTTCGTCATTACTAGCCGTGTTCCCGAGGCTTAAGTACGCAACCTATTGATGCTTGGAAACGATCTAGACGATCAATCCTCGGAGTGCTGGCTCATGAGTATTGACACTGCAGACTCAAACGTCAACCGCAACATTACCCCCGGAGAATGGCACTCGATCAGCGTATGCGTGTAGCACTCAGAGCATCCCCAGTTGAGCGAGTAATTCGTGCCAATCACACTGATGGGAATCAGAATCTGAGTTCCATTCCCTAATGAACGAGCGTTAGAATCACGATGAGATAGATAGGGATCGTAGAGGCACCTTCGCAGATGCCGGATGCGATAATGCTGTTCGTTTTGCGCATCAGCTTCACGAAGAGAAGGCCTCCGACGAGGGCGACCAGGACCGCCCCTATGAGTTGAGCAAAGTACTCTTGTTCAACGACTGAGAGCGCGAAAATGATCGTTGAAAGGAGGTTAGTGCCTCGCCGCGGTAGGAAGGCGTCGTACCGTTGCACGAAGAGTCCTCGATACAGTAGTTCCTCCTTTGGCCCGTTTAGAAGAGCAACGATCGAAAGATATGGGGCTAGGGAAAGTACGAAGGGAAGGCCCACGCCTTGGACCCCGAACGAGGGCGCTAGTGCTTGTTCGATGAGAAATGATACGATTAGGAGCGCAAGGAAGACTGGAACGGCGATGGCGAGGCCCAATCGCAGGTTTCCCTTCTGGAGAAAGAGCGAGCTGAGGGTTCCTCCGTTTGCCAGAACTAACAGGATCACTGGGGCGAGCACTACAGAGGTGTCAATCACCTGGTAGACGATAAGGCCGTTAAGGGAAGGGAGTAGACCGTTAACAGGAGAGCTGTCCAACACGAGGTGTCGGACCGAGATTACGAGGGCAAATACAAAGAAAGCGTATGTGATGGTTGAGAAGCGTCTGGGACGAGACGATCGATGCATGAGATAATATGCGAGGCCGAAGAAGACAGGCGGAACCACGCCCAAGACATCACTCAGGTTATCGGCAACTAGGACTGTGCCCCCACCAGCAGCAAGGAATGCCAAGAAGAGACCCCAACTGGACCGCTGAGCCTCCGGTTGCGGGCTAGGAGAATTCGGCTGGACCATGCGTGACGAAAATTAGGACTGTCCTATTACGATTATGCTATGGAAGGCTACGCATTTTACAGAAACTCTTCGCAGTCATTGGCTCTTGGTTGGAATCGATTCGTCAGAAGCTAAATCTGACCATCTGATGTTAGTGGGTCTATCGCCTGTTTGGGTTGGTGGAAGGACTCTTCATGATGACCGACGAAGTAGTTGATCAGCGTTCGCAAGAATGAATCAAGTGATTGATAGTTTACAACGAAAATGTTCAGATGACTCAGTCGGTGCAGGCCCTCCGGCTCTGGAAGATCGAAGTCTATCTGCAAGTACCGGTTCAGTGGAAAACTGTAGATTAGATATGGTAGGACATGAGACTTGGCGTTCGCTGCCGCTTCTATCTTGGAATCTGCCGCGTCAAACTCGACAAGGTGAAGGTTCGCCGCCGTCACAACAAGCGGTATGTGAATGGAATTGGCAGCCAAGACAGAGTAGAGAGCATCCTCCTTTACAAGGTCCTCGTCAGAACGACGGCTCTCGGCAATTACTGACTTAACAGAGAACGCAGCCTCCCTACGTGCATCGTACACCGCGTCCCTTCCCTGCCGTCCGAACTCAATCGTGGTAGGATCAGTCAAGTCATCCCTCAACTCCCGTCCTATCGTGCAGACCGGAACATCTGGACCGGGCCACTTCGAAAGCTGAATCTCGCCGAAATCAGAAACAACAAAAGGCTTCGATTCTAACCGGCTCACCTGATTAAACCGAACAAGACTTTTGCCCATCTCAGGGAGAAAGAACCAGTCTTCCGAGGATCGTTGCTTGGACTGGGTATGAAGAACCAGCTCATAATCAGTTTCTCGATGGTGACGTCGAGCTAATACGTCCACCGAGCTCTCGTAAACGCAGGTCTGCGGCCCCAATGAGTAGCCGAGCGTGATCGGATACTCTTCCTCGACATGGAACCCCGCATGCTTGATCACTGTCGCCGAGTATCTCTGCAGGAAATATCCATACATCCCCACCCTGTTAACTAGATTTTTTTCATCCCGAGAAACGTTGGAAGCATTTGGGACATTGATTGTTTCGGTGCTAGAACTGTGGCTCAAGTCAAGAAACCTGATGAATAATGGTCAACTTAGAGGTTACGGCTCGTATCAACTCCGCTTTCACTAGCGGACCTACTTGTGGGCAAAGTAGACGGTCAGCGGCTCTACTTTGGAGTCGATTCTTCCGAAGCCAAATCTAACCATTCGTCAGCAGACAGTTGACTTGTCTTGAGGCGATTAGTGTATATCCAGCATCGTCTTGGGACTTCACCATGCCAATGATTGATGTTTACGCACCAGCCGACCTCTTCCCAGCCGGCATTGACGGTCGGCTTGGCAAAGAACTCACTATGGCCGTTCTCCGCGCTGAGGGTGTCGTGACCCCTGGTCCCTTCCACTTGAACAACACTGCCGCTTTCATCCACCGAATGGATCCGCACGCGATACACACCGCAGCCACCGACTCCGCCCGCACCGTCCGCGTCCAAGTCATCACGCCTCCAGCAGCGTTGACCCACGAAGGACAGAAACAACTCGTCAAAGAAATCACCGACATCGTCACCAAGATCTCCGGCGATCCGACACAGGCAAGTCGCACCTGGGTGATCCTTGCCGAGGCAGCAGAGGGCGGTTGGGGACTCTCAGGCACGGCCTTTGGTCGCGCGGAATTCGCAGCACTCGCCGCCAAGGCGGCAGCGGCCCGCGCGAAATAACCAGACAAACCTGACGGGAAAATACTCTTAATGCACGGCATTACGGAGCCTTAGAAGAGCCATGCAGTCCCAGTCGAAGCCGAAGAGGCCAGTTGGAGTCATAATAATCGCGGTTATTGCCGCTGCTGGAGGCTTGTTATCGTTATTCGGCGCTGCATCCGTCTTTTCCGGCAACGCCACGGGTCCCACCTGGCTGGCAATCGTAGTAACCATCTTCGGCCTCCTAGGCCTCATACTGGGCGTCGGATTCTATACCGGAGCGCGCTGGGCCTGGATGGGAGGAATCGTGATCTACATCGTCTCGATCGTGCTCGGGATCCTGGAAATAGTCTATGGAGGGTCCGTCGGAGGAGTCGGCGGAGTCATCAGGATAGTGGCCGGGGTAGTCATCCCACTTTACTTGACTCGGGCCGGCCCAAAGACCTTCTTCGGCAAAACACCAGCCTCCCACAGCCCATAGTCGCCACCGTCCTTTCAGCAACTCTTAACTCGACGAGCAACCGGAGATAACGCATCATGCAGTCCGTGACCAGTAAGGTCGAGATTCGCGATATAGCATCTGGGTTGTGGATCTGGCGTGCGGAGCATCATCACTGGAAGCCGGGCGACGACTGGCAACCGATTGTCACTTCGACCTACGTCGAGTCGAAAGGCGAGAGACTCGTGATCGACCCACTCGTCCCGAAAACAGGTGCAACAGATTTGTGGAAGCGCCTAGACAGCCGGCCACCTACCATGGCCGCTGTCATTATCCCTGACCACGTACGGGACGTCGACGAGTTTGTCCGGCGCTACAGGGTCCGTGCATTCGGTCCGAGGCTCTACTGGCCCGACGACTTGCCCAAGAACAAGTTGGAGATGATCGAATCGGATATTGTGCTTCCAGGAGGATTCGTCGCTCTCTACGATGGAAGAGGGCGCCTTGAGACGCCGCTCTGGCTGCCTGAGCAGCGAGTGATAGTATTTGGAGACGGACTAACCGAGCGAGCAGGCGACCTTCGGATATGGGGCTCGCCGTGGCACGAGAAACGAGCACTGCCAGCGATGCGAGAGTTGCTGAAGCTTCCGTTTGAGAAAGTCATCATTTCACATGCCGATCGCGAGCCAGTGCACAACCGCGCCGCCTTTGAGCGCGCGTTGGAACTCCCTCCGTGGAAGGGCTAGGAAAGA
>Ga0066704_10001042_pt1 | contig 11423 bp, 9 predicted proteins | sample GraSoiAngelo_153_FD_66458 | JGI IMG/M metagenome (GOLD analysis project Ga0066704, IMG submission 66458) | Grasslands soil microbial communities from the Angelo Coastal Reserve, California, USA - 14_1009_12_40cm | ecosystem: Environmental > Terrestrial > Soil > Grasslands | place: USA... | reverse complement strand
TTTATCTTTTTGTAGTAAACTTTGAAGATCACTTATGAATTCTTCGTTCCCTTGTTCTATTATCATATTAAAAAATGGATATTCCGATGCCTTAATTGCACCGGATTTTATTTTATTCAATATAATACTAACATCCATTAAACCTGGTGTGATAACCATAACATCTCTGAATCCAATTGAATTCAAAAGAATCTTTATTGATTCGATATTGAAAAGGTTAAGAGTGTGAGGTGACAAAGAGTCACTCTTTTCTTTAAGCATTTGTATATCTAAACCAAAATAATTAGGTGTGGAACAGATAAACAAGCCTTCAGGTCGCAATCCCCTATAACAGGATTCAAGAAATATCCTAGGATTAAAGATATGAGCAATTAATTCAAAATTTAATATTAAATCAACATTACTCATCTTTGTATATTTTTCAATGGTTGATTCAATAACTTTGATTCCTGGAATTTTTCTACATACAGCAGAAAACATTGGAGAAGGTTCAATTGCTATAATTTGCTTTGCCAATTTCTGTTCTTTTGCTAATTTGCAAAACCAACCATATCCAGCACCAACCTCAACCATAGTATTACACTTTTTTATTCCATATCTCTTTAAAATTTCTGATACCATTTTAATTCTTGGTTCAAAAATCCTTTTCTTCCTAACCCTTGCAGTTTCCTTGAAAATTTTATTCCAAAATGCCATGGATTTTGAAGATGTATAAAAAATTTCTAATGAATGTTCAGAAGGACGGGGATTAAGAAATAATGTAGAACACCTATTACATAAAACATAATGAAATCCCATCTTTGTATATTTTTGACTATATTTTTTTGAACCACACGCAGGACAGTTAACTGTAATTAAATTATCATTTTTGAACAATACTAGATCATCTTTGTAGAGTCTGGAAGCAATTTTCATTAGTTTATCTGGTCTTATTTTACTAACATGTAAAGAACTTTGCATGCAAAAATCTCTCGTCAGGCATATAAAAATATGAATACATCAATTTTATGGAATGTATGACTAAACTATATGAAAGGTTCATTTATGGAAAAATTATTTCTAAATTAGGTGTAATGAATGAAAGTTGTAGCAACAATAGAAGCTAGGATGACATCTTCACGGCTTTCAGGAAAGTCAATGAAGTCAATCCTTGGTAAACCGATGTTACAGTTATTAATTGAAAGAGTGAAAAATTGTAAAAAAATTGATGCCATAGTGGTTGCAACGACGGAGAATGCTACTGATGACATAATCGAGGAATTGTCAAAAAAAATGTCAGTTAATTGCTTTAGGGGAAGTGAAAATGATGTCTTAGACAGGGTCCTCAAAGCCGCAAAATCGGTAAAAGGGGATATCATTGTAGAACTATGGGGGGATTCTCCTCTAGTAGATCCAATTCTTATTGATGAAATTGTGGAATATCATTTGGAAAATAATTACGATTGTGTGGGCACCACTTTACCAAATTTCAAAAAGACTTTTCCTTTAGGTCTTTCAGTGCTAATATTTCCCACAAAAATACTAGATGAAGTTGACAAAATAACTCAGAAACCCGAGGATAGGGAAAATGTTTCTAATTATATCTACGAACATCCAGAAAAATACAAAATTGCTCCAATGCAATGCCCTGATGAGCTTAACTTTCCAAATCTCAGATTTACTGTGGATGAAGAAAGTGACTTTGAACTTGTTAAAACAGTTTTTGAAAATTTGTACCCAACAAATAACAATTTCAGAGCATCTGACGTTATTAAATTTCTAAATTCAAATCTACAAGTTAGAAATTTAAACAAACATGTAATACAAAGAAGATTAGCTGCATGGGATAAATTTGTGATAAAATAAAAGATAGTGATAATAATGGATAAATTTGTGATAAAATAAAAGATAGTGATAATAATGGAAAAATTTGTAAAATTAAAGGAAGTTACAAAATCCGATTGTCATTTTTTATACGCCCTACTCCATGAGAGAGACACAATTGTCAACATATCTCATAAAGAGATGCCTTCGTACAAAAAACATGTACGATTCGTAATGTCAAAACCGTATTCAAAATGGTATATCATATATTATGAACGACAAAAATCAGGATCAATTTATCTAACACGTCAGAATGAAATAGGCATTTTCATAAAAAAAAAGATGCAAGGTTTAGGAATTGGCAATAAAGCATTGCAATTAATGATTGAAAAAAATCCGAGAACAAGATATCTGGCTAATACAAATCCAAAAAACTCTAAATCAATTAAATTTTTCACTAAAAAGGGTTTTAAACTCATTCAACACACTTATGCACTATCTGGGGAAGAGCTAGATTCATTCAAAAATGAAAAAAATTAAGCTATTTGATCCTTTTATCGGTAGGGATGAAGAGAATTCTCTTCATCGTGTTCTCAAAAGTAAATTTTGGGCTTCAGGTGCTGGAATAGGCAAAGTGCAAGAATTCGAGGAAAAATTTAACAAATATGTTGGTTCTGATAGTTGTGTTGCAGTAAACAATGGTACCGCTGCTTTACATTTGGCATTATCATTATTTGATACTAGAAATAAAGAAGTGATATTACCATCGCTCTCATTTGTTTCAACGGCTCATTCAATACTTTACAACGGTGGAAAACCCATTTTTGTAGATGTAGATCCAAAAACGTTATGCCTTGATCCAGAGTTGATAGAAAAATCAATAACAAAAAGAACCAAAATCATTCTCCCAGTGCATTTTGGTGGTATGCCATATGAATTAAATAAAATAATCAGTTTATGTACCCGATATGATATTGTGATGGTGGAAGACGCTGCACATGCTACCGGTGCATCATATAAAAATAAAAAAATCGGACGCCATGGAGATGCAGTTTGCTTTAGCTTTCATCCGGTTAAAAATTTAGCAATGCCCACTGGTGGTGCTATCACATTAAACAACAAGCATAGTAAAAATAACAACCTCACACTGAAAATTAGGAGATGGTGCGGCATAGCTAATAGAAAAGGATCTAAATATGATGTGGTAGATTTAGGATGGAATTATTACATGAATGAGTTTTCCGCTGCAATAGGTTTGGCGCAGCTTAGAAAATTAGAAATGATGAATTCCAAAAGAAGAAAAATAGCTAAGACATACTATGAAGAAATTGAAGTTAAATCTAAAATGCCATTTAATAAGGAATGTTGCTACCATCTATATTGGATACGGGTTAAAAATAGAGATCTATTTATGAAAAAGATGCAAGAAAACGGTATAGAAACAGGTATTCATTATTTTCCAATTCATCAGATGAAGTTCTACAAAGGAACTTCGAAATTACCAATTACCGAAGAAGTAGGCAGAAGTGTAGTATCAATACCGAACCATCCAAACTTAACTGAAGAAGATGTGGATAGAATAATATTACTGGTAAACAGATTTGGATCATAATTTATTGCTGATAAGGAACTTGAGATATTGGGCAGACGTACTAGAGTTTCTAAACAGCTTTTTTGTAGAATTACAAGGATAAACCTCATGAAGAGATACAGTAAAGTATTATCACAGTATAAAATAAAAATCTGCATGATGTTGCATATTCAACAGAAAAATCATTTGTACTCAGTTATACCATCTCCAATCTTGATGTCTTTTGTTGCTTTTTTTCCTTGTACTAATCCAAGAAACCGTGGTTCAAGGCCTCTCATTCTACCTCCAGGTCTAAGAACATCAATATTTACGCCTTCCTTTAGAATTTCACCCTTTGAGATTTCCCTAATTGCTTGAATGGCTCTAGTTGCGAACTTTCGTAATTCCAGCTCTTCTTTCAGGATCTCCTTTCTACCACTTCCTAACGCTGATTCAGCATATCTGATTGATTTTATCATCAATTCCAATTCACTTGGAATCAAGGCAAATGGATGATCCGGTCCTGGGAGTTTTCTATCTAATGTAAAATGTTTTTCAATGATTCGTGCACCTAAACCAATTGCTAAAATTGGAGCAATCATAGGTTCAACGCTGTGATCTGAGAATCCAACTGGAATGTTGTATCTTGACTTCATTTGAGGTATTACAGACAAGTTCAGTGCTTCCAAGGGACAAGGATATTTTGACGTACATTGCATTAAGGAAATGTTTTGATTTCCTCTCTTCATTACCCGATCTACAGCAAAATCGATCTCGTCGTAGGTGCTAGCACCGGTAGATATCAAAATTGGTTTTCCAGTATCTGCTAGAAAGTCAAGTAATCTAACATGATTTATCTCAAAGGAGGCTATCTTGTGAATCTGTACATGCTGATCTACTTCTTTTGCATCTTGAATTGAAAAAGGAGTTGACATAAACATAATATTTTCCTGTTCACAAAATTTGGCTAGTTCTGGCAACATCTCATATGGCATAGAAAGCCGTTGAAAAATATCATTAATGTTTTCATTTATGCCATGTTCTGAAAGGTAGTTGGTCTTACCCGCACCTAAAACATACGTTGTTTCGGGCTTGTATGTTTGGAACTTTACTGCATCCGCACCTGCTTTTGCAGTAACTTTAATCAGTTCTTTAGCTCTTTCCAAATCATCATCATATGCTCCACATTTCCAATTTGAACCGACTTCTGCAATAACAAATGTGTGTTTACTATCTTTAAAATTTAGTTTATTTCTCATCGGATAAAAATTCTCCTATTATTAGAAATCACATTAGTGATATTCATAGTTTATCATTTTGTTTATTAGTTTTATATTACACAAGTTGTTCATCTAATATCGTTTTTTGTTCTAAAAATCTACTTGACTGGCACAGGTTTGTCCGCTTGATTATTTGGTATAGATTTTTACTAATACAGTTTATTAGACAATAATAGATGATTTCTTTATGCGTCAACTACGTTGTGGAATAATTGGTTGTGGAAGAATTGGTTGTAGTTTTGATGATTATACAAAAAATAAAACCATACGAACTCATGCAGGAGCTTATTTTAAAAACCATACTACAAAATTAGTTGCTCTTTGTGATATTGATAAAGATAAATTACAAAAATACGGAAAAAAATTCAAAGTTACAGGTATATATACAAACAGCTCAGAAATGTTTAGAAGTGAACATCTTGATTGTGTGTCCATCTGTACTTTACCTGATAGTCATTTAGATTTGGTAAAAGAAGCTGCAAGTCATGGAATCAAAGGAATATTTCTTGAAAAGCCTATGAGTAACAGCTTATCAAACGCAAAAAAAATAATTGAAATTTGCAAAAAAAATAAGATAACATTAGCAATAGATCATCAGAGAAGGTTTGATCCTTTTTATTATTCCGTAAAAAAAAATATCAAACAGAGCAAGATTGGGAAGATACAGCTTGTTAATCTATATTATGGTGCGGGGATAGCCAATACCTGTTCACATGTATTCGATGTGCTTCGTATGTTTTTCGGAGAAGTCGAATCTGTAAGCGGTAATTTTAGTACAAATGAATCCGGTAACAAACTAGATCCTAACATAGACGCGGTACTGAAATTTAAAAATGGAATAATTAGTAAACTAAACTCCATAGATGTTAGAAATTATGGAATACTAGAGATGGATATTTTTGGCACCACCGGTAGAATAAAATTAAATCTTGCCACCAATACTTTAGAATATTTTAAGACATCCCGAGAAGATGTTCTTGTTTACAAGAATTTAGTCTTGTCAAACATTAATGTGAAACGGTCCCACCAGTCTGCCATAACACTTGGAGTAAAGAATCTTGTAAGATGCATACAGACAAAAAATGAACCCTTGTGCACTGGTGAGGATGGTTACAAGTCAATGGAATTGATTCTTGCATGTATTCAATCATCAATAGAAAGAAAAGAGGTTAGCCTTTCTTTATTACACAATGATTATAAAATCAATTCCAAGTGATATACGTTATTGAGTAGACTTGCAATTCATGGAGGACCCAAAATTAGGAGCAAACCATTTCCAAAGCACCCCATCATAGGTGAAGATGAAAAAAAACAAGTCATGGAGGTGCTAGACAGTGGAAACATTTCAACTTTCATAGCATCTCCCGGAGAAAATTTTCTTGGCGGAAAAAAAATAAAGGAATTTGAAGAAAAGTTTTCCAAAAAAATTGGTACAAAATACGGTATTGCATTCAATTCTGCTTCTTCTGCACTTCATGCTGCCATTGTTGCTGTAGGAGTACAGCCCGGTGAAGAAGTAATTGTTCCACCGTATACTTTTACATCAACTGCAACCTCGTCTCTTATGCATAATGCGATACCGGTGTTTTGTGATGTAAAAAAAGACATTTACTGTCTAGATCCAGTTAAGCTTAAAGATGTTCTCAGTCCCTTAAGTAAGGCAGTAGTCCCTGTTCACCTTTTTGGTCACGCATGCGACATGGATGATATTATGTCTTTTGCGCGTAAAAATAATTTACGCGTTATTGAAGATTGTGCACAATCTCCTGGAGGAGAATACAAAAACAAACCCTTAGGTACAATTGGAGATTGTGGTATTTTTTCATTCCAAGAATCAAAAAACATGATGACCGGCGAAGGTGGAATGCTCCTAACAAATGATGAAGAAATTGCAAATATCGCTAGAATGGTACGTAACCACGGAGAAATGATATTGGAATCATCAAAAAAGCGTACATACAAGTCTGAATTTTTAGGCTGGGGATATAGAATGACAGAATTAGAAGCTGCATTAGGAGTTTCACAAGTTTCAAAACTTGATTATTTTAATGAACAAAGGATCAAACTGGCAAGTTACCTAGCCAATGAAATCAATAAAATTCATGGATTACATCATACGAAGTATGACTTTGTTAAGCATGTTTATTATCAATTTGGTTTTTCTTATGATGAAGGTAAGATTGGAATATCTCGTAATGTATTTTGTGATGCTTTAAGAGCTGAAGGAATTCCTTGTTCAGATGGGTATGTGAAGCCACTCTACTTAAACCCGCTTTATCTTGAAAAACGTGCTTTTGCATACAAGCATTATCATGGAAATGTGAAATATGAAAAAGGAATTTGCCCTGTAGCAGAATCACTTTATGAAAATGAGGTGATTCTTATTCCAGTTTGCAGACCACCAGCAACTATAGGTGACATGAGTGATATTGTAAATGCAATTCATAAAATAATTGAGAACAAAAGTGAACTCACAAATTAATAATTGACTAGCACAGATTAAGTTCAAATTCCTTTCATCTCCTTTCCTAACACAAAATCATATTTTGAAGACAATATTTCGAAGAAGGTTCATAAAGATTAGGCGTGCTTCAGTATGTAACCATACTTTTTATAAGAAAAAATCACGAAAAATTTGATGAGAGCAAGTTTTTTAGTTATTTTACATATGGCTTATTAAATAACTCCACAACGAAGGGAAGGTTTTTTATTACAACATTAAGAATGAAATTATCTTGTTTGATGGTAAAAAAATACTCATAACAGGCGGAACCGGTTCATTAGGGACGGCTTTAACCAAAAGATTACTAGAAACTAACGCTGACACGATACGAATCTACAGTAGAGATGAATTAAAACAGGTTCAAATGCAATCTACTTTCCAAGATAAAAGATTAAGATTTCTCATAGGTGATATTAGAGACAAAGAAAGATTATCAAGAGCTCTCGAAAATATCGACATTGTTATTCATGCAGCAGCAATGAAGCAAGTACCAGTTGTAGAATACAATCCCTTTGAAGCAATAAAAACCAACGTTTACGGTGCACAGAACTTGATTGACGTATGTTTAGAAAAAAATGTGGAATTTGCTCTTGCAGTAGGAACTGATAAAGCTGTATCACCATTGAACACCTATGGTGCAACAAAATTATTGATGGAAAAATTATTCATTTCAGCAAATTACTACAAAGGAAATCATAAGATTAAATTTTCTTGTGTCAGGTATGGAAATGTGCTTGGTAGCAGAGGTTCAATAGTCCCACTCCTCATCAGTCAAATTCAATCAGGTAAGAAAATTACCATTACTGATCCAACTATGACTAGATTTAACATAACAATGGATCAATCACTTGATCTTATTTTTCGCGCAATAAAAAATGGGATTGGAGGAGAAGTATTCATCCCTAAGCTAAAAGCATACAGGTTAGGAGATATGAAAGACGCACTTATTGACTTACTCAAAGGAAAAAACGAGATAGAGAAGATTCCCGTAAGACCAGGTGAAAAATATCATGAATCTCTAATCAGCAAGGACGAAATCAGAAATGCCTTTGAAACTAATGAAGACTATATTTTATTTGAAAAACAAACACAAAATCATGGTTATGAGCTAGCCGATATTAAAAAAGCAAACTTGACTGATCAATACTCCTCGGATAAGGTAGAGTTATTAAAAAAAGAAGAGTTGAAACAGATTCTCATCAAAGACAAGATTCTACCAATAGACTGAGTGTAAACTAAGACCTCAGAACTTTTATAAAAATCAAAAATATGATAAATTACTTCATGATTTTATTATTTTGATTTTTGTAGTAGATATGTGATATCACAAAGATCACTATTTTTATAGAAGAATTTCTCTTCTTTAACAGATTTGATGAGCTGAGAACTATTTGTAAATAGTTTCGGAAAATTCTGTTTCCAAAGAAGATTAAGGTGGTCTCTGTATCTTACTTCAGTTAGTGTATCTGCATAATATTCAAAACCAAAAATATATTTCCGCGTTAAATTGATGATTTTATTTATTATCACAGGTAAGATGGAGGGGTGAATATGAATAAGCACTCCAGATGTGAACACCAAATCAAATTTTTCTTGTGACTGATAATCTTCAATGCTTGAATTAATAAAATTAATTTTGGGATTATTTTTTCTGGCAATTTCGTATGCTTTTTTATTAATTTCAACTCCATAAAGTTCTGTAAATCCTAGTTTTTGTAGAATATTCAGATTTAATCCAATATTACATCCTAATTCTAATATTGTACTTTTTTTATCAATTACAGAAAAAAACTTTGCATATATTTGTTCAACTGTAATTCCTGTACTTTCTTTATAGATTTGATTAACTTCTTCTAATGACTTATTTCTTTCAATATATGAATTGCCAAACTCTCCTTCCCAGAACTGTCTTTGCTGAAAATTATCACGAACATCATTCATTTTTAATTGTTATAAAATAACCACTTAAAAATCTAGGTTTTAGTGCTTGTATTGTTTACTACGTCAAGTATTTTTGCAATTATTTCTTCAGGATTCTCTTCTGGAATGTTAAATTGTTCTTTAACAAATTTCATGGAGTTTTGTAAGAGTTTGTTTCTGATGCTATCACTATTCAATAACTCAATAACAGATCGCGCCAAATCATTAAGTTCTGTGCTGACAACTGCTTGATATTCATCATAAGGTAAGAAAGGCTTCATATTCGCAAATTTTACACGAATAGTTGGTCTTTGCAGACAGAGTGAATCAAGAAGTGTAGTAGAAACGATAGATATTACGACAGACGACAAGTGGAGTAACTCAAAAAGCTGGCCTTCTATTATTCTCGCATTTGTTAGTGCATATTCTTTCATTATATCTTGATAAATTACAGTATTTTCATCTGGATGAGGTTTTAATACTATAAAGAATTTTTCGTCATTACCGAAATTTTTAAGGAGAAAACGCCAGACTTGCTCATCATAAGTAACACTGCCGTAAGCTTTGTAATATTTTTGAAGTTTACTTGATGTAAAAAGAATTACTTTCTTATCTGATGGAATATTGTATTTCTGATGCAAGTTCTTAGATTCTAGACTTTTCATTAAATTGTTAAGACAGAAAAACTCTGGATTTCCAAACACTACAAATCTGTCAATGGGATACTTACCATCCTCTGTCAATACTTTGTTGATATATGTTCCAAATAACAATGTCGTATTTGGTAGCGGCATACCAAACGGGTTTTCTTTTGTTCTAAAACTATCATGAGAATAATCCGAATTATTTTTGAACGTAGCACCGTGTTGAATTCCTATACTTTTGATGCCGTTTTTCTCACATGCTAGGATGATTGATAAAGCTAATGGTCCAGTTTCATAAGGAATGAAAATTGCCCGAGGTTTTTCTGTACTGAGTAAATTAGTAAAGGCTTCAATCATTCTTACATACAAAGGTAGATGTGAAACATAGGTTAACTTTCTAAAATCATCTTTTAATTGACTCCAAAAGTTAATTTCATTGAAAACAAATAATATTCTGAATTCAGGAGATTGAATTATTTTCTCATATTCTCTGATAAATTCATCAAGATTTCCCTTTTTGGAAAAGTTTTCAAGAACATATTCTGCCGGAAACCAAGGAAAGGGATCAGATAGTCTTTCTTCAAGAATTTTCTCGTTTCCTCTAAAAGTATAATCAAAATCTAGTCCCACTACATCAAATTTTAGTCTCTTTATGAGATCTATTAATGGACCTTGAATGTATTCGTGACTGACTAATTTATTTTCATTATAATCATATACAGTTCTTCTATATAATGTGTGTATTGCAAAGATAATTTTATCTGTAAGATGTGGGAGATTTTTGTTTCTAGATAAGAATACGCTTAATCTTTTTTTATATTTTTTCGAATAGATGTAACTGAAGATATATTTGTCTAGTTTAGATCTAAGATATCCTTTACTTGAATATATCAAATACGCCAATTTTGAATATGATAGTGTGATATCCCACTTTTTACATAATTGCTTTAGCAGATCTAATTTATCAAATTCACCCACAACTTTAACAGAACTTATTTTTTCGTTTTTTATTATTCTCTCGAACCCCGATATGAAATCAAGTGATCGGTTAAGCGATGGGAATATTGTGGGATGCATAAACCACCATAATGAAAAATCTGAGTATTTGAATAAATGAGAAAACCTGACCTCGTTGATTTTTTGTTTTTCGATTTTATTTATTACTGTTATTGTTCTCTCATAACTGTCACTACTGAAATACAAAATAATATCTGGTTCGGTTAGATAAATAGCATCATCGTGTTTAAGATCAGACTCTTTACCATAGATAATTTTCAATTAAAAATCTTCATCACCCTTTTCATTAAAAGTATATCTTTTATTCTGAACTTACGATTTTTAATTAGCAGAATTCGAAAGATAGTGATTCGATAAGCTTTAAAATGCAACATATAAGTAAAAATCACATAAATTGACAAAACATTGGTTTCATCAATATTTGTTGGAACATTATTCAAGAGGCAAGTCCTTAGCGCTCGATGTAGGATGTGGTGAAAAAGGCTATGATGAAAATTTCAAATGCAAGTACATCGGAATAGATAGACCAACCTACTATGATGTAAAATTAAGACCTGATGTTTACGGAGACGCAGTAGCGTTACCATTCCACGACAACAGTTTTGATCTAGTTACATCGTTTTCCGTATTACCCATGATAGAACATATTGATCTTGTCCTAGACGAAATGTACAGAGTTTTGAAAC
>Ga0066704_10001041_pt1 | contig 11429 bp, 4 predicted proteins | sample GraSoiAngelo_153_FD_66458 | JGI IMG/M metagenome (GOLD analysis project Ga0066704, IMG submission 66458) | Grasslands soil microbial communities from the Angelo Coastal Reserve, California, USA - 14_1009_12_40cm | ecosystem: Environmental > Terrestrial > Soil > Grasslands | place: USA... | reverse complement strand
ATAGCGAAATCAATCCGTCGCGGGAACCGGAAGGGGCGACAAGAATGAGTATTACCAGCCCGATCGTCAAGATGCCACCAACAAGGACGCCCGCCTTTGAGGTGCGGGTTCGGGCGTAGCCATTCACCCCGGGGAGCGTTCTCTTCAACAAGCTCCGGACATGGGGGTCGGCAAGGCCTGTCTGGAACGGCTCGCGAGGCACCGACTTGGCAGCCAACTCAAGTAACCCCATGAACTTCTGTGCCGCCGACTCGCTTCGAAACCGATCGGCCACTAGTTGGCCCGTAAACCTAGCCTCGACGCCAGAGGCGAATGTTATCGTTACTATCCGAGCTAGCGGCTCGTCCACTCGCCCTTCACTTGGCTCAATCGAGATGCGTTCTACCTCGCGCCATGGCACGATTAGCGGCTCTTGGAGGAGGTCCCCCCATGGCTTGAAAGGAGGTGATATCCCCTCGACGAAGATTCCGAGACGATTGATTCTCAAGGCGCCTAGGATTGCCGTCACCATTCCCACCGCCAAGGCTACGCCAGCCTCGATCCAGACCAAGTCATCGGGACCAGATGCGCCGCGGACGACTCGCACGACAAAAAGGTACAGAATGCCCATAGCACCGATTGCAACGGCGGCTAGAAGAGGCGATCTGCGTCTTAACAGAAGACTCCTCGAGATAGCCAAGACGGGCTCTTGATTCTCATGCATCGGTCACCGTCCTGTGGCTAGTTTCACGATTTGCACGCCATCCGTAATTGCGGATATCGTTGTCATCCACCTATCCGCCAGTCTAAGTGCATTGGCTACAGGTGTTAGCAGCGAGTAATGGGATCCGACGCCAACACCGGGTTTCAGTACGTACACGCCGTCGCCACCGAAGGCTATTGCAAGGGCAAGCAAGTCAAGAATAAAAGCCATCCCCATCCGACCCAAATCCTTATGATTCCCGGCTACCCCAACCCCAACAAAGAGTACGATCATTGACAACAAGGAGAAGAACAAGTTCGCCGCGGCGTCGTCGACGGTCTTCCAAGCCCGCGAGATGGCCGCGATGTAGAGCGACGCCGCGATGACAAGACTCGCGCAACTGAAGGAGACGCCTATGAAGGTGTCAATGCCTTGTGGAATTACGTCAGACAGGCTGGAACTGAAGAGCATAGTCGCAATTTGGATGCCGATGAACAATCCGGCCAAGACGCCGATCACTATGGCCGCCACTTGTCCCCCGGGCAGGAAATTGGTCACCTTCATCACGACTGTCAATGCGATGAATGCAGCGAGCAAGAAGATGCCGAAAGCGCTGAAGAGAATCGCACCCCAGAACGCAAGGAGAACAGCATTCATCGGGGGAGGATCGACCGCGTACGCGGCCACAGAAGCAATCTTCTTGACCATCTCATTGTATGCGTCAATAAGCGGAGAAAACAGCCATTTGACCGCTGCCACGATGAGGTCCGTAATCCATTTGATAAACTTCAAGATCGCATCGGCGAGCGGCTTCAGGACTAGATTCTTGAAGTCCGTCCAGTCCCCCGTCGTCAGACCCTTCACGACACTCATGAACGCCTGCACGAGCCACTTCCCCACATTGAGGAAGAACGCCCCCACCGCGAGGAGCGCGTTCCACGCCCGATTTGCCCAGCCCGCAATCGTGTTGAAGAACAGCTGCCACCATGCCGGGGGCGGGGGCGGGGCACTATAGTTCCCGCCATTCACGACGGACGTGTTCGCGACGAGCTTCGAGACCTCCCACGAGAACCCGAGGGTGTAGAACTGGGACGTCGCGAAGAACGCGAACACGGTGACGTTCCCGGTCTTGTTCGTCCACAGGAGCCCCAGGATCTTGAATGCGTCCGCGAGGGTGAGGTTCTTGTCGATCACTATCTGGATCACGCGAGAATTGAGGTTCGAGGACAGGTTGTTCGAGTTCCCGTACACGACAGCGTCCTTCGGGTGAGACTTCGAACTAGAATTCTTCCCAATGTCGGCTCAGCTATCAGACATCTCGCATCGTGCTGGGGGCAATTGGACCCTCCGCTGGACCGCTGCCCCAAAGACAGCCAAGGCCTCTTGGGAGACGTTGGTCGCTCCCGCCTCTAACCCCGAATCCGCCTCGACAGGCCTTTGAGGAAATTGGAACTCAGGAGGGACCACAAGAAGAGGACTCCGCCCAAGTACATAGTAGAAAGCCAGACGTTCCAATAGGGTGCGGGACCAAGTCGGTACAGAACGGCTGCAATCACGGCGGTCGCGCCGCCAAGGGTTATTCCTACCTTCGAAGCCAGTGTTCGGCGATACATGCCCCCCTCAGGTCCGGATACCGACAGAGCCTGCGCTACGCGCGGGTCTGCCGGATCGACAAGCACTGTCCCCGAGGCAGTGAGCTCTTGGGCCACGACGGCCAAGACAGAGTAGAATCTTCTTGCTTGGACCTCGCTTTTGAAGCGCTGACCGATGGTTTCGCTCGTAAATGGGATTCGCAGGCCGGACGTCAGAACCACTGTGACGGTATAACGCCGAGGTGGCTTGTCGAGTTCGTGCTCGGGCGTCAGCTTCAACGAAGCGATGTCCTCCCAAGGAATGACATAGGGCTCCCGCGCTATGGCCCATAGTGGTTTCATCGGCGGCGCAAGTCCTTCGCGGAAAATTCCAACCCTGTTGATTCTCAGTGTCGCGGGGATTAGATAGATTGCCGCAAAAAGGAAAATCACGCCGAACAAGACCCTTTGCTCCATCGTCAATGGCTGTGGAGATAGCAGAGTCCCTCCCCCCATCACAAAGAAGGCACCCACAAAGGTCGCCACGAGTCCGGCGACTCCTATGGAACGGCGCTTCCACCAGAGGCGTATCGGTACGACGAGCACTGGATTGAGGATCGAAGGCATGAGCCTACCCCGGCGATCCGGAACTCGCCAGACGATAGAGATCGACGACATCCTTGACAAATGTGGAAACAGTCGTCGCCCTTGCATAAAAGTCCAAAGCCTTCGCCAGAGGTGCCAAGATTGAATGCGTCTTGAAAATTCCTACATTTGGAGTTATTCGGTACGTGTCGCCGAGCCAAGCAATGGCCATTGCCGCACCATCGGCCAGCGTGCCGACCAACAGCGAAGCAATGGTTCTTCCCTTTGACGCTGCTGCGCTCACCGCGAGGAAAATTAGGGCAAGTGCAGACCCGAACAGGTTAGCAACCGCGTCATCGAACGTCTTCCAGACTCTCATCGCACCCGCCACCGCAAGCGAGCTCGCGATGATAAAGTCCGCCAGGGTATACGACCAGTCAACGTAGTGGCTGAATCCACCGGGAATGAAGTCGTTAATCCCCGCCACGGCAAATGCCGTATCCAAGAGCTGAATGACCACAAACACCGCCACCACGACGTTGATGATAATGCCGAGTGCTCGTCCAATCCCCAGATTTTCTGAAACCTTCATCACAATTGTCAAGCCGACGAAAGCGGCAAGGAGGAGAACTCCAAACGTTGAGAGGAAGACAGCACCCCAGAGCGCGGCAATCCCCGCGGCCAGCGCTGCTTTGGTCGCAAATCTGAGGGCACTTTGAATTCCCCTCACCATTGCATCATACGCGTCCAACAGGGAGCGCTCCAGAAATGCCCCCGAATCCGAGCCTCGGGGCATCCGACAAGCTTGGCTCAACGACCTTGATGGCTGAGCGGTCCCTGCGCTCTGCCCCACATTCCATTTTGCCATAGAGTCAGATGCCGCGTCGTGATACCAGTTGGCTGCGCAAAGCAATCTCTTCGTGCAATGAATCGGTACGCGCATCCAAAGGAGGCCTAGGGGTCATCTTTTGAAGGGGGGCTACGCGGGGCCTAGGCGAGCGGCGATCGCCTTCAGCAGGGACGCATGCAACATACCGAGACCGATTCGTCGACCGGTATGGAGAACAATCTGGAGCGTTGCCGCTTGGTACCACAGGGGCTTGCTCTCCTCAAAGGGAGTGGCCATCCACAGATTTACCGCTGCCACGTCCTGTCTCGCTATGGATACCCGCTTGAACGGAGATCGAAGGCGAACCCAGTCGTCGCCAAGCTCTACCGTCGTGAAGAGTCCCTGACCCAGGGCCGTGGCCGCCAACAGGACGCCCACGAGTGAAGTGGCTACGGCGCCGATCCATGTGAATTGAAGCACGAAAACCGCGAAAACCGAACCGGCCACAAACGCAACCGCACAAAAAACTGTGTAGAGCGCCAGGGAAGATCGGATCGTGAGTCGGGTAGTTGTGGGTTGCATTTTCTCACGAGCAGTTGCTAAGAAGATATCCGATGGTGGCCAAAAAAGAAGCGAGACCCACAACAAAAAGGACTCCGAGAAAGACTGCAATTGATGCTTTGGTGCCCCACAAGGGAGTTTGGAGGGCGGGGACTCGGGCAAGCCCGAGCACAACAAGGGCCAGCGCGGCGAGATTCAGTTGCGCCGCGAAAAGCCCGCAAACGCACCCGTTGATGTTCCCCTTGGTCGTCGTCGCAACCAACCCGGCAAAAAAACCAAAGAGGGCGATAGTGGTCGAGGCCACGACCATACCCCAAGGGTTCGCACCTTGGCTACTCAACAAGATCTCTTGGACTCCGGAGGTGGCTATCGTGAACATACTTGCAAAGAGTACGAAAGTGCCGTACCCGCTATCGAAGTCCTTGAGGGACTGTTTGACCCCGTTCAGCCCGTCTTGAATCTGGACGCCCCTAGCTATCGCTGTATCGACCAAGGGCCTGGCTATCATCGCCAGAAAGAGCGATGAAAGGGCGAGAGTCAGCCCCAGTAATGCTATCGCCCCAACCATCGGCGCCGAGTCCAACGTCATGCCAATGGCCACGGCAATACCCATCAGGGCGAGGCCCAAGAACATTATCTCGAGGAGACTCTGGACTAGGAGGGCAGTAATGCTCAAGGCCTTGGCTGTCGAATTATCCATCGGGGTCATAGTGATGGCCCCTCGCGTTCCCGGATTGGGTTTGTTCCCTCCGAGGACCACGAGGAGACCTGTAAAGAAAGACCGCAAGACCCTGAACACAGGCGCCATGAGAGGTGCGACAAACTTATCATAAAGCCAACTAAACGTGCTCTTCACCAGCTTTAGGAAGGCGTCTACAATCGCATCGAACGCTGCCTTGAGCGGCTTGATCACCCGATCCTGCATGTACTGCCAGTTCCCACTGGTCAAGCCGATCGCAAGACCAATTGCGAAATCTAGAAGCCACTTCCCCACGCTCGTGAAGAACGCCCCCACCGCAAGGACCGCGTTCCACGCGCGCTCCGCCCACCCCGCGATCGTGTTCCAGAACAGCGCCCACAGGTTCGACGGGGGCGGCGGGTAGCTGTAGTTCCCGCCGTTCACGACGGACGTGTTCGCGGTGAGCTTCGAGACCTCCCACGAGAACCCGAGGGTGTAGAACTCCGAGGTCGCGAAAAACGGGAAAGCCGTGACGTTGGCGGACTTGTTCGTCCTCGAAAGATCCAGAATTCCCCACGCTTGGGCGAGGGTGAGGTTCTTCGCGATCACGAGCTGGATCACACGAGAGTTCAGGTTCGACGAAAGATTGTTCGAGTTCCCGTACGCGGTGGCCCCCGCGAAGGGGGCACTCGCAGTGTATGACCCGTTCAGGCCCCCGTACAGCTTGGAGTCGTAGAAAATCCCGCGGGGGATCAGGAGGTTGTTCGCCCCGTGGAGGAACCACAACAGCCCACGGACCGCGCTCTGGTTCAGCGCGGTCGAATACAGTCGGAACTCATCGATTGCCCCTTTGAACCGTCCCGCGGAGGTCCCCGAGGCCTCGTCCCACCCGAGGTACAGGAACGTGCTCCCCGTCCGCACGCTCGTGACGGACGTGAACGGCTGGTACGCGATCCGCTCGCCGTTCACATATAGAGATAAGTTTGACCAGTGGAATTGGCCGTCCTGTCCGTTCGCGAGGACCGCGGCGACGTGGAGCCATCGTCCCGTGTACACCGGGAAGACCGCGGCAGCGGACCTCCAACCTGCGGTTGGGTCGTTCACGGAGAACCTCAACCCGGGTACGCTCAGGTCGAATCCGACCCGCCAGAGGTCCTTCCGCCCGAACGACCACGCCCACCCGGTGCCGGAGGCGACATAGTCCGCGTCGGGCTTAATCCAGAACGCGACGGTCATGGACTGGTAGATGGCGTTCAGTTTCGTGGTGGCCCCCGAGGTGCACGTGTACAGGTCCGTCCCGGAGCCGCTCAGGGAGACCCCGGACCCGAAGTACCCGGTCGCGTTCGTCACAGAACCCTCCGGGCACGCGTGAATCGCGTTCGAGCTCGCGTCCGTGTACATCCCGGTACTTTCCTTCGTCTCCAAGTCGTACGACGCGACGTTCCCCTGTCCGTCCGTGACGTTGAGGAGTGCGAAGACGAACCGGTTCTCTCCCACGTACCGGTGCAGCCCCGAGGGCGTGCCGTCGACCGTCCCGTTCGACAGGGTGGACCAGTCCCTGGGAGTGACGAGGAGGGTGTTCGCCTTCCCGACCCGGAGGACCCTCACGTCGTACCAGACGGTCGCTTTCGTCGGCTCCTCTCCGCTCGTTTGTTGATTGTACCGGTCCACCGCCTTGAGGTCCACGGTGTCGGAGAACGTCTTCACGCCGACCGTGGGGGACACGTCCAGCTCCCCCCCGTCGCTCCGGAAGACCTGGATCTTGATCGGCGCGGACGTGTCGTCGCGCACGTTCACCGAGAGCAGGTGGTTCACGATGTTGTTTTGGTTGTTCGGGAACGCCTGGGTGTTCGTCCAGTTCCCTGCCACCGTCGCTCGGGCGTAATAGGAGCACGGGGTGGGCTGACAAGGCGCCGAGTCGAAGGCGGTGAACTGAGCAATCCGTAGCTGGACGACGAGGTCGTGGAGCGGGTCGAGATCGACTCCGTCCCGGAAACCGTCACGGTCCGTGTCCCACAGGAGAGGGTCGGTACGCAGGGTTCGGATCTCCTTCCCGTCGGGAGCCCCGTCCCCGTCCGTGTCCGTCTTGTTCGGGGACGTCATCCAGCCCGTCTTGCCGAGAAGCTCGTCCCCGTCGCTCAGGCCATCGTGGTCCGTGTCCCAGAACAGTGCGTTCGTGGACAGGGCGAGGGGCTTCGTGACGTTCACGAGCCTGAGGGTCACCGTCCCCGACCGGCTTGCCTTCTGGACCTGGAGCGAGTGGATGCCCTTCGGGAGAATCGCGTCGAAGACGACGTCGGTGTTGGGCCATGTGCTGATGGACAGGTAGGACCACTTCAGCTGGCCATTCAGATAGATGACAGCCTGGACCGGGTTGAACAGCGACCCTCCCGAGGCGGATGTGGTGACCTTCCACCGGTACTCCCCCACCGCGCCCACGGTCACATTCGTCGTCGCGTTCGCGTTCACGATCGTCGCGTTGTTGTAGTTAAACGTGTACACCTCCTCGTAGTCCGTGAGCCCGTCGTGGTCCGTGTCCGCCTGGGTCGGGTCTGTCCGCTTCGCGCACGCCTCCCGCCCGTCCCGCAGCCCGTCGCCGTCCGTGTCGTTCCGGTCCGGGTCCGTCGGCAGCTTGTGGAACGCGATTCGCGTCACGTCCACACGCGCGTCCCCGTTCGAGGCGATCCGGAGCTTCCGTGGACCCGTACAGAGCATCGCGGGGAACGAGTCCGTCTCCGTTCCGCCCTTTGTCTTCCGCGTCTGTCCGATCTCCACGCCGTCGACGTACGCTGTGACTCCGGACAAGTGAAGGGGGTTGAGCGATCCGTACAGCGTGAGGGAGAGGTCGAACTGCCAGCGCCCCTCCGTGAGGACCTCCCAGTTCTTGTCCACGTACAGGCCCTGTTGGCTCCCCTGCTGGAGGATGTATAGAGTCGTGTTCTCGGTCGCGTAGGGGTTCGGCTCGCCGAACGACGTCAGGTTGTCCCCGTCCGAGTCGACGTCCACCCACATCGCATCCAACGTGACGCCGCCCACGACGTTGAATTGCAGGACCGCGTTCACGAACGCGTCCCCGAAGGAGTCGTGGTACGTTCGAACGTTCCCGTCCGATCCGCCTCCATTGCCGACCTTGAGGCCTTGTGCGAACAGGACCGCCGTGTGCCAGGCGTTGTCGCCGACGATCACACCGACCGTCTGCCACTGCGTCCCCGTGTCTAGCTGCACGGTCCCGCCGTTCGCCGCCTTGTACGTCACGTACCCGATCATCGATCCGGTGGGCCAGGGGAGATTCAGGTAGAGTTCCGCGTGCTGCTGACCTACCCGAACGGAGCGGCCGTCTACGGTCGCATTGCTGCTCCACTCCGAGTTCGGGAACACGCTGAGGCCGGGCATGTGGTTCGTCGTGACGTTGTCCCCTGCCACACCGACATCCGTCGTCCAGTGGACGGGCTCGAGGGAGAGGAGCGTCACTTGGTTCAATCGTGGGTTCGGGACGAACCGGACCTTCACGTTCATCCCTGGCCACGTGGAGAAGGCATCCACGTACCACGTCGGATCCATTACGAAGAGGGCCTCGCCCGAGACGAAGTTCGACCCGATGGCCGCGAACACCCACGCGCTCCCGGTCCACCGCTGTATCGTGACCCCGGAGCTGTTCCCGTCGAACCGCGTCCGGAGGATGTATCCCGCCGTCGCGTCCGGGACGGTCACGGCCACAACGCCGCCGGACGCGGTCGCGTTCTTGTATCCCTGCCCCGCGCTCACCCAGCCGTCCAGGAGCCGCACCCCGGGCACGTGGTATTGGTCCAAGGAGTCGTCCGAGCCACTTCCCACGTACGTCGTGTGCTTCCACGGGACCGCGGCGATCAAATCGATCTGGATCGGCTTCTCGAACCGGAGCTTCACGTTCAGCCCCGCCCTCGTCGGCTCCGCGTCGTAGAACATCGTGTGCTCGAGAAGGAACGAGAACGCCCGCCAATTCGACTGGCCCGGCACGACCGCGAGGGTTACCCATCCCGCCCCGTTCCAGACGCTCACGTTCGTGTCCGCAGAGCTGTAGTACTGAACCGTGAAGAGGTAGTCGTTGTACCGCTCCCACGACGTCCGATGGAGGTTGAGGTAGAACGATCCATTCGCCGCCGTGTCCCGGTAATCCGGGTAGATCACTCCGCCGATGTACTTGTCCAACGCGGTCGAGGTCACGTTTGATGTCTTAGGAACGGACCAGTTCGTCCCGATGCTGATCCCGGGCGTCTGGGCGGTGTAGTTCGTGTCCTGCGGGCTCGCCACCGGGTACCCGACATCCACGACGAACTTCTCGACCCCGCCGCCGGTCGCGTTGAACGACAGGGTGTAGTCGCATCGTCCCGACCCCGAGGTGAGCAGGACCCTGATTCGCCAGAACCCCGCTTCGGTGCCGACCCCGTACGCGATGATCTCGGTGCCCGTCGTGTTCGATGCGGCGGCGAAGGCACCGGAAGGCTTCCAGAGGGAGAGGTCGAGGTTATACCCCGAACCTTGGGTCATCTTCACGTTGATCTGCTGCCCCGCGAACGCCTGGAACTTGAAGAAATCCACCGACTCCCAGTACCCGCTCGACGGGTTCACCCATCCCATCCACACGCCGGGTGCGACATGGGTCGCGTTCGCGAAGGCGCCTCCCGCGTCCGTCGAGGTATTCGCGTCGTTCTCCGCAACAAGGGTGCGGAATGTCCGCTCTGCGTCGACGACCACATCGTTCGAGTTCCCGGACGAAGCGGATTCTGCCCGATACTTGTATGTCGTATCCGGGAGAAGCCCCGGGATTACTATACTATGGCTACTCGCGGCGGAGCCCGTCGCTGCGTATTCCCAGATTGACGTTATCCCGTACCGTACGACTGTCGACCCCACCACAGAAGTCGACCACGTGATGGTGACCGATGTGGGCGTTGGAGTCGCGGCACCGGTGACGGTAATTGTGATTCCGTTCGTCGTCGCATTCCGGTTTCCTGAGCTCGCGGTGTCCGCGGCGTTCGACGAGGAGGTGGAGTTCAGCAGGAACGTGTATGTTGTGCCGGAGGAGAGGCCAGTCACGAGCACGGAATGGGTAAGGGTGGATTCGGACGCGTAGGTCGAGATCGTCGACCACCCGCCCGTCCCGGTTTTGTACTTGAGGATCGCGTTCGCCTTGTACGTCGTGTTCCACTTCGCCGTAATCGACGTCGTCTGGCGGTCGAACGTCGCGTTCACGATCGAGATCGCCCACGACGTAATCGGGGCGGACCCGAGGACGCTCTCCGACTTCGGCTCCGTGCTCGGCGCGTACGGCGTTGCGGAGCCGTTCGCCGTGAAGCTGAACCCCGCCGCTCCGACGTAGATGCCGGACCCGTTCGTCGCCTCCGAGTACACCTGCCAGTAGTACGTCGTCTTGCTCTTCAGGCCCGAGATGACCACATTGTGATGGGTCCCGGACGCCGCGAACACCTGGGAGAACAGGGTCGTGTTCTCCCCGTACCGGACCTGGGAGGTGCCGAGGAAGTTCGTGTCCCAGACGAACGTGATGTTGAAGGACCCGGCGACGAGGCTCTCCGAGTGGGTGAGGTTCGTGATCCGCATCACGGTTTCGAAGGAGAACGTCCCGCTCGTGTTCGACAGCGACGTGTCGAGGGTCGCGACGCTCTTCACCCGGTAGAAGTACGTCTCCCGCATCCCGAGTCCCGTGAGGTTCACCTGGTGGAGGGTTCCGGGCGACCCTGTCAGGGTCGTCGCGAGGTTGCTCTCATTCTTCCCGTACGACACGGACGTCGAGGCGGGGACGTTCGTCGTCCACTCGATCGTCCCGCGGGTCGAGGAGACATTCGTCGTCCGGATCGAGTCGAGGGCGACCCCTGTGTACAGGGTGAAGTAGTTCGACCACGACGTGAACGCCCCTCCCGTCCCCCACTTCGCACCGGCGGCAAGTCGGTACGTCTTCCCGGTCTGCAGGGGCGCGATCGTCACGGAGTACGGGGTCGTGTTGTCCCACGTTCGGTGCTCGGATGTCGACACGAGCCCCCAGTCAACGAAGCTCCCCGTGATCGTGACGTCCGGGGAGAACACGGTCCACGACACGGTCGCCCGCGTCGCCATCACGTTCGAGATCGTGACGTCCGTAATCTCGGGCTTCGCCCCCGCGGTCCCGCCGGACGAGGGAGTAGGCTCCGGGCTCGGATCGCTTCCTTCCCCGGGGGGCGAACCCCCCGGCTCCCCGGCGCGTGTTCCGCCGCCGTCAAGCGCCGTGAGGATTACCCGGGCAATCCGCGTCAAGTCCGCTTGCGCGGTCGCGTTCACGACCAAGTCGTCCGAGGGGTCCCCGCCCAAGCTCCCGTCGAAGCGAATCATCACGCGGGTCCTCAGGAAGTCCGCGGCCCGCGCCTCCTCCCGCCGTTCCGCCCGATCCCGCGTTTGCGCGATGAGGTCGAGGAGGGCCGTCTTCGAATCCCGCCCCGGCGGGGTGTAATCCGCAGCGTCAAGACGCTTTGCAAACATCGCCATCGTCGG
>Ga0066704_10001039_pt1 | contig 11438 bp, 9 predicted proteins | sample GraSoiAngelo_153_FD_66458 | JGI IMG/M metagenome (GOLD analysis project Ga0066704, IMG submission 66458) | Grasslands soil microbial communities from the Angelo Coastal Reserve, California, USA - 14_1009_12_40cm | ecosystem: Environmental > Terrestrial > Soil > Grasslands | place: USA... | reverse complement strand
CGGTCTACAACGCCGCGCTCTTCGGCCGGCCGTGGCGGTTCTCGTATTCCACGTATCTCAATCTGCCCGAAGCGGCGCCGAGCGTTGGATGGCGGCTGCCGGCCGCGAGCGTTCTCGTGAACTCGCTCGTCCACCAGCGCGAGGGCCTGCTGCTGTACTCGCCGTTTCTGATCCTGGGCGTCGTCGGCCTCGCCATCGCGTGGCGCGCCGGCCGGCGCCTGGAGGCAGCCGTGACCGCGGCGTTCGCCCTCGTCCTCTGGCTCCTCAGCGCGGCGTGGCTCGCGCGATTTCCGACGGCGTTCACGGGCGCCCGCTACCTGTTCGCCGCCGTCCCGCTGCTCGCGGCATTCGCCGGCCCCGCGCTGGAGCGCGCCGGCGCCGGCGTGCGGTGGACGCTCGGCGCCGCCTCGATCGGGATGACGTACCTCGCGGTGCAGGCCGGACACATCCCCGATCCCGCGCCGCTCGTCTACGCGGCCAAGACGTTCGTCTCCGGCGCCGGCTTGCCGGTGCTGTTCAAGGAGATGCTGCCGGCGTGGCTCGGCCTCGAGACGCTGCACACGATGGTGAGCCGCAGCGACGTGTCGGCCCGCGACGTCGTGGTGATGCTCGCCACGCCCGCCGGCTGGCGGCTGGCGCTCGATCAGGCGCTCGTGGAGGCGCTGGCCGTTGCCGTGTTCACCGTCGTCGCTGCGGTGATCCATCGACTGTGGCGGCCCGCCACCCGGGCCACCCGCGTCGTGGGACCGCTGCCCTCGCGATGAAGCCCGCCGCGCGAATCCCCGCCGACGCGGGTCCGGGCTTCGACTACTTGCGCCGGAACGACGAGCGCGAGATCGACAACCCCGACCTCGACGACCCGCGCTGCTTCCGCTATCTCGAGCGGATGAACACGGTGCTCCGGCTGGCGCGCACGGTCCCGCCGCCGGCCCGCGTCCTCGAGGTCGGCTCGGCCCAGGCCAACGTCAGCCTGATTCTCGCCGAGGCCGGCTACACCGTGGTTGCGCTCGATCTCCGGCTGGATTTCCTGCGTTACGCGCGGGCCAAGTGGGAGCGTGGGCGCTTCTGGACGGCGGTCGGCGATGGGCTGCGGCTGCCGTTCCGCACCGGCGCGTTCGAGGTCGTCGTCGTCGGTGAGCTGGTCGAGCACGTCGACGATCCCGCTGCGCTCCTCACTGAGGCGGCCCGTGTGCTGGCGCCCGCTGGCGTCCTCGTCGTCACCACGCCGAACGGCCGCTGCGTCGGGACGGACGAGCCGACGTTCACGACGTTCCGTCAGCGCGCGGCGGCCGGCACGACCGCCGCCGGCGGAGGGCCGGGCGCCGAGGATCACCTCTTCGCACTGACGATGGGCGAGCTGGAGGCCCTGTTGCCGGCTCAGGTGCAGCTGCTGCATCGCGGTTACGCGGTGTCGCGGCTCATCAACAGCCGCTCGCATCCCGTGCTGCGTCGCCTGCTCGGCGATGTGCCACCGTGGCTGCGCCGCGCTGCCGCCAGCCTGCCGCTGCTCGGCCCCCGGCTCTCGCAGCAGCTCGTGCTCGCCGCCCGCCGCCGCGCCGGAGCCGTGTGAGCGCCGCGACCGCCGCCGAACCCGGGCGCCGGACCCGCCAGCTCGGGGGTGACTTCGCGGCCATGACCGGCGGGTGGGTCGTGCGCGTGGGGCTCGGCGTGCTCGTATCCGTGCTCGTCGCACGCTACCTGGCCCCGGACGACACGGGCCGCTACGCGTTCCTGCTGTGGCTGGCTGGATTGCTCGCAGTGGGGCTCAGCCTCGGCTTTCCCACGGCGGTGACTCGCTACACGGCCGAGGCCGTGGGCGGCGGCCACCCCCGCGCGGCGGGCGCGCTCCTCCGCGTCGTCGTGCGGTGGCAGGCGACGCTGGCCGTGGTCGCCGCCGTCCTGCTCGCGGCCGGGGCCCTCGTCGTGTCGCGGCCGTGGCGTCTGCCGCTCGTGTTCACCGCACTCAGCATGCCAGCGCTGGTGCTGCACGGCAGCCTCTCCGCGTTCCTGTCCGGGCTGCAGGCGTTCCGCTGGCAGGCGCTGCTCGGCGTCGGCGCGCTCGCGCTGCAGCTCGCGCTGTTCGGGCTGGTGATCGCGAGCGGCGGCGGCGTAACGGGACTGTTGCTGGCCCACGCGGTCGCCAACACCGCCGGGCTCGTCGCCGTCGGGGCGTTGGCCCGCCGCGAGGGCCGACGCCGCGGCGCCTTGCCGGCCTCGCCGATGCCGGCGAGGGACACGCGCGCCGAGGTGCTCCGCTACGCCCGCGGCGTGAGCGCGCTGGTGATCCTCGACGCGATCGTGTGGCAACGCACCGAGGTCGCGTTTCTCCAGGCGCTGGCGACGCCGGCCGAGGTCGCGTTCTACGCGCTCGCGTTCGGCGTAGCGGCCCAGGTGAGCCGCATTCCCTATCAGGCGTCGATCGTGCTCTTCCCGAGCTTCCCCGCGCTCGTGGGCGCCGGTCGCGTGGCCGAGCTGGCGAGCCTACACGCCACCGCGATGCGCTACCTGGTGCTGCTCGGGGCTCCGCTCGCCGTCGGCCTCGCCGTGACGGCGCCGGCGATCGCGCGCGTGCTGTGGGGCGCGGCGTACAGCCCGGCCGGCGTGGTCCTCGCCGTGCTCGCGCTGGGCAGTCTCGTTGCGTTTGCGGCCGGCGCTAGCCCGGCCGTGCTGCACGCGACGAAGCAACAAGACCGGCTGCTGCGCCAGGGTCTGTTGGCGGCGGCGGTGGACCTCGCCCTCGCGCTGGCGCTGGTGCCGCTGGCCGGCGCCCTCGGCGCCGCCGTCGCCAACGTCGTCGCCCAGGGGCTCGGCAGCCTGCTCGCGATCCGCGCCGCGGTGAGGGTCGCCGGTGCCGGCGTGCCGGCGGGCGCGCTCGTCCGCATCGTGACGGCCGCGCTCACGATGGGCGTCGTGGCCGGCGTCCCCGTCGTCACGCTCGGCGGCGGCCCCGGGCTGGCGGCCGCCGTCGTGCTCGGCGCTGCCGCCTATCCGCTCGCGCTGCGCGCGCTGCGCGCGCTGTCGAGCGAGGACCTCGATCGCGCGCGCCTGCTCGTCGAGCGCCTGCCGGCGGGCGCGCGCGCGGGCGGCCTCGCGCTGGCTGGATTTCTCTGCCGCGGCCCGGTGCCGGAGCCATGGTCGCCGTCTCGGTGATCGTCCCGACCTACCGGCGTGAGGCGCCGCTGCGCCGGTGTGTGGCCGGCATCCTCGCCCAGAAGCACCCGTCGTTCGAGCTCATCGTCGTCGACCAGAGCCCCGACCACGAGCCCGAGACGTGGGCGCTGCTCTCGGCCTTGCCGTCGCACGCGCGCCACGTGCGGCTCGCCACGCCGAGCGTGACGGCCGCCGCCAACACCGGCGTGCGCCTGGCGCGCGGAGCGGTGGTCGTGTTCTTCGACGACGATGTCGAGATCGATGACCGTGACGTGCTCGCGCGCCACGAGCGGCATTACGCCGACCCCACGATCGGCGCGGTGAGCGGGCGGATGGCCCACCCCGGCTGGACGCGTGCGCTGCCGGCGCCGGCGCTCCGCGGCGGCACGCTCGCCTTCCTCGACGTCAACTTCGACCACGAGCGCGCGATGGACGTGCCGACGACGTGCGCCGCCAACATGTCGCTGCGGCGGTCGCTCGTCGAGCGGCTCGGCGGCTTCGACGAGCGGTACACCGCGAACGCCTTCCGCTGGGAGACCGATTTCAGCGTGCGCCTGATCCGGGCCGGCTACCGCATCCGGTACGATCCCGAGGCGTGCGTCGTGCACCACTTCGCCACGCCGGGCGGCTGCGAGAACGGCAACCTCCTCGGGCGCACCGCCGAGTCGCACGCCTGGTACGCGCCGTTCTTCCGCAACAACGTCTACTTCGCGCTCAAGCTGCTCGGCGGTGCCGACCGCGCGCGGTTCCTGTGGCGTCTCTACCGCGAGCACGTCCTCAACCGCACGTTCGTCGCCGCCGGGCCGGCGTTCCTGGCGCGGCGCCACGCGGCGCTGGCCCGGGGCGCGGTCGGCGGCTGGCGCGCGTGGCACGCGGCGCCGGCGGGGTCGTGAGGTGCGCATCCTCGTGGTGACGCCGATCCTGCCGTACCCGGCCGACTCCGGCACCCGGATCCGCCTGGCGCGCGTCGTCGGGGCGCTGCGCCGGCGCCACGAGGTGACGCTGCTGTCGCTCGAGGCCGGCGACGCCGCCGGCGCGGCGCGGGCGCTCGGCATCCCGGTGCATGTCGAGCCGGCGCGGAGCCGGCCCGGCCTGGCGCCGGTCGGCATCGCGCCGGAGACGACCGCCGCGGTGTGGCGCGCCGCCGCCGCCGCGCGCGCCGATGTCGTGCACCTGCAGGGGACGTTCGGGGCGGCCGCCGCCGCGCTGCAGCGTCGCCGGGCGACGGTGCCGGCGGTGATCGACGACGGCTGCGTCTATCACCTGAGCTACGAGCGGGCGGCCGCGCTGGCCCCGAGCGCGCTCGGCCGCGCGCGCGGCGCCCTGCGCGCCTGGCGGCTGCGCCGGTTCGAGCGCGCGCTGGCGCGGCGGGCGCACGCGCTGGTGGCGGTGTCGGAGGACGAGGCGCGCCTGATGCGCGCGCTGGCGCCCGGCCGTCGCGTGATCGTGGCGCCCAACGGCGTCGACGTCGATGCCGTGGCCCCGTCGCCGCCCGGCGACGCGCTGCTCTTCGTCGGCCTGCTCGGCTACGCTCCGAACCGCGACGCGATGGAGTGGTTCGCGCGCGAGGTGCTGCCGCGCCTGGGACCCGAGGTGCCCGAGGTGCTCGTCGCCGGTCGCGACCCCGGGCCCGCGCTCGAGGCGCTCGCGCGCGCGCATCCGCGGCTGCGGCTGCTCGGCTTCGTGCCCGAGCTGGCGCCGCTCTACGCCCGCGCCGCGGTCTTCGTGAACCCGATGCGCGGCGGCGGCGGCACGCGGCTGAAGATGCTGGGGGCGATGGCGGCCGGCAAAGCGGTCGTCTCCACCACGATCGGCGCCGAGGGGCTCGCGCTCACGCCCGGGCGCGAGGTCGTGATCGCCGACACACCGGCCGCGTTCGCCGCTGCCGTGCGCGAGCTCCTGAAGGACGGCGGCCGCGCGGCGCGCCTGGGCCAGGCGGCGCGCGCGCTGGTGGAGGCGCGCTATCGCTGGGAGGCGTGCGTGGCGCCGATCGAGGCGCTGTACGCGAGCCTCGCCCCGGGAGGGACGGCGTGACGCCGCGCGTGTCAGTCGTCGTCCCCGTGCTCGATGCGGCGCGTACGCTGCCGCGCACGCTGCCGGCGCTCGCTGCGCTGGCGCCGGCGCCCGACGAGCTGATCTTCGTCGACAACGGGTCGACCGACGACACGCGGCGCCGGCTGGAGGCATTCGCTGCCGGCGCGACGCGCGCCAACATCGTCGTCCTGCGTGAGCCACGGCGGGGCGCCTCGGTGGCGCGCAACGCCGGCGCCCGCGCCGCCACTGGCGAGATCGTCGCGTTCACCGACGCCGACTGCTGCCCGCGCGCCGACTGGCTGGCGGCGCTGACCGCGCCGTTCGCCGACGCCGGCGTCGGCGGGGTGGCCGGCCGCCTGCTCTCGACGCCGCCGGCCGGCGTCGTGGAGACGTTCGGCAGCCTCTTCACGCTGCAGCTGCCGGGCGAGAAGTCCCGCCACACGCGCTGGACGCCGTGGGCGGGCGGGTTTCCGACCGCGAACCTCGCCGTGCGGCGCGACCTGCTCCAGCGGCTCGGCGGCTTCGACGAGTCGGTCGCGATCTACGGCGAGGACTACGACCTCTGCGCGCGGCTCTACGCGACCGGCGCCGCGATCGTCTACACGCCCGACGCCGGCGTCGAGCACCAGCATCGGGTCGCGCTGCGCCCGATGCTCCGCCAGGCGTTCGGCTTCGGTCGCAGCCACGCCTGGCTCATGCGCCGTCACGTCCCCCGCGGGCTCTGGCTGGCCCTGCCGAGGATCTCCCTGGCGCGCCCGGACTTTCCGCTGCCGGGCTGGATCGAGGGCGCCGCCCCCGACAAGAAAGCCGTCGCGCTGCTGGCACTCGGCCTGGCGTGGCGTCCGCTGCTCGTGCTGCTGCCCCTCTACGGCGGCTGGCTCTGGTGGGACATCGGGCGCCGCGCGCGAGCGCGCGGCCTCGAAGTCCCGTGGCTCGGCCGCTGGGGGCTGGTCGGCTGCCTGCTCGCCAAGGCGGCCGCGATGACGGGTGGGCGCTGGTGGGGCTCGCTCCGGTATGGCCGTGCCTGTCTCTGAGCCGCGCGAGTCGCCGACGGTCTCGGTTCTGATCTGCACCAAGGACCGGCGCCAGGACGTCGCCCGCGCCCTCGCCTCGCTGCGGGCGGCCGGCGTCGAGCGCGAGGGCGTCGAGATCGTGGTGGTCGAGGAGACCGCACGGCCCGCGCCGATGGCCGGCGTGCGCTACGTGCCGTTGCCACCGGAGGGCCGCGGCTTCGCCCACGTCCGCAATCGCGCGGTCGACGCCGCCAAGGGCAGCGTGCTGGTCTTCGTCGACGACGATTGCGAGGTCGCGCCCGGCTGGCTCGATGCGCTGCTGGCGCCGCTGGCGGACCCGGAGGTCGCCGGCGTCGCCGGCGCCGTGCTCGTGCGCGACTGCAATGCCATCGGGTACGCCGAGAGCATCCTGGGATTCCCGGGCGGCGGCCTGCGGTATCTCGCCGGCGCGACCGGCGCCGTCGTGCCGACCGCGTTCCTCTCGACGTGCAACTGCGTCTATCGCCGCGCGGCGATCGAGGCGGTCGGCGGCTTCTCCGCGCTCGCCTCGCTCGGCGGCGAGGACAGCCTGGTGGCCGAGCGGGTGAGCGCGCGCTGGCCGTGCCGCTACGCGCCCGGCGCCGTCGTCTACCACAAGCCACGCCAGCGTCTCGGCGCGATCTTCCGCTGGTTCCTGCGCCGGGGGCGGGCGGAGGTGCGGATCCTGCCGGCCAAGGCGCGGCCGCGCGCCGGCGTCATCGCGCTCGTGCGCGGCTCGCTGTCGCTGCGGATGGCCGCGCTGACGGTGGCGCTGGTCTGGCTGCCGTGGCCGGTGTGGCTCACGCTGCCGGCGCTGCTCGCCGGCTACTACGCCGCGCTGCTGCGCCGCTACCGGTTCGCCCGCCGCTATCCGAGCCACCGGGCCGGCTGGTGGCTGACGCCGCTCGTCCGGCTCGTCGCCGACGCCGGCGCCGAGGTGGGCCGGCTGCGCGAGGCGCCGGCCCTGCTGCGACGGTGGCGGAGGTCGGGCGCGTGAGCGGGCGTCCCGGCGTCTCGGTCGTGCTCATCACGCGCAACGAGGCGGCGCGCATCCGGCGATGCCTGGAGAGCGTGCGCTGGGCCGACGAGATCGTCGTGGTGGACCAGCACAGCACCGACGGCACGCCGGCGATCTGTCGCGAGTACGGCGCGCGCGTCGTCACCCGCGACATGCTGGCCGGCTTCGGCGACCAGAAGAACTTCGCGCTCGCCCAGGCGACGCAGCCGTGGATCCTGAGCCTCGACGCCGACGAGGAGGTCACGCCGGCGCTGCGGCGGGAGATCGAGACGGCCGTGGCCTCGCCCGGCGAGCACGCCGGCTTCCGCATGCCGCGCCTCACGTCCTATCTCGGCCGCTTCATCCGTCACTGTGGCTGGTACCCGAGCCCGGTGCTCCGGCTCGTCCGGCGCGGCCGCGGCCGCTTCACCGAGGCGCTCGTCCACGAGGAGCTCCTGGTGAACGGCCCGGTCGGCGACCTCGGCGTCGACCTGCTGCACCGGAGCTACGACTTGCTCGCCGATCACGTACGCAAGCTGCTCCTCTACGCGGCCTACGACGCGCGCATGCTCGAGCAGCGCGGTGACCGCGTCGGCGGCCTCGGCGCGCTGTGGCGCCTGGCGGTGAAGCCGCCGGCGGTGTTCGTCCGCAAGTACGTCGCGCAGGGCGGCTTCCGCGAGGGCTGGCACGGCTTCGTGCTGAGCGCGATGGCGGCGCTGGTCGTCTTCGTCAACTACGTGCGGCTCGCCGAGCTGACCGGCTGGCTGCCGACGCCGGCGGAACCCGGGCCCGCCGGCGAGCCGCCGACCGTGCTGTTGATGGCGAACTTCGCCGATCTGGTAGGCGGCGGCGAGGAGAGCCTGCTGGCGCTGGCCGCGCGCCTCGATCGCCATCGCATCCGTCCGGTCGCCAGCGTCCCCGCCGAGGGCGACGTGGCCGAGCGCCTGCGCGCGCTCGGCGTGCCGGTGACCGTGCTGCCGCTGCCGCCGGTGCGGCCGTGGCGCGCCGCGGGGATGGCGTGGACGCTGTCCCGGTTGCGCGTGCTGCTCGCCGGCGAGCGCGTCGCGCTCGTGCACGCCCAGGGCGGCCGCGGCGCGCTCTACGCCGCGCTCGCCGCCCGCGGCCGGCGCACGCCGGTCGTCTGGCACGCGCGCACGGCCGACGCCGACCGCTGGCTCGATCCGATCCTCGCCCGGCTGGCGCACACGATCATCGCCAACTCCGGGGCGACGGCGTGCCGGTTCCGGGCATGGCCGGCCGCGCGCGTGATCGTCGTGCCCAACGGCGTCGACCTCGGCCGCTTCACGCCGGGCGTGGCCGATCCCGAGGTGCGCCGCGCGCTCGGCTTGCCGGCCGCCGGTCCGGTCGTCGGCTACTTCGGCCGCCTCGAGCACGGCAAGGGCCCCGACGTGCTGCTCGCCGCCGGCGAGCGCCTGCAGCTGAAGGTGCCGGGCGTGACGCTCCTCGTCGTGGGCGAGGGGCCGCTGCGGGCGCCGCTGGCCCGGCGCGCGGCGGCGGCCGGCGTGCACGCGGTCTTCGCCGGCCAGCGCAGCGACGTGCCCGCGCTGCTGCGCCTCTGCGACATCGTCGCCGTACCGTCGCGCCAGGAAGCGTTTGGACGGATCCTGATCGAGGCGATGGCCTCTCGCGTGCCGGTCGTCGCCAGCGCAGTGGGCGGGGTTCCCGAGGTGTGCGCCGACGGCTTCACCGGACTGCTGGTGCCGCCCGAGGATCCCGACGCGCTGGCGGCGGCGCTCGCCGTCACACTCGTGGACACCGCCGCGGCGGCCATCCGGGTCCAGCGCGCCGCCACCGACGTCAGCGCCCGCTTCGACATCCACACGCACGCCGCGCGGATCCACACGGTCTACGACCGGGTGCTCGAGGACACCGGGCAATGAGGAGCCACGCACTGCCGGCCGCGGTCGACGCCGGCACCGGCGTGTTGCCCGCCACGCTGCTGGTGCTGCTGGTGCTGCTGGTGACCACGACGCTGGCGGCGGCCGTGTGGGCGGCGCGGACCACCTCGCCCGTGGCCGCCGCCGTCACCGGCGCCGTCGGCGCGCTCGCCTCGCTCGCGCATCCGGTCGGCATCGGGTTCCTCGCGCTGGCGGTGGCGCTGCTCGTGCTGGCGCCGCACTGGACGCCGACCGCGTGGCCGGCGGCGCGGCCGCTGGCGACGGCGACGGCCGTGGCGCTCGCCGCCGTGCTGCAGCTGGCGCAGGTGATCGAGGACCGCGCTGGCCGCCGGGTGCTGATCTATCGCCTCGTCGGAGGCTCGGCGTGAGCGCGCTGCGCGTCGGCGGCGCACGGGTGCGCGTCGGCATCGACGGCCGCGAGTTGCGGGACGGTGTGCGCACGGGCATCCGGCGCTACCTGTTCGAGGTCCTGCGCGCCGCCGCCAACCGCGGTCTGGAGTGCGTCGTCTACGGCGACCGCGACACGCGCCTGCCGGCGGGGACGGCGGCCACCCTCTCGACGCTCGACGGCGGCTGGACCCAGTGGTGGGATCAGGTGACGCTGCCCCGCGCGCTGCGGCGCGACGGCATCGACGTCTTCCTCTCGCCCTACTACAAGCGGCCGCTGGCCGCGCGCTGCCCGACCGTCATCACGATCCACGACCTGTTCTTCATCGGCTACCCGGGCCACTCGCGACCGGTGTACGACGCCGCGATGACGTCGCTGGCGCGGCTCTACGCGCGCGGCGCCGCTGCCATCGTCGCCGACTCCGAGCACAGCCGGCGCGCCATCGTCGCAAGATTAGGTCTCGCCACCGACCGCATCACCGTCATCCCCGTGGGCCTCGGACGGGAATTCGGTCCGGCGACGCCGACGGCCGCCCAGCGCGCGCGGTACGGGCTCGGCGCGCGCTACGTGCTCTACGTCGGAAACTTCCTGCCGCACAAGAACCTGCCGCGGGTGCTGCGTGCGTGGGCGGCGCTGCCGGCGCCACTGCGCTCGGGCTGCCGGCTCGTGCTGGCCGGCGGCGACCGGGCCGGGCGGGCGCCGCTCGCCTCGCTGGTGACGACGCTCGGCCTCGACGCGAGCGTGGGCTTCGCGGGCCTCGTCGCGGACCAGGATCTCCCGGCGCTCTACGGCGGGGCTGTCGCGCTCGTGTTGCCCTCCCTCGAGGAAGGCTTCGGCCTGCCGGCGCTCGAGGCCATGGCGTGCGGCGCGCCGGTGATCGCGAGCCGGCGCGGCGCGCTGCCGGAGGTGGTCGACGACGCCGGCCTGCTCGTCGATCCAGAGGACGAGCGCGCGCTGGCGGCGGCGCTGGTGCGCGTGCTCGGCTCCGGTGACGAGCGCGCCGTGCTCGCCCGGCGCGGGCTGGCGCGCGCCGCGCGGTTCACCGCCGAGCGCACGGCCGGTCGCGTCGTCGATCTGCTGGAGACGACCGCGGGGCTCCGGCCCGCGCTGACGGGCAGGGCCGGCTGATGTGCGGCATCGCCGGCATCGTCGGCGCCGCGCCGTCGGGGACCGTGCTCGACGCGATGCTCAAGGCGCTCGATCACCGCGGGCCCGACGACCGCGGCGTCTTCCACGGCGACGGGGTCGCGCTGGGGATGACGCGGCTGTCGATCATCGACCTCGTCACCGGCCGCCAGCCGATGACCAGCGACGACGGCGCCGCCACCATCGTCTACAACGGCGAGATCTACAACTTCCGCGCGCTCCGCGCCGGGCTCGAGGCGCGCGGCCACCGGTTCCGCACGCAGAGCGACACGGAGGTGATCCTGCGAGCGTGGGAGGCCGACGGCGACGCCTGCGTCGAGCGGCTGCGCGGGATGTTCGCGTTCGCCATCTGGGACGCGCGGCGCCGCGTGCTGTTCCTGGCCCGCGACCGGGTCGGCAAGAAGCCGCTCTACTACTGGCACGAGGGCGGCACGCTGGTCTTCGCCTCGGAGATCAAGGCGCTGCTGTGCCATCCCGGGCCCGCCCGCGCGGTCGACTGGACGGCGCTCCACCACTACCTCGCCTACGGCTACACGCCGGCCGCGCGCTCGGCGTTCCGGGGGATCGCCAAGCTGCTGCCGGGGCACACGGCGACGCTCGGGGCCGGCCGGCTCACGCCGCGCCGCTACTGGACGCTGCCCGCCGACCCGCCGCCGACGGCCGCCCGCGTGGACGTCGTCGAGCTCGGCGCGCGCATCCGCCACGAGATCCGCGAGGCGGTGCGGCTGCGTCTGGAGAGCGACGTGCCGCTCGGCGCGTTCCTGTCGGGCGGC
>Ga0066704_10001037_pt1 | contig 11450 bp, 12 predicted proteins | sample GraSoiAngelo_153_FD_66458 | JGI IMG/M metagenome (GOLD analysis project Ga0066704, IMG submission 66458) | Grasslands soil microbial communities from the Angelo Coastal Reserve, California, USA - 14_1009_12_40cm | ecosystem: Environmental > Terrestrial > Soil > Grasslands | place: USA... | reverse complement strand
TGATTCGTGCCGCGGCGAAGAACGCGCAGCGCGTCGCGGTCGCCGTGAAGCCCTCACGTTACCCGGAGATCCTCCAGGCCCTCCGGACGGGCGGGCTCTCCAAGGAGACGCGGGAGGTGCTGGCCCTGGAAGCGTTCGAGTACACGAGCGGATACGATACCGCCATCTACAACTATCTCGCCCGCCGCGCGAGCCCGGGATTCCCGCCCGCCCTGCGGATCGCACTCCCGAAGGGAGCGGACCTCCGCTACGGGGAGAACCCGTACCAGAAGGCCGCGTTATATCGTGACCGGCTCGCAACAGCCTCTACAGGGGACGCGGAGCGATTGAACGGGAAGGAGCTCTCCTACAACAACCTCATCGACCTCGACGCGGCGCTCCGGATGACACTCGAGTTCGACCGACCCGCGGCCGTCGTCGTGAAGCACACGAACCCCTGCGGGGTCGCGATCTCCGCGTCCCTTCCGACCGCGTACAAGGCCGCCCATGCCGCGGACCCGATCTCCGCGTACGGAGGCGTCGTCGGATTGAACCGCGAGATCGACCTCGCGACCGCGAAAGCGATGCGGGGTCACGTGCTGGATGCGGTGATCGCGCCCGCGTACGATCCACACGCTCTCGCGATCCTGAAAGAGAAGAAGAAGGGCGCGTTCCTAATCATGCGGACCCATGGAGAGTTCCGGGGCGACCACGGCCTCGACATGGTCCGGGTCCTCGGCGGGATCCTCACACAGACGACGGACTTCCCGGACCTCCGGCCGGAGTCCTGGAAGGTCGTGACGAAGAAGAAGCCGACGCGGGAGCAACTCCGAGACATGGCGTTCGGGGTCCGGGTGAGTCGGTACGTGAAATCGAACTCGATCGTCCTGTCGAAGGACGAGCGGACCGTCGGAATCGGCGCCGGCCAGATGAGCCGCGTCGACGCGTGCATGCTCGCGTGCTACAAGGCGGGCGCGGCCTCGAGGGGGAGCGTCGCCGTGAGCGATGCGTACTTCCCGTTCCCGGACGGGCTCGAGGAGCTCGCGAAGGGGGGCGTCGCGGCGGTCGCGCAACCCGGCGGTTCGATCCGCGATGCCGAGGTGATCGCGGCCGCGGACGCGCACGGGATCGCGATGGTCTTCACGGCGCTCCGGCTGTTCAAGCACTGAGGTCCCCATGGCGCGAATGAACGTCGGAGTCCTCGCTTCCGGGCGGGGGACGGACTTCCAGAGCCTCGTGGACGCGCGGGCGCGCGGCGATCTGGACGTGAACCTGGCGGTGCTGATCTGCAACGTCCCCGGGGCCCCGGTGATCGCGAGGGCTGAAGGGCACGGGATCTCCGCCGTCGTGATCGACCACAAGGCGTTCGGAAAGGACCGCGAGGCCTTCGAACGAGAGGTCGTGACGGTCCTTCGGAAGCACCGAGTCGACCTCGTGGTGTTCGCGGGCTTCATGCGTCTCATCACGGGATACTTCGTGAAGGAGTTCCCGCTCCGGATCATCAACGTCCATCCCTCGCTGCTGCCCGCGTTCCCCGGAGCCCACCCGCAGGCAGACGCCATCGCGTGGGGCGCGAGGGTGAGCGGCTGCACGATCCACTTCGTGGACGAGAGCGTGGACGGCGGCCCCGTGATCCTCCAGAGGGCGGTGCCGGTCCTGGTCGACGACACGCCGGAGTCCCTCTCGGCCCGCATCCTGGAGCAGGAGCACGTCTTCCTCCCGCTCGCGGTCCGGTTGTTCTCGGAGAATCGGCTCCACGTCGAAGGCCGGCGGGTGAAAATCGACACGCGCGGAATCGTTCTCCCGCCCTTCGCGTGAGAGGAACGAGGTCGCAGTTCGAAAAGTCCCGAAGAAAAATGGCCGTTCAGGAATCCCGAACGGCCTCGTTGTGGAGGGATGCTTTTGGTAAAGCGAAATCTCAATGTGCGAAGCCCTATAAAAATACTGGCACAATGAAACTCTAGGGGCCCGGAACTTTCAAACTTTCGAATCCAAAAGATGGGAGGCCGTTCGTCGAAGAAAAGTCGTGAACGGCCTCGTTGTGGAGGGATGCTTGGACTTCACTAGCCCGCATCCCTACATAAATATTGTCCGAATCGAGAACAGGCTTGATTGTTCGAAAAAATCTTCATTCGCACGAGTAAATCTCCGCCCGCCAGGAGAACCGGTCGTCGGAGGATACTCGCAAGCCTTATCCCCGCATCCCCCGTTCGACGCGCCGGGGCGGTCGCGGTGAAGGGAGTCGGCAAGTTCGGCGAAGTGATGGCGGGAGAGAAGGGCGAGGCGGACTACGAAGCCACGATGGAGAAGCTCCGGCGGATTGTCCGGAGTGGGAGCCAGCCGAAGGCGATCCTCGACTTCGTCGTGAAGGAACTCCGTCGCGGGTTCCCGAAGTACACATGGGTGGGCGTGTACCTGATCGAGGGGGATGAGCTCGTCCTCAAGGCCTGGACCGGTCCTCAGGCGACGCAGCACGTCCGGATCCCGATCGGCCAGGGGATCTGCGGCCTCGCGGCCCGCACGATGACGACGATCGTTGTCGGCGACGTGTCGAAGGACCCGCGATACCTCGAATGTTTCCCGGACACCCGGTCCGAGATCGTCGTTCCGATTCTCAAGGGCGGCGTCGCGATCGGGGAGATCGACATCGACTCGACCGCCCTGGACGCGTTCTCACCGGAGGACCGAGCGTTCCTGGAAGAGCTCGCGGGCGAGCTGGCGAAGGTCCTGTAGGCCCGTGCGGAGAGGTCTAGAGGCGGAACTCGCCCCAGACCCGGACGAACGCGTCGATCTGGTCGGCCCCCGCGAGCTCGTAGGTGACCATCAGGCGCGCGACCTCCTTCCCGTCCGCGATTCGGAACCGCATGTCCGGGTCCCTCGCGACGATCCCCGCGACAAGCAGCTTCTTCATGTGGTGCGTGAGAGTCGATGCAGAGATGTGCACGTGGGCGAGGATCTCCCCATGGAGGGCGCCCTCCCGTTCCATGAGGAACGAAATCGCCTGGAGGGGTACGGTCTTCCGGAGGAACCCCAGGGTGACCTTCTGACGGTCCGTCAGAGCCGGCCGGGCCCCCGCGTCCCCCAGGGCGTATCTCGGGTAGAACCGTTTGTACTCCCCGTCCATCGCGGACGAGACGAGCTCGTGTCGTTCGAGGAACCGCAGGTGGTAGTCCGCGAGGGTGATCGAGAGATTCGTCGAGCGGGCGATCTCCCGGAGATGATACCCTGGACTCGCACGAACGAACTCGTACAGCGCCCGCCTCGCTCGGACCGCGAGGACCTCGTCTCCCGTCATTGCCACGCGACCCGCTCAACGCCGGAGGGTGAACACGTAGAATAGCGCGAGGATCAGGACGTCGAACCCTCCGACGACAAGGAACAGGGTCGTGAGGTCCCTCACCCCCAGGAACAGGTACGCGCTGAGGGCGAGACCCTTCACGAAGAACACCGCAAAGGCGGCCGTGAGCACGAGGAGGGAGCGCTCCCGCATCCGTCGATACGCAAGCGCGCCGATCACGGTGAGCGCGAGGGCGAGGACGCTGACGCCGGCGATGATGATATTCTCAACGACCATCGAGAGCCACCGGGGCCGCCAGACGTCCCCGCTCCGTTAAAGGTTCGCCCGCTACTCCGTGCGGCGACGCCGCCGGAGGAACACAGTGACTCCAACTAGGCCCGCCGCAACGGCGATGCCGAGGACGTAGATCGTCGCATCGAACGCGGGGGCCGTCGTCGTGGGGCGGGACCAGATCGACCAGAACGCGTTCGAGACGGCGCCGATCTTCGGGTCGTGCACGATGACGTTCCCCCGCCCGTACACGAAGCTCATCCCGACCCCGTCAGGGCTCGGTTCCAGGGGCGTCGTGTCGACGGGGGTCGGCACGCCGTCCACGGTCGCCATCCGGTCCCAGGCGAAGAAGAGGGAGTCCTGAAGGGACGATACCTTCACGGACGATTCGTTCATGGCCCACCCGGCCGTCTCGTCGTCGCTGGTTTCGTCGACACGGGGCACCCCCGTGCCGTTGATTTCGACTTGAAGCGCGAGTTGGGAATTGGCCCTCGTGTAGTTCCATCCGCGGATCAGGACGTCGACCGTGACTTCCATCGGGGAGAGCAACCGATTGCCGCCGACCCGGGCGAACCGATTTGTGGACCCGACGGTGACCGTGACGGTCCGGGACGCCGAGGTGACCGAGTACAACACCTCGGTCTCTCCGTCCGTCGTGCGGACCTCCGACTGCCGCGCACTCGCGTAGTTCCAGGAGAGCTCGGTTCGATTCTCCTCCTTCCACTCCCCGTTCTCCAGATAGACCTCCAGGATCCTCCGGAACGCGAGCTGGTACGATACGGTCGCTTGTCCGGAAGAGATGGGGAAATACTGCACCGTGAAGTTGCCGTCTGAGAACGCGATCGCGAAGGCATCCTCGGGGGAGGCGCCGATCGAGCGGGAGCGGATCACAAACCCCGAGGAGGAGCCCTGAACGAACACGTTCCGGGCCGTGGCCGCCTCGAGATCGTCCGGGATCCCGTCCCCGTCGGAGTCGCCGGACGCCATCGCGAGCATCGGGGACACGAGGAGCGTGGCGGCCGCGAGGAGCGCGAACCGTCGCATCGCGAGGAGGGAGGACACCTCGTCTGGCCTCCCCATTCCATCGGGAGGAGCTTATAAAGAGCTTATTCTACGGCCCTCGAACCCCCGTGGGAAGGTCGCGGGAGCTTGCGGTCAAAGGGCGAACGTGCTCTAGGGCGCCTCTTGGCTCACTCGTGGACGACCTCGCCGAACGCGACGCGGCGAAGGACCTTCGTCACCTTGAACTTCACTTGGTCTCCGACCTTCGTGCCGGGGATGAACACGACGAAGTTCGCGACCCGGCACAGACCGTCTCCCTCGCGGCCCATGTCCTCGATCTTCGCTTCGTAGACCTTCCCCTCCTCGACGGGGGCGGCCGGAGGCCGGAAGCCTGACCCGAACTGCGACATCTCCTCCTTCCCCGGACCCTATTGGGCCCGCAATCCCGTCGTATCCTTAGGACGCTATTTAACGCTATGGGGATGGACGCATCTCTCCCCTAGGAAACCGGACGAAACTGTCCGCCGAGTGGCTCACGATTTGCGTGGGATTCCGACGTCGTACTCTTCGTCGCCGGCGGTGGACCCGAGCCGCATCGAGAGGATCAAGAGGACGATTCCGACGATCAGAATCACGAGTCCAACCGCGGCGACGAGCCGGTTCAACCAACCGAACGACTCGTATGCCAAGCCGCCGAGGGGGATGTGCAGGATGTCGTGGAGCCACGAGCCGACGGCGATGCCAGGCCCGCCCGCGAGGACGAGAAGGACGCCGGTATAGAACAACATCCGCTCGCGGCCGCCCGTGGCCCGCGGCTTTTCTTTCTCGTCGACTTGGAGCACCGAGGCTTCGAATATCTCCCCGCATTTCGGGCACTCCGTCGCGTCCTTGTCGACAGAGGCCCCGCAGCTGGGGCACTCGTACACTTCGACGGCCATCGGGGACCCCGCGGTCCGATGAAGCGCTTGGGCTATAATCATTTCGGGAGAGGAATCGCACGGGAGAAAACCGGGCGCGCCATCGCGGAACAGAGCCGAGTCCTACCGCACTCGGGTCACGCGAACGCGGGTCGGGGACGGGGCGCCCACGGGACCGCAATCGGGCCGGAGACGTCTCTCCACTCCGCGGGCATCGGCCGGCCCGCGTCGTCCCTCCGGTAGTAGTCGACGACCTTCTCGAACGTCAGCTCCGTCCCGGAGATCTCCACGACGATCGCGTTGCGGACACTCGCCGCGGCGTGGGCCGCGATCTCGTCATCGAAGACCGCAGCATACGGCACTTGGGCCTGCCACCACAAGACTAGGTACCGAGTCGGGGCACGCGTACGTGCGCGCCGCTTCTTCATGGCGTGCTATTCATTCCCTCGCCCGCTTAAGGTAGTTGGCCCGTAGTTATCGGAATGGATACCTGTGGACCGGGGGGCGCTAATCCTCCTGGCAAACGATGCGGTCGGGTCGCTCTCACTTCCTCGCGTTCAAAAGCAATGGTTCAAGAACCCCTGTCGTTTTCCCTCAACCGGTGTCCCTATGACCGTCCGGCAAGTGGACTACGAACCGAAGCCAATCGATCCTGACTTCCTCCAGAAGCCGGACGAGTACCCGGTGACGGGGGAGCACTTCGGGCACAAGGTCTTAGCGGAAGGAATCGCGCGGTACGACCTGAACGGGAAGCCATACCCCACGAAGCTCGGGATCCATGGGACCCACGTGGCGACCGATTTCGAGGCGTGCGTCGCGGACGGCGTCTGCATGGACGTCTGCCCGGTGGACGTCTTCGAGTGGCAACTGAACCCGGGTCACAAGGGCACGGGGACGGACCACATCGTCGACAAGGGAGGTCCGGAGTGGGACCAGTGGCGGACGGACAAGTCCGATCCGATCCGGGAGAGCGACTGCATCGACTGCATGGCGTGCGAGTCCGCCTGCCCGACGAAGGCGATCAAGATCACTCCGGGCGCGTGAGGCCGTCGAACATCTTCCCGCCCGCATGGCGGGGACTTCCGGGTCAAGAGCGAAGTCTATAAACCGCTGCCTGCACTCTGCGACCCAGGCGGGAATCCCATGCCGGCGGCGCGAGCAATCTGGAGCGGCAGCATCTCGTTCGGCCTCGTGAACATCCCCGTGAAGTTGTACACGGCGACGGACACGAAGGACATCTCGTTCACGACCCTCCATGCCACGTGCCGTTCGCCCCTGAAGCGGCCGTACGTGTGCCCCGTGGACAACATCCCCGTGGACTCGAAGGAGATGGTGAAGGGCTATCCGGTGGGGAAGACGCAGTACGTGATCCTGACGGACGACGAGATCGAGAGCGTCCGGGTGGAGTCGAGCCAGCACATCAACGTGAACGGGTTCGTCGAGACAGGGGACATCGGCCCCTTGTTCTACGAGTCCACGTACTTCCTCGGCCCCCTAGAGACGAGCGTGAAGCCCTTCGAGCTGTTCCGGCAAGCCCTCCTGCGAACGGGGAAGGTAGCCCTCGCGCAGGCGACCCTGTGGCGAAAGGAGCATCTCGTCGCCCTCCGCCCCGTGGACGGGGCGCTCGTCCTCACGACCCTCTACTACGCGGACGAAGTGAAGTCCCCGCCGGAGCCGCCCGCGACGAAGGCGATCACGATCACGGAGGCGGAAATGGAGCTCGCGATGAACCTCGTCCAGGCCCTCGTCACGGACTTCGATCCCTCCCGATACAAGGACCGGTACCGGGAGGCCCTCCTCCAGATGATCGAGGCGAAAATCGAGGGGAAGACGATCGAGGTCCCCGCGACGACGGAGGCGCCGACGACGCAGGACCTGATGGCGGCCCTCCGCGCGAGCGTCGCGGCGGCGAAGAAGTAGGCCCCCATGGCGGACCTCTTCGACGTGAAGATCCACCCGATGCTCGCGACCCTCCAGCCGGAGCCGTTCGACTCCGAGGACCACATCTTCGAGCTGAAGTGGGACGGCACGCGGGCCCTCGGCTTCGTCTCGCCGGACGGGGCCGTGAAGTTCCAGAACCGCCGTCTGTACGACATCACGTACCGCTACCCGGAGGTCCACCCGGACATCGGGGGGCGGAAGGCGATCCTCGACGGCGAGATCGTCGTGATGCGGGAGGGCCGGCCGAGCTTCACGGGCCTCCAGGACCGGGAGCACGCGTCCTCGCCGTTCACAATTCGTCTGCGCTCGAAGGAGTCCCCCGCCACGTACGTCGTCTTCGACATCCTGTACCTGGACGGGGACGAACTCCTCTCGCTCCCGCTGATGGAGCGGAAGGAGATCCTGCGGACCGTCGTCCGCACCTCCGAGCGGGTCACCCTCTCCGACTACATCGAGCGGGACGGGCGCGCATACTACGGGGCCATCATCGAACGGGGACTAGAGGGGGTCATCGCGAAGCGGAAGGGGAGCCGGTATCTGCTCGGTCGACGCACCCGGGACTGGTTGAAGGTGAAGAAGCGGGAAACGATCGACGCAGTCGTGTGCGGGCTCACGGAGGGCGAGGGCGTGCGGGAGGACACGTTCGGCTCCCTGATCCTGGGGGTCTACGACGGCCCCGCGATGCGGTACATCGGCCGCGTGGGGACCGGATTCTCCGACGATCTTCGGCGGGGCCTCCTCGCACGATGCGAGGCCCTCCGCGGCGACCGGATGTTCTCGAAGGAGCCGGACATGACGGAACCCGTGAAGTTCTGGACCCGCCCCGGGCTCGTCGTGGAGGCGCGCTTCCTGGAGATGACGCCGGACGGGATGCTGCGCGCCCCGTCGTTCGGCCGGATCCGGGACGACAAGCGTCCGGAGGAATGCGTGTTTCCCCGCGAACACGACGAGGCCGACGACAGTTCGCAAAGCTCTTAAGCCGGGGGCAACTCCCGGCGCCGGAAGGGTTCGCCATGCGACGGGTCCTCCTTGTTCTCGGCCTCGCGATCGCCTTCATCATCCCCGTCACGACGACCGCGGCGGCGGACTGGTCCATGGCGGGCGGGGACGCGGCCCGCACGGGGTCCACGAATGCGGAGCCGTCCGCGTATCCAGGGTTCCTCTGGGGGACGCCCGTCCCCGGCCCCGTCCTCACCGCTCCCATTGTGTCCCGGAACCCGGGGGCCGTTTGGAACGCGACCACGTACGTAGTCACCGGCGGGACGGCGACCCTGAACGCGCTGAACGCGAGCGACGGTCGGCCCCTCTGGTCGAGTCCGGTCGCCTCCTACGTCCGGGCGCCCTGGGTCTTCCGGACGCAGGGCGGGCTCGCCTCCGATCCCGATCACGTGTACATCCTCCTCACGGAGCAGAACGGGGTCCTCCCCGAGTGGCGTGAGGTCCTCTCCGTCCGGATGCGCACGACCGGCGCGGAGTCTTGGAACTTCACGGGAGCGGTGTATTCGAGCGCCGGCACCCCTGCGATCCTGTCCGCGCCCCTCCTCGTTCGGGACATGGTCGTCTTTGGTTCCGGGGATGGCCACGTTCGCGCCCTCTCCGCGTCCGCGGGGGCGGTCGTCTGGGACTCCGCGTTCGCGAACCCAATCCCGCTGCCCGTGACGTTCCTCCAGACGGGGGACGCGCTCGTCGGCGACTTCATCCTCGCGGAGGACGACGGCGGCCGTCTCCACGGACTCGACGTGAACGGGAGCGCGAACGGGGACCAGGGGATCCCGGACCCGCCAGGATCGACGGGCGACCTCGTGTGGACGGCGAATCTGGGGACGACCGCGAACGGCGCGGCCCTCGCGACCCCCACCGCTGCGTTCGTGGCCGCGGGTACGTCGGTCCTCGCTCTCCACCCCGCCTTCGGGAGCACGATCTGGTCGCAGACCCTCCCCGCTCGACCCACCGGCAACTTCGCCCTCGCGGGCGGGGCCGTCGTGTTCGGTGCGGACGACGGTCGGCTCCGCGCGCTGAACGCGACGAACGGTGCGTTTCTCTGGGTCCGCTCCCTCGGGAGCCTGGAGCCGTGGCTCGTCGCGACCCCCACGAAGGTCTTCGCGGGATCCGGGACGTCGATGGTCGCCCTCGCCTCCGGCACGGGTGACGTGACGTGGAGCGGCACGTACGCAACCCCGATCACGCGAGCGTCCGTCTCGGAGAACGCCACGGGGAAGGGCGTGATCTACGCGGGCACGTCGTCGCCGGACCGGGTCGTCGCGTTCGCGGGGTCCTCGGACCTCCGGGCCGTGGACATCACCCTCACGCCGATCACGAACCCGGACGTCTTCCAGGCCACGGTCGATGCGTCGATCAAGAACGCGGGGGACGAGAACGTGTCCCGCAGCTTCTCGGTCTGGGTGAACGACACCGTTGCGGGCGTGCCGAGGATCCTAAGCAACACGACCGTCCCGTACCTCAAAGCGGGGGACGGCTTCACGGTCCACATCGAATCCTGGAACTTCACGGCGGGCACGCACACGATCTCCATCGCCGCGGAACGGGTGCCCGGAGACCGGAACCCGCAGAACAACGCGATCTCGTTCAAGTTCTTCGCCTCTGTGGGCCCGCCACGGATCGTGACGATGTGGTCTCCCGCCTTCTGGATCGGACTCGTCGTCATCGGGGTGGCGGGGATTGGCGCGGGCTGGCTCGTCGCGATCGCGAACCGTCGACGCGAACGGGAGGCGGCGGAGATGATCCAAGCCCGGCAGGAGCCCCGCGGGTAACCGCTGCCGACGGACGCTCCGACCCGGGACGACCCGGCCGCCTCTCCCTTAGAGGACGTCCGCGAATCCTTTATGTGGGCCCGCCCCCTTGCGAGCCCCTCCCATGACGAAGGTCCTCGTCGCGGTCGCGTGGCCATACGCGTCCGGCCCGCGGCACATCGGCCACGCGGTCTCCACGTTCATCCCCGCGGACATCTTCGCCCGATTCCACCGGATGAAACGGGACGAGGTCTTGATGGTCGGCGGGTCCGACATGCACGGGACCCCGACGACGGTCCGGGCGGACGAGGAAGGCGTGCCCCCGGAGGTGATCGCGAACCGGTACCATGCGCTTCACTCGAAGAACATCGAGCAACTCGGCGTCCGATACGACCTCTACTGGAACACCGCGGACCCGAACCACAAGAGGGACTGCCAGGAGATTTTCACCGCCCTCCGGAAGAAGGGCTACATCGACGAGCGGGTCATGACGTCTCCGTACTGCGCGGCGGGGAACCATTTCCTCCCAGACCGCTACGTGGAGGGGGAGTGCCCCCATTGCCATTTCAAGAACGCACGTGGGGACCAGTGCGAGAACTGCGGGCGTCTCCTGGACCCGTTCGAGTTGATCAACCCCCGGTGCCGCGTGCACCACACCCCGCCGTCCCCGAAGGAGACGAAGCATGCCTTCTTCCAACTCAGCGCGTTCCAGGACCGTCTGAAGCGGTGGATCGCGGGGAAGAGCCACTGGCGCCTCCCCGTCCTCACGTTCACCCGGGCGTGGCTCGACGAGGGCCTCCAGGACCGACCCGTCACCCGGGACATCGACTGGGGGATCGAGGTCCCGCTCCCGGGCCCCGAGTGGAAATCGAAGCGGATCTACGTGTGGTTCGAGGCCGTGATGGGGTACCTCACGGCAAGCCGGGAGTGCTGGAGGCGGCGGGGCCAGCCGGACCGGTGGAAGGAGTGGTGGTACGACCCCGCCGCGAAGCACTACTACTTCGTGGGAAAGGACAACATCGTGTTCCACACTCTGTTCTGGCCCGCGATCCTGATGGGGTACGACGAGGCGCTCGTGCTCCCACACGACGTTCCCGCGACGCAGTTCATGAACATCTCCGGGGAGAGGATGAGCGCGGGCCGCGGTCGGGGCGTCTGGCTCTCGGACCTCCTCGAGCGGTTCTCCCCGGACCAGATCCGGTACTATGCGACCGCGAACATGCCGGAGCTCAAGGATTCCGAGTTCGACTGGAAGGACTTCGCGCAGCGGAACAATTCCGAGCTCCTCGCGGT
>Ga0066704_10001035_pt1 | contig 11455 bp, 12 predicted proteins | sample GraSoiAngelo_153_FD_66458 | JGI IMG/M metagenome (GOLD analysis project Ga0066704, IMG submission 66458) | Grasslands soil microbial communities from the Angelo Coastal Reserve, California, USA - 14_1009_12_40cm | ecosystem: Environmental > Terrestrial > Soil > Grasslands | place: USA... | reverse complement strand
TGGTCGAGGAGATGATCAAGGATCCCGCTCGCCTGCGACTCGGCGGCGAAGAGAAGGTGCTGACAGTCCTCTTCAGCGATCTCGAAGGGTTCACCACGTACTCGGAGCGCTACTCACCGCACGAGATGACCGAGATGCTGAGCGAGTACTACAACCGCGTGACGGAACAGGTCTTCCTCCATCGCGGCACCCTGAAGGAATACGTGGGAGACGAGCTGCTCGCCTTCTTCGGCGCCCCGCTGGAGGCCGCCGATCACGCCCGGCTGGCCTGCGCGGCCGCGCTCGCGATGCGAGATCAGACCAGGGCCCTGGCGTCTGAGTGGGCGAAGATCGGGCGCCCGCGGCTCCGGGCGCGCACCGGGATCAACTCCGGCCCGATGCTCGTCGGCAATCTCGGCTCCAGGTACCGGTTCGCCTACGGCGTGCTCGGAGACCAGGTGAATCTCGGCTCTCGCCTGGAAGGCCTGAACAAGGTGTACGGGACCGACATCATCGTCGGAGAGAACACCGCCGGGCTGATCGAGGGCGCATTCCTGTGTCGCGAGCTCGACATGGTTCGAGTGAAGGGCAGGGAGCAGGCCGTACGCATCTATGAGCTCATCGGTCACACCGGAGCCCCCCTGGTTTCGGAGCACGAGAAGGCATTGTGGTGCTATGCCGACGCCCTGGAGGCCTACCGGAAAGGACGGTGGGCTGAGGCCCTCGATCTCTTCCGGCAAGCCCTGACGCTGTGGCCTCAGGACGGGCCGTCCCGAGCTTTGGCCGCACGCTGCGAGGTATTCCAGGCGACGCCGCCCCCGGACCCCTGGGACGGCGTCTTCGAGCAACTGACGAAGTGAGCGGACGGTCACCGGCGGGCCAGAGCGTCCGGGGGCCGGGCGGGGGCACTTGTTTTGCACCGACAGCCGGCATGCGTTTCTTCGTCGTCGCCGGCGCCGCAGTGGCCGGCCTTCTCCTCGCCGGATGTACCGGTCTGGAGCTGCCGGCGCTCGGGGCGGCCGCCATCAGCGCCGGCGCCGGGAGCGTCGTCAAGGCCGGCACGGAGTACACGCTGACCGGCACCGCGTACCGCACGTTCAGCCTGCCGCTCGAGGACCTTGCGAGCACGGTGCGACATACCCTCGAGCGGCTGGAGCTGCCGGTCACGGCCGCGGCCGCCCACGGCGAGCGGCTCCACCTCACCGCCGAGGGCATCGGACGTAGCGTGCGCATGGAGCTGACGCCGATCAGCCCGGGGCTGACGCGGCTGAAGGTGTCGGTCAAGCAGGGACTGATCCGCAACGACCGCGCGACCACCAGCGAGATCATCGGGCAGATCGAGCGCGAGGTCGACAAGATCCCTCCCGCGACCGCCACGCGATAGCAGCCGGACCCTCGACGCGCTGAGCGTTTGGTATGATCGGCTGCCCTGATTCCCCGCGCGCTCGGCGGCCTCACCGTGCTCGATCTCGCCACCTTCGTGGCGGCGCCGTTCTGCTGCACGCTGCTGGGCGAGTTCGGGGCGGAGGTCATCAAGGTCGAGCAGCCGGATCGCGGCGACGACCTGCGGCGCCTGGGCACGCCGGTGCGCGAGGGGCTCTCCTACTGGTGGCTGGTCGAGTCGCGCAACAAGAAATCGATCACCTGTAACCTCCGGACGCCGGACGGCCAGGACCTGATCAGGCGGCTCGCCGGCAGCGCCGACGTGCTCGCCGAAAACTTTCGTCCCGGCACGATGGAAGGCTGGGGGCTCGGCTGGGACGCCTTGCGGGCGGCGAATCCCCGGCTCGTGATGGTGCGCATCTCGGCGTTCGGCCAGACCGGTCCTTATCGCGAGCGGCCGGGGTTCGGGCGGATCGCCGCGGCGATGAGCGGCATCTCGTATCTCTCCGGCTATCCCGATCGGGCGCCCGTCACCCCCGGCACGCCGACGATCCCCGACTATCTCGCCGGCGCGCTGGCGGCGTTCGGCGCGCTGGTCGCGCTGGAACACCGGCGGCAGAGCGGCGAGGGCCAGGTCGTGGACGTCGCGCTCTACGAGCCGATGCTGCGCATGCTCGACGAGCTGGTTCCGGTCTACGCCGCCACCGGCTACGTGCGTGAGCGCCGCGGCTCGGGGACGGAGTACGTCGTGCCGCACAATCACTACCGCGCGCGCGACGGCCGCTGGGTCGCGATCGCGTGCACCAACGACCGGATGTTCGAGCGCTTGGCCGCCGCCATGGAGCGGCCCGAGCTGGCCGCGGAGTTTCCGACGATGGCCGCCCGGGTCGCGCGTCGCGACGAGCTCGACGGACTGGTCCAGGCCTGGGTGGGCGCCGCCGACGCGCCCGACGTCCTCGCGCGGCTGGATGCCGCCGAGGTCCCCTGCGGGCCGGTCGCCAGCGTGCGAGAGCTCTTCGCGGATCCCCAGGTCCGCGCGCGCGACAACATCCTCGAGTTCCCGAGCCCGCTCGGCGGGCTGCTCGCGATGGTCGGTATCGTCCCGCGGCTCACCGCCAGCCCGGGCCGCGTCGAGAGCGCCGGCCCGGTCACAGTCGGCGCCGACAACGAGGAAATCTACTGCGGCCGCCTCGGCCTGACCCGCGACGACCTCCGCGCCCTCAGCCACCGTGGCGTGGTGTAACCGTTGCGGGCCGATGATAGAGGAGCAGTCCGGCTCCGCCGGCCGCTCCGGATGTTGGAGGGTAGGGGGGGCCATTTCGGGGCCCCCCATCTTCTATGACGACCCGAGCTTCCCGCGGGTGGCGGCGACGGCGAGCGGGCGGCCGAAGGCGGCGGCGACCGCGTCTTCGAGCGCGCCCCACTGCTCGTCGTCGAGATCTTGCTGACCGTCGATCAGGCTGAGCAGCCCGGCAAAGGGCGCGATGGCGTCGGCGTCGACGTCGGTCGCGGTCTTCAGCTTCGCGCACAGCGCGGCGGCGCGCGTCTGACACGCAAGCAGCGCCGCGAAGCCCGGATCGTCGCGATGGGCGAGCGCCATCACGCGATCGAGCACGGCCAGCGCATCGCCCTGCGCGCGGGACGGTGTCGTCCGCCGCGCCGCCTCGAGGCCCTCCAGCAGCAGGCGGAGCATCGCGTCCAGCCGCTTGGTGCAGTCGATCGCCCCGGCGGACGGTGTCGTGAGGCCGAGCGCGGCGGCGAGCGCGAAGACCTCGGCGCGGAGCGCGATGAACTCGCGACCGGCCTCGGCCAGCTCCTGGATGAGGTCGTCGGGCGGCGGCGTGCCGGCTCCCGTCAAGGCGATGGCGGCGGCAGAGCCCCGGGCGCCGAGCTCGGCCATCCACGTCGCGAGATCAGCGTTCTTCCGGAGAAGGTCGCGCGCCCGTTCGGCGGTGACGGAGCTGGTCGTCTGCATTCGCGTCACGCGTTGGCGTCGATCATGCCAGTCGCCGGCCGCCGGTGCAACGACGCCCCGCGGCGCGAGCCGCGACTTCGGTACCCTGTCGGGTCATGACGCCGCCGACGCTGCATCACACCACGGGCGGCGGCACGGGAGCATCCGTCGTGCTGCTGCACGGCCTCGGCTCCTGCGCGGCCGACTGGGCGGGCCAGGCCGCCGTGCTCGAGCCACGCTACCGTGTCGTCTGCATCGATCTGCCCGGCCACGGGGCATCGCCGCTCCGGCCGGGCGGGCTCACGGTCGAGTCGATCGCGCACGACGTCGCCGCGCTGCTCGACGAGCTCTCCGGCGAGGCCGTTCACATCGTCGGCCTCTCGCTCGGCGCCTGCGTCGCGCTGCGCGTGGCGCTGGAGGCGCCGCGGCGCGTGCGCACGCTCACGCTGGTGAACGGCTTCGCGCGCCTGCAGCCACGCGGGCCCGGCGACCTCGCCCGCCTGGCGACGCGCCTGCTGCTGCTCGGCACGGCGCCGATGACATCGGTGGCCGCGCACGTGGCGCGCGGCTTGTTCCCGTGGCCGGAGCAGCGCGCGCTCTACGACGCTGCAGTGGCGCGGCTGGCGGCGACGCCGCGCACGGCCTACGTCGCGGCGCTGGCCGCGCTGGCCCGCTTCGATGCCCGCGGACAGGTGGCCGCGATCCGGCGGCCGACGCTCGTCGTGGCCGGCGATCGCGACCGAACGGTGCCGCTCGGCGCCAAGGCCTGGCTGGCCGCCGCCATCCCCGGCGCGCGGCTGGTCGTGGTGCCCGGCTCGGGCCACGCGACGCCGTTCGATCAGCCCGACGCGTTCAATCGTCTGCTTCTGGAATTCCTCGCCGGGCACTGAGCACTGACGGCACCGTGTTTGCGGCGCTGTGCGGCACGGAGGGGAACCATGAACGTGATTGTGATCCTTACAGCGATGCTCGTGCTGGTCGGCGCCGGTCCCGCCGCCGCCCAGAGCAACACCAAGGACAGCAAGGGCGGGACCCTGGGCGGCGTGCTCGACACGCTGGGCGGCATCCTCGGCGGCGGCAGCAGCAAACTGCACGGCTCGGTTGTCACCGCGCACGACACCACGCTGGTCCTGCGCACTGACGACCAGCGCACGGTGCGCGTGGATACCGCGTCGATCGAGCCGAAGGTGCGCCAGCAGCTCACGCCCGGTCAGTCGGTGACGGTCACCGCCCGCGGCGCGGGCGGCGACGTGGTCGCGGCCAGCGACGTGCAGGTCGAGCCAGGCAAGACCGCGACCCAGAACTTCCAGCGGGTGAGCGGCACCGTGCAGGAGCACTCGGGGAACCGCGTGCTGTTCAAGACGCGCGACGGGCTCACGCTGCCGGTCGATGTCTCGCAGATCCACGGGCTGCCGTACATCGCGAGCAACACCCCCGCGACGCTCATCTATCAGCAGGGCTCCAAGCAGGAGATCCAGGCCGTGTGGATCGAGCCCGGCGACATCGCCGCCTCGGCCTCGCCGAGCACCGGGGCGGCCGCGTCGACGCCGGCGGCCGGAACGGTCTCGCCCGGCGGCCAGACCCTTCAGGGCATGGTCGAGTCGGTCGGGCTCTCGGACCTGACGCTGCAGACCAGCGACGGCAAGCACGTGACCGTCGCGATCAGTAACGTCGACAGGAGCGCGCTGGCCAGCGTTCGCCCGGGCGATGCCGTCACCGTCACCGGGACCGCTGGCACCGACCCGACCCACTTCACCGCGACGTCGATCACGACCTCGTCGATCACGACCTCGAAGTAGCGCGGCCGAGGGAACGGAGGGCGTCGCCCCTCCGTTCTCCGGCCGTTCGGGTCAATACATCGGGCGGGCTTCGGCCTGGCGCAGGCGGCGCGAGAGCGTCGCCAGCAGGCTCTCAGTGAGATCGGGCGCCGCGCGGAGCAGCGTCGAGAAGTCGCGCCGCTTGATGACCAGCAGGCGGAGCGGCGTGTCGGCGACGACGGTGGCCGAGCGTGGCCCGCCGTCGAGGAGGCTCATCTCGCCGAAGTACTCGCCGGGCTGCAGTCGCCCCCGCTTGCGCGGGGAGACCTCCACGCGGGCGCTGCCGTCGAGGATGAGGAAGAACTCGTCGCCCGGATCACCGCGGCGCGCCAGCACGCTGCCGGCCGGGACCTCGAGGACTTCGCTGATCCGCGCGATCGCCCGCAGCTGCTTGCGCGAGCAGCCAGCCAGCAGGTTCACCTCTTCCAGGCGCTCGATGCGATCGTCCTGGGTCACGCGCCCGCGGTAGAAGCTGGGGCCCAGCGGCTCGCCACGCGAGCTATAGAGGATGGAGCCGTCGAGGATCCGGCTGACCAGTTCCATGGGGCGTCCTCCGCCCCAAGCCTACCTCTTTATGGCTGGAGCGAGGCGACCTTCGCCTGCAGGCGCTCCATCAGGTGGGCGAAGCCGCCGTTCTGCAGCAGGCGCGCGAACTGGGCGCGATAGTTGCCGATCAGGCTGGCGCCGCCGACGTTGATGTCGATCACGCGCCAGCGCCCTTCGGCCGACCGCCACATCACGTAGTCCACCGACGTGCTGCCGCCGTCCTTGGCCATGATGCTGGTGCGCACGATCGCGCGCCCTGCATCCACCGTGTCATCGGCCACGACGATGCGCTCGCCGTCCCATTCGTCGAGCCGGTGCAGGTAGGCGCGGTCGAGGAGGTCCACGAACAGCGTCGTGAACTGCGTGCGCTCGTCGGCACTGCGCTCGGCCCACGCGCGTCCCAGCGTGCGCCGCGCGGCCTCCTCGAAGTCGAAGGCGTCGTCGACGATCGCGCGGACGGCCTTGCGGCGGGCGACCGGCGGCTGGCCGCGATCGGCGAGCACGGCGATGACGCGGTCGGCCTGGCGCTGCAACTCCAGGCCCGGCTCGCCGGCGCGGGCCGGCGCGGCGGAGATGGTCACTGCGAGCGTGGCGAGGATGGCGAGGGCAGCCGCGTGACGTGACAGCATGGCGACCTCCACGCGCCTGTCGCGGTGCAAGGTCGGTGCCCCGGCGGATTTCGCGGGTTTCGGCCGACGAGAGGGTAATCGTTTTCCGAGAGGCGGGAAGCGGGGTCTCAGCCGTCGAGGGCGGGGCGCTTGCCGTACATCGCGCGGACCTCGCTCTTGATGCCGCCCCGGACATTGAAATCGCCCACGACCTCGACCCAGCGCGGATGGGCGGCGGCGACGAAGTCGTCGAGGATGCGGTTGGTGACGTCCTCGTGGAAGGCGCCCTCCTGCCGATACGACCACAGATAGAGCTTGAGCGACTTCAGCTCGACCAGGTGCTGGTCGGGCACGTAACGAACGCGGATCGTCGCAAAGTCCGGCTGGCCGGTCAGCGGGCACAGGCACGTGAACTCCGGCGCGGTCATCGCGACCTCGTAGTCGCGGTCGGGATGCGGGTTGGGCACCACCTCCAGCCGCCTGGAAGGCTGCGTCGGCATGGCTCGATTATACGCGGCGCCGCGTGCTGAGCCCGATCCCGACGGCGACGGCGGCGCACGCGATCAGCAACGTCGGGGTCAGGCGGTCGCCGGTGACGATCGCGCGGCGACGACGCCGAAGATGGGCTGGGTGAGGAAGAACGCGGCGAGGCCGCTCGGACGGTACCGCTTCAGGAGCCAGAGGTTCGCGTCGCGGCCGGAGTGAGGGGGCGGAGCGCTCAGCGGAGCGACTTAGGAGATCGAGAGCGCGACCGAGCGCACGGCGCCGGTCGTGAGATCCACGATCTTCAGCGCGTGATGGTTGGTGTCGGCGACCCACAGCCAGCCGAGCCCGACGGCGACGCCGCCCGGCTCGAAGAAGACGTCGGGCCGGCCGCTGCCGGCCAGGGTCGTCGCGCGGCGGGTGTACGGATCGAGCACCTTCACCTTGTGATTGTAGGTGTCGGCGACGTAGAGGAGCCCCTTCCAGGCGGTGACGCCGAGCGGGTGCTGCAACCGGACCTCGTCGCCGACGCCGTCCACGTCACCGAACTCGAACAGGTCGAGGCCGACCACCGTCTCCACCGCGTCGGTGCGCCGGTCGATCGCCCGGATCGAGGACGTCTCGCTGTCGGCGACGTACAGCCGCCCGTCGTCGGAGGCGGTGATGCCGCTGGGCTGGGCGAAGGCCGACTCCCAGCGCGAGCCGTCCTGCCGGCCTTCGCGTCCCGTGCCGGCCCACGGCCCGATGCGCCGCGTGTCGGCGTCGAACGCCCATACCTGGTGGGGCCCGGCCATCGCGACGAACAGGACACCGTCGGCGATCACGAGATCCCACGGCGAGCTGAGCGCGGTCTGCAGCGCGGGCCCGCCGCGCCCGCCGAGCCCGCGGGCCTGCTCGCCGGTCCCCGCCAGCGTGCCGACGACGCCGCCCGCGAGGTCGATGGTGCGGATCCGGTGGTTGTCGGTGTCGGCGACGTAGACGATGTCCTCGACGACGGCCATGCCCTGCGGGTGATTGAAGCGCGCCCGCTCGAGCGGCCCGTCGGCGGTGCCCGGCTCGCCGGCGCCGACGACGTCGGTGACGCGCCCGTCCAGCGTGGCCACCAGCACGCGGTGGTGGTTGCTGTCGGCGATCAGCAGCCGCGCCGACGGCTCGTCGACGGCGACCTTGCCGGGGTAGGCGAGCACGCCGCCGGCCGGCAGCGCCGAGCGCCGCAGCCCGAGTGGGCGCGGGTCGAGCGTGCCCCGCGCGCGCGCCTCCTCGATCACCTCGCCCACGACCTCGTCGAGCACGTCGCCGTGGCCCTCGCCGGAGACGCCGCCCACCACGTAGCCCTCGGGGTCGATCACCATCAGCGTCGGCCACGCGCGGACCGCGTAGGCGTGCCAGATGGCGAAGCCGCGGTCGTTCACCACCGGGTGCTCGATCTCGTGGCGGCCGATCGCCTCGCGGATGTGGCTGGTCTCTCCCTCGTTGGTGAACTTCGCGGAATGGACGCCGATGACGACGAGCGCGTCGCCGTACTTGCGCTCGAGACGCTTGAGATCGGGCAGGACGTGCATGCAGTTGATGCAGCAGTAGGTCCAGAAGTCGAGGACGACGACCTTGCCGTGCAGCTCGGCGAGCGCCAGCGGCCGGTCGGTGTTCAGCCAGCCCTCACCGCCCGTCAACTCGGGAGCGCGCACGCGAGGCTCGGGTAACTCGGTCGCCATGGAGGCGTCCACTATAATCGATTCCATGCGAATCGGCCTGATCGGCCTCCCCAAGAGCGGCAAGACGACGCTGTTCAACCTGCTCACCGGCTCCAGCGTTGCCACCTCGCGCTACGACGCCGGCCGCGCGGAGCTCCACACCGGCGTGGCGCGCGTGCCCGACGCGCGCGTGGACCGCCTCACCGTTCTGTTCAAGCCGAAGAAGACGACCTACGCCACCTTCGAGGTCGTGGACCTGGCCGGCATCGAGAAGGGCGAGCGCGCCGGGCTCGAGGCCAAGGAGTTCCGCAACGCCGACGCGCTGCTGCACGTGGTGCGCGCCTTCGCCGACGAGGCGCGTGGCGCCGCCGATCCCCAGCGCGACATCGTCGATCTCGAGATGGAGCTGATCCTGGCCGATCTCGAGGTGGTGGAGCGCCGCCTCGAGCGGCTCGAGGCATCGATCAAGAAGCAGCGCAAGGAGCTCGAGGTGCGCGAGCAAGAGCTGCTCGGTCGCCTCAAGACGGCGCTCGAGGCCGAGACGCCGCTGCGGGCGGTCGCGCTCACGCCCGACGAGGCGCGGCTGGTGCGCGGCTTCACCTTCCTGTCACAGAAGCCGATCCTGCACCTGATCAACGTGGAGGAGAAGGCCATCGCCGAGGGCGAGCGCGTGGCCGAGCGGTACGGCCTCGCCGCCGTCGTCGCCCGCCCGCAGACGCGCGTCGGCTGGGTGTCGGCGGTGATCGAGGCCGAGATCGCCCGGCTCGAGGGCGAGGAGCAGCAGGCGTTCCTGGCCGACCTGGGCCTGGCCGAGCCGGCGATCAACCGGGTCCTGCGCGAGTGCTTCGGGCTGCTCGGCCTGGTGTCCTTCTTCACGGTCGGCGAGGACGAGGTGCGGGCATGGCCGATCTCGAGCGGCACCCGGGCCCAGGACGCCGCCGGCACCGTCCACTCCGACATCGCCCGCGGCTTCATCCGGGCCGAGGTCAACGGCTACGAGGAGCTGGTGGCCGTCGACGGGTCCTTCGATGCGCTTCGCAAGCGCGGTCAGCTGCGCCTGGAGGGCAAGGAGTACGTCGTCCAGGACGGGGAGGTCTGCCACTTCAGGTTCAATATTGGAAAGTAGTTCCTGGCACGCGCCGTGCTACGTCGGTGGTCATGGTTGATTGGATGGCCATTGCAGGCGCGTGCGGCCTCACCGCCGCGATCGGGGTCGGCTTCGTCCTGTGGGAGCAGTACGAAGCGCAGCGGCTGGCGCGTGATCGCCACCGCCGCCGGGACGAGGAGCCGGCTCCGGTCCATGTGCCCTCTCGCCATCGCCTCGACGTCCGCCGCCCCGACGCCCGGCGCCGACGGGCTGCTTAGGTCGAGCGCTCGAACCGTATCCCGGGCACGGGCTTGAGAGGTCCGCCGACGGCACGGATGACGGCGGACACCGTCTCGTCCGGGGTGTTCATCGCCAGGACGCACCCGGGGCCCACGATGACCCCGGTGCCACCCGTCTGGGCGATGGCGTCCTTGGCCTGGGCCACGGCCGCCTCCGGGCTGCCATCCCGCAGCGTCGCCCACTGATCGAGTCCCCCGATGACCGCTCCCGGCACCCTGGCGCGCCCCTCGCCGAGCGTGGGCGCCGTCCGGCGGTCGTCCCAGTTCCAGGCGTGGCCAGGCAGGCGCGCCAGCCGATCGAACATCAGCTCGTCACCGTGGCAGTGGACGATCGTCAGGATCGAGCGGCCGGCGACCGACTCGAGGATCCGCCGGTCGAACGGCTCGCCGAACTCCGCGTATACCGCCTCGGAGTGCGCGCTGCGGCTCGCCGCCTGGATCGAGTAGAAGATTCCCGAGACGCCCTCGGTGAGGGCGGCGTCGGCGAAGCGGATGAGCGTCTCGGTGATCGCCTCCAGCGCGTCGCGGACCAGCCCGGGGTGCTCGCGGATGTCGGCGGCCAGGCGCGTGCCAGAGAGCTTGCGCGCCAGCGACAGCGGCGAGAAGAGCGTCGGCAGCACCGGCGCGTCGCCGATCCGGCGGTCGAAGCCCAGACGGATGATCGTCTCCACCTGCTGGTTGTAGCCCTCGGCGCTCATCGGATCGAGTGGGCGGATGCGCTTCCAGTCCTCCGCGCGCTTCACCGCGCACGAGGCGCAGGCGCGATGGCCGTCGGGTAGCACCTCCTCCGCCTCCACGCACCCCCAGGCCTCGACGGCGTAGCCGCCGTGGGGCGTGATCTTGAGGAAGTCCGAGCCATAGTGGTCGTGGAAGCGCAGCGTCGCCTGGGCCAGGCCGGCCGGCGAGCGGTCGACCGCCGGGAAGTGGCGCCAGACGGCATACGGCACCCGGTCCACCGGCTGGCGGTTGATCGCGGCCTGGATGCGCTCGCGGCGGCTCATCTGTCGCATGGAACCACGACTCCCTGGCTGAGGACGGGCGCGCCGTCGGGCCCGATCGCATCGAAGGCGATGCCTCCGCCGTCATGCCCCCGGCCGCGGACGGTGAACGAGGAGGGCAACCACACCATGCCCGAGAACCGGCCGCGGATCTCGGCCACGCGCGCGGGATCGCCGCCGAGGTCGCGCCGCACGACCCGCGAGACCGCCAGGGCCAGGGTGGCGGTGCCGTGCAGGATCGGCCCGGGCAGCCCCGCGGCGCGCGCCAGGGCCACGTCGGTGTGGATCGGGTTCCAGATTCGCGCGCACTCGGTGTAGATATGACCGGCGGTGGCGCCGACCTCGACCGCCTCCTGCCACCGCACCCGCCCATCCTCCCGAGCGCCCCCCGCGTCCCGACCCGCCGGCCGCTCCTCGGCGACCGCGAGCGCCACGCCGCGGTACACCGAGGCGTAGTCGGTCGTCGACACGGGATTGCCGCCGGCGTCGACGGTCTCGAAGCGCGAGACGACGAGCGTCCCCGCGCGCCGTGGCGCGACCTCGAGCACGCGGGCGCTGGTTCGCAGCGAATCGCCGGCGCGCGGCGGGCGGTGGAGCACGAGATGGTGGG
>Ga0066704_10001032_pt1 | contig 11461 bp, 10 predicted proteins | sample GraSoiAngelo_153_FD_66458 | JGI IMG/M metagenome (GOLD analysis project Ga0066704, IMG submission 66458) | Grasslands soil microbial communities from the Angelo Coastal Reserve, California, USA - 14_1009_12_40cm | ecosystem: Environmental > Terrestrial > Soil > Grasslands | place: USA... | reverse complement strand
CCTTGTGTCAGAGGAACGTGTCTCGTATCTGAGAGTCCTTCTTCAATCATTAGGGTTGCAATCTGGGTCCCGGTTCGCGATTTCAGAATCGAACGGCCAAGGTACGACAGTGTTCTTCCCCAAGCTTGGGAGACGATTCTTCCGAAGATGGGAAACAGTCCTAGGAGGTAGTCGTAGTAGAATAATCGGAATACTCTGTTTGGGGGACGTGCGAAGTCGAGAGAGATCACTACACCACCTGGCGTTGTTGCTCGAGCCATCTCTCGAAAGGTCAATCGAGCATCGGACACATTTCTAAGCGCAAGGCTGATCGACGCGGACCGAAAGCAATTTTCCCGAAAAGGCAAGCTTTCAGCGCGAGCCAATACCCAATCGGTTCTTCCGGATAGGCCTCTCTGTCTCAGCCGCTCCTTTGCGGTCTGAAGCATCGAGAGAGTCAAATCAACACCGACAACCAGTCCATTGTTCGCGATCGCGTTCGCAAAATCTGCCGCAAGAAGTCCCGTTCCTGTTGCAACATCCAGGACTAAGCTGTCCGCCATAGGATCGGCTTGTTCGACTACAAACGAGCGCCATTTTCTGTCTTGGCCGAAACTGAGGAGTCCTAGCAGCAGATCGTATTCTAGCGGGACCTTGGAGAATAGACTGCGGACATAGCGAGCCTTGGAATCGTACACGGCCTATGCGACTGCAGCGTGCGCTTTCTCAGCCTCAGCCCGTGTTAGAGCGTAACCAACCGCGCCAATGCCAACAACCACCAATACAACGAGTATGACAAGTGGGACAAGGTAGAGGGAGAGGGTGCCGACGAACCATATGGCTCCGATGAAGGCGACCATTCCACCCCAAGCGAGGATCATTGACCGAGGAGGGGCATATCGGTCATCAGGACCATGCACTAGGAAGGCGGCCACGACGAGCCAGGCCCCGAACAGCAAGAAGATCAGTGGTAGACCAGTGGACAGATTGAGGCCGCCCACCTGGACGAGGGAAAGAAGCATTACGATCCCGAATATTATGAGGAACACTCCACCGTTAAGCGGGGCCCACGGAACACGAAGCATCCTTGATCTTGTCAAAGGACCAAGGGGTTCCGGTTTATAGTTCTATTGTAATCCTGAAGACGGAGCTGTGTCGCTGGTTGTCAGACGCGATCGTACGCGTTGTTCTGCTGGAAGTTCCCAGAATTCATATCCTGCTCGATCTCCCTGAGCATAAGGATCCTCTTGTAAGTGGGCGGGTGGGTCATGAAGAGCTGAGCCGCCTTCTGCCAGTTTGACTTCGACTCCGCTTCCATCGCCGCTTCTAGCTCTCGCTCGCTCAGGACGCCATCCTTGTCAAGATCATATTTCGATTTTTGACCTATAATGCCAGCAACATCCTGTTTTGCCTGAGCAGGGTCTTCGATGAAGAAGGCTCGGGCGCCATGAGGCTCGCCGGGGGCGAGAGAGAGACCGTAGGCGATTTTTGTGAGGGCACTCTCTAGTTCTCTCGGCTGCTGGGTTAGGAAGGCAGAGTATGCGTCTGCATAGCTCTCTCTGAGACGGGTCAATCGCAACGCGAGCAAGGTGGTCAGAATGTAGACTGCGTACGCGACGACAGCAACGATAATCAGGACTCCGGCGCTATTGTTCTTGTTGCTACGGCCGCTGTAGCCGGTGACGAGACCGCCCCAGAGTACAGACCGGGCGATCAAATATGCGACAAGGGGGATGGCGCTGATCATTGTTACTACGATAAAGTCGCGATGTTTCACATGGCCAAGCTCGTGACCTATGACTCCTTCGATCTCATTTTCGTCCAGACGTTGAAGAAGACCCTGATGGACTGCTAGCGTAGCGCTCTTGCGGGTCCGGCCAAATACGAACGCGTTGGGGGTCGGGTCCGGCGAGACTGCGAGCCGGGGCATGGGAATGCCGGACTTCGAGGCGAGCTCGCCGACTTTCGATTCAAGCCAGCGGTTCTCACCAGGAGCAAGATAGTGGAGACGGCTTGTGAGTCTGACAATGGCTGGACCAATCAGGTATTGGAGCAGTATTATGAAGAAAGCTCCGACTAGACCGAGCACCAGTCCAGTGGCAGGGTCGAGAAAGAAGGCGGATATGACGAAGAGGAGGCCAAGGAATATGGCAAAGACTAGAATGATCGTGAAGCCCATTGTCCGTTTGAGGGCGCCGAGACCTGCCAATTCTTCTTCCTCAGTGTTAGAGAGCTTAATTCGGCCTTCATTAATTCTATCCTAGGGCAACCGGGGAAGGAAGCATTGTCGGATATTGTCTCCGAGATAAAATGCAAGAACTGCGGCGCACCTCTAAGCATCAATCCTGGAGAGATCGTCTCGACTTGCCGTTACTGTGGTTATACTGCGGTTGTCGGGGCGGACGAACCGTTCCAGCTAGAGCACAGTCTCATCCTCAACAATAACAACACCGCGAGCATTGAGAACGCTCTTCGCGACTGGATGCGAGAAGGATTCATGAAACCCGGAGACCTCGCGAAGAAGAGCAAGATATTGACCTTGGAACTGCGTTATCTTCCATTCTGGCTGGTCCCGATGGACGCGTCAAGCACCTATGAGGGTGTGCTTGAGCGAATTGCACCGCCTTCGCCTAGAAAGGGCGTGATAGAACGGGATTACGAGTGGCTTGTGCTCGGGCGGAAGGGCGCACAGTTTCCAACACGGGACTATACGGTCCCAGATACCGGGAAGATTCCTTTCGATTTCAAGAGAATAGATTCCGGGGCGAAGTTCCTCAACAGCGAGATGACCAGCGAGGAGGCATTGCAGCACGCTAGGGACGAGGTTGAGGCGAACCAGAGGTTCTTGGCTAAACAGGAGGTGGACCAGATAACGTCATTCAATACTAATTTCAGGGTTGATAAGCCGACCTACATTCATGCGCCGATCTGGTTCAGCACCTACGAGTACAAGGGTCGAAGCTACAATACGCTATTGGATGGAAGTTCGGGAGCTGTGCTTCGGGCGGATATTCCGCAAACGGATTTCAAGATTATCTGAGGCTCCCCGAGGGACGACGGCTCAGGTTCGCTTTGTGAACGGTCGTGCTCAGGAGAATTGGGCTTCGACCGAGAATGCAGCCTCCGCTAAGAAGCGGAGCTTGGAGAAATACATAGTTATGTGTCACGGAAATGGTCTATTACTGATAACCACGAATGAAGCGCTTCCGAACCATGCACGCCTTCGGGTTCCACTCTTGCGTCGCGAGATCGAGTCGCTAAGACCCCCCCCTCCCCTTTTTTGGAGAAAATTTCCTGTCTGGTAGTGATAATGGGCGAGACAGGCGATTCAGGGCAGGGTCTGGGCTTAGATGAAAAGTCAAAGAAACGGGAAATCAAGAGCCGCTCCCGAACGATTTCAGGGAGTTCTAGGGTGCCACTCCCAGATTCGAGATCAGGGCTGATAATGGGTGATTCTGGCCCTTTTTCATATTGGCCGAAATCGAGGCATGAGTACGAGACCAGTTATTATCGAACGAAGAGCCGAGTCTCGGTCAGGAAACTCGATCAATGATCCCTGACAACGCAGTGAGGGTCGAGGCCTACTGTTCCACCGCTAATCTTGGAGCCGGCTTCGACGTATTCGGACTAGCCCTCAACAAATACGCAGACAGGGCACGAGTCAGGATTACAAATACGGGGATCGTCAGGATCAAAGCCCTGGGACCGTACAGCAGAGAGCTGCCAAGAGCCCCGACGAAGAACTCTGCCGGCCCGCCAGCCCGAGCCCTACTAGATCGTAGCGGATTGAACACGGGCGTCGAGATAACTATCGAAAAGAACATTCCACCCGGTCTAGGTCTAGGGAGCAGTGGAGCAACGGCAGCAGCGTGCACCAAGGCCATGAATCATCTGCTACAGCTGGACCTCTCCAACAACGAACTGGTGAGGACCGCTAGCCTCGGAGAAGCCGCCGCCTCAGGATTCGCTCACCCGGACAATGTTGGAGCATCCCTTCTCGGAGGATTCGTGATCTGCTACGGAAATCCTTTGAGAACCGTTTGTGTGAAACCACCCGCCAAACTCTCAATTGTCGTCGTCTCCCCGAAAACTCGACTCCCGAAAAACAAGACTGGCCTCGCGAGAAAACTGGTTCCACAGAAGATCGGTGTCAGGCAAGCGGTCCTCAATATCGGGCATGCATCAGCTATCGCCCTCGGATTCGCTAACGGCGACATAGATCTGATCGGTAGCGGAATGGAAGACGCTATCGCAGAACCCTACAGGGAATCCTTGGTCCCAGGATACAGAGCAATGAAGAAGGCCGCACTCGCCAATCATGCAAGCGGAGTCGCAATCAGCGGCGCCGGCCCCAGTGTAGTAGCATTCGTCGATAAGACAAAGCAAGATCCCAAGAAGATCGCAAGAGTGATGGTCAGAGAATTATCGAAGAACAATGTAGAAGCAACATTCTTCGTAACGAGCCCGGCTGGCGGAGCCCGCATCATCAGGAGCAGTTAGTCCGATTGTGGCATTACACGCTTCAATGTTTCGAATGTCAGAGAGAATCTCCCACTCGTGAAGCTGGCTTCCGATGCAAGACGTGTGGCGGACTCCTAGAAGCGAAGTTCGACCTCGCAGGCAGAAGAAAGCCATCCTGGGATCGTCGACACCTCTCGGTGTGGAAGTACAGAGAGCTTCTGCCGATCGAGAGAGAAGAATCCATCATAAGCCTAGCTGAAGGAGGAACAGGGCTCCATCGCTGCCAACGCCTCGGACGCAAGCTCGGCCTAAGGAAACTCTATGTCAAGAATGAGGGAGAAAACCCGACAGGCTCCTTCAAAGACAGAGGAATGACAGTTGCCATCTCAAAAGCGAAAGAGCTCGGGAAAAAGAAAGTTCTCTGCGCTTCCACCGGAAATACCGCGGCCTCACTGGCCGCCTACTCTGCACGGGCCGGCATGGAATGCATAGTGCTCGTCCCGAAAGGAAAGGTAGCCGGGGGCAAATTGCTCCAAGTCACCATGCACGGGGCCAGGATAATTCAGGTCAAGGGAGACTTTGACAAAGCCTTCGCAACAGCACTAGAGTTAGCAGATCGGAGAAGAGAACTCTACTTGATGAATTCTCTCAATCCCTACAGACTCGAAGGACAAAAGACCCTTGCCTTCGAAATCTCCGACCAGCTTGACTCGAAAACACCTGACACGGTAATACTGCCAGTGGGAAACGGTGGCAACATCAGCGCCTCTTGGAAAGGCTTTACCGAGTTCCAACAGCTATCGATCACAAAGACGAGGCCCCGAATGATTGGGATTCAAGCAGAGAAAGCGGCACCGATCGCGACCGCTGTGAAAGGAAAAGAGAGCAAGATCCGTCCAATTCACGATCCCCAAACGATAGCAACGGCGATCAGAATCGGGTCGCCTGTAAACTGGCCAAAAGTCCTCAAGGCGATCAAAGAGTCAAAGGGAACAGCGGAAACAGTCACGGATCTCGAAATCCTTCAGGCTCAAAGAGACCTTGCAACTTTAGAGGGAATCTTTGTTGAACCCGCCAGCGCTACTTCCATTGCAGGACTAAAGAAACTCCGGGCCAGTGGGAAGGTTGACCCGTCAGAGACCGTCATCTGCGTGACAACTGGCCATGGTCTGAAAGACCCTTCAGTTCTAGAGCGACTGCCCAAATCCCGGACGGGTTACAATCTCGAAATTACCGACCGAAGTGACTTAGACGCCCTCGAGCGGATCCTTTGAGAATCATACTGGCCGGCTTCGGAACCGTCGGCCAAGCACTCGCGCAGGTTCTCCACCAAGACGCCGACCGAATTGTCCAGGCTTACGGGTTCCGACCTCAACTCACCACGATAGTCGACAGCCAAGGATCCTGCTCCGACGACACAGGCCTCAACATTCCACTAGCCTTGAAAACCAAGAAGGAATACGGGACAGTAGCAAAGTATCCGAGACAAGGTCATCGCAACAGCGACGGTACACATCTCATTTCTAACAGTGAAGCGGAAGTTGTTGTAGAAACAACCCCCACCAACTTCAAAGACGCCGAACCCGGACTCTCTAACATCAAGGCTGCGCTCGCCAACGGGAAACATGTTGTCACTGCGAACAAAGGTCCACTTGCCTTAGCCATGCCCGCGCTACTGGAACTCGCCAATCACCGCAACAGGCTGCTTCGTTTCAGCGGAACGGTGGGTGGGGGAACTCCGTTCCTCGATTTCGCTGCCAAATGCATGCCCGGAGAGAGAATCGTTCGAATTAGAGGAATACTCAATGGAACGACAAACTATATTCTGACCAGAATGGAAAACGCCTCGCTAACATTCGAGAAAGCTCTTGCAGAAGCGCAGAAGAAAGGCTATGCGGAAAGAGATCCTACAAACGATGTCGAGGGATTCGATACCGCCGCGAAGATTGTCATTATCGCAAACTGGGTCCTGAAAAAGCAATACAGTCTTCGAAATCTAGACATAACTGGCATCACGAAAGTCACGCCACAGAAGCTCAAAGAAGCCAAAGCCTCAAGGGCCAAGGTCAAACTTGTTGGCCGAATCGAAGAATCTTCCGTCTCAGTAGCTCCCGAACAGGTTCCCACAGTTGACCCCACATGTGTTCCTGACACACTGAACGCGCTCACATTCTCGACAGAGCACGCAGGTGACATAACCCTCATCGGGCCTGGCGCCGGAGGTGAGAGAACGGCTAGTGCAATAGTTCGAGACCTCGTCAGCATACGCCAAGAATACGCGGCATAGAGGAACAACATTGAAGCTCGTTATGAAGTTCGGAGGCACATCCCTCGCCAACGCCGCAAGAATGAAGAATGCAGCAAGAATAATCCAACGATATTCTCCCAAGAACAAGGTTGTTGTTGTAGCATCTGCGATTGGAAACACAACAGACCAACTCACCGAGATCGCTGAACTCGCGAAGAAAGGAGATCTGCGGCGAGCGAGAAAACTCCTCTCCAAGATTCAGTTATCCCATCGCAAGATCGCACGGATAGTTGCGGGTAGGGGAGAGACCAGAGAGCTCGTGGCGAAAATAGAACAGCTCAACTCCGAACTTGAGCGAACAGTGGAGGGAATAGGGCACCTCAGAGAACTTACGTCACGCAGCCGTGACTATCTACTCTCCTTCGGCGAGAGCCTATCCGCTCCGATTCTAGCAGCGACCCTGTCAGCAATCGGCCTAAGGGCCCAGGCACTAACTGGTGCTGAAGCCGGGATTGCAACAGACGACAATTTCGGAGAGGCAAAGCCCCTCATAGAGATCAGCTACCACCAAGTCCAGCAACGGCTGGACCCTTTTTTGAATCGCAAAATGATCCCGGTTGTAACGGGTTTCATCGCTGCCACAGTCGATGGAAGCACTACAACTCTGGGACGAGGAGGATCCGATTACACCGCAACACTGCTGGCGGCCGCTTTGGAAGCCGACGAGATATGGATATGGACTGACGTGGACGGGCTAATGACAGCCGACCCCAGAATCGTCAAGAACGCTGCTGTTCTCCCCAACATCTCGTTCGGAGAGGCGCTAGAATTATCCTATTTTGGCGCTAAGATGATGCACCCTCGGGCGTTACAACCTGCAGGACAGAAGAAAATCCCGGTTCGAATCAAGAACTCGTCCAGGCCCAGCAAGAATGGGACTCTCGTGTCAGCCAATGAGTCTCATAATGGAGGCAAGGTGGTGAAGGCGGTTTCGATCATCAGGGATGTAGGCATTGTGACCGTGAGCGGTAGTGGGATGATGGGTGCTCCAGGAGTGGCCGCAAAAGTCTTCCAGACACTCGGTTCAAACAATGTCAACGTGATGATGATATCCCAAGGCTCCTCTGAAGCCACAATATCCTGCGTTGTCGCGAATAGAGATGTTGACCGCGCTGTCAGGGCTCTTCAATTAGCGTTGATGGGGCAAGGATATGTGGATAAGATAACGGAAGAGAAGGATGCTTGCATCATTGCTGTTGTCGGATCGGGGATGAAGGGAACTCCTGGTGTTGCTGCAAGAATATTTACGGCGGTCGCGAGACGAAAGGTGAATATCCGAATGGTCGCACAAGGCTCTTCCGAATATAACGTGTCCTTCGTGGTATCTCTTAAGGACGGTCCAGAAGCGGTGAGGGCGATTCACGAAGAATTCAATTTAGGCCGCTGAGTTCCCGCCTCGGCTTAACGCATGATCGTGACGACGTCCTTGTCAACGGGAACGTGGTCGAGACTTACTCGCTGACCTGTGAATTTTACGCTTGACCCTGATACAAAAGCATACTTGGCTCCTTCCACGAATCGAGGATGAATTTTCTTACAAACATCTCGCAAAGTCGAGCCAGCTGGAAGAATGAGAGGTTTCTCGAAATCAGCATCACCATCCGGACGCTTCAGATATATTCGGATGAAATTGAGGGTTTCCCAGATTTTTTCGGCAAGAAGGTCCATGTTCAATCCCTTCTCGGCGGATATCGGGACAAAATCTCTACCAATCTGTTTTTTCGCAGCCGCAAGATATTGCTCGTTCACAAGATCCACCTTGTTCAGAACAACTAACGAGGGAACATATCTCCGGTTTCCAGTTAAGACATCAATCAACTGCTCGTCTGTGACATCTTCCCGTACCAAAATGCCACCATTACTGATCCCGTACGCTTCGACAATTCCCTTGACAGTTGCCGGAGTTAGTTTCGTAAGCTTGACACTCGTGGTCAGAGCCAGGCCTCCTTTGCTTCCTCTCGTGACCACCACATCGGGGGGTTTCTGGTCGATCCGAATACCCATCGCATGAAGCTCATGCTTCAACAACTGCACTTGCCCCGGCTGAAACACGTCGAGGACCAATAGGACAAGGTCTGCGTTTCTTGCGACAGAGAGAACTCTCCTTCCCCTGCCGCGTCCTGAAGACGCGCCGCTGATGATCCCTGGAAGGTCGAGGATCTGAATGTCGGCTCCGTTGAGACGTAAGATTCCTGGAACGACAGTGAGTGTTGTAAAGGCATAGGCAGCCACTTTCGACTTGGCGTTCGTCAATCGGTTCAGAATAGTCGACTTGCCAACACTCGGAAGGCCGATGAGAACGACTGTCGCATCTCCACCCTTACGGATCTCGAACGCTGGGCCACCGCCCTTCGAGGTGGAGGCTTCGAGCTCCTCGCGTAGCCGGGCAAGCTTGGCTTTGAGAAGGCCAATGTGATGTTCAGTTTTCTTGTTGATCTGGGTCTTCTTCATCTCCTCCTCTATCTGCTTAATCTTCTCCGGAAGACCCACTTTGACTTACACTTCCCTGTCAGCATAAGCTTGTGATCGGGTATTGTGAACCTTGCTACGAACCCGAGGAAGATGAAGAGCGAGATACCACTTCCGCTTCGACATAGACTCCCTTCAAGTCGGTTTTCCTAGAGTTCCCGCGCAGATGTTTCTTAATCTAACAGATCTCGTTGGTCCATCATGGCGTGATTCCTGAGAAATCAGTGGTCCTGTTGTGAACTGGTCTACTGTGGTCTGGGAACCAAGGGCTACGCTCTGCCATGGCCCGTGGACTCATACTTACCGAAAAACCAGATTAGCTGCAAAGCGTCGCGACAAGGATCCTGAAACAAGCTATCTGACAACCAGCGTTGCCTTAGAGTTCAGGGTTGATTTTCAGTTCTTCAGTTATATACCTATACCACGGTTCAAACTTCTCGCCTTCCAGGAGGACCTTCTGCGCCCTGGCCAATGGCGACACTTGGAGCCCGCCCACTCGGAGAAAGGGAATGTCGTCCGAATCGTCGAAAGAGAATCTGGCACCTGTTTCTTGAACTACTACCTGCGCAACATAAGCTGATAGTTTCTTCAAAAATTCAATGTTGGGAGTGGTTTTCGAGGCTCTCAGCCTTTCGACATAATTATCCACACACCGCACGCTGTCTGACGAGAAGTCCAGTTTGAAGCCTCCCGCAGCCAAATCCTGGGCAAATTCGAGCGCTAATGAACGATTCCTCGCGATCCACTCTCTCCATTCCTCGCGTCTTACTGTCGAGAGCAAATCATCTTTACTTTCGCTTGATTCCCTCCTACGCGTAAACCGCTGTTGCCGTAGGCGTTCCTTTTCCTCAAGGAATCGAAAAATTGGAACTTTACCCTTATGCGAAATATCTCCGGTGTCGAAGGCTTCCAAGCCAAGATGATTCTTTGCTTCAGTCCGGCGTTTTTCGAATTGTCTCCGTTCGGAAAGATAGTCTAAGGGGGACTTCGTAAGAAGGAGAAGGGCGCCACTGTCAGGAAGCCGCTCGGCAGAGTAAACAGGTGATGTTAAGACTCTGTCCACACCGAACATGTTAACGTATTCGGGCCCTAGGAAAGTTGCCCAGTGTAGATTTGGTAAGGCTCTTTTCAGATCAGTGCCAATCAGGTTTCTTCTTCCCTCAATATTGTCGTGTTCCATCATCTCTGTAATCATGACATCACTGTATGCGGGACGTATGACCCCATAGAGTTCCTTGAGTAGCGTGACAAATTCCGTCAGTCGGTCTACACTCTTTAGAAAGTCTCTTTCAACATGCATTATCAAGGGTTCGAAAATGGCGAAGACCTTCATGATGTCTACCTCCACATGGGGGCACCCGTCGTTCTAGGTCCCAGCCTATCGGCCGGTTTGTTCTCTCCCACATCTCGGCAAGTGGTTCGACGGAGTCAGAGCTGAAACGCCTTGTCTCGACCTTGTCCTGACCACCAGAGATCCGTTCGGGAACATAGCTTTCATGGGACAAAAGGACACGGAGAACCTTCTGTAGAGCCGCCGCTTGATAGTAATTGGGATCGACTATTAGAAAACTGGCCGAGACCAGAGGCCTTTCCCTCGGCGTTTGTGCTATCCCCCACGTTCCTCGAAAGGAATGTTGTACTGAAACAGTGTTAACTTGACCGGCCAAGACACGAACGGCGACGGAGTTGGCGACACTCAGCTGCCCCATCTCGGACTAGACAATTTTCCACTAGTCGCGCCTTGGGTTCCCGGAGGGCTCTCGGCTTCGCTCGCTGGCCGCGCCGCATGGGCAGCACACCCTGCGATACACGGCTCACACAAGACACAAACGCTCGCAGCGCGTGCGACGAATACCGGGACCGCGCCAGTCTGGGTCGAAGTAGTATTCAAGATAACCACGCCGCAGGGCACCACAACACAGCTTACCTCCCAACCGTTCTGGCTAGAGACTGGAGCTACGACCGACCTGTCCGTGTCCTTCCAGCCCGCCCCCGGGCGATTACACTGTAATTGCCCAACTCAGGTTCAGCTCCGACGCCTTCCAAAGCTGGACCAACGCTGGAACCAAAACCTTCTCCTTCAAAGCTTGACAGAAAACAATCTCGAGCTCCTGGAAAATACTCTCGTCACGTAAGACATTCACTACATCGTTCGGTCGGCATTCCAACCGGACATGGATTCCAAGACCAATTTGCTCCAATAAAGGAATCGCCCGAAAGCCACAGAGATTCGAGCGATTTTAC
>Ga0066704_10001029_pt1 | contig 11472 bp, 10 predicted proteins | sample GraSoiAngelo_153_FD_66458 | JGI IMG/M metagenome (GOLD analysis project Ga0066704, IMG submission 66458) | Grasslands soil microbial communities from the Angelo Coastal Reserve, California, USA - 14_1009_12_40cm | ecosystem: Environmental > Terrestrial > Soil > Grasslands | place: USA... | reverse complement strand
GACACCCAGACCTTTCCCAACGCGCTCCGCGCGGTATTGCGCGAAGACCCCAACGTGATCATGGTAGGCGAGATGCGTGATCTGGAGACGATCTCGGCCGCGTTGACCATCGCCGAGACCGGCCACCTGGTCTTCGCCACGTTGCACACCGCCAACGCGGCTCAGTCCATCGACCGCATCATCGACGTGTTCCCGCCGCACCAGCAGCAACAGATCCGCGTGCAGCTGGCGTCGGTGCTGGAAGCTGTCATCTCGCAGCAATTGTTGCCGAACATGCAGTTCATGGCCGGTCGATCCGAGCGCCGGACCGTGGCGGCGGCGGTGGGCGTCTCCGCGGCGCGAAGCAGCAGCACCGGCGGGGATGGCAAGCGAACGCGCTGGCCAACGCTGGAGGAGGTCGGCCGCGTGCCCGCCGTGGAGATCATGATCGCCACGCCGGCCATCCGGAACCTGATTCGCGAAGCGAAAAGCCACCAGATTCATACGTCGATCCAGACCGGCGCGCAGTTTGGGATGCAGACCATGGACCAGTCGCTGTTCGCGCTGTACACTCGGCGGCTGGTCACGCTGGAGAACGCCCTGGCCCGCGCCATCTTCCCCGACGAATTGCGGAAGATAATCGAACGGGGCGGCCAGTAACTACAGAGACGTCTACCTGGTCTACTTGGTCCACCTGGTCTTCCAGGTCAAGATACGGAAGGTCCAAGTCTTTAGACCAGGTAGACTAGGAAGACCAGGAAGACGAGGTAGACGACGTTCAGTGTGAGAAAGGTGATCTCGCATGGCGACCTTTAAATACAGCGCTCGCGACGCGGCCGGCCGTGTGGTGGCCGGTGCCATCGATGCCGAAACCGAGGTCCTGGTGATCGGCAAGCTCCAGGAGATGGGGTTCTTCGTGACCAGCCTGGAGAAACAGGCCGGCCGAGGGGCTGGCCTGAGCATCGGGGGGTTTCGCCGGCTGCGAAGGGTCGGCCTCCGCGAGTTGACGGTATTTGCCCGCCAGTTCGCCACGATGGTGAACGCGGGACTCTCCATGGTGCGCACGTTGTCGATCCTGGAGCAGCAAACGGAGAGCCGGAAGCTCCGCCAGATCGTCGGCGAAGTGCGCAAGGACGTCGAGGAAGGCATGACGCTCTCCGACTCGTTCGGCAAGCACCCGGAGACGTTTAACACCTTGATGGTGAACATGGTGCGCGCCGGCGAGGTCGGCGGCGTGCTGGATGACGTGCTCAACCGCGTGGCCACATTTTTCGAGAAAGACTTGTCGCTGCGCCAGAAGGTCCGGGCCGCCCTCACCTATCCCGCAGCAATCATGACTTTTGCCCTGGGCGTGATCTTCTTCCTGGTGTTCTTCATCCTTCCGCAGTTCATCGGGTTCTTCAAAGGATTGGACCTGGTGTTGCCGTTGCCGACACGCGTCCTGATCTTCGGGACCGAGTTGCTCACCGGCTACTGGTACGTCTTCCTCGGGTTCATCCTGCTCGGGCTCTATGGGTTCCGGATGTACGTCAACACGTCGGCGGGCCGGTTCCAGTTTGACAAGTTCAAGCTCCGTGTCCCGGTCTTCGGCCCTCTGATGCGGAAAGTGACCATCTCCCGCTTCACGCGCACTCTGGGTACGCTGATCAGCAGCGGCGTCCCGATCATGCAGGCGCTGGAAGTCGTGGCCAAGGCCGTGGAGAATAAGGTCGTGTCGCAGGCCATCGAGAGCGTCCGCAGCAGCATCCGCGAGGGCGAGAGTATCGCCGTGCCCCTGCAGTCCAGCGGCCTGTTCCCTCCCATGGTGGTCCAGATGACCGCCGTCGGCGAGGAAACCGGCACACTCGACAGCATGTTGCAAAAGGTCGCAGACTTCTATGACGCTGAAGTAGAGACGACCCTGGCCCAGCTGACCTCCATCCTGGAGCCCATCCTGATCATGTTCCTGGGCTTCGTGGTCGGCTTCATCGTTTTGTCCTTCTATATGCCGCTGTATCAATTGATTACCGGGATTAAGTAGGCAGTCGCGCGGTCGCGCTGTCGAGCAGTCGCGGTACCGGACGAGCAAGGCGTGGAAGGACCTGCCGGGGTGGAATGACAGCCGCCCCGGTTTGTCGTTCCCCAGCCTAGAGAATTAGCCAGTTTGGGCTATTGGAAACGCTCGGTGCCTGTTGTAAGTTCTGGGTGCAATGCTGCGTTCCGGGTCGCGCCCACTCTTTGAGTCGTTGGAAGCTTGGAAACTGGCACACGAACTGGCGCTACGAATCTACAGAGAGACGGAGACTTTTCCTCTTCGTGAGCGTTTCGGACTAACGCAGCAGCTTCGCAGGGCAGCTACGTCCGTACCCGCCAATCTAGCTGAGGGCTGCGGTCGGGCCACCACTCGAGAGTACGTTAGATTCTGCAGTATTGCGAGGGGGTCTGCTTTTGAGGTCCGCTATCATCTTCGGCTAGCTGGTGACCTCGGGTTCCTCTCTGCCGAGGCATACGTTCAATGCGACGATGGTTACGATCGTGTGGGGAAAATGGTTCACTTCTTGATGCGTTCGTTAGAGCGACAAGCGTAACCGGGCACCCAGGACTCGATCTGATCCGCCGCGACCGCGCGACTGCCCGACTGCGCGACAGCTATCGGGAGGCCGCCTGCTGTTCTTGCACGACCCGCGACGCCTCTGCGTATGTGATCCAAATTCCCGACGCGTGGAACACGATCCAGCGCAGGTACCCGGGCAGTGAGAAGTAGTTCGTCTCTGCGCTGTATGGACGGAGGCCGGCCACGTTTGGAAACCCGGAAATGGCTTGCGGAGCGGGTCCTCCGGGGTATAACCCCGACACCTGCGACGCCGTGTTTGATTTGAACACGATGACCACGGCTACGCCCTGCCGGTCCAGGCCGAAGGCGACGCCCTGGTCGTCATAAATCATCCCGGGAAACCCTTCCACCGTGCCCTGGCGGAACCCGCGGCCGAATGCTTTGAGGACGTCTTCCACGCGGTAACCTACGCCAAGCTCATCACTGAGTTTCAACAGGCTGTTCGACGTGGAGGCGGCGCTGACCCGGCCACTCTGGATGTACACGACGATTCCCCAGCGACTGAAGTTGTATACCGTGTCGATCGTGGTCTCGCGGAGGTCGGCTGGACGTCCAAATCTCGTCAAGATCAGATTGATCCCGGCGCCCATATTGATGCCGGCGAGTGATGCTCCCGGGACGATCCGGCGTGAGCTGGGCGGCAACTGCGGGCCTGGTATGGGCTGGGGCTGTAGCGGCTGCGGGGCTGGCTGCGGAGCCGGCTGGGGCGCCTGCTGTGGAGCTGGTTGATACTGGGCGAACGCAGGTGCGGCGATGAAGAGAAGGAGGCATGCTATGAGGGTGGAACGTCGCATCGGTCAGCTCCTTTGGCAAAGGGGTTTCCCCTTTCAGCAGCCGTTTCCTGCCCCCAGCGTTCTTACCCTCGAACAGGTGTACAACAGACCTCTTGGCACTGCCTAAGACGGTTTTGCGCAGGGCATAGGGCGGACTGATGACAATTCTTGGCGGGAAGGTGCACACACACGTGCGATACCGGTGGGGGCGGGCCGGGTTCACCCTTATCGAGCTCCTGATCGTCGTTGCGATTCTGGCGATCCTGGCCGCCATCCTCATCCCCAACTTTTTGCGGGCCCGCGCCTCCAGCCAGCTGGCCACATGCCAGCTCGACCTGCGCAACATCGCGGCCGCGCTTGAGCTGTTCTATGGACAGAATCAGACATATCCTCTGGCCGTGAGCTGGCAGAACGATCTCGTCACCGGCGGTTATTCTCGCGCGTTGCCAAAGTCCCCGATCGACCATGCTGAATATGGATACGCGACCGACACAGGCCGGAGCGCGTTCGTCTTGTGGGACGGACCCGACAAGTACTACCAGGCGGGCCTCACCGGCTATGTCATCTATACAGCTGTTGGCGGCCTGCAGCTGGGTGTGGCCTCGGTTCCCACCCCCTAGGGGCAGCTTGAGGTCTAAAGGGCGGGGGGAGGTGGTAGGACAACAGTGCAGAGAAACCTGAATCCCGGGACATGTGGGTTAGGGTTTCACCTAATAAGTGAAAAAAAGGAGGACTCACAAACATGTTTCAGTTCTTTGTGCGTAGGCTTCGCAATAAGCGTGGCTTCACGCTTATTGAGCTGTTGATCGTTGTGGCGATCATCGCGATCCTGGCGGCGATCCTGATCCCGAACTTCCTGCGGGCGCGCGCGCAGGCGCAGGTGGCGGCCACGAAGGGCAACCTGAAGAACGTAGCCACCGCGCTGGAGAGCTATTTCGTAGACAGCGCGTCGTATCCATCGCCAGCTGCCACCAGCCTGATACCCAGCTACACGCGAGCGCTGCCTAACGACCCGTGCGCGGGTAATGCCGCGTTTGGCGCCGCGGGAGGGTACTCGTACACGGCTACCGGGACCCCCGCAACCGACTACACGCTGAAAACGAACTGGTCGGCCGCGGGCACCGGTTCTGCGTGCCTCTCGGCGAACGCCGGCCAGAACATCCAGTACACACCTGGCGGCGGTCTGCAGCCCACACCATAACGGAGTTTCAGGAGATGGCATAGACGGTGCGGCCGGTGTGGATGGTCACCCGGCCGCATCTCCTTTGACGCTGCGAGAACCGTCTGTCTTCCCTGCCGCCCCGGGTCGACGAGAAGGACGGGCAGGCGTCTGGAAACATCGGGGCGCGGGCACGGGAAGCAATCAGCGGTGCTCGCCCATGTCGACATCAGCGACAGATGTGATGAATCCCGCATTGCGGCAAACGCGGCGCTTGCTCCTGATCGTCTGCCTGCTCTCCGTCCCCGCGGTCGTGTGGCGGGGTGCAGACGTCGCGGCGGCCATGGGTCGTGAGCATGCCGCCGCCGCCGCGTACCAGCGCGGGGTGGCGTTACAGAATGACCGACGATACGACGAGGCTGCGGCTGCATTTCGGGAAGCCATCGCCACGTCCCCGAGCGCGATCACGGCCTATGCGGACCTGGGAGACGTGGAGCTGTCGCGAGGGCGTATTGACGAGGCGGTGCAGGCCTACCGGCAACTTCTGGCGATCTATCCTTTCACGTATTTTGCTGAGCTGCGCCGCCGGCTAGGGTTCATTGAGTTACGCGGCCGGCGGTTCGCGGACGCGGTGCAGGATCTTCGCCAGGCGAGTGCCCTGGATCCCGAGGACTGGCATACGTATCATCTGCTCGGACATGCCTATTACCGCCTTGGGGACCTCCAATCTGCTCGCGTGGCCTGGGAGCGTACCCTGGCATTGAACCCGGGTTTCCAACCTGCGCATGAGCGACTACAGCAGCTCGACACACAGCATCCCTAGCCAGGTCCGGCGCGCCGCGGACGCGGGCGAGATATTCGCCCGCGTCTCCCGCGCCGCCGGGATTATCGTGGTTGTTGTGGTTCCCATCGTCGTCACCCCTTGGGGACCCGACGGGTACAATCACGTCAAGGCGTTGACAACAGGAGTCCTGGCGGCCTTGGCCATCATCGGATGGATCGGGGCCCGGCTGGCCACAGGGAGGCCGTCCTGGAGGTTCACGGCGCCGGAAGTGCCCCTCTGGGCGTTTCTGCTCGCAGTCCTCCTCTCCTCGGTGACATCGGCCAATCCCCGGCTGTCATTTTTTGGCGGGCCCAGTCGGTACGAAGGGCTGTTTGCGTACTGTGGGTACGTCGCCCTCTTCCTGGTGGGTGTGCACTTCTTCGGATCGTACACGGGGTTGCGGGCGCTGGTCCGCGCCGCCGGAATCGCCGCGGTCATTACGTCTGCCTATGGCGTGCTCCAGGTCTTCATCCCGCCCCTGTTTGCCGGTGAGGCGTTCATCCGGGAATGGTACAGTGGGCCCGGGATCGCTCGAGTTCCTTCGACACTGAGCAGCCCGGTGGTGTTCGGCGGGTACCTCGCACTCATGATTCCGCTGCTGCTTGCCACGGGCATATCTGCGCGCGGCGGTTCCCGTTACCTCTGGCTCAGTGCCGCCTGCCTGGCGCTGGTGGCCCTCTCGTTGACCCTCACACGGGCCGCCTGGGTGGCCGCTGTCCTTGGACTGGTCGTCTTTGCCGTCGCGGCGGGACGGTCCGTGTGGCATCCGCGCATCCTCGTCGCCGCCCTGGCGGTGGTCGTCATGGTATCGATGGGATTGCTGGTCACCGGTGTTGGCAGGCCGGCAGCCATCTGGTCGCACGTCATCGCATCAGCGAACATCGGATCAGGGTCGGTGGCGCAGCGGGTGTACATCTGGAGCAGGACCCTTGGCTTGATCGGAATCCGACCATGGCTGGGCTGGGGGTTGGAAACATTGGGCGTGGTCTTTCCATACGATCGAGCGTCGCTGGTGCGGGTCTTTGGTCCGCGCCCGACCATCATTGACAAAGCCCACAACGATTTCTTGCAAATGGCGGTGTCGATCGGCGTCCCGGGCGCGCTGGCCTACGCGGCGGTGTGGGGATTGGTCGTCTGGAGCGTTGTACGCACGTGGCGCCGTGCGGCAGGTTCTGCTCGGATACTGGCCGCGGGATGGCTGGCGGCGCTCACCGCCTACCTCGTGCAGGTCCAGTTCTCGTTTAGCGTTGTCGCGTTGGCCCCGATCGTCTGGCTACTCGCCGGGTCGGCAGCTGGATGGGAAGCGGAAATTCGCGACGGCCGATGAGGTGATATTCGTAAGCGGTAAGCCCTTCGACTCGCTGCGCTCGCTCAGGGCGCTCGACTCACGAGGTCACTGGTGTCAGGGAAGTGGCCGCAGGCCGCGAGCGAGCCGCGCAGCGGCGAGTCGAGCGGCTGGGAGGCCGAATCACGCGAGCCCGCGTCATCGGTCCACTTCGTAGCTTGAAGTACCTGCGCGTACGCAGCCCAGGGCCACTCCGATCGGTGCTCGACTTTCTGGACCCAGAGGATCGACGTGTGCGCAGCGCCCGGGAGGAGGGTTGCAAACGCACGCGCCCACTTCGCGGAAAGCGGATAGAAGCCAACGGCAGCGATTCGGCGGATTCGAAAGACACCATCAGCGCCCAGGAGCTCTTTTACCTGACCGAGGGTGAAACCACGCACATGTGGGCCGAACGTACGAATGGATGTTGGCTGCTGTCCGAGGGCCAGCAACGCCCGGTTGTGCAGGCTGGCCAGGTTTGGAACCGAGAACAGCAGGTGGCCGCCGACGCGGAGCACGCGAGCAATCTCCGACATGGGCAGCCACACATTCTTGAGGTGTTCGAAGACCTGGTTGCACACCACGAGGTCCATGGACTGATCCGGCCACGGGAATCGGTCACGCTCCAGATCCATCACCGCGACGGACACGCCGCGCTGGGCCGCCTGCGCCGCGGGGCCCTGGAACACCTCGATGCCGAAGGCTCGAGCTCCATCTGCGACGCCGGCATACTCGATGGTGGTGCTCCCGTCCCAGCAGCCGACATCGAGCAGGGAGGACACCTTTTCCGCGGACGCGATGTGCTGTAGCAGGCCTAGGATCGAACGATGGACCTCTTCGAGGACCTGTGAACACATCCGACTCATACTCAGGCCTCCCCGCAGCCGACTTCCCGGTTGGCACTCACCTCACCTATCTTGCCGCGCTGTAATTCCATGCTAATCGGTTCTGTCTGCGGGCAAGATGATTGAGTGATGAGCGCGATTTCCACAGCGGTGAACCGGATCTCGCTGGCAGGTCGTCTGATCGGCGCACGAGTACACCTTACGTCCTTCGTGCCCCTGCTGGTGCTCCTTGTTCTGTTCAAGCTCGCTATCAGCGATGGTGGCCGCCACCCATCCACGCTGACGCTGGCCCAGACCGCAGTCTACATCCTCGTGATCGGGCTGGCCGCGGCCGGCGCGCTGGAGCTGACGCGCCTTGGCGCCGGTCTGCTGCTGGTGACCGCTGCCGCTGCGTTCAGCACGGTCTGGTCGGTACAACTCGATGTGAGTCTGCACGAGTTGCTGCGGTGGCTGATGTATTTTGGCATTGCGGTCTCTACGGCGTCCACGCTTCGCAGCCCCGCGGCCGCGAGGCGATTCGTGGATGGTGCGGTCGTCATTGCTGGATGGCTGTGTCTGATCGGTTTGTTCATCTTCTGGGGGGCAAACACTCCCGGTCTGCGTTGGTCATCCACCTTCTACTGGCCGAATCCGTTCGCGGCATTCCTACTGCTGGTGCTACCGGTTGAGCTCAGCCGGTATGTCCACGCCACCGGAACACGAGAGGCGCTGCCGCATGGCGCCCTCAGCGTGTTGCTTGCCGGATCTCTGGTCCTCACGTATACGCGCGGCGCGTGGGTCAGTTTGCTCCTCATCGTTCCTCTAGCGCTCCTTACGGTTCGCCCGGCGTCGTGGACGCGGACTGTCTCGCGTCTCGCGCTCGCCGGGCTGGCGACCGCCATCGCCGTCGCAGTTCTCATCCGCAGTCCCGGATCCGGATCAGGACTCGTCATCGAGGATCTGTTTGGGCGGGTGGCGTCGGCCTCCGACGCTCAGGATTACGCAGTGCAGGGCCGCCTACGCTTCTGGCGTGCGGGTCTGGCGATCTTCATGGATCATCCGATGGTGGGAACCGGCCCGGGCACGTTTGGCGCGATGCACACAGCGTATCAGCGCGACGTGCGCTACTATGCGCGAGATGCCCACAGCCTCTATGTGCAGACAGCGTCGGAGGGAGGGGTCATGGGACTCGCGGCACTGGCGGTGATGCTGAGCGTACTCGTCGCGACGTGGGTCAGCGCACTGCGCGCGACGAGCAAGACCCGTGCGTATCCGCTGGTTGTCGGAATCGGGCTTGGGCTTGCCGCGTTCTTCGTCCACAGCGGCCTGGACATGGACTGGATGTTTCCGGCGAATCCCGCGATGGCGATGCTCATGGCGGGAGCGCTGGCATGGTTCGCGAAAGACGGTGTCGCCGACCAGGCGCCGGTTCGTTCGACCATGTTGCGTTGGCAGCGTCTCGCGGTCATCGGAACCGTGCTGTCCGCCGTGGCACTGACGCAAGTCGCCCACCTGGCCGAGCGGCAGTTTGTTAGGGGGCAGGCGCTGGCCCGATCTGGTCGCTGGCAGGACGCTGCCGAACGATATGCGCAGGCGGCGCGGTGGGATCCCTGGAGTCCCAGGTACTTGGCGGCCGAAGCCGGCGCGCTGCGACAGCTCGATCCGCCGCGTCGTGATGCTGCGGAGGGGGCGTTGCGCCGGGCGATGGCGGTGGACCGCATGAACGCGGCACACCCCATCCGGCTGGCGTCGCTGCTGATGCAAGGGTCCAGCGATGAGCCGGCGGCGCTCCCAGAGGCGGAGGAATTGCTCAAGCAGGCCCTTCGGCTGGATCCGTGGAACCGGCCAGAGGCGTATCGGATGTTGGCCGCGATTTACCTGCGGCAGGGGCGCAGCGCAGACGCGGAGCATCTGTACCGGCAGGTCGTGCCCCAGTACCTCGGAAAGGGATTGGGCCAGGCGACGGTGCTCTATGCATTCTTGTGGCCCGAGGTCACGCGTCTCATCCTCGACGCCGCCGATCTGATGGTGCGTCGCGGTGACGTCGCCGAACCCATGATGTGGCTGCGCGAGGTGCTGGCGGAAGACCCCGGTGCAAGGGCGGTGGCACAGCGCCTGAGCGAGCTCGAAGCGCTCCCTCGACTGCGATGATCGTCAGACATTGTTTACCGCCGAGGGACCCCGGGGCCTAACCCCACCACTGGAACACGGGAAGGAGTTGCGGTCATGAAGGTCCTGGTCACGGGCATCACCGGGTTCGCCGGGAGTCACCTGGCGGACTATATTCTCGCGCATCAACCCGGCGTCGAAGTCCATGGGACCCGGCGGTGGCGTAGCAAAGAGGATGCCGCCGACCACCTCATCGGCCGCGTGACGTTCCACGAGTGCGACATCACCGACGCGCACAACGTCTATCAGGTGGTCGAGAAAGTGAAGCCCGACCGGATCTTCCATCTCGCCGCGCAGAGCTACATTCCTGCGTCCTGGGATTCGCCGGCGGAGACGTTTCACACCAACGTGGTGGGACAATGCAACCTCCTGGAATCGATTAAGCATCTTCGGCCGAGCGGGTACGATCCTATCGTCCAGATCGCCGGATCGTCGGAGGAGTACGGGAAGGTGGCGGAGGATCAGTTGCCGATCACGGAGTCGGCGCCGCTGTTCCCACTGTCTCCATACGCCGTCTCAAAGGTTGCGCAGGATTACATGGGATACCAATACTGGCAGTCATACCGCATCCGCGCGATCCGGATGCGGGCCTTCAACCACGAAGGCCCACGGCGGGGCGAGGTCTTTGTGATCAGTAACTTTTGCAAGCAAATCGCGGAAATTGAGAAGGAGATCCGCAGGCCCATCATCCAGGTGGGGAACCTGGAGGCGATTCGCGACTTTACAGACGTCCGGGATATCGTCCGGGCCTACTGGCTGGCGACCGAAACCTGTGAGCCCGGAGACGTCTATAATGTGGCCAGCGGGCAGGGGCGGCGGATCCGCGAGGTGCTCACCGAACTACTGGCGATTACCAAGCGCACCGATATCCGGGTTGAGCAGGATCCCCAACGCATGCGGCCTTCCGACGTGCCGGTGCTGGTCGGCGACAGTACGAAGTTTCGCCGGCTCACCGGCTGGAAGCCGCTGATCCCGTTCGCCCAGACCATCCAAGATTGCTTGGAGTACTGGCGGTCGCGTGTGTGACCCGGACGATCATGAGCCTTCGGGCCGCTGCGGTGGCGATGGATGCACCCCACTCGAAGGCGAGGGCCGAGGGGACGCGGGCGCCGTCCGCCTCTTCGTGCGGGGGAAGAGATAAAAGGGTCGTGGGTCCAAGCGCTTCTCCAGCAGGTCAGCATCCTGGTTCCCGCTGCCGAGGATGAGTTTGCGCTTGGCCAGCATACGGGCCATGCCCCGCAGGCCGTCCATCTTGGCCTTCACGAGTAGTCGGAAGTGCCCTCGGATGGCATTTGACACCAGCGGCAGTAACTGAGCAGCAACCACCCAGGGCAAATTCCTCAACAGAGTTGAGGCCGGCACGCTCTTGGCAAGATACCACAGCGTATTCCGATGCCCGTGATAGAGAGCGAATGGGGAGCGAATGGAAGTCGACGCAGAGCCCTTGTGATACACGACCGCGCGCGGGGAGAGGGCCGCCTGGTAACCCCTCAGGACCGCTCGAATTCCAAGGTCAACGTCCTCCGCATACGCAAAAAAATCTTCGTCGAAGTACTCTCCCTTGACCGCAATGTCATCCAGCAACCGCCGGCTGTATAGGGCGCAGCAGCCGGATGGGCAGAAGGGTTGCCGCCCCTCCCAGAGCTTCATGTCGTACCCTCGCAGCGCCCGTGTGATGATGATACCCAGTCGGTCCACGGTCTTGCGGTCTCCATAGTCGAGAATCTTCGGCGACACCATGTCGGCTGGGTGGCCCTGTGCCGTCGCGATCATTTCGCTCAGAAACGCCGGTTCAACGATGGTGTCGTTGTTGAGGATGAGCACATAG
>Ga0066704_10001022_pt1 | contig 11486 bp, 6 predicted proteins | sample GraSoiAngelo_153_FD_66458 | JGI IMG/M metagenome (GOLD analysis project Ga0066704, IMG submission 66458) | Grasslands soil microbial communities from the Angelo Coastal Reserve, California, USA - 14_1009_12_40cm | ecosystem: Environmental > Terrestrial > Soil > Grasslands | place: USA... | reverse complement strand
CCGGCGCCGCCACCAGCCTCGGCATGATCATCGTCGCGCGCGTCATCCAGGGGGCCGGCGGCGGCGCCCTGCAACCGCTTGCCCAGGCGGTGCTGCTCGAGAGCTTTCCGCCCGACCGCCGGGGCGTCGCGATGGCCGTCTACGGGATGGGCGTGGTGGTCGCGCCGATCGTGGGACCGACGCTGGGCGGCTGGATCACCGACAACTATTCCTGGCGCTGGATCTTCTACATCAACCTGCCGGTCGGCCTCCTCGCCGTCCTGATGACGCAGACGTTCGTCGAGGATCCGCCCTACCTGCGCGGCGGGCGGCGCGGGCGTATCGACTACCTGGGCTTCGGGCTCATGGCGGTCGGCCTCGCCGCGCTGCAGATCCTGCTCGACAAGGGCCAGGAGGCGGACTGGTTCGCGAGCGTGACGATGCGCTGGCTGGCCGTGATCGGCGTGCTCGGCCTGGCCGGCTTCGTCGTGCGCGAGCTCACGACGGAGGCGCCGATCGTGCAGCTGCGCATCGTGAGCAATCGCAACTTCGCCGTCGGGCTGCTGCTGATCACCGTCATGGGCGCGGTGCTCTACGCGTCGCTCTCGCTGCTGCCGCTGTTTCTGCAGACGCTCCTCGGCTATCCGGCCCTGCAGAGCGGCATGGCCACCAGCCCGCGCGGCCTCGGCGCGCTCGCCTCGATGCTCGTGGTCGGTCGCCTGGTCGGCCGCGTGGACGGCCGCCTGCTGATCGCCACCGGGTTCGGCGGGCTGGCGGTCGCCACCTTCATGCTCGGCCGGCTCGATCTCGACGTGGCGATGGGCAACATCGTGCTGCCGAACGTCATCGCCGGCTTCGCGATGGGCTTCATCTTCGTGCCGCTGACGACGCTGGCCCTGGGCATGCTGCGGAACGACCAGCTCGGCGGCGCCACCGGGCTGTACAACCTCATGCGGAACCTCGGCGGCTCGGTCGGCATCGCCGCCACCACCACGGTGCTGGCGCGGGCCGCCCAGCGCCACCAGGCGCTGCTGGTGGGCCACCTCACGCCCGAGAACCCGGTCTACCTCGACCAGCTCGGCGCGCTCACGGCGGCGCTGACGCCGCAGCTCGGGGCCGGCGCCGGTGAGCAGGCGACGGCGCTCATCTACCAGACGCTGCTGCGGCAGGCGATGCTCCTGGCCTACATCGACAACTTCCGGCTGATCGCGCTGGTGTGCCTGCTGTGCGTGCCGCTGGCCTTCCTCTTCCGGCGGGTCCGCGCGCGCCCCGACGCGGCGGCGGCCGTACACTGAAAGCGAGCGCTGGGATGGAACCGACGTCGACGACCACGCAGACCTCGCCGCCCGCCACCGACGGCGGCGGGCCGCAACCAGGGCCGACGCTGCCCCGGCCGCTGTACCGTCAGCGCTGGTTCAGGCTGGCGATGGTGATCGCGCTGATCGTCGTCGCCCTCGCGGCCGGCGCCTGGTGGTGGCGCGCCTCGGGGCGGGTCTCGACCGACGACGCGTTCATCGAGGGCCGCATCGTTCGCATCAGCGCCCAGGTCGCCGGGCGCGTCGTCCGCCTCGCGGTCGCCGACAACCAATGGGTGAAGCAGGGCGACCTGCTCGTGCAGCTGGACGACCGCGAGTACCGGGCCCAGGCCGACCAGGCCGAGGCCGAGGCGCGGGCAGCCGCGGTCGCCGCCGAGAACGCGGCCGCCGACGCCCGACGGGCCGAGCAGCTTTTCGCGCGCCAGCTGATCGCGCGCCAGGCGCTCGACACTGCACTGGCCACGGCCCGCATGCGCGCCGCCGACGCCGAGGCCGCGCGCAAGCGGGCGGCCGAGGCCGAGCTGAAGCTCGAGTACACCGGCATCACCGCGCCGGAGGCGGGGCGCGTGACCCACCGGACCGTGGAAGAAGGCGCCTACGTGCAGGTCGGGCAGGCGCTGATGACGATCGTGCCGAACGACTTCTGGGTCATCGCGAACTTCAAGGAGACGCAGCTCACGAACGTGCGGCCGGGCCAGCCGGTCGACATCAAGGTCGACGCCTATCCGCACGTCGTCCTCAAGGGGCATGTCGACAGCATCCAGGCCGGCACCGGGGCGCGCTTCAGCCTGCTGCCGCCCGAGAACGCCACCGGCAACTACGTGAAGGTGGTGCAGCGGGTGCCGGTGAAGATCGTCTTCGATCGCCTGCCCGACGATCCCAGCCGCCTCGGCCCCGGGATGTCGGTCGTGCCGGCCATCAAGACGCGCTAGCGGCCGGCGATCAGCAGCGCGAGCCAGACGATCAGGAACACCAGTGGCAGCACCCGCGGCGCGACCTGGCCGAGCACGACGATCGCGTCCGGCGCCTGGACCGGCGGCAGTCCCAGCTGCGTCTCGTCGGCGATCCGCGCGCGCAGCGTCCCGCGCAGCCAGGCGGTGGCTCGAGCGCTGGCGATCAGGCCCGTGTAGATGAGGCCCGTCGTCGCCACGCCGATGAGAGGGATGAGCCGGCACAGCATGGCCTGGCGCCCGGTCATGGCGCCGCCGGGGCCGGCGGCGACGCCGTTGAGCGTGATCGCGTAGGCCGTGAACAGGAACGATTGCGAGGCCACCAGCCACGACAACCGGTTCACCGTCAGCCCGGCCTCGTGCTCGAGCCGCGCGCGGACCATCCGGTAGAACTCGACGTCGTCCACGCTCACCGGCGGGCGGCCTTGCTCATCGCCGGCCCGGCCGGACTTCTTCCTCGATCAGCCGCCAGATCTCGTCCACGCACGCGAGCATCGCCGGCTGGCGCTTGGCGGCCAGCGGGCGCGGCCGTGGGATGTCGACCGACACACGAGCAATAGGAAACGCTTCATGGGTTCCTCCCGCGAGCAGTCGGTGCCCGAGCGATTGCATTGTGCGCGACGACCGCGCGGCGCTCAAGCGCCGGGAGCCGATGGGGATCTACGCGCGGGAGGGACCGGGAGCCGGCGGCCGGTGCTTCGCGGTCAGGACGCGATCGACGGCGGCGAGGAGCTGTCGGACGTCCAGCGGCTTGGTCAGATAGTCGTCGGCGCCGGCATCCAGGAGCCGCTTGACCTGTCCGGGCGTCGCGTCGGCGCTCAGGACGATGACCGGTGTCGGCCGCAAGTCGGCGTCGGCGCGGATCGCGCGAAGCACGTGCTCGCCCGGAACATCCGGCAGGTGCAGGTCGAGCAGGATCGCGTCGGGACGATGCTCGCGGGCCAGCTCCAGGCCGAGACGCCCCTGCATGGCCGGGATCAGGCGCACGCCGGGGCGATGGGTGAGGACGTGGGCCACGAGCTGCAGGTTCGAGGGATTGTCTTCGACGTAGAGCACCGTGCCGTGCTCGTGCGTCGACGTCGCCACCGTCGAGCCCTGGGCCGGGGTCAGGTGAGCGGCGACCGGCGTGTCCGTCTCCGGCAGCTCGACCCAGAACCGGCTGCCCTCCCCTTCCACGCTGTCGACGCCGATGACGCCGCCCATCGCCTCGACGAGCCCCTTGGACAGCGCCAGACCGAGCCCGGTGCCTTCCACGTCTCCGGTCTCGGCCCCGAGACGCTCGAACGGCATGAACAGGCGCGCCTGGAGGGCCGGCGCGAGCCCGGGGCCGGTATCGCTGACGGTGATTCGCAGCCGCCCGGGCGACGCCTCGCGGCAGGTCACCGACAGCGTTCCACCCGGGCGGTTGTACTTGATCCCGTTCGACACCAGGTTGAGCAGGACTTGCTGGAGGCGCTGGCTGTCGGCGAGAACGTGCCGGTCGCCGACGGCCGTGGCATCCGTCTCCACGGCGATGCGACGCTCGGCGGCCAGGGGCCGCGCCAGATCGAGGACCCGCGCGATGGCATCGTGCACCTGCACGGGCTCCAGCGAGAACGACAGGCGCCCGGCCTCGATCCGCGCGATGTCGAGGACCTCGTTGATCAGCGTCAGCAGATGCCGGCCACCCTTGAGAATCTGCTGGACGCTCTCGCGATCGCGACCACCGTCGGCGGCCATCTCGAGCAGCTGTCCGAACCCGAGGATGGCATTCAGCGGCGTGCGCAGCTCGTGGCTCATGCGGGAGAGGAAGCTGCTCTTGGCCTGGTTCGCGCGGTCGGCCTCGGCCTGGGCCTGCCGGCGCCGCTCGACCTCGGCCTCCAGCGCCTCGTTGGCGTCGCGGAGCTCCAGCGTGCGCTCGCGCACGCGCTCTTCGAGCTCCTCCGCCTGACGCTTCACGCGCTCGTGGAGGCGGGCCTGGTCGATCGCGATGGCGAGTTGCGCCGCCGTTTCCCGAGCAATGCTGATCTGCTCCGGGGAGAACTCGCTCGGCGCTCCACCGAAGCTGAGTCCACCAATGAGCTCGCCGCCAGCGATCATGGGCACGACCATGTACGTGTGGACCCCGGACTGCCGCAGGGCGTCGACCTCCGGTCCGGACGGCAGCCCCGCGAGGTCGAGCACCTGCAATTCCCCTCTTCGGAGAGCCTCGACATCGCCCATGAACTCGAGGGAAAAGCGCACGCCGGGTCCCAGGTGCGTGCGGTGGCGGCCGACGCCGGCGAGCCACTCCACCGTGCCGGCGTGCAGATCGAACAGGTTCACGATCGTGCGCGGAACGCCGAGTAGATCTCGTAGCCGTCGCAGGGCGGCCTCGGCGATGGCCACCGGCGCTGTGCCGGCGATGATCGCCTGGTCGATCTCGTGCAGGACGCCGAGCCGCTCGGCATACGTCTTGAGGGCGACCTCGGCCTGCTTGAGTTCGGTCACATCGGTCGCGACGACCAGGACAGCCGGGCGGCCACCAAATTCGATGGCGTGCGACGCGACGTTCACGTCTCGCACGCGACCGTCTTTGAGCCGATGCCGCCAGGCTCCGGCGTGGTGCACGTGCGCCGGAGCGTTCGCCGAGAGCGTGGCCACCGTCTCCAGGAGCCTGGGAATATCCTCATTCGGACGGATGTCGGTGATGCGCATTCGGAGAAATTCCGCGCGCGAGTAGCCGTAGTGCGCGACCGTGGCCGCGTTGACCTCCAGGAAGTCCAGCGTCGCCACGTCATACACCCACATCGGCACGGGGTTGCCCGCAAACAGGAGGCGGAAGCTATTTTCACTATCCCGAAGCGCCTGTTCCATCCGCCGCCGCTCGGTGATGTCGCGAACGATCTTGGAGGCGCCGACGATGGTGCCGGCGGGGTCCCGCACCGGCGACACCGTGAGCGATACGTCCACGTGCCGTCCGTCCTTGGTGACCCGGATCGTCTCGAAGTGATCGACACGCTCTCCCCGGGCGATGCGCGCCGCCACCTCGTCCTCTTCCGCGCGCCGCTCGTGGGGGATGATGAGCGTGATGTGGCGGCCCACCGCCTCGGCGGCGGTCCAGCCGAACATCCGTTCGGCGGCCCGGTTCCAGGAGGTGATGACGCCCGCCAACGTCTTGCTCACGATCACATCGTCCGAGGAGTCGACGATGGCGGCGAGCCGGGTCCGCGCGATCTCGCTCTGGCGCCGCTCGGTGATATCGCGAAGAAACGCGCTGAAGACGGTGGCGCCCCCGAGTTGCAGCGGCGTGATGGCGAGTTCGACCGGGATCTCGGTCCCGTCGCGCCGAAGCGCGGTCAGCTCGATGCGGCGATTCAGCACCGGGCCCTCGCCCGTCCGGCGGAAATGCGCGAGGCCGCGCTCGTGGGCTTCGCGGTGGGCCGGCGGAACGATCGTCTCCGACAGCCGCCGGCCGACGACCGCCTCCGCGGGCCAGCCGAAGATCGCCGCGGCCTGCGGGTTCCAGCTCGTGATGCGCCCCTCGACGTCCATCGTGATGACCGCGTCGAGCGCGTGATCCACGATCAGCCGCGTACGATCCTCGCTCTCCAGCAGGGCGGCCTGCACCCGCTGCCGCGCGTGCTGCTCGCCCTCATGGGCCTCGACCAGCCGCGCGTAGAGCCGGCCGTGCTCGACCAGAAGCACCGCCAGCACGAAGCTGGCCGCCGCCAGGCCGTAGATGCGCCCGGCATAGAAACCGAGATCGAAGCGCCCGGCATTGAGCACGCCGGCCAGGGCGATGTCGAGGAGCCACGCGCACATGACGACCATGAGCCAGACATCGAGCACCACCCGCGGCCGGCGTCGCCAGAGCACGACCAGGGCCAGCAGACTCAGCCCCCACGTGCTCGACACCACGACCCGCATCGACGCGGTGTAGTGGCTGCCCTCCATGATCGCGGGCAGCGCGCGCTGGCCCGCGGTGGCCAGCAGCGTCAGGACGGCCGCCGCGAGGAGCGCCGTCGCCACGGTCGACAGGATGGCTCCGCCGGCGCGACCGCGCGGCCGGCTCGTGTCCCATCCCTCGTCCTCGAGCATCGCGTACACGATGACGCACAGGGGAAAACCGCCGTGCCAGAACATGAACATCCAGGCGGTGCTCTGGGACCCGGCGCCGAGGAGGCCGGTCGACGCGAACAAGCCGGGAAACGTCAGCATGTGGGAGATCGCCATGACCGCGGTGAACAGGTAGCCGCCGGCCAGCACCAGCAGCGCCCGCGAGCGCAAGAAGCCGAACTGGCCGAACAACAGGATCGCCGTGATGAGGTCGTTGACCACCAGCGCCGACTGATAGATCGGAATGAAGGCCCACACCTGCCCGAGCGGAACCTTCGCGAACGGCACCGCGGCGAGGAAGAGCGCGACCGACGCCAGCACCGTCGCGAGGGCGAGCCGGCGCTCACCGGACCCGGCCGGCAGCGTCGACAGGAAGACCCCGCCTCGGTTCAGCGTCGCCGAAGCGTCACGCAGACGGTCGCTCTCCAGCGAGGACGGACTGCACCAGCCGACGGAGCTCCTCGAGGTCGAACGGCTTGTTCAGGAACGGGGCGCCGGTGCTTTCCAGGAACTGGCGCTTCTCGCGGCTGAGCGCATCGCCGGTCACGAAGATCACGCGCCGCCGGAGGGCCGGGAACCGTCGCGCGACCTCGCCGTAGAAGCGCTCCCCGTCGAGCACCGGCATCTTCGTGTCCGAGACGACCAGGTCGAAGGGCTCGCGCTCGAGCAGCTCCAGCGCGACCGCGCCGTTGCTCGCGACGGCGACGGTGTGCCCGTCGCGTTCGAACGAGTCGGCCAGCACCTCGGCGATGGTGGCCTCGTCGTCCACGACGAGGATGCGTCGGGGACCGACCGGGGGGAGGGCCGAGTCGGCGGTCGCCTGTGCGGTCTTCGCGGGAGGCGCCACGACCGGCAGCTCGATCCGGAACGTCGTGCCGACGCCGACCGTGCTCTCGACCGTCAGGACGCCGCCGTGCTCCTCGACGATGCTCCGGCAGAGCGAGAGCCCCAGCCCCGTCCCTTCGCCCGGGGCCTTCGTCGTGAAGAACGCCTCGAAGATCTTCGGCTGGATCTCGCGGGGAATTCCCGCGCCGGTGTCGGCGATGGCGAGCGAGACGCGGCCGGCGGCGGCATCGTGCCGGACAGTCAGGCTGAGACGGCGCGGGCGCTCCTGGCGGCGCATGGCGTGGTGGGCGTTGGTGATCAGGTTGACGAGGACCTGGTGGAGCTGATGGGGATCGGCCCAGAGCACGGGCAGACCCTCGGGAACGTCGACGACGACCTCGACGCTGTCGGTCCTGAGCTCGTAGCCGAGGAGCTCGACCGCCCCGTCGAGCACCTCCTTCAGCATGGTGCGGCTGCGCTCGGGCGGCCGCTGCCGGGCCAGCGCCAGGAAGTTGCGGACGATCCGCACGCACCGGTCGGCGGCGTCGCTGATTCGCTTCGCCCGGTGCTGGACGCTCGGATCCTGGTTGGGCCGGTGCAGCAGCTGGGCCTGCCCGCTGACGACCGCGAGCGGGTTGTTGAGCTCGTGCGCCACCCCGGCCAGCAGGGCGCCCATGGTGGCGACCTTCTCGCTCTGGAGCAGCTGCTCGGTGCGCTGGCGAACCGTCTCCTCGAGCGAGCGATTGTGCTCGGCGAGCGACACGTGCAGCCGGCGTGTTTCGAGGAGATTGCCGATGCGCAGCAGGATCTCGAACTGCTCGAACGGCTTGGTGAGAAAGTCCCGCGCGCCCGCCGAGAGGGCCCGTCGCTTCGCCTCCGCGGTCGCGTCGGCCGTCAGCACGATGACCGGCAGGTAGGCGTCGGCGGGGATCTCCGCCTTGAGCTGTCCGAGCACCGCCACCCCGTCGAGGTGCGGCATCATCAGGTCGAGCAGGACGAGGTCAGGCTTGAAGTCACGATAGAGCGCCAGGACGCGACGCGGATCGGTCGTGGTGGCGATCTCGCCGTAGCCGGCTGACTGCAGGAGCCGCTCCAGCAGCCTGACATTGACTGGCTCGTCGTCGACGATGAGGATCCGGCCGGCGGTCATGTCGTGGCCATGCGTGGCATCAGAATCGCCTTTGGGGATGGGCGCTTCGATCGTTCCAGCATAGAAGGCCGGGCGCCGGGGCACCAAGGAGAATGCACGGCCGGGACTGTCGGGGTTCCCCCGACCCAGGCCGCCGGACCCCGGTCGTCCTGGTGTACGCTGGGTCGCTCCAAATCCGGAACGGGGGAGCCGCTGCCGGTCCCCCGGCGACAGGAGTCGTCGATGGGCCTGCTGGACGGCAAGGTGGCGCTGATCACGGGCGCGAGCAAGGGCATCGGGCGGGTGATGAGCCGGCTCTTCGCGCGGGAGGGCGCCGCGGTGGTGTGCACCGCGCGCTCCGGCGCGCTGGTCGAGGAGACGGCGGCGCTGATCGTCAAGGACGGCGGGCGGGCGATCGCCATCACCGGCGACGCGGCCCGGGAGGCGGACGTCAAGCGCGTGGTGGCCGCCGGGCTCGCGGCGTTCGGCACGCTCGACACCCTCGTCAACAACGCGGGCGACGGCGGGCCGACCAAGCCCGTGCAGGAGTACACCGAGGAGGACTGGTTCTACACGATCAACTCGTGCCTGACCTCCTCGTACATGTGCATCCGCTTCGTGGTGCCGGAGATGATCAAGGCCGGCGGCGGCGCCATCGTCAACATCTCCTCCGGCGCCGGGCGCCGCGGGCTGCCCTACCGCATCGGCTACTGCTCGGCCAAGGCCGGTCAGGTCGGCATGACGTTCGGCATGGCCCTCGAGCTGGCGCCGCACAACATCACGGTGAACTGCGTCGCCCCCGGGGCGATCGAGGGCGATCGGATCGATCGGGTCATCGAGGGCCAGGCCCGGGTGCGCGGCGTCTCGCCGGAGGCCATGCGCAAGGCGATGCTCGAGCGCTCGCCGCTCAAGCGCATGGCGACCGCCGACGACATCTCGGCCGCCGCGATGTTCCTCTGCAGTCCGCTCGCCCGCAACATCTCCGGCCAGGTCCTGCCCGTCAACGCCGGCGAGCCGGCCGGCTGAGACGGCGGCGTGCTACGATTCGGCCCATGACGCACAAAGGCATGAAGTTCGGCATCTTCCTGGCGCCCTTCCACAAGCTCGGCGAGAACCCTACGCTCGCCCTCAACCGCGACATGGAGCTGATCGAGTGGCTCGACTACCTCGGCTACGACGAGGTGTGGATCGGCGAGCATCATTCGGCCGGCTGGGAGCTGATCGCCTCGCCGGAGATCTTCATCGCGGCGGCCGCCGAGCGCACCCGGCACATCATGCTCGGCTCCGGCGTGACGAGCCTGCCCTATCACCATCCGTTCCTGGTGGCCCAGCGCTTCGTGCAGCTCGATCACATGACGCGGGGCCGCGCCATGCTCGGCTGCGGACCGGGCGCGCTCGTGTCCGACGCGTACATGATGGGGATCGAGCCGGTCACCCAGCGCCCGCGCATGGACGAGGCGCTCGACGCCATCATGGCCCTCCTGCGCTGCGAGGAGCCGGTGACGCTGAAGACCGACTGGTTCGAGCTGCGGCAGGCGCGCCTGCACCTGGCCCCCTACACCGAGCCGCACTTTCCGATCGCCGTCGCCAGCGTCATGACGCCGTCGGGCGTGCAGGCGGCCGGCCGTCACGGCCTCGGCGTGCTGTCGCTCGGCGCCGGGCTTCCCGGCGGGCCGGACGCGCTGGCCCAGCAGTGGAAGATCGGCGAAGAGGTCGCCGCCCGGCACGGCAAGACGATGAACCGCAAGAGCTGGAAGCTCGTCGTCAACGTGCACGTGGCCGAGGACGACGAGGAGGCGCTGCGCCAGGTCAAGCGCGCCGAGCGTCACGAGACCATCACCTACTTCGAGGAGACGCTCGGCCGGCCGCCCGGGCGCTCCGACGATCCGCTCACCGAGGGCGTGAAGATGGGCACCACGCTGGTGGGCTCCGTCGACACGGTGGTGCGCGGCATCCGCAAGCTGTGGGAGCTGAGCGACGGCGGCTTCGGCGGCCTGCTCTTCCGCGCACACGAGTGGGCCAACCGCGAGCAGACGCGCAAGAGCTACGAGCTGTTTGCCCGCTACGTCATGCCGCACTTCCAGGGCTCGGGCGAGGGGCCGCGCGGCTCCAACGAGTGGGCGCGCGGGAACCGCAAGACGATCTTCAGCCCCAACGTCGAGGCCATTCGCCAGGCCTTCACCAGCGCGGGGCGCGAGGTCCCGGCCGAGTTCCGCCAGCGCACGTCGGGGGCGCGCGACCTCGACAGCACGCCCGGCACCACGCCGTGAGTCGCCGGCGCGGATGAAGCGCAGCACCGAGCGCTTCCTGACCACGCACACCGGCAGCCTGCCGCGCCCGGACGCCCTCATCCGGACGATGTTCGCCCGGGAAGAGGGCGTGCCGGTCGACCCGGCCGCGCTCGCCGGACACATCCGGGCCGCGGTGGCCGACGTCGTGCGCCGCCAGGCGGCGGCCGGCATCGACGTCGTCAGCGACGGCGAGATGAGCAAGCCGAGCTACGCGACGTACGTGAAGGACCGCCTGACCGGCTTCGGCGGCGCCAGCCACCCGCTGCAGTACCAGGACCTGGTGGACTTTCCCGGCATGGCCCGCCGCGTCTTCGGCGATCCCGGCCGCGCGCGGCGCCGCACCCCCGCCTGCAACGGCGCCATCGGCGTCCGCGATCGCGCCGCGGCGTCGACCGACGCCGAGAACCTGCGCGCGGCGCTGGCCGAGGTCGGGGTGGCGGAGGCCTTCCTGACCGCCGCCTCGCCGGGCGTCATCTCCCTCTTCTTCAAGAACGAGCACTATCCCGGCCACGAGCCCTACCTCTTCGCGATCGCCGAGGCGATGCGGCACGAGTACGCGGCCGTCGCGCGGGCGGGGTTCGTGCTGCAGGTCGACTGCCCCGATCTCGCCATGGGGCGACACATCCAGTTCGCGCAGCTCAGCGTCGAGGAGTTCCGGAAGATGGCGCGCCTGCACATCGAGGCGCTCAACCAGGCCCTCGCCGACGTGCCGCCCGACCAGGCGCGGGTGCACCTCTGCTGGGGCAACTACGAGGGGCCGCACCACTACGACGTGCCGCTGGCGGAGATCCTCGACGTCGTGTTCACCGCGCGGCCCACCGGGATCTCGTTCGAGGCGGCCAACCCGCGCCACGCCCACGAGTGGAAGGTCTTCGAGCGCGTGAAGCTGCCGGCCGGCAAGGTGCTGATCCCCGGCGTC